>Ga0209550_10001822_pt1 | contig 20496 bp, 13 predicted proteins | sample LauGreSuBDMM15SN_2_FD_187567 | JGI IMG/M metagenome (GOLD analysis project Ga0209550, IMG submission 187567) | Freshwater lake microbial communities from Lake Michigan, USA - Su13.BD.MM15.SN (SPAdes) (version 5) | ecosystem: Environmental > Aquatic > Freshwater > Lake | place: Lake Michigan... | reverse complement strand
GCGGTGCGTCTGCGCGCAGTCGATGCATATGAACACGCCATGCGGAAGCACAGCCCAGCCTGGCTTGAGCGCTGTGCAGTCGAAGCACGTCGAGTTGCATGGGAGGGCGCGGAGCTTATTCAACTCCGCGTGGGAGGCATGATCGTTCTGGCGCGCACCGTCCGTGAGCGCGGCGGTCTTGCCCTGGCGCATGTACTCGATGTATCCGATCTGGGACGGCAGGAGGTTGGCTGTCATGGTGGACGGGCTTCGAGGACAGTGGTGGGAGCCGGGAGAGGTGCTCGTTTTTGCGAGCTTTTTGACGAGACGCTGACGCGAGAAAAAAGGAAAAGCGAGCCTCGCGAAAACGCTAAGTTCGGCGCCTTTTGGAATCGGAGTCTGAACCACTTGTAACTGGGCGCATGCAAAGTCAGGCCAAAATTGAACCGGAACGCGGCCAACCGAACTCCGCCTCCGACGCCAATTCGAACCGACCAGTGGAACGCCGACCAACCCTGGTCGGGGAGGAGACTTTTCAGGTTGGAGTGAACTTGAGTCGATGGCGGACACGGATGGCGGGCAAGGCGCACCACCATCGGAGTCGACATTACTGGAGCAGGCGTCGAAAGACATCGAGGAGACATTCAAGAAATACGATGTGGACGGCAGTGGATCCATCGACAATCCGGAGCTTGCAGTTGCATTGCGCGAGCTGGGTGTGGAGCTAGAAACGGCCGAGGCAGCCAAGGTGCTCCATGCATACGACAAGTCTAAAACAGGTGGCTTGGAGTTTGTAGAGTTCAGGGCGCTCGTCGGCGAGCTGCGTGCATGCGAGGTGGCCGCCGGACGGCCGGCATTGAAACGCCAGCCAGATGCGTACCGCCAATTAGTGGCTGATGCGCCTGCGGCCACACCTGAGGCCGCGCCCGCTGCCCCCGTAGACGAGCTCGAGCAGGCCTTTCGCAAGTACGACAACGATAATAGCGGCTGCATCGATACAAAGGAGTTTATGGCCATCTTGCGCGAAGTGGGTGTCGAGGTTGAGGACGCGCTTGCGCTCAAGGTGCTGCAGGGCTACGATAAAGACCGGTCAGGAACCCTGGAGATGGAGGAGTTCCGCAAGGTCGTAACCGAACTCAGGGCCTACCAGGCTGCAAATGCGCCGGCCGCGCCGCCAGCAGCCACGGCCCCGGCCGTCGACGACGACATTTCAGAGGTCTTCAGGAAGTTTGATAGAAACAAGTCGGGCGACATCGACACGAAGGAGCTCAAGGAGGCGCTCTTCGAGCTCGGGCTCGAGGGCGACTCGGCCGAGACGGCGAGGGTGCTGCAAGGCTTTGACAAAGATTCATCTGGCTCACTGCAAGCTGCCGAGTTCCGCCAGCTCGTGCTGACGTTGCGCGCCTTCAAGAAGAACAAGACGAAGCCGCGCTTCAAGGCGGTGGCTGCGAAGTCGTACCTGCCTCGCTTCAAGGCGAACAAGCCCGACGACGGCAAGACGGGCAGCTTCTTGGCATTCTTGGAGAAGGAGGAGGCGGAGAAGCGAAAGGCTGAGGAGCGCCGGCTTGCGCTCGAAAGGAAGCGCAAGAGCAAGGGGAAAAAGGGCAAGCAGGGACAGACAGCGCAGCAGCAATCGGACGAGGCGTGGGGCTCCATGGTCTTCATGGTCCTGCTCACCGTACTCATTTCCCTCTCGGAGGCCTTCGACCTCGACGTGCTGATCGGCTTTGCGATGATGCCGTTCATCAGCACCATGAAGTGGTTCGCTGCCAAGTTTGACAACCAGAACCTTGACCCGACAGTGTGGGCGGCGTGGGCGGGCCACGCCGCGAGCACGTTCATGCAGACCCACCAGTTGGGCTTCGTCGTCGTCGACTTTGGGCTGTTTGCCTACTTTGTCGTCTTCTTCCTCTTCCAGGCTGATATTGACAAATGGTTTGCACAGCGCGCGCTGCGCGAGCAAGGGTACAACCAGGTGGAGGACGACTCGCCCGGTGGATTCCTCGCCAAGGTCGCCACCGACCCGGAGGAGGTGCAGGCGCTACTGACCAAGGCGAGGGAGGAGCTCGAGGGCGTCAACCTGATGATACGGCTGCGCGGCAAGGAGGCCGACCCGGAAGTGGTGAATGAGCTCAACGGGCGACGCTCCAAGTTCGAGAAGCAAATCGCGACGTACAACAACTTCCTCGCCGCGCTCAAGACGCAGGCAGCCGAGGCTGTCGACCTCGAGGAGCTTGCGCGGCAAGAGGCGGAGGAGGAGGCCAAAAGGGCTCGTGAGGGCGGCTGCGCAGAGACAACCAAGCTCGGGGTCAAGATTCTCAAGAACGCCATCTCGGGCATCATCACGATGTGGCTCTACTTCATGGACCTCATCTCCGACTACCAGGTGACAATGCTCTTCTACCGCGCGGGCGCCTTCCGCTTCGCCTTCGTCTCGGCCTGCCTGCTCGTGGGCCAGTTTGCCGTCGTGTGGTGGCGAGTGCTCCCGTACCTGTACGACACCTATGGCCCGTCCTCGGCCTTTTATCTCAGCTTCTTGTACAGCTTCCCGTTTGGCATGTTCTTCCTCGACTTCCTCATGTTCCTCGGTCCGTTTGGGCTCCTCCCGATCACTCCCATGCCCGAGTCGTTGCGCCAGTTCGTGCCAGCGTATGCGGCGACCCGCATCATTGGAGAGGTGCTCATCGAGGCGCTGCCGCAGTGCATCATGCAGGCTGTCATCCTCGTCATGGTCAGCTCCCATGTGCGAGCTGGCACAGCGAGCCAAACCGAGTTGAACCTGATGGCGGTCAACGACGGCTCCTTCGTGAACGTGCTGCCCAAATCGATCGGCATCTCGACCCTCACGATGCTCAAGACGTGGTACGAGCTCGTGCAGGAGGCGCGCGAGGCCGGCATCCCCGTGGCCAAGAAGGCGGTGCAGCTGTGGAACGTCGGGTACGGGCTGCCTCTCGATGCCATTAAGAGCGGCTCACTGGTCAAGTGGAAGTGTCAGTACGAGATCTCGGACAACGAGGTCGTCTCCCTCGTCGACGCGCTGGGTAAGAACGACAGCCTCGAGAACCTCGACTTATCGCTCGCGGGCCTCGAGTGGATGCCGCCAATTGAGCGCGAGGAGCGATCGGCTCTCTCGGGTCTCCTCACGGTCATGCAAGCCGATCGGAAGGCACTCGAGGCGCTCGAGAACCTCATCATCTGCCCAAACACCTTATGGCCGCTACCCATTCTCAAGCTGCGCAGCGGGCCGCAGACGGCGCTCAAGTCGCTCACGGCGGCGCCGTTTCTGAGCAAGGGTGGCCCTGGACGCAAGGAGGTGCATGCAATGTACGAGCTGCTGTGCAAGAATCGCAACCCGGAGCCGAGCGATGGCGAGATCGACGCCTCGTACAACGCGGTGGCCAAGATCTTCAACGAGGCGAGGGCGGAGGTGAACTCGGCCTCCAAGCGTGCTGCCAAGCGCGGCAACTGGCAGACGGGCGTCGCGCAGCTCATCAGCAAGGGCATGGTGCGCCGCGCGCATTTTCGAGTGCTCCTGAGCGCAGAGATTCTCCGCAATGTGGGCTTCGGCGTGCAGGAGCTGCTCGACCTCGCGTTCTCGGCCGTCGAGCTTAAGGCGGGTGGCTTCACAGCCAAGGAGCTCAAGCAAGCCGGCTTCAAAGCGGTGCAGCTCAGGGACTTGGGTTACAAACCGCGGGAGATGTGGGAGGCCGAGATCACGGCGGCCGAGATGAAGTCCCTCGGGTTCCAGGCTAAGGATCTCAAGGAGGGTGGGTACACGGCGCTGCAGATGAAGGACTCGAGAGCGTTCACGCTCGTTGAACTCAAGGATGGCAAGTATAAGGCGGCGGAGCTGGGAGAGGCCGGCTATCGCATCCCCGACATCCGCGACGCCAAGTTTACCGCGCTCGACCTTCGCAAGGCTCTCATCTTCCAGGTGGGCATGATGCATGATGCTGGCTACACTGTGCATGAGATGAAGGGAGCGGGCTACGATTGCCAGCGCATCTACGATGCGGGCTACGATGCGCAGGAAGCTACGGATGCGGGCTACACGCTCGCCCAGATGTTCGCGGCGAGCTACAAAGCCCTCGACCTCCGCAAGGCGGGGCATACGGCGCTGGTGTTGCGCGAGGTGGGTTACGACCTCAACGCCCTGCAGGGAGCCGGATACTCGGCGGAGGACCTGCAGAACGCTGGGTACTCGGCGCAGGAGCTCAAGGAGGCGGGTACGTCGCTGGTGCAGCTCAAGGCAGCAGGCACGCCCATCGCCGTGCTCAAGGACTCCGGCTACACGGCGCAGCGTCTCAAGCAGCAAGGGTACACGGCAGCCGAGCTCGCGTTCGGTGCTCGCGGCCGGGTCGATGTCAAGACTCTCCTCGTTGGCGGCGATGAGGGTGGTTACACAGCCAAGGAGCTCAAGGGAGGCGGCATCACGGCGACCGAGCTGCGACGTGGAAAGGTCTTCTTCCGCATCGAGGAGTGGAAGGACGGCGGTTGGACCGTTCGCGAGCTCAAGGACGGCGGGTACCTCGCCGATGAGCTGAGAGCGTGCGGCTACTTGGCCGATGCGCTCTTCAAAGTGGGCTACTCCGTCCTCGATCTGGTGGTCGCCGGCTACAGCGTGGCCACACTCCGAGCGATCGGGGCACCCGCGGGGGAGCTGCGCCAGGCTGGGCTGAATGCGAAGCAACTTGCCGAGGTCGGGTACAGTGCCAAGGAGCTGCTGGTCGGGGGCTTCACCGCCAAAGATCTGATCGCATGCGGCTTTGGCGTGGGCGCGCTCCGCGAGGCCGGCTTCGATGCCATCCAGCTGCGCGCGCTCGGGTTCAGTGCTAAGGAGCTCAAGGCCTACGGCTACGGCGCGAAAGCGCTCAAGGACGCGGGAAGCGTCGTCAAGGAGCTCAAGGAGCTCGGCTTTCCAGATGTGGAGCTCGAAGAGGCGGGCTTCACGAAACGGGCCGTTGAGGCAGTTGACGGCCGGTCGGTCGCCATGCTCAAAATGTATGGCAAGTACGAGGTGGCGGAGCTGAAGGAGTATGGCTTCGTGGTCGCCGACCTGCGCGGCATCTACTCGGTCAAGAACCTGAAGAACCAGGGCTTCAGCCTCGACGAGATCCGCATGGGAGGCGTTCCCCATCACGCGGTGCAGGCCGTGGACGGCCGGTCGACTGCCAAGCTGCGTCGTGCGGGCTACACAGCAAAGGTGCTGCGCAAGATTGGGTTCACACTCTCAGAGCTTCTCGAGGGCTCGTACAGCGCGTCCGACCTCAAGGACGCTGCGTACACCCCGTCTGAGCTCAAAGAGGTTGGCTTCGACGCTGGCGCGCTGCGAGTCGCTGGCTTCACCTCTCGCCAGCTGATGGCGGCGCAGTACAAGCTGCGCGAGCTTCAAGAGGGCGGGTTCGACTGGCGCGATCTTGTCATCTTCCTGCGCGTGACGCACGCTGAGCTCACGGCTGCGGGTTGTAAAGGCCTCGACCCACTCCATCGGCTCTTTCTCGAGTACCGTCCCGAGAGCGACGAGGAGCAGCAGCAGCAGATTCACGATCTGAGCATCCTGAGCCCGCGTAGGCGGATGGGGCATCCCGACATCATCACCAAGCTCTCCCCTCGAGCTCCCGAATCGAAGACGACGACGACTCGCGGCTTTGACCCGCTCCGGCCGCGCGTGGGCGGAACGGCGCTCGTGCTGCGCGAGGGGCCCGAGCTGAACAGCGCCAACTTGGGCGATGTGCAGCCGGGCACGTGCGTCGAGGTGCTTGAGACGAAGTGGATGCAACTGCCTGGCGAGGAGGGGCGCGAGCGCGCGCGCGTGCGCTTCGCCTCCTGGGGCATGCTCGCCGGCATCAACTCGAGCTGGCTTGCGACGAGCTGGCTCAAGGAGGGATGGGTCACGAGCATCTCACCCAACGGTACCCATCAGCTCATCATCCCCGACGGCTACGGGATGGTTGCGCCGAGTAGGTTACCCCCGCCTTCAGGCTACAAGGCGCTGAACGAGTTCGAGGCTTGAGTAGGGCGCGGCACATTACCGTTCCACGTGCGGTGGTGAAGAGCAGGCGACACGATTTGCTCCTAGTGGAGCAGTTTAGAAGCGTGTGCAACTCCCTCTCCCACAACCCCGGTATACGTTTAGTAAGTTGACCCCTGACTGGCTTTCACCCCTGACAGTAGTGAGAACCCCGAACCCCGAAGCCAACCCTTAACCCTTAAACCCAAGACGGTTGCTTGGAGAGGGTGGAGCGACACCGATGACCACGCAATTATGCAGACAAACGAAATAGGGCATCCGGGTAACTCAGTATCCGGGCTTCCCTCTTCCACGCATCGGAAGACAGAACACTATGCCTCCGGCGCATAGTAGCCGGGCATCGGCGATACCTACCCAAGTCTGTCACCACCCCACCCAGTATCCGCAGTCAGACGGGCTATTGCACACGTCCTCGAGATTAAGATTCTCACGAAGGATTCGATTCGAAGGATCTGGTGATCCGCCGCACTTGTACGTGCGAGGCGGCGGTATGTAGCTCGCCCGCAGCCGTTGCCCCACCAGATCGTCCCAACTAAATCCATGAAACCACTCGTGTGCCATCACGTCGTTTACGCCGTTGCGCTGTTTGCCAACGAGACTACCGAGGCGCATCTCGGGCTCTTTCTTGAGGAGCTGTGAGATGAAGCTGATGGAATGCTCTGGAAAGTGAGAGGGCGAGCAGGAGTAGTTGAGACGTGTCACTTTGCCGTAGACCTCCATCTCAGAATTGCCGGTGAAGGGTGGCCCACCCCCAATCATCTCGTAAGTCAGAACACCCACCGTCCACCAGTCGAGCGCAAAGCCGTGACCTTGGTGTAGAATCATCTCGGGCGCCAGGTAATAGGGCGTGCCACAAAGCGTGTAGGCTTTCTCACCCTTGGCGAGACGCTTGGCAAAGCCCATGTCGATCAGCTTTAGGTAACCTGTCCCTGAGATCAGCAAATTCTCTGCCTTCAGGTCTCGGAAGACGATGTCGTGCCGATGCAAGTGACCGATGGCGAGGACGACGCAGCCGACAAAGAAGCGAGCCTGCTCAGGTGGGAAGCGCTCGACTGTCTCGAGTAGCTGGAACAGTTCTCCTCCTGGTGCAAGTTCCATGAGCATGAAGAGATGCGTCGGGCTCTGGAAGGCATTATGTATCGTGATCACGAACGGATGCGGTTCGAGCGACTGGAGCAGCTCCTTTTCGCGCACAACGACATACGTCCAGTTCTGGCGCATGACCGTACGCTTCTCGAGCGCCTTCAGCGCGTACTGGCGATCAGTCTTCTGGTGTTTCACAAGCCAGGCCGTGCCAAATGCACCCGCACCCAAAACGCTTAGTACGCGAAGCTGCGAGACATCGCGCGTGTCCTCCATGTCCCAACGGCGGCTCCAGTCAACATCATGCGCCAGCCCGAGCTCGGCAAAATCACGATAGCTCAGGGAATAGCACTCCAGCTTGGTCGCAGCGCGCACGCTTGCCATACGTGGCTCCTCTTTGAGCAAGGCCCGCTCGCCGAAGCATTGGCCGACGGAGAGGTGATCGATTTGCCGTTGTTCACCCCTCTCGTTGCGTTCAGTAACAACGACCTCGCCAGCTTTGATGATGTACAAGCGATCGCCAAGGGCGCCCTGTTCAAAGACGAACCTGCCCTGGTCGAAAGTTTCGATTCTGAGGCGGCCGACAAGCGCGTCACGCCGCTCGGCTGTCAGCTGGGCGAGCAATGGCACAGAAACGACCACGTGTTGCTGGATAGTGCTCTCACTTCGGCCCATGATCTCCGACAAGGGGCCGAGAAGTCGATCGTTGAATAGAGCCTTTTCGATGCAAAGCGCCTCTGTGCCAGGCTGAGCAGCGGCGACAGTAGCATTTCGTGGCAGCCCCTCTAACAGGGCAGCCTCGCCGAAGTAATCCCCTGGGTATTTGTAGTCGATGCGCTGGGGCAAACCAAAAGAGTTGGTACCGCGTGTGACGATAGCGCCACCCTGACGAAGGATGTAAAAGGTCTCACCGACTTCGCCCTCACGCACGATGATTTCGTTCCTTTGGAATGAGCGTGTAACACTCAAGTCGGCTACCTGGAGGCGTTCAGCGATCGTGAGCTTGTTGAAGATCGGAATGGTGCTCAACAGCCTCATGTTTGTCTTGATGTTCGCCTGTCGTGTGTACTCCATGGCGCGTCGATACGCCGTCCCAGGAAGCTTGCACAGGCGGGATGGACAGGTGGCGAGTGCATGCACTCCACCAGCGACACTGTGAAGGCGAGACTCGAGATCACGACTGACCGTAAGCGAGCGAGGATGTAAAGGGCCGGGGGCTAATGGGCGAATGAAAGTGGAGTCGTCCAGCGTGCCGTTACCCGCTGTTGTCAAAGAGTCCCACCTGGCCAAAGACTGCGCCCGCTATGTGCTTTTGAGAGACACCGCCGCTCTCATCGTTCGAGTGCGTGCCAGAGCTTCTTTCCACTTCGCCCTCGAGCACGACACAGAGGCAACCGCCCAGATCGCACTTCTGACCCTGCTGCATCACCACGACTTCCATGTAGTCGATCAACTCATTGAGCTCCTGCGAGGCGAGGGCGCCGAGGAGCGTGCCTTCGCTCAGAGCGTCGAGCAAGCTCATACGGTCCGCTTCGGTCTTAGGCGTCTTCTTCTGGGCGCAGCCATCCCCGTTGAAGGCTCTGTGGGACCCGGAGAAGAGTCTGCGCCGTCTCACCGCCGCTGGCCGCTGCCAGTGGCTAGAAGAGCTTCTATCGGTCGATGATTCCGTCGTCATCCGTTCACCTTCGTCGGGCTCAGCATCGCGCGAAACAGACGATGGCAAGCAACCCATGGCAGCGAAGAGCGACGTTGTACCTTTGTAGGGCCAGTGTAGAGCAAGCAGGCGAGTGGCTCTCATCGGTAGCCAATGGCGGCGACGACGCGCAAACAGAAGTTTGCCGTGCGCCCGCCGCGGTGCGCGCATATGGTGTGGCGGTAGCTGGGTGTTCTCGGTTTCAGGTGCTCGGCTGAACAGTTGCCGTCCGAAAAAAGCGTCTCGCACGCGCTTGTAGCCGTTACAATGGACGCTGCCGTTACGGAACATAAATAAACTTCTAAGAAAGATTGCAAGCAGAGGCCGAGCGAGCTTCGCGTCGCGCCGAATCCGGTTCGTCGTGGGCGCGAGGCCGATCTTTGGCGCGATGTCGGACCACGACGAAATGGAGGAAGATTTTGGCCGCGAAACGCCTTTGAGCACGATGACCGCGATGACCGCTAGCCCCGCCCCATGGGACAAGGGGGCCCCACCTCTGATCTCGCCAGATGACGCCTTGGGGAACCCCACCCCCACGCCACCGTGCACCTGGAAAAAGCACGTCTGGAAACCTGCAGAGGATGAGACGCTGCACACATTGGTCACGCAGGCGCTACAGGCGCACTGCAAAGTGCGCTGGTCAGCCATCGGCGCGCTCATGGAAGGGCGCTCTGGCAAGCAATGCCGTGAGCGCTGGCACAACCACCTCTCGCCCGATGTAACAAAAACTGAGTGGACCGCGGAGGAAGACTCGGCGATCGTGGCTAGGGTGCAGGAACTCGGCACACGCTGGTCGGAGATCGTCAAGTTCTTCCCGGGGCGCACGGACAACTCGATCAAGAATCGGTGGAACAGCATGCGCCGAAAGGAAGAGCGCAAGCGGACCAAGCAAGATGATACCGCCAACTGCTGCGCGCTGCCCGTGGCCACAGCAACCATCGCTACCATCAGCCGTACTGCCTCCGCCACTGCCATCACCGCCGCCCCCGTCGCCACTGCCACCGCCTTCATCGCCACCACCGCTGTCGCCATCGAACCCTCAACCGTGCTGTCGTCGTCGAGAGTGGTGACCGACGAGCAGGGCAACCACGTGTCTCCCGGCGGCCGTCTACCCCCCGCTCTCGCGACGCCCCTGCCGAAACGGCAGAGGGTGGCCGCCTTCATGCCTGTGCCGCCGCCATTGGCAGCAGCAGTGGCGGCCAAGCCGCCGCCGCAGCCGCCGCGGAATGAGTTTCTGTCGCAGCCGCAGCCGACGACGGCGCCTCAGCCCCTGCGCGCGAGCGGGGCGCTGCTCGATCCTTCGCGCGGCTCCATCACCGCGGACTCGCTCGCGGCGAATATGCTCCTTGGTGCCTACTGCAAGGCCCAGGGCCTCCCTCGATACCGCCCGGCCCTCGTGCCGGCGCCTCCGAAGGTATGCACAGAGGGGGCGGGCGAGGGGGTGAGCGAGGGGGGGAGCGAGGGGGTCAGGAACTCGGTGAGTCCGCCTCCGCCAGCGCCACTGCTAGTGCCTGTGCAGTTCGGTTTCGGTGGCGTCGCAGGGGTTGCGCCGTCCAGCGCGGTGGCGCCGGCTCGGCCGGTGAGCTGCCCGAATCAGCACATGAGATCGATTGGAGCGTCGCCACTAGCGAAACGACCTAGCAGCGTCGACGCGTATGGCGGGCCAGGCGTGGGGGGTCGAGTCACCCCCGCAAACGAGGCGGAGGCCGCCGCCACCATGGCCGCCCTCGCCGGGGCTTTTTGATCAGATGGGCATGGGCAAGCTGCGTCGCCTGCCCCCTTTACTGAGGAGGCAAGGATCAACCCACCGTGTGACTGGGATAGCTGCTCTCATGCATGCTGTGACTGGGATAGCTGCTCTCATGCATGACGACCTCTGACTCTTGTGTGACGTCCTTCTGCCGGCCAAGGCGCTTGGCACGGCGCTTGGCACGGATCGGCCCTGGCATTCCTTGATGACGGGCTCTCCCAAATCGGGCTCTCCCGCCAACCGCTCGCCAATTGCATGCGCTCGCGTCGGAACGCATCTCATCTACGCGCGCTGCGGCTGCCGGCTCCGACTCTAGGAGACATCTCGGAGACATTTCGGAGACATCCCCCATCCCACAGCGCCTCGTAACAGCAAAAAGCCGACTACACGCGGTCTCTGAAAAAACCGCACGGTGTGCCCCTGTGTGCTCCGCTCTTCTGGTGATGTCATGGGACGTGTTTAGCGTGTTGTGACATGTGTGTGTATCGCTGCCCGGCACGGCTACCCTAGCCCCACACGTGCGACAGTTCTCGGGAAGTATAGAAAGGGAGGGTTGCACCCGGGCCGAACTCCACAGTCGTGTGCCTCTTGTGCGTGCCAGTCGCCTGCCACACAGAGCAGTGAAGTGACTCCTACATCGTGGGTTGTGGCTGCTCTCTGAGAGACTGCAGACGCGTGTCGCGCGCACGCCCGCATGCTCACGGTCACGCGGTCACGCACGAGGATTACACTCGCATGTACAGTACGGCTTCACGCTTCACGCTTCATTGCTGCTAGTACCTCTCGTGCGAGACTCCGTCCTCTACACACAAACACCTGCGCACAGCCCAGCGGCAGGTGGCTACTTACTTGCCGCACAGGTCGTCGACGCTCCAGTCGATAGGATTTCCCACAATTTGTACGACGAGGAGGACGAGGCCCGCGTAGAGGGCTAACCCGAGCAAAAAGGAGAGAACGGACGGGTGCGAGAGGCGCGTCACGACCGTGAGTGCGATGATGCGCCCCGTGAAGGCGGCCAGAAAGCTGACGAGGCCTAGAATGTAGACGTAGCTCGACCAGGGCCGCAGCGTGCCCTGTATCATGTAATGCGCCATGTTGGAGCATGAGGTGAAGAGGCCCATTAAGGCAGATGTCGACGAGGCACACTGCGGTAGCATCCCAATCGCAAGCAGCAGCGGCGCCATGAGCTCGCCGCCGCCAATCCCGAGAAGCCCCGACACGATGCCCACGAGCAACGCGAGCAGCGGCAGCACCACCACGGAGCGGCGCGTCCATACCACATCGCCGGGCAGACGGCCCTCGACATGGTCATACGCGCCTTTCAGGAGGCTCACGGCGGTGCCAGTGACAGCACACACGGGCACGATGAGCTGTGAGAAGAGCCATCCAAGCTTGCCCGCTGAGCACCGGCCGCCTTTAGTGTTGCTCGAGCCGACGAAGATGCCGAGGAAGGAGAGCCAAGTGAGCACCAGGCCGCCGATCTTCCAGATGCTCTTGCGCCGGTACGCGACTCTTGCACGGTGGAGGTCCTCCGCCGTCGTCGTGAGCAGCACGCTGTTGGTACGGTCCGCGTCCGAGGTGGGCGCGAGGATCGGGTAGACGCTCGCCTCACCCGCACCCCCGGAAGCGCTCGACTCGGACCGAAGTTGCCTCGCCAGCAGCCGCTCCTGCTTTCCGTCGTCGGCGGCGACGTTGGCCGCTGCGCTCTCGTGGGTCATTCTGTTCAGCAGGAGCTCCTGTCGCTTGAGCGCGGCGGCGACGGTCTCCTTTTTGAAGATCTTGTACGCAGTCATGACCGTCTTGGTCGCCGCGAAGAAGAGCAGCAAGCACGCTAGGATCTCGATGCCCGTCGCCGGCAGGATCGGCGCAAGCAACAGGCCAATCGCGCTGCCCACGAGCTGCGCGGGTAGCAGCATGAGCGGCACGTCGAGGTCGATCATGGCGCGGAACTTGGAGTGAGGATGCCGGCGCCTCACGTTGATCAGGATCTGCGCGAGATAGTTGCCCATCACCATAGCATTCGACAGCGGTGTTGCCTCCTTGATGAGGAAGTTGGACGTGAGCATGAGGATGGGAACGTAGAGGCCGCCGCCGCCGAGGCCCGCGGCACCAGCGAGCACACCGCAGGCAAAGAATATGGCGATCATGAGCACGTCGGACCCGATCATTGGGAAGAGTGCCTTGTGCAAGCACACGTAGCACATGCCCTCAATCCCACACTTCGCGGTGGCATTGATGGACGAGTCATCGGAGAGGATCGGGTCGTACTGGCACGAGCGCAGCGGCTCGTCACAGATGATTGACCCGCTCACGTTGCACCGGTAGTTCAAGAGGTCATGATTCACGAACTCGGAGTCCACGATCCATTGCATGATGTTCGCGAGAGTAATGACTGGCAATGCAAACTTTGCATCGGCAGAGTATCGGCAGCGCCGTCGGACGGAGCGATTTAGTAGAGTTGACGTTGAACACGAAAAATTTTGGTGAGTCATGTAGGCATCCTCTCGCGGACGGCGCTTCATTTTTTCGCGCCATCATCGAAGCTTCAAAAAGGCAAGCGGAAGCGCTCGGCCACACATCATGGACGCAACACAGCCGACTTCGACGCCGTACGACCCGCTGGCGAGTCTCTTCCAGGCAGCGAGGCCTTATTCAGACGGCCCAAAGCTTGAGCCGAAAGTTGCGCGCAAGCCGCCAACTTGCAGACTCCATCCGCGCTCATCGATGAAGCATTGGCAGGTGTACAACCAGGAATCGGAGAACTACCTCCGCTTTTTCTGGCGCTGCGAGGAGATGCCTCGCGGCCGCAAGCAATGTCCTACCTTCATTTGGGACGATGACTCGTGGGCAAGCAAGCAGGATGGCGTGTTGCTCAACTTCTCATCCGCCGTGGAGCAGCCGCCATCGACGCTGCCGCTGCCACCCGCCGCATGTGCTTCACCGACTTTCTTGGAGGACCTTCCGGACGCGGTCTTGCTCGAAGTGCTCGAGCGCGTGGAGCAGGAGCGGCAGATCTCGTCGAGCTCCGCGTGCAGCACACCTCCTCCCACGTCTCTGGTGCTGCCTTCAACGCCACCACCGAATCAGATCGAGTCCCTAGCCCTGCCGCCGATGTTGTCTTCGCTGCAGCACGTGCCGTCGAGCCAGCGCAAGCGACCCCGCACGCCGTCGCCACCACCGCCACCACCGCCGCGTCCGCAACCGCAGCTGCCGCCACTGCCGTTCCCACCAACTCCGCTCCCGCAACCGCAGCTCGCGCTCTTGCGATCGAACCCGCCGCCACTGCTGCCGCTGCCGCCGCCGCCGCTGCCGCCGCGAGCGTGTCGCGCGCACCCAGCGGCACGGGCCTGGGCCTTCGTGTTTCCCCACAGGCGCGCCACTCTCGAGCTGCGAATGCGAGCGATCCGATGCCATCGGCGACGGAGCTGCAGGAGCCAAATGGACTCAGCTGGTCAGGCTGGTTTCCTAAATGGGGTGAGGATCAGCTTCCTAAATGGGGAGAGGATCAGATACACAGGAAGACTTGAATCTTGATCTAGTTATATAGTGAACATATAACGCGATAGGAGAATCAGAAAGTGTGTTAAGCTTTAGGCTACAACTTGTAATAGGGACAGCGTTCTTGTTTGGACTAAATGTCACCGAACTGCACACTCCCGGCACGTTCGACACACCCGCGCACAAGCATCCCTGCAATCCCTGCCACGGGGCACGAAGCGCCACCGCGGGCGCGTGCGCGCCCGCGCTTGGGGATCCTGAGAATACGCGTTGTGCTGAACACTTCCCTCGGGTCCGGAGCATGCGCGTTATATGTAGAACCGCGCAGGAGCGAGCCCGAATTCCGATATATTGGAGTGTGAGGCACGTCAAGTCCAGACTTGACTTGACTTGAGGCACACGCCGAGAAAGATTCACGATCGGGTGACCAAGAAAGTGTTCCAAGAAAGATGCAGCGCGCGGGATCGGCGGCGCTCTGCCACTCGGGCGACGCCATGCGTGTCGTGCATTGGAACGTGCGCCGGTGCGTAGACCTTAACGGCGTCTGCTCTCGCGCACGCATGGTGTCGACGCTCGAGCAGCTCCGGCCCGCAGTGGTCACGCTCAACGAGGTGGATATGCGGCAGACGCCGACGCTGCTCGAGGATCTCTCGTCCATCGGCTTATCACACGCCTCCTTCTTTGGCCACGTGCGCAGTGGCAGCTACGGCAACCTCGTGGCGTCGTGCGAACCGCTGCACGATGTGGAGCACACGCATCTCGACGGAGGTACGGAGGTGTTGACCAAGGATGGCATGACGCACCGGATCGCGCGCGGCCTGCTGAGCGCGACCATCTCCATGCTCGGCATCGACGTTCGAGTGGCCGTGACGCATCTCGATCACATGAGCTCGCGCGAGCGCCGCCGCCAGACGCAGCACCTGCTGCACACCCTCAACGGCCGCGGCGATGGCGGGGCTGCGCTCGTGATTGGTGACTTGAACGCGCTCCGACGCGCCGACTACACGGACGACGAGTGGGCGTGGCACCATCGCTACAATGATGAGAAGCAGTGGGGCGCACCGGTCGACGAGGCGAGCGAGGGCGGCGTACTAGCGCTGCTCGCAGCGGCCAAGTTCGTGGATGCGTATGCGGTGCTTGAGCAGGAGCGCCGTATTGAGCCTGAGCGCCGTATTGAGCATGAGCGCCGTATTGGTGAATCACAGCCCAGTTGGCGAGCGCCGCCGTGGACCGCTCACGTGCGGGACGAGGCGCGACCCCCTTGCCGGATCGACTATGTGCACAGCCGGCCGCCCTCAGCCCCCGGCGGTCGGCGACTCGTGCCTCTTGCGGCCGCAGTCGAGTCGAACTGTGGCGAGGCCTCCGACCACCAGCCGCTCGTTTTGGACTTCGAGGCGACCGCCTTTGACGCGGGAGAGTGACGGGGTGGCACACGGCTCCAGCACGCGTGCAAATCACAAGAGGGCTCTTCGAAGGACGGTGGACCAGGATTAGCTTAGGATGAACAGCCGCTCCCTTCTGACCATAATGGTGGGCGCACCATTTTTAACAAGAACTCAGAATCAACATAGATGTCAATATACTATACTACGTATTCTGGGTAGATTTGGCTGAGCGGCGTACAATGTTGAGTGTAGTATTTGAATCGCAGCGCGACCGTCCACACACACTCGTAAGCAACCCATGTCAGGCACAGCACACTCGACTCTACAGTATATCCCGGGCACGCACTCAGGCACCATATAACCATATATAACGCGACGAAGGATGGGCGCAATCTTATGTTCTTATTTATGAGCGGCCGGCGTGGCGAGCGGCCGGCGCGCGAGTCCCCCGCCGGCCTCGACTGTGCCGTGTGGACGAGGGAGCGTGCACGTCCGTGCAAGTAGTCGGCCCGGGGCAACAATGGCAGACGGCGGCCTCGTCGTCCGCTCGTCCCGCCGCCTCACGCGGCGGCGCATCATGAGATGACGCAGCAGCCGCCCTTTTTGCCATCTCCCTCTATGGCCACGTTCGCCTCGGCGTGGCCTGCGGGCTTGGCCTTGCCATCCTTACCCTTGGCCTTGCTCGGGCTGCTCTGCCCCCTCGCCGCCTTTGCGACCTGCCGCTGCAGCTGTTTGGCAACGATGGTGTCGCGTCCGGTGGCCACTGCGTCCTTGAGCCACGCGTGCGAGAGCATCCCTTCCATCGTGAGGCGTTCCTCGGGGGTGACCACGAGTAGCTTTCGGATCAGGTCCTGAAGCGAAGCAAGGAGCACGAGCAGGTGGCGCTCAGTGGCACTCAGTGGCGCTCAGGGGCACTGTGGTCGCCACCGGGCAGGCTGCCAGCTGCGCGTGGGTGGCCGTGCGGGTGTGGCCGTGGGTGGCCGTGCGGGTGGGCCGTGCGTGCGTGGCCGTGCCTCTGAGGCCGTGCGGGCGTGGCCGTGGGCTCACCTTAGCATCCTCGGACACCTCCTTCCACTCGGCCTCGTGGAACTCATATTTACCGTCACCCACGAGTTGAAGGATGTCCTCCTCTGCGTCGGCCGCAAAGGGCGAGCAGCCAGAGAGGATCACGTACAGCAGCACACCGAGGCTCCAAAGATCCGACCCCTTGCCGTACGGCGTGCCGTTCTCGTCATCCTCGTACCACGAGAGCACCTCAGGCGCCACATAGTCGGGCGTGCCGCACAGCCCAGTCAGCTGCTTCTGCGGCTCCCAAACGCCCGCGTACCCGAAGTCGATGAGCTTAATCTCACTCGAGCCTTCTTTGACGTACCTGATGAGGGCGGCCAATCAGGCAGACCATCAGAGGCCGATCAGGCAGACCATCAGAGGCCGATCAGGCAGACCATCAGAGGCCGATCAGGCAGACCATCCGAGAGTGCATTCCAATCCATCCGATCCATCCCATCAGCGCTCTCGCTCCGGACACTGTAAGGGACACTGTGAGGGACACTGTATGGGGCGGCACGCACAGGATGTTCTCGGGCTTCACGTCGCGGTGCACGATGTTGAGCGAGTGCAGGTACTCCATGGAGAGCAGAATCTGCGAAAAGAGCGCCGCCGCGTTGGCCTCCGTGAAGCGACCCTGCTCGACGATGCGGTTGAAGAGCTCTCCGCCCGAGAGCAGCTCCATCACGATGAAGGTGTCCGCGCGGGTAACCACCACCTCCTTGAGCTGCACGATGTGCGGATGATCCAGCTTGCGCAGGATGGCGATCTGAGAGCGCGAGGCGGCAGGCGCTCAGGCGCTCAGGCGCTCAGGCGCTCAGGCGCTCAGGCGCTCAGGCGCTCAGGCGCTCAGGCGCTCAGGCGCTCAGGCGGCGGCGCACGTACCTCCGTCTCGAGCGCCTCGAGGTTCTCATCGTCGCTAAGCGACTTGTTATCCACCACCTTGACCGCATAGCTGACCTTCTCCTTGTTATGCACCGCACTCTTGACCACCGAGAATCGACCGCTGCGGCCAGCAGCAGCGGCGCGCGCGCACAGACACACACAACGAAGGATCATGGATTGCGCGGCCGCGAAGCACTCGCGACGGTCGAGGCGCGCAGCAGCGCCGCGGCGGAAAGGCTGTGCGGAAAGGCGCACCGGCCGAGCTCGTCCCCAATCTTATATCTGCTGTTGATGTCGTCGACCTTGCACTGCGCGGCGAGGGCACACGTGCAATGGGAGCTCAGGCGCGCTCCAGGCGGCGCTACAGGTCCGCTCGCGTCGCGGAGCGGGCGCTCAGGCAGCTCAGCGCTGCAGGCGCTGCAGTCGAATGTCTTTGGCGCTTACGTCTGCCAATGCGTCGATCCTTTTGGCCGTTTCGCTGTCGGGACCAAAGCTTAGGCTCACATCGCTCGATGATGCCATGGCCGACAGGCAACGGTGGCTGCTAGGCCCGCTACGCCCACGGACGGAGTCCGCACGCCGCAAATGGGCCTTGCGCTTTTTTGACTCGAATCGAAAGCGCTGCCGCAGGCGCCGCTTCGGCGGCTCAACACAGCGCTTTTTTTTCAACGGTCGGGAAGTCCCTTTCTCCGGCTCTCGGTCGACGTCACTGATAGAGGTTCCCCTCAACAAGATTGAGGACCTGGCCAACACCTGAGGTCCACGCAATTGTAACCACCCCCGTGGGAAGAGGAACTGAGGAAGTCGCCCCAGGACACTCAGGCCAGGTGTTTAGGGGCCAGGTCCGTAGCTGTGGTGCACATTCTGCATCCTTAGTGCGGCGGGAGAAAGAGTACCTGTAGTGGTTTTGTGACGAAGCGGACGAAGCAGAATTTTCATCGTGACGGATCCACTTCTGATGACGATCGTGTTCCTTCTCTCTGTGTGCGGCTCGCTGGTCGGCACTGGGTCGTTGCAGCGCGTGCATCCGCGAGCGCGTGGGCCGCATCTTCGACTGGAAGCCCCCATTGACGGCTTGAAGGGCATCGACATGCAGCGGCGACTCGGCGAGCTGACCTTCGCAGAGATCACCTCATCGGCCGGCGACGCTGCTGCCGGCATGTCAGCGCGGGCGACGGTGGGCCCGGGCGCTGCGGTGGTGGGTCTCTTCTACGGAACTTTGACGCGCGGCGATGCCGCCGGAACGAGGGTGCTCATCAAGGCGTACTCGTCGGCGGAGAACAATGCGCTGGCTGTGGCCAGTGCCGAATCGGCCGCCACGCCCTCGGCGGAATCGCGGATGCGTTTAGAGGCCTCCATGGCCTCCGATGGCACGAGCCTCGCCGAGGCCCTCGCTGAGAATGAGTATGCGGCGCACGCCCGCGTGCAAGCGACGTGCCCGGACGTGGAGATGGCCGGGCTGTGCCGTCTGATGGGAAGGCTGTGCCCCGACTACCGCCAAAGCGAGGCCAAGTACATTTTGCACGTCTTCCCGTGGCGTGGACAACCAGCCCGCCTCGCCATGCCTACCACGCTCCCGCCGACGCTTCAGAGCTGGGCGAGAGCACGCGAGCGCGGGCTGACCGAGGCGCAGCGCACGTGGAAGGGCGTGCCGCTCCGGGCGTGCCAGCAACGCGGCCGCTTCGTGCGCCAGGCGATGCTCGGTGCGCTGCGTGGGCTGAGCACACTCCACAGCGCGGGTCTCATTCATCAAGCTCTCTCGCCCTCATCCGTGGCCATCGGCACGGAGGATGACCGGACAGGCGAGAAGGCTCCAGCCGGCCGGCTGACCGAGCTCGGCTTCTGCCGCGACGCCCGCTCCCTCTCCCTCGCATACCTCAGTGGTTCCAGTGGTGCCGAGGGTGAGGAGCTGCCGGAGCTTGCCGTCGGCAGCGACCCGCTCGATTCGGGCCTCCTCGAGCGCGCCGTGTTGAACATGGTCCGTCCGATGGCCCGTTGATTGCGTATGGATTGCATGCTGATTGAGTATTTGAGTATTTGAGTCCCTATTGGATGCCCATTTGAGTGCATGCTGATTGCGTGCTGATTGCGTACTTGGGTATTTGAGTCCCTATTTGGATGCCTATTTGAGTGCATGCTGATTGCCTCCCTCATCAGGTGCGTCCAATGGATCCGATCGAAAGGTCGGCCTTATTTGGACGCCAATTTGAGTGCATGCTGATTGCCTCCCTCATCAGGTGCGTCCAATGGATCCGATCGAAAGGTCGGCCTTCGGTCGCGCAGACGATATGCGTGAGTTCGGCCTGCTGCTGCTGCAGATGATGTTGCTGCCCTCGTCCATCGCTGGAGGCGGCAGTGCACCCTATGAAGGCCAACTGACCGATCTTCGGCTCCGCTCCCTGTGCGATGGGGCGTTCAGGCTGAGAGATTCGGATGGCGATCCGACCGATGGTGTGGACATCGAGGGTCTGCGGGCGTACCTCGATGCCGACGATAGTTTGCGGATCGGCGGCGCGGGAGGGGTCGATATCCTCGATGCTGCGGATGGCTCGGGATGGGACCTGCTCAAGCGGATGATGGCTGGCCCATGGCAAGACAGACCGAGCGCGAGCGAGGCCCTCGAGCACCCCTTCTGGAGCGCAGAGATCGCGCTGTGATGGGCGCTGTGACGGGCGCACCGCAATGCGCGGCAACCAGCGCCGCAACCGCGCAACCTGCCTAACGCGCGCACAGGTCCTGTCCACTCACTACCCTGGTTTTGAGGTTTTCGCACCCTGTATTCACCATCTTCGGTGCAACACCGCTGGTGCCGAATCAACTAGATATCTAAATTCAATTGCCTTCGATAACACAGCCACAAGTTTACCGTACAACAAACAGCGCTGCGCCGTTTCAACACTCAACACATACGGACCAGCTAGTCTCCCCTTGTTCAAGCAACTTCATCGCACCACATCCTTGGCTCCACCTCTAAGCCCCCTGCGCCCGCTGCGGCCGACGGAAGGGGAGAGGGTTCTGATCGCGCCGATGGTCCGTGGCGATCGGAGGGCCTTGCTTGGGGCCCGCGAGGCTCGCGGTTTCGTGGAGCGCCTCCCGCAGCCGCCTCGCTGCCCAGAGGGACATGTCCCGCGGCACATTCACTCTG
>Ga0209550_10001820_pt1 | contig 20516 bp, 18 predicted proteins | sample LauGreSuBDMM15SN_2_FD_187567 | JGI IMG/M metagenome (GOLD analysis project Ga0209550, IMG submission 187567) | Freshwater lake microbial communities from Lake Michigan, USA - Su13.BD.MM15.SN (SPAdes) (version 5) | ecosystem: Environmental > Aquatic > Freshwater > Lake | place: Lake Michigan... | reverse complement strand
GCGCGGCTACGACCGGCGCTTGGTCGTGGGCTCCTTGGCCGGTGGCGGCACGTTGGGCTTGTTGATCCCGCCCAGTTTGTCGCTGCTGATTTATGGCGCTTTGACTGATACCTCAATAGGCAAATTGTTTTTGGCCGGTGTCTTTCCGGGCTTGATGATGGCGGCCTTGTTCATGGTCTACATCGAGATCACGGTGCGCCGCCAACCCAGCTTGGCCCCGCAAGAGCCGCGCATGCCCTGGGGCGAGACACTGCGCGCCACCATGGCCGTGTGGCCCATTTTGGTGCTGATCTTGGCGGTCTTGGGCAGCTTGTTTGCGGGCATTGCCACACCCACCGAGTCGGCCGCCGTGGGCGTGGCTGCAGCGGTGTTGTTGGGCTTCACCATGGGCGACTTGACTTGGCCCAAATTGGCCAAAACCTTTTTGAGCTCGGCCAGCACCTTTGCCGTGATTGCGTTGGTGTTCATGGGCGCGGTGATCTTGGCCCAGTCCATCAGCCTGATGCAGTTGCCGCAAAAAATGCTCGAAACCATCTCCGGCGTGGGCATGTCACCCATGGTGCTGTTGGTGGTGATTGTGTTCATTTACCTGTTGCTGGGCATGATCTTTGACGGCCTGTCGATGATGGTGATGACCTTGCCAGTGGTGTTCCCGCTGATGACGGGCCTGGGCTTTGACGCCATTTGGCTGGGTGTGGTGATCACCATGATGGTCGAGATCGGCATGCTCACGCCGCCGGTGGGGATGAACCTGTTTGTGTTGGTGGGCATCACCCAAGGCAAGGTCAGTTTGGCCGAGGCCGCCATGGGCGCTTTGCCGTTTTGGATTTTGCTGATGGTGGGCGTGGCCATCTTGACGGTGTTGCCCGGCATCGCCACATGGCTGCCCAGTGTGGCCTTGTGAAGGCGGCTGAGGCATGAGCCATGTCAACCGCGCCCGTGCCCAGCGTTTGATGCGCGAACGGGGGCTGGACGCCATCGTGTTGGCCAAGCCGGAGAGCTATACCTGGGCCAGTGGCGCACCGGCCGGTGTGGCGGCTTTTTTCAGGCGTGCAGGCGCTTGTTTGGCCATGTTGCCGGCCGACCCCAGCGCCCCCATCCAAGTGGTCACCACCGAACTCTTTGCCCCCCCAGCCCGCCAAGCCGTGGGTGAGACCCATGTGTGGACACACTGCGATTGGGTCGAAACCGCCGATATCCGGCCCTGGGCCGATGGCAACGAATCAGCTGCGGAGTTGGTCAGTCGCGCCCAGGCTCAGCGGCCCGCAGGTTTTGCGCGACCGGCGGTGTTCGATGCCCGCGCGTCCTTTGGCCAACTGGCCCGCTTGCTGAAAAGTGCTGGCTTGGCCCAGGCCCGCTTGGGGCTGGATTTGGACTTTTGGCCAGTGGCCGATTACCGCTTGCTGTGCGATGTGTTGCCGGGCGTGGTTTGGCGCGATGCCAGTGCCACCGTGGCGGCGATCAAGGTGGTGAAGTCGGCGGGCGAGATCGAGCGCTTGCAAACCGCTGCGGCCTGGGCTGAGGCGGGCATGGTGCACGCCATCGCGGCCATTCACCACGGCGTGGACCGGGCCGAAATAGCCCTTGCTTGGCAAGCGGGTGTGGCCCAAGCGGTGCAAGGAAGTGGTCGGCGCATGAGCGGGCAGTGGGAATACATCACCGTGGGCGCCTTGCCTTGGCAAGGCGGGGGACGGGTGAAAGATGGGGACGTGATCAAGTTTGATGTGGGCTGCCTGGTGGACGGCTACAGCTCTGACAGTGGCCGCACCTTTGTGTGTGGGCAGCCCCGCCAACGCACGCTGGACATTGCCCGGGGCTTGCAGGACGCATTTGAGGCTGGGTTGGAGGTGCTCAAGCCCGGCCAGCCCATGAGCGAAGTGCACCGACGCGCCACCGAGGCCATGCACCGAGCCGGATTTGTGGGTTACCAGCGCGGCCACTTTGGCCACAGCCTGGGACACGACACCTTTTGTGAGGTGGCGCCCTTTTTGGCCCACGCCGCGCACGATGTCATCGAGCCCGGCATGGTGCTGGCTTTCGAGACGCCTTTTTATGTGGATGGCGAAGGGGGCTTCATCATCGAAGACCAGTTTGTCATCACCGAGACCGGTGCCGTGCCGGCCTGGGGATTGCCGCGACCCTTGCAGGTGTTGCCGCTGTAAAACTGTTCGCGCCTGGGGGCAGGTTGTGGGCTTTGCCTTGAGCCCACAACGCCTGAAGGGCGATCACGCTCAGACTGGGGCCATGCGCCTCAGGGGTTGAGCACGGTTTGCAGCTCGCCCGATTCGTACATTTCCATCATGATGTCGGAGCCGCCGACAAACTCACCTTTGACATACAACTGGGGGACGGTGGGCCAGTTGCTGTATTCCTTGATCCCTTGGCGGATTTCGGCATCGTCCAGTACGTTCACGGTTTTGACGGTTTTGGTGTCCACGCCACAGGCCTTGAGCACCTGGATGGCCCGGCCTGAAAACCCACACATGGGAAAGCTGGCGCTGCCCTTCATGAAAAGAACCACTTCATTGGCCTTGACCAGTTCGTCAATGCGTTGCATCACATCACTCATCGCTGTCTCCATTCCGTTTCGACAATTTAAACATTATTTCACCCCTGGGGTGCAAGCGCCGGTGCAGCGGCGGATGTCCGCTTCGTCCAAGCGGCTTTGCACCTGTTGCCAGCCATGGGAGCGCAGCAGCGTTTGTACTGCATCGGCTTGGTCGTGGCCGTGCTCGAGCAGCAGCCACCCCCCCGGGTTCAGGTGGTCGGCGGCGTGCGCCACCAGCCAGCGCAAGGCGTCCAGGCCATCTGGGCCTGCGGCCAAGGCCAGGCGCGGTTCGTGGCGCAGGCCGGGCCAATGCGGGTCGGGCTCGGCCACATAGGGTGGGTTGGACACGATCAGGTCAAAGCGCTGGCCCGCCCACGGTTGCAACCACTCTCCCAAGGCAAATTGCACTGGCAGGCCCAGTCGCAGGGCATTGGCTTGGGCCACCGCCAGCGCGTCGGGGCTGATGTCGCTGGCGCTGACCTGGGCTTGGGGGCATTGGTGGGCGATCGCCAAGGCCACCGCACCGCTGCCCGTGCCCATGTCCAGCACGGTGGGTGATGTGAGTTCTTGCACACGTTCTAGCGCCCAGTCCACCAAGGTTTCGGTGTCGGCCCGGGGGTCGAGCACGCGGGCATCGACTTGCAAATCGAGGCCGTAAAAAGCTTTGCGGCCAGTCAGGTAAGCCAGTGGCACCCCTTGGCTGCGTTGCGCGATCAAACCGGGCCATTGGGCGGCGGCGGGCTCGGGCAGGGTTTGCTCGTCGTGCCCGAGCAGCCAGGCGCGGTCTTGCGCTGGCCGCCCCAGCAAGGCCAGCAGCAGCCACTGGGCATCCAAGCGCGCCAACCCCAGGGCTTGGGCTTGGCGCAAAGCCTCGGCCAAGGTCATGCCGGACCGTCCAGCCCCAGCGCTTGCAACTGCTCGGCTTCGCGGGCGTTGTGCAGGGCTTGCAACACATCGTCGAGGTCACCCTCCATGACTTGGCTCAGTTTGTACAAGGTGAGGTTGATGCGGTGGTCGGTCAGTCGGCCTTGTGGGAAGTTATAGGTGCGGATGCGGTCGCTGCGGTCGCCACTGCCAATCAAGCCTTTGCGTGTCGCCGCTTCTTTGGCCGAGCGTTCGCTGCGCTCGCGCTCTTGGATGCGGGCGGCCAAGACTTGCAAGGCCTTGGCTTTGTTGCGGTGTTGGGATCGGTCGTCTTGGCATTCAGCCACGATGCCGGTGGGCAAGTGGGTGACACGCACCGCTGAGTCGGTTTTGTTGATGTGCTGGCCGCCAGCACCGCTGGCGCGAAAGGTATCGATGCGCAAATCAGCCGGGTTGATTTGCACCGCGCTGGCCTCGTCGGGTTCGGGCATGACGGCCACGGTGCAGGCGCTGGTGTGGATGCGCCCCTGGGATTCGGTGGTCGGCACACGCTGCACCCGGTGCCCGCCCGACTCCAGGCGCAGCCAGCCATAGGCTTGGTCGCCCTCCACGCGCAGCACCACCTCTTTGTAGCCGCCCAAATCGCTGGGGGACTCGCTCATCAGGCTCACGCGCCAGCCCCGGCGCTCGGCGCAGCGGGTGTACATGCGCAGCAAATCGCCGGCAAACAGGGCCGACTCATCGCCGCCCGTGCCAGCGCGGATTTCCAGGTAAGCAGCGCGCTCGTCTTCGGGGTCTTTGGGCAGCAGCATGCGCTGCAACTCGGCCTCCAGGCGGGCCATGTCTTGGCTGGCTTGCGCGGCCTCTTCTTGGCCCAAGGCGCGCATATCAGCGTCTTCGTGGGTCAGCAGCCCTGCTGCGGCTTGGGCATCGGCCTGGCGCTGTTGGTGTTGTTGGTAGCGTTCGGCCACGGCGCCCACCTCGGTGTGCTCGCGCGACAAGGCCATGAAGCTTTGCATGTTCTTCATGATGTCTTCGCGCGAGAGTAAAAAATCAAGCTCGGCCAAGCGTTGGGTGTAGCGCTCGAGCTGAGCGCGCAAAAAGGCTTTCACCGTGGGGTGCCGCGCTAACGGCTGCTGCGCAGGAAGAACTGCTCGATGGCGCCGCGGGCGCGCTCACGCGCTTCGGTGTCGTTGGCATGCAACTCGGCCATCGCGCCATGCAGCATTTTTTGCGTCAGACCACGGGCCATGGCTTCGAGCACTTCGTCGATGTTGTCGCCCTTGGCCAATTGCTTGCGGGCACGTTGCAGCTCGGCCTGGCGCCAAGCCTGCGCTTGGGCGTTGAGTTGCTGGATCAGGGGCACTTGGCCGCGCTGGTCCAGCCAACTCAAAAAACTTTGCACGCCGGCATCGATGATGGTTTCGGCCTGGGCCACGGCCGCTTGGCGGTTGGCTTGCCCGGTTTGCACCACGGTAGCCAAATCGTCCACGGTGTACAAGTAGACGTCGCGCAGGCTTTTGACCTCGGGTTCGATGTCGCGCGGCACGGCCAAGTCAACCATGAACATGGGGCGTTGGCGGCGTTTTTTCAGGGCCCGTTCGACCGCGCCCAGGCCAATCAAGGGCAGGGTGCTGGCGGTGGAGCTGATCACCGCATCAAACTCATGCAAGCGATCGGGCAAGTCGGCCAAGCGCATCACGTCCCCGCCAAATTGGCTGGCCAAGCGTTCGCCGCGCTCCATGGTCCGGTTGGCAATGGTGATGGATTTGGGGGTTTTGGCGGCAAAGTGGGTGGCACAGAGCTCGATCATTTCGCCCGCGCCGACAAACAGCACGCGGATCTTGCCGATGTCTTCAAACAATTGCATCGACAAACGCACACTGGCCGCAGCCATGCTGATCGAGTGGGCGCCAATTTCGGTGTTGGAGCGCACTTCTTTGGCCACCGCAAACGAGCGCTGGAACAACTGGTTCAAGGTGGTGCCCAGGGCGCCCACCTCGTCGGCGGCGCGCACCGCGTCTTTCATTTGGCCCAAAATTTGGGCTTCACCCAGCACCATGGAGTCCAAGCCACTGGCCACCCGAAAGGCGTGGCGCGCGGCGTTGGCGTTTTCGAGGGCGTAGGTGTGGGCGTGCAATTCTTGGGCCGTTACACCGCCCGACTGGGCCAGCCAGTGCAGCGTTTGCTCCAGGGCTGTCTTGGGGCCAGCGCAATAAATTTCGGTGCGGTTGCAAGTGGAGAGAATGGCGGCTTCACTTTGGTCGGAGAAGGCGCTGCGCAAACCGGACAAAGTGGGGCCAATTTGGTCCACCGCAAAGGCAAATTTGCCCCGCATGTCCAGCGGAGCTGTGTTGTGATTGAGGCCCAAGGCCCAGACTGCCATGATCTGAATTATAAAATTTGTACCCCATGAACGCCCTTGACGCCCTTTCGCACATCCTGCACTTTACCGCGCCCGCTTTTGCCGTGGCCGCAATACTGAGCTTGAGAGGCCCTTTTTGGCGTTCTAAATGGCAATTTTCGGGTTTTTTGCGGCGTTTTGTCCTGAACACGTTGGCGGCTTTGCTGGCATTGTCCCTGGGCCTGTGGTTCTTGGGCAACGATGGAAAGATGCTCAGCTATGTGGCCATGGTGCTGGCCTGCGCCAGCAGCCAATGGTGCCTCATGCGCTCTTGGCGGGCTTGAAGGCCTGCACCGCATCGGTGATGATGCCGTCTATTCCCCACTGCTGGAGTTGTTCTGCGCGTTCTGCATCGTTGACGGTGTAGGCCAAAGCGCGTAAGCCTTGGTGGTGCGCTTGGGCGATGACGTTCTCGTTGCACAGGCTGTGGTGCAACACCACCGCCGCGCAGCCCAAATCTGAAGCTTTTTGCCAATCCAGCAGGCTGGCGGCGTCTAGGAGCCAAGCGCGGGGCAGATCGGGGGCTGCCTCTTGAGCAGCCTGCAAGGCCTCGGCGGAAAACGAACTCAGCAGGGGCGGGCTGGCACTGCCCGTCCACAAGTCCTTGGCGGCACGGGCCACGGCAGCGCCGCACCTAGACCCCCGCCCAAGTGCGGGTTTGATCTCCAAATTGAATGCCAGCCCTCGGGGCATGCCCCAGTGGGACAGCTGATCGAGTCGCAAAAGCCCCTGCCCAGTGTGCGCGCTGGAGTGCCAACCGCCAGCGTCCAGGCCCTGCAAGTGCGCCCAGGTTTGGTCCGCGGCCAGGCCTTGGCCGTTGGTGGTGCGTGACAAATGCAAATCGTGCAGCAAAAACGGCACGCCATCGGCGCTGAGTTGAACATCGCACTCAAACATGGCAAAGCCCAGGCTGGCACCGCGCTCAAAAGCCGCCAAGGTGTTCTCTGGGGCCAAGTTGCCCGCGCCTCGGTGGGCAATCCAAAACGGGTAGGGCCAGGGTGAGGTGTTCAGCAAAGGGCTCATGGCAAAGCATTGTCGGCGCTGGGTGCTGCTTGGAGCGGGCGCGAGCAGTTTTTGCCAATGGGCTTGGTACCCAAAGGATATGCCCCCTTGCGTTAACATTCAGCTCTAAATCTATGAATGCACCCACTTCTTTGCAGCAACTGCTGTCCACGGCCGACAGCAGCCCCAGGTTGCGCGAAATCCCCTACAACTACACGTCGTTCTCAGACCGTGAGATTGTCATGCGCTTGTTGGGCGACGAAGCCTGGGATTGGCTGGAGCGCTTGCGACAAGAGCGCCGCACGGGCCGCTCAGCGCGCATGCTCTACGAAGTGCTGGGCGACATTTGGGTGGTCCAGCGCAACCCCTATTTACAAGACGATTTGCTCGACAACCCGGCTCGGCGTCGGCTTTTGGTCGAGGCTTTGCACCACCGTTTGGGCGAGGTGCAAAAACGCCGCACGCCCAGCGACGATGCCCAGCGCGATGTGTGGGTGGGCCGTTTACTCGAGTCCGCCGGCGCGGCGGTTGACAACTTCGCCCAGAACTTTGAGCGCATGGCGGCTTTGCGCCGCAAAGCGCAGCGGGTGCTGCGCAAATGCACCGCCAGCGACAACATCAAATTTGATGGCTTGAGCCGCGTGTCGCATGTGACCGACGCCACCGATTGGCGCGTTGAGTACCCATTTGTGGTGCTCACCCCCGACTCAGAGGCCGAGATGGCCAACATGGTCAAAGCGTGTATCGAGTTGGGCTTGACGATCATCCCGCGCGGCGGCGGGACAGGCTATACCGGCGGGGCCATTCCCCTGACCTGGAAGAGCGCGGTCATCAACACCGAAAAGCTCGAAACCATGACCGAGGTCGAGCACCTGAGCTTGCCCGGCATCGATCACCCCGTGCCAACCATCTGGACTGAGGCCGGCGTGGTCACACAGCGCGTGGCAGATGCCGCCGAGAGGGCCGGTTTTGTGTTTGCGGTCGATCCCACCTCGGCCGAGGCTTCTTGCATTGGCGGCAACATCGCCATGAACGCCGGTGGCAAAAAAGCCGTTTTGTGGGGAACGGCCCTGGACAACTTGGCCAGCTGGCGCATGGTCACACCCGATGCGCAGTGGCTGGAAGTGGTGCGCTTGTCGCACAACCTGGGCAAGATCCACGACGCTGATGTCGCCAGCTTTGAGCTGCGCTACTTTCAGGCCGATGGCACAACGCCTATCCGAACCGAGCGGCTTGACATCCCGGGCAAAAGTTTTCGCAAAGAAGGCTTGGGCAAAGACGTCACCGACAAATTTCTCAGCGGCTTGCCCGGCATTCAAAAAGAGGGCTGCGACGGCCTGATCACCAGCGCACGCTGGGTGGTGCACCGCATGCCCGCGCACACCCGCACGGTGTGCCTGGAGTTTTTTGGCCATGCCCGCGACGCGGTGCCCAGCATTGTCGAAATCAAAGACTTCATGTTTGCCGAAGTGGGCCGCAGCGGCACTTTGCTGGCGGGCTTGGAACACCTGGACGACCGCTACCTCAAAGCCGTGGGTTACACCACCAAGAGCAAGCGTGGCGGCTTGCCAAAGATGGTCTTGATTGGCGACATCGCCGGTGACGATGCTGACGCCGTGGCGCGCGCCACCTCTGAAGTGGTGCGCTTGGCCAACTCGCGCAGTGGCGAGGGTTTTGTGGCCGTCAGTGCCGATGCGCGCAAAAAGTTTTGGCTCGACCGCAAGCGCACCGCGGCCATCAGCCGCCACACCAACGCCTTCAAAATCAACGAAGACGTGGTCATCCCGCTGCCGCGCATGGCAGAGTACACCGACGGCATTGAACGCATCAACATTGAGCTGTCGCTGCGCAACAAGATCGCTCTGTGCCACGCCTTAGATGCTTTTTTGACCGAGGGTCAGTTGCCCTTGGCCAAGACCGATGACGCGGGGGACATCCCTGCCGCCGAGCTGCTCGAAGACCGCGTGGCCCAGGCGCGGGCCCTGATTGCCCAGGTGCGCGACCAGTGGCAGGGTTGGTTGACCGATGTCGACACCTTGTTCCCGCAACTGCAAGACCACAGCTTGCGCGCGAGCTGGAAGCAGCAAATTCGCCCGGGTTTGGAAAACATCTTCAGTGGCGCCGCGTTTCAGCCCTTGCTCAAAGCCTGTTTGGACATCCACCAAAAAGTGCTCAAGGGCCGGGTGTGGGCTGCCTTGCACATGCACGCCGGTGACGGCAATGTGCATACCAATTTGCCGGTCAACAGCGACGACTACGACATGCTGCAAACCGCCCACGAAGCGGTGGGTCGCATCATGGCGCTGGCGCGCTCGCTCGACGGCGTCATCTCTGGCGAGCACGGCATTGGCATCACCAAAATGGCCTACCTGAGCGACGCCGAGTTGAAGCCTTTTGCCGACTACAAAGCGCGCATGGACCCACAGGGCCACTTCAACAAAGGCAAGCTGCTGCGCCAACCCACCCACAGCGACGCCGATGTGCGTGCGTCGGGCCTGGGGCAGGCCTATACGCCCAGTTTTGGCCTGATGGGGCACGAGTCGCTGATCATGCAGCAGTCCGACATCGGCGCGATTTCCGAGTCCATCAAAGACTGCCTGCGTTGCGGCAAGTGCAAGCCGGTGTGTGCCACCCACGTGCCGCGCGCCAATTTGCTCTACAGCCCGCGCAACAAAATTTTGGCCACCTCGCTGTTGATCGAAGCCTTTTTGTACGAAGAACAAACCCGCCGTGGGGTGTCAATCAAGCATTGGCAAGAGTTCGAAGACGTGGCCGATCACTGCACCGTGTGCCACAAGTGCGAGTCTCCTTGCCCGGTGAAGATTGATTTTGGTGACGTGACCATGAACATGCGCAACTTGTTGCGCAAGATGGGCAAAAAAACCTTTCGCCCCGGCAATGCGGTGGCCATGATGTTCCTCAATGCCACCAACCCAGAAACCATCAAGTTCATGCGCGCCGGCATGGTCGGGGTGGGCTTCAAGGTGCAGCGCTGGGCCAACGATGTGTTGCAGAAATTCATTCGCAAGCAAACCGCTCGACCGCCCTCCAGCGTGGGCACAGCGCCCATCAAAGAGCAGGTGATTCACTTCGTCAACAAAAAGATGCCCAAAGGCTTGCCCAATAAAACGGCACGGGCTTTGTTGGACATTGAAGACAGTGACTACGTGCCCATCATCCGCAATCCTCAGGCCACCAGTGCCGACAGCGAGGCGGTGTTTTACTTTCCCGGTTGTGGCTCCGAGCGTTTGTTCAGCCAAGTCGGCTTGGCCACGCAAGCCATGCTCTGGCATGCGGGTGTGCAAACCGTGCTGCCACCCGGTTATTTGTGCTGTGGCTACCCCCAGCGCGGTTCGGGCCAACAAGACAAGGCAGACAAAATCATCACTGACAACCGGGTGTTGTTTCATCGCGTGGCCAACACGCTGAATTATTTGGACATCAAAACAGTGGTGGTCAGCTGCGGCACCTGCTATGACCAATTGCAAGGCTACGAGTTTGACAAAATATTTCCCGGTTGCCGCATCGTCGACATCCACGAGTACTTGCTGGAAAAGGGCATCACACTGAATGCCGCACAGCAAGGCCAATACCTGTATCACGACCCGTGTCACAGCCCGATGAAGCAGCAAGACCCCATGAAGACGGTCAAGGCCTTGGTGGGCGATCAAGTGCTCAAAAGCGAGCGCTGCTGCGGCGAGTCAGGCACTTTGGGCGTCACCCGGCCCGATATTGCTACCCAAATTCGCTTTCGCAAAGAAGAAGAGTTGCGCTTGAACGAGGCCAGCTTGGCCCAAATGGGCGGTGGCGCGCCCGGGCCGGTCAAGATCTTGACCAGTTGCCCCAGCTGCTTGCAAGGTTTGTCTCGTTACGGTCAAGATTTGCAAAACGGCCTGCTTGAAGCCGACTACATCGTGGTCGAAATGGCCAAGCACATCTTGGGCGAAAACTGGATGCCCACCTACGTGGCGGCGGCCAATGACGGCGGTATCGAGCGGGTGTTGGTGTGATGGAGTCCCCATGGCTGGCCTGAGCACCGCCACCCCCAACCCCACCGGCATCACTTTGCACAACAAGTCCAAGGTGCTGGAGGTGTCGTTTGCCGACGGCCAAAGCTTTCGCATTCCGTTTGAGTTGATGCGCGTGTACAGCCCCTCTGCTGAAGTGAAAGGCCACGGCCCCGGTCAAGAGGTGCTGCAAACCGGCAAACGCGAGGTCGGCGTGATTGACTTGGCCTCGGTGGGCAATTACGCGGTGCAACCGACATTCAGCGATGGCCACGACAGCGGTATTTTTTCTTGGGACTACTTGTACATGCTGGGCTCGCAACAAGACGATTTGTGGGACCGTTACCAGCAGCGCTTGCAAGCTGCGGGCGTGGAGCGCGATGCACCCATGCCGGCCAAGTCTGCACCCGGCGACCCACAAGCCTGTGGCAGCCACTGATCCCTGGCGATGAGCAGCACCCATTTTGGTTTTCAGTCGGTGGACGAGCGTGACAAGTCGCGCATGGTGCGCGGCGTGTTCGACTCCGTGGCCAGCCGCTACGACCTGATGAACGACTTGATGTCGGCGGGTTTGCACCGCGCCTGGAAGGCCTACACCGTGATGGTGGCCGATGTGCGGCCTGGCATGCGGGTGCTCGACATTGCCGGAGGCACCGGTGACTTGGCCATGGCCTTTGCGCCCTTGGTGGGCGCGCAAGGTCAGGTGGTGCACACCGACATCAACGAGGCCATGCTGCGCACCGGTCGCGACCGGTTGATCGATGCGGGCTTTTCCTTGCCCACCCTGGTGTGCGATGCCGAGCAATTGCCTTTTCCTGATCAGTACTTTGACCGCGTCAGCGTGGCTTTTGGTTTGCGCAACATGACCCACAAGGACGCGGCCCTGAAAGAAATGCGCCGCGTGCTCAAACCCCAAGGGCGTTTGCTGGTGCTGGAGTTTTCCCGGGTGGCCAAGCCCCTGCAAAAAGCCTACGATTGGTATTCGTTCAACGTGTTGCCCAAGTTGGGGCAGTGGGTGGCAGGTGACCCAGACAGTTATCGCTACTTGGCAGAGTCGATTCGCATGCACCCAGACCAAGCGGGGTTAAAGACCCTCATGCAAGATAGTGGTTTTGGCCATGTGGATATTCACAACCTCAGCGCCGGGTTAGTGGCATTGCATGTTGCAATGCGTTGTTGACAGTGTTTTCGCGGTCTTTTTGACGGAGCATTCCCATGAAATTTTGGACCTTGATCCTCGCCAGTACCTTGGCATTCACCAGTTTGCATGCCGATGCCTCTAAGCGCTTGGGTGGCGGCAAGTCAGTGGGACAGCAGTCCAACAGCGCGACACAAAGCCAAGCGGCCAAGCCCGCCGCCCCGGCCCAGGCAACACCTGCCACAACGGCACCTGCGCCAGCAGCCGCCCAACCCCAACGCCGCCCTTGGGGCGCCATGCTGGGTGGCTTGGCCGCCGGCTTGGGGCTGGCTTGGTTGGCCCACTCCATGGGTTTGGGGGCCGAGTTTGGTCAGCTCTTGATGTTTGGCCTGTTGGCTCTGGTCATCATGATGGTGGTCGGCTACTTCATGCGCCGCCGCCAAGCGCAGTCGGCGCCCAGCCCTTTCGCGTTTGAAGGCGCTGGTGCTCCTGCCCAACCCCAAAGCCCGCCCCAATACAACCCCCGCAATGTGGGCAACGATGCCTCGGCCAGACCCTGGGAGGGGCAAACCGCTTCGTTCGAGCCGGCTACGCCAGCGCGCCAAGGCCTGAGCATTGGCTCCGGTGTCGCCGGGAGTGCCACCACCTGGGGCATCCCACCTGGTTTTGACGTCGAGGGCTTTGTGGCTGCCGCCAAACAAAACTTTGTCCACCTGCAAGATGCTTGGGATCGCTCTGACATTCCAGCCCTCAAGGCCATGATGACCGACACCATGCTGGACGAAATCAAGGTCCAGTTGGCTGAGCGTGAATCCCTGGCACCGGGCCAAGTCAACAAGACCGAGGTGGTCAGCTTGCAAGCCCAGTTGCTGGGCATTGAAGAACTGGAAAACGACTTCCTGGCCAGCATCGAGTTCACCGGTTTGATCCGTGAAGACCCCAGCGCTGGTCCCAGCCCGTTCCGTGAAATCTGGAACATGGGCCGACCCAAGCAAGGCCAAATGGGCTGGCTGGTCGCGGGGGTGCAAGCCCTGCAGTAAATATCGCTGCACACGATCGGGAATAATCGGGGACTATGGAAACACAGTCCCCTTTTTCTTGGTGGGTTCAACAGGCCCAAGCCATCGCCAGCCGCATCCAACCGCCGGCTTGGCTGATCGATGAGGGTCAGCAGCGGGCAGTGTTGCTGATCAACCATGTGCTGATGCAAGAGCCCCAGGCTTGCGAGCGCCTGCGCCGTGTGGCCGGTCAACGGGTTGAGGTGCGTTGGCGCCAGTTCAACTTCTGCGTAGTGTTCACCCCGGCTGGTTTGATCGACAAGGCTGAACCGTTTCAAAAACCGCATTTGGTGTTGGAAGTGGCCGAGCCTTCTCCCTTGGCGCTGGCCAAGTCTTTGGCCAGCGGGCAAAAACCCCCCATCCACATCGAGGGCGATGTGCAACTCGCCGCCGAGGTCAATTGGCTCATCGACCATGTGCGCTGGGATTTGGAAGAAGACCTATCCCGCTTGTTGGGCGACGCCCGTGCCCATGTGGTCATGGGCGTGGCCCGACAAATGGCCCAGGCCCTGCGCCAATGGATGGCCCGCTCGGGTGCCAGCCCTGGGGCGCGCACCGATGGCCGGGTTGGGTTTCCATGACGCGCATGTTTCGCGGTATTTTTATTCTCTGGGTGGTGTTTCGCCACGGCCTGGACGAGCTGGTTTTGTCGGGCTTTCAACAACCCGCCTTGCGCTTGTTGCGCCGCGTGGTCAGCCTGGGGCGCAATTTATCCACCCCGCGCGGCCAACGCTTGCGCGAGGCGCTGGAGTCGCTGGGCCCCATCTTTGTCAAGTTCGGCCAAGTCTTGTCCACCCGGCGCGACTTGCTGCCCACCGACATTGCCGACGAATTGGCCTTGCTGCAAGACCGGGTGCCGCCGTTTTCATCCGATGTGGCGGTGGCCACCATTGAGCGTGCTTTGGGCGCTCGGGTGAATGAATTGTTTGTGTCGTTTGACCGCATCCCCGTGGCCAGCGCATCCATTGCCCAGGTGCACTTTGCCCAGATGCGTGGCAAAGACGGTCAGGTGCGCGAGGTGGCGGTCAAGGTGTTGCGCCCGGGCATGCTCAGCGCGATTGAAAAAGACCTGGGGTTGATGCGCACCATGGCGCAGTGGTTGGACCGCTTGTCCAGCGACGGCAAGCGCTTGAAGCCGCGCGAGGTGGTGGCCGAATTCGACAAATACCTGCACGACGAACTGGATCTGGTGCGCGAGGCCTCCAACGCCGCGCAACTGCGCCGCAACATGCAGGGCTTGGATTTGGTGCTGATCCCCGAGATGTTTTGGGAACACTGCCGCAACGAGGTGATCGTGATGGAGCGCATGAACGGCGTGCCCATCAGCCAGGTGGACCGCTTGCGCGAAGCGGGCGTGGACATTGCCAAGCTGGCGCGCGACGGGGTAACGATTTTCTTCACCCAGGTGTTTCGCGATGGGTTTTTCCATGCGGACATGCATCCCGGCAACATCCAGGTCAGCATCGCGCCCGAGAGTTTTGGGCGCTACATCTCGCTGGACTTTGGCATCGTCGGTACCTTGACCGAGTTTGACAAAGAGTACTTGGCGCAAAACTTCACTGCGTTTTTCCGCCGCGACTACAAGCGCGTGGCCGAGTTGCACTTGGAGTCGGGCTGGGTCCCGGCCGACACCCGGGTCGACGAGTTGGAGGCTGCCATTCGCTCGGTGTGCGAGCCGTATTTCGACCGTCCCTTGAAAGAAATTTCATTGGGCATGGTGCTGATGCGCTTGTTCCAAACCTCGCGCCGCTTCAATGTGGAAATCCAACCCCAGTTGGTGTTGCTGCAAAAAACCTTGCTCAACATCGAGGGCCTGGGCCGCGACCTGGACCCCGATTTGGATTTGTGGAGCACCGCCAAGCCCTTTTTGGAGCAGTGGATGCTGGAGCAAATTGGCCCCCAAAAGCTGTGGAACCAGCTCAAGGCCGAGGCCCCGCGCTACGCCAAGCTCATCCCTGAACTGCCACGTTTGGTGCACTTGTTTTTGCAGCATCAAAGCCAACATGTGCCCAACCCGCAAACCCAGGCCTTGTTGGTCGAGCAGCGCCGCACCAACCAATTGCTGAGCCGCTTGTTTTGGACTGGCTTGGGCTTTGTGGCTGGCTTGCTGCTGATGCAATTGTTTTTCAAAACCCATTGACCCCACACCCTTGACTCCCCTTTGGCCAGGGGCACAGGGTTATTTGATTGGAGTTCATTGCCATGTTGCTCACCTTGGTTTTTATATATTTGTTGGTCACCATTGCCATTGGTTTGATGGCGGCTAAGCGGGTCAACAACAGCGCTGACTTTGCGATTGCCGGGCGCCATTTGCCCTTGGTCATGATCGTCACCACCACCTTTGCCACCTGGTTTGGCTCAGAGACGGTGCTGGGCATTCCGGCCAAATTCGTCAATTCAGGCTTGGGTGGCGTGGTCGAAGACCCCTTTGGTGCGGGTACCTGCTTGATTTTGGTGGGTATATTTTTCGCTGCCAAGCTGTACAAAATGAACCTGCTCACCATCAGCGACTACTACCGCGAGCGCTATGGCCGGGTGGTGGAGGTGATGTGTTCGGTGATGATCATGATCAGCTACTTGGGTTGGGTGTCGGCCCAGGTCACGGCCTTGGGCTTGGTCTTCAATGTGCTCTCGGGCGGTGCCATTTCCATCCCCATCGGCATGGTGATTGGGGTGGTGTCGATCTTGGCCTATACCTTGTTTGGCGGCATGTGGTCGGTGGCGGTGACCGACTTCATTCAAATGATCATCTTGGTGGTGGGCCTGAGCGTGCTGGCGGTGTTTGCCGCCGACCAAGCGGGAGGCGCTGACAAGGTGGTGGCCCTGGCCATCGACCGCGACATGTTTGCGTTTTTTCCTGAGCCCAGCTTCAAAGACATCGCCTTCTTTATTGCGGCGGCCATCACCATCATGCTGGGCTCCATCCCCCAGCAAGACGTGTTTCAGCGTGTCATGTCGGCCAACAGCGAGCACGCAGCCAAATGGGGCCCGGTGATTGGCGGCGTGTGCTACATCTTGTTTGCGTTTGTGCCCATGTTCTTGGTGGTCAGCGCCTTGATCATCATGCCCGAGCGCGCCGCCACCTTGATGGCCGAAGACCCGCAAAAGGTCTTGCCCACCTTGGTCATGGAGCAAATGCCGTTTGTCATGCAGGTTTTGTTTTTTGGGGCTTTGCTCTCGGCCATCAAGTCGTGTGCGTCGGCCACGCTGCTCGCCCCCAGCGTGACCTTCACCGAAAACATTTGGCGCCAGTTCCGCCCCTTCCAGGACGACCGCGAAGAGCTGCGCGCCATGCGCATCACGGTCTTGGCCTTCAGCGCCGTGGTGCTGTCGTATGCCATTGCCATGCAAGGCACCTCCATTTACGAAATGGTCTCGGGCGCTTACCAAGTGCCCTTGGTCGGCGCTTTTGTGCCGCTGGTGTTTGGTTTGTACTGGCAACGCGCCACCACCCAAGGCGCGATATTTTCCATGGTGCTGGGCCTGCTCACCTGGGTCTTGTTTTTGGCCACCCCAGCGGGCGAAGAATTCCCCGCGCAATTGGCTGGCCTGGCCGCAGCCCTGGTGGGCATGATCGGCGGGTCCTTGGGCCCCCAAGTCTTGACCAACCGGCACGGGAAACACCATCATTTGGCGGGCGCAGCGCGCTGAGCATGGATTTGCGCTAAAGTAATGAATCCTTACTTTTGGACAAAAACATGCTTGCCAAAATCACCGCCAAAAACCAGCTTACCCTGCCCAAGAGCCTGACGCAGGCTGTGGGGGCGACCGAATATTTTGATGTGGAGGCCCGTGACGGCCGGCTCATCCTGACGCCGGTGCGCATTCAGCGTGGCGATGCGGTGCGTGCCAAATTGGCCGAGTTGGACCTGACCCAAGACGATATGACTGCGGCCGTGGCATGGGCCAGAGCGCCTGCGGTCGCTGCGGCCATAGTCAACGAGCCTGCTTCGGCTTATGACGTGACGCCCGCAAAGCCCAAGAAGGCGGCTGCCAAAAAGGCCAAGCCCAAAGCATGAACTCCGCTGTTCGCGTGGTGCTCGATACCAACGTAGTCTTGTCTGCACTGGTGTTTCGTGGCCGCGCAGCTGGGCAAGTGCGGCAGGCTTGGCAGCGCGAGCTGGTGTTGCCCCTGGCCAGTACAGCCACGGTGCAAGAGCTGGTGCGCGTGTTGGCGTACCCCAAGTTTGGTTTGTCGCAACCTGAGCAAGACGAGTTGCTGGCCGACTACTTGCCTTATGCCGAAACCGTCCGCATACCGCAGCCGCCACCCAAGGTGCCTGAATGCCGTGATGCTTTGGACTTGCCGTTCCTGCACCTGGCTGTGGCGGGCAAAGCGCAGGTGCTGGTCAGTGGCGATCGAGATTTACTCGTCATCGCAGCCGAGTTAGAGCGCACCAGTGCGTGTCCCATCGTGTCGCTGGAGACGTTTTGCAAGATGCATTCATTCGGTATTCTCGAATAGCAAGCAGTCTATGGGAATGGCCCTTGAAGACGGCCCCCAAGCGCCCAACTATAATCGCGTGCTTTGCATAGCGCGGCAGTCAACATGCTTGTCGCCGTCTGTAACCATCCCTCCCACACCATGCCCATTTACGCTTACAAATGCGAGTCCTGTGGCCATGCCAAGGACTTTTTGCAAAAAATGTCTGACCCGCCCTTGACCGATTGCCCGGCCTGCGGCAAACCGGCTTTGGCCAAACAGGTCACGGCGGCTGGCTTCCAGCTCAAGGGTTCGGGCTGGTACGTCACCGATTTTCGTGGCGGCAACACGGCTGCGGCCAAAGAGGGCGGTGAGGCCAAGGCCGATGCCAAGCCCGAGACCAAAACCGATGCCCCCAGCGGCGACAGTGCCAAGCCGTCTGATACATCCAGCGCGCCGGCCCCCAGCGCGCCCGCTGCGGCGTCCACACCGGCCAGCACGTCCAGCACCCCCAGCACCCCTGCGTCATCGACTTGACCCGGCCCCTTTGCGTTGATCCATTGCGTCCATCTTTTGTGAGCCCCAGACCATGAAGCTGCCCATCAAAAAATACCTCTTGGCCGGATTGCTGGTCTGGCTGCCCTTGGCCATCACCATTTGGGTGTTGCACTGGTTGGTGGGTTTGCTCGACGGCGTGTTCCTGTGGATGATGTACGGGTTGGATTCGGTCATTTCCGTTGGCGGCGTGAACCCCGTGGCGGGTCTGCGCGATGTGCCGGGTTTGGGCGTGGGCTTGATTTTGTTGCTCCTGTTGCTCACCGGCGCTTTGGTGTCGAACGTGGCAGGGCGCTGGGTGGTGCGCCAATGGGACCGGTTGTTCACCCAAATCCCCATCGTCAAGTCCATCTACACCAGCGTTAAAAAAGTCTCTGATACTTTGTTCTCCAGCAACGGCAATGCGTTTCGCAAAGCGGTGATGCTGCAGTACCCGCGTGCTGGGTCGTGGACGATTGGGTTTCAAACCGGTTCGCCCTCGGGCGAAGTGGGCCAACACCTGGACGGCGAATGGATGAGCGTGTATGTGCCCACCACGCCCAACCCCACCAGCGGGTTTTTTCTGATGGTGCCGCGTGCAGATGTGATTGAGCTGTCCATGAGCGTGGACGAGGCCTTGACCTATGTGATCTCCATGGGCGCTGTGGCACCTGACACGCCCACTGACACAAAACCCTTGAACCCACCGGCTTGATCGGCCGGGTCTTTTGACAAGAGAAAGTTAAGCATGGCCATGCGCTCCCATTACTGCGGTCTGGTGACCGAAGCCCTGGCGGGGCAATCCGTTTCTTTGTGCGGCTGGGTTAACCGCCGCCGTGACCACGGTGGCGTGATTTTTGTCGACCTGCGCGACCGCGAAGGCTATGTGCAAGTGGTGTGCGACCCCGACCGCCCTGAGATGTTTGCCATTGCCGAAGACTTGCGCAACGAGTTTTGTATCCAGGTCAAAGGCTTGGTGCGGCCCCGCCCCGAGGGCACGACCAACGACGGCCTGAAAAGCGGCAAGATCGAAGTGCTTTGCCATGAGCTGACGGTGCTCAACCCATCGGTCACACCGCCCTTCCAGCTCGATGACGACAACCTCTCCGAGACCACCCGCCTGACCCATCGTGTGCTCGATTTGCGCCGTCCCTACATGCAAAAAAACCTCATGCTGCGCTACAAAGTGGCCATGGAGGTGCGCAAGTTTTTGGACGCCCATGGGTTTGTTGACATCGAAACCCCCATGCTCACCAAGAGCACGCCCGAAGGCGCGCGCGACTATCTGGTGCCCAGCCGGGTGCACGATGGGCAGTTTTTTGCGCTGCCCCAGTCGCCCCAGTTGTTCAAGCAGCTGCTCATGGTGGCCGGTTACGACCGCTATTACCAAATCACCAAGTGCTTCCGCGACGAAGACCTGCGTGCCGACCGTCAGCCCGAGTTCACCCAAATCGATATCGAAACCTCGTTTTTGACCGAAGAAGAAATCCGCGCCTTGTTCCAAGACATGATCACCGGCGTGTTCAAGCATGCTCTGGGCATCGATTTGGGCGAATTCCCGGTGATGACTTACCAAGACGCCATGCATTTGTATGGGTCCGACAAGCCCGACTTGCGCGTCAAGCTCAGCCTGACCGAGCTCACCGACGTCATGGGCGATGTGGACTTCAAAGTGTTCAGCGCCCCAGCCACCAGCAAAGGCGGTCGCGTGGTGGCCTTGCGCGTTCCTGGCGGGGGCGACATCAGCCGCGGCGAGATCGACGGCTACACCGAGTTTGTGAAAATTTACGGTGCCAAGGGCCTGGCCTGGATCAAGGTCAACGATGTCAGCGCAGGGCGTGAAGGTCTGCAGTCGCCCATCGTGAAAAACCTGCACGACAAAGCCATTGCCGAAATTTTGCAGCGCACGGGCGCGCAAAACGGCGATGTGCTTTTCTTTGGTGCCGACAAGGCCAAGGTGGTCAACGACTCGATGGGCGCATTGCGCCTGAAGGTGGGCCACAGCGACATGGCCAAAAAGAGCGGTTTGTTTGAAAACCGCTGGACGCCGCTGTGGGTGGTGGACTTCCCCATGTTTGAGTTTGACGAAGAGGCTCAGCGCTACACGGCGGTGCATCACCCCTTCACCGCGCCCAAAGACGGGCACGAAGACTGGATGGTCACGGCACCCGAAAAATGCATTGCCAAGGGCTATGACATGGTGCTCAATGGCTGGGAGATTGGTGGCGGCTCAGTGCGCATTCACCGCGCCGACGTGCAGCAAAAGGTGTTTGATGCCTTGAAGATCACCCCCGAAGAGGCTCAACTTAAATTCGGCTTTTTGCTGGACGCCTTGCAGTACGGCGCACCACCCCATGGCGGCATCGCGTTTGGCCTGGACCGCATCATTACCTTGATGACCGGGGCCGAGTCGATCCGCGACGTGATCGCCTTCCCCAAAACCCAACGCGCCCAATGCCTGCTGACCCAAGCGCCATCGCTGGTGGACGAAAAACAGTTGCGTGAATTGCACATCCGCTTGCGCAACCTCGATGCTGT
>Ga0209550_10001819_pt1 | contig 20517 bp, 21 predicted proteins | sample LauGreSuBDMM15SN_2_FD_187567 | JGI IMG/M metagenome (GOLD analysis project Ga0209550, IMG submission 187567) | Freshwater lake microbial communities from Lake Michigan, USA - Su13.BD.MM15.SN (SPAdes) (version 5) | ecosystem: Environmental > Aquatic > Freshwater > Lake | place: Lake Michigan... | reverse complement strand
CCCTCTATGAAATCATGTAAGTCTGGCACGTGGGCCAGCACATTATTTCCGAGCATGAGTTTGGGCTTCTTTTCGAAGGCTAATTTTTTTGCTAGTTCCTTTCCAAAGAAATCAACAATGGTGGAGATCCCTTTTTTGATTGCAACTTCAGCTACCCCAGATGAAGGTTCAATACCAAGGGCTTGGATACCATTCTCTGTAAAGTATTGGAGGAGGTATCCATCGTTGCTTGCAACCTCAATCACTAAATCTTGATCACTTAGGTAAAGTAGCTCTATCATCTTTGATGCATATGCTTGGGAATGTTCGAGCCAGCTAGTCGAGTATGAAGAAAAGTAGACATAATCGGATCGAAACAGATCTTCACGCTTAGCTACTTCTGGTATTTGTACAAGAGAACAGTTTGTGCATGTCATTACATGTAGTGGATAAAAAACTTCTGGGCTAACTTGTGTTTCTCCTGAAATCAAATCATTGGCGATTGGACTAGCACCAAGATTCAAGAAAGTTAATGAAAGTTGGGCGCTACACCCACGACAACTCACCATTTTCCAACCTTATACTTTGATATCTCTGCCAACATTAAACTCTTAGCGTCTTCACCACTACTAAACTTTAGATACCAATCAGCAGTTTGCATTACCGACTGCTCTGGTGAAAGTGACGTTTTCCATCCAAAATACTGGTGTGCCAAACTTGAGTCAAGTGAGAGCCATGAGCTCTCAATAATTGGCGATTTTACGATTTCCTTAACGATTTTCTTTCCAAAGGCACTTTCAAAGAGATTGACTAATTCGATGACTGATAAGGACTCTACTGGCCCAAAATTTACGTTGTTAGGTACGTCCTCTTTCTTTTCCAAATGTGATTGAGCGACAAGCAAATAACCAAAAAGACAGTCAAGAACGTACTGCCAAGGCCTTGTCGCACCTTCATTTCTAATCAAAAGTGGGAGGTTCAACCTAAGAGCTCTCACTAAGTCTGGCACAAGACGCTCCTCACCCCAATCTCCTCCACCAACAACATTGCCTGCGCGCACTGTTGTAACTGGAATATTTCGCGGATTGTTTGAAAAACGAATTGAAGAGACGACGAGTTCTGCAGCAGCTTTTGATGCACTGTAAGGATCCTGGCCACCTAATTTATCTGATTCTTTAAATGGCAGATTTGATCCAAGATTTTCATAAACTTTGTCCGTGGTGACGATTGTAATTCCAGAAACACTCATGGAGGCTAATGCAGGTATTAAAACGTTCGCCGTTCCAAGAACGTTTGTCGTAATGCTTTCAAGAGGATTTCTCACAGACTTTCTAACGTAAGCTTGTGCCGCTAAGTGAAAAACGTAGTCCACATTTGATTCTCTTATTGCTCTTTCAACTGCAATTTCGTCACGAATATCCTGAATAATTCCCGAGTTAATGTCCTCTTCGATTCTCGCATCAACGTAAAGTGATTGTGATCCTTCAGGTGATAATGAGATTCCAATAACTTCAGCTCCTAAATCCTTAAGAAGGAGAGTCAGCCAAGCGCCTTTGAATCCGGTGTGCCCTGTAACTAAGACTCGTTTGCCGCTCCACAACTTTGGGTTTAAGCCCACGGAAGAACGCCTCTCCCAATTGCTTCCTCTAATCGTTGCAAATCTCGAATGGTATCAACTGGTTGCCAAAACCCTGAATGCTTATAAACTCCCAATTTACCTATCTTGGCAATCTTTGGGAGCGCATCTATTTCAAAAGAGGAGTCATCGCCTTTAAGGAAATCAAATACTTCCGGCTTAAGAACCAAAAAACCGCCATTAACCCAAGCACCGTCTCCATCTGGTTTCTCTTGAAAACTTTTGACTTGATTACCAGATAAATTCAACGCACCAAACCTAGCTGGTGGTTGCACAGCAGTGAGAGTTGCAAGATTTCCAGAAAGTTGGTGACTGATAATCAATTCAGAGATATTGACATCGGACACACCATCACCATACGTTAAGAGAAAGTCCTCCTTCAACAAACCTTTTAGCCTGGCAATTCTTCCACCAGTATTAGTGTCGATACCTGTATCTAAAACCGACACCTTCCAAGGAAGGCTGCGAACTTTATGAATTTCTCGCTCGGGCGTTGAAAGATCAAAAGTAATGTCTGCCTGGTGGAGCCAGTAATTCGCAAAATACTCACGGATTTGTTGGCCTTTGTAGCCAGCTAAGACGATAAACTCTGTAATTCCATACTGTGCATAATTCTGCATAATGTGCCAAATCAGTGGCTGCCCTGCCGCCTCAACTAAGGGTTTGGGTTTCAATTGAGTCTCTTCGGAAAGCCTTGTCCCACGCCCACCTGCAAGAATAACTGCCTTCATAAGGTAAAACTATTCTACTTTCGATGAAAGATACAACATAAAGTTCGCCAACTCGCCGCCGCGTCTCAATCTTTGGGTTCGGAAGCAGTATTTGCGCCAAAATTTTCTTGCAACGGCTCGTACCTTTGTATAACCTGAAATGCTGAGATTAGTCTAGGTTGTTAGTTACTGGGAGTATTTTGGTAGCTTTGCCCTTCAACAGAAAAAAGCCTGAAATGACCATTGTTTGGATTGCAATTGCTTATAATCCTCTCAGTCGCAAAGTGTTGCTCTCAACGAACTGCAGAGTTTTATCCAAATTGAACTCAATGCATTTCAGTAAGCACAACTGGTGAGGAGAAACTTATGCCAAAATCAAAAGTAGGTATGGTTATACGCCATAACGTAAACACGTTTTACACATTTCTTATCACTCACAGCACGTTTACCGTAGTTGTTTTCAGCGCTTTAGTCCAGATTCTGTTAATTGGTCAGTACCTCGATAATTCAATTGTTAGCCCCTATGCACCAACAGCTATGGACGCAATGGACTACACAAGTAGAGCAGATATCTGGCGCCAGCAGAGTTTTACTGAGGCATTTAGTGATCTTGTCCGAATGCCAGGTTATCCGTTTTTGATTTTAATTAATAATCTACTAATTTCTGACTATGCATTCCTGGCAGTGCGGTGTTTTCAGTTAGTGGCGCTATCTTTGTCAACTGGTTTGATTAAAATTGTGTTGCAACAGTACACCTCACTCAAAATTGCAATCTTTGTGAGTTCACTATTTGCATTACTGCCAATTTGGCACTTTGTACCTGTATTAATTGCTGAATCGCTCACTGCAGTAACAGTTATTGCGATAGTCTATTACCTCAGTAGAATTCACAATAAAGATATTTCAATACGCCAAATCTTTATGGTTTCCGTTTGCATCGCTATTGGAACTTATCTAAAGCCAAACAATATCCTTATTGTTATACCAATTCTCGGTTTTTTAGTATTCAGTGACTCTAGTAGAATAATAAAAACTATTTCCAGAATTCTGTTTTTTGTGCTCGTATTACTTCTTCCTTGGTTTGGATTTACAAGTAACGCTCAAAAAGGATTTTTTGGGTTAACTGCAAGTTCTGGGCTAAATGCTTATGTCGGTACAGGGATGATCCTAAACTACGACGGTGGAATTCTTGCTAAGTCAGCTATAAAGTTGAAGGTGGATCCCAATAGCAACCCTACAGATAAAGTCGATGCCTTGGAGGGAGATAGTCCAGTAGCGCGCAATTCACTATATGCACAGAAGTCTATTGAGATCTGGCAGAAACGATTTTTAAGAGAACTAGCCTTCGGGTTCGAGAAAGTTAAATTTGCTTTTGGATTGAATTCTGATTCTAAATTTGAATTACTTTTCGGAGTTTTCAACTTTCTTGGATTGCTTTCAGGCTTGCTATTGTTGAGGTACCGTGCCGTGCGCCCGTGGGGTGTTGCTCTTATTTTAGTTGCAGTGACCCTTTCAATTCAAGCAATAATTTTCCAAGCAGATCGTAGGTTTGTGATTCCCGTGTACTCACCATTTGCAGTTGTTTGCATGGGAATTGTTTTTCAGAAGATTCTAAAATATGTTTTGGTGCGGACTTCTCATGACGCTTAATAAATACTGTGTTACAGTTAAGTGTGAGCAACCAGATGCATGAACCAAATTACGGTAGTGAAGAATTTTTCTATAACCAATTTTATGGGCAAATGTGTAGCGGAAAAAATGGAAGTGGAAAACTTGCAAAAAGAGCTATCTCAAGTACACATCGTAAACTGGAACATAATGTAAGCAGATCGAACTATAATTCTGTCCTTGAATTAGGCGGCGGCAATGGAGAGCATTTAGATTTCGTAAGTCATAATTTTGAGAAATATACAATTGTTGATTTGAGGGTGTGTGAGTTAAATGGTGTTTTTAAACAAGACTTAAGGATCAACTCTCTAGTCGCGAATGCTGAATCTCTACCATTTGCTGATAATTCTTTTGATAGAGTTGTAGTTACCTGCCTTCTCCATCACGTTGATAATCCTGAAAAAGTCTTTCTAGAAATAGATCGAGTCCTGAAGGTAGGGGGTGCTGCATCAATTTTCTTAAGCTGTGATCCAGGCTTATTGGTTCGATTACTGAGGTTCTTTACGACAGCACGCACTGCCAGGAGACTTGGATTTGATGGTTACGACTTGATGAATGCTCGTGGCCACAAAAACCATGTTGGATCTCTGGTAACTTTGGCACGATATGTGTTTCGGCAACGAGAAATGAAGGAGAGCTGGTATCCCCTACACATCAAGTCCTGGAATTTAAATGGCTATTTGATTATAACGCTCGGGAAAAAACCACTCTCCTAATGCAGCGCGTCAGTGTGGGAAAGCAGCTTTACGACTATCTCCTATGATTAGTCGATATTATTGATTTATGCCTAAGACCAAATTTAGAGAACTCGAAGTTTCGGTTGTTGTTCCTGTTTGGAATGATGTTGAATCTATTCAACCCTTTCTTGTCGACTTAGAAAAATGCGTAGCGGAAGAAACATCACGATATGAAGTGATATTTTGTGTGGACCCATCTACAGATGGCTCTGAGGAACTGATAAAGACACTAGCCAAAAAAGACAAGAGAATCCGGGCACTATTTTTTGCCTCAAGGGCAGGACAGGCTTCGTCAACCGTGGCAGGTCTAACTCATGCGTCAGGTAGAGCTGTGATTGTGATAGATGTAGATCTTCAAGACCCTGTTGAGTTGATTCCGCGCATGATTCAGCTTTGGCGAGCTGGTGACTTACTCGTTCTACCGCGTCGAGTATCAAGATCAGGAGAGCCCCTATCGAAACGGCTCACCGCCGCTATTGGATATTCATTCTTAAACCGATTTGGGCACATCCCAATTCCAAAAAATACAGGGGATTTCCGTTTAATGGATAAGTCACTCGTAACAAGGATTTTATCTATGCCAGAATCACATATTTTTTTGCGTGGACTGGTAGCAGTTGCAAACCAGAATCCCACTTATATTGATTTCATCCGCCCTCCTCGCCCTAAGGGGAAAACTAAGTACAACAAATGGTTTGGCGGGATACGCTCAGGTATAAATGGGATTGTCAGTTTTTCTAGTGCGCTGTTAGATGGAATTATGTTAACTGGATTAATCCTCGCTTTTATTTCATTCTTCCTTGGTCTAAAGCTAGCAATCCAAAAACTGTTGGGTATCTATATTCCACCAGGAAATGCTTCTCTATTTGTCATCGTAACCTTTGTCGGTGGTATGCAATTAGTTGGGATAGGAATGATTGGGTTGTATGTTGGCAGAATTTATGAGGAGATTAAAAACCGACCGCGGTGGTTTGTCCGCGAGAGCATCGGAATCAGTGCAACGGATGCCTTGGATATGGCGAGGAGCCACCGTTATGACGAGCTTGGCCAAGCGAAATGATAATCACCCGAAGCCCATTAAGAATAAGCCTTGGAGGCGGAGGGACCGATCTCCCCTCTTATTATTCCAAACATGAGGGCTTCTTGATTGCTGCAGCGATTGATAAATATGTATACGTCTCTGTTAATCGCCCTTTTAATGAAGGTGTTTACTTGAAATATTCAAGTATCGAAAAGGCTACAAAGGTTAATGAAATTAAGCATCCAATAATTAGAGAAGCTTTGGAGCACTTTAATCTAAGAACACCTCAAATAGAAATTACCACCCTGGCTGATATTCCTTCGGGTACTGGTCTGGGTTCAAGTGGAAGTTTCACAACAGGTCTCTTGAAAGCCTTACATACCCATTACCGCCGAAACATTCAACCCTTAGAATTAGCGGAACTTGCTTGTAAAATTGAAATAGAGAAGCTGAATGAGCCAATTGGAAAACAGGATCAGTACATATCTGCTATTGGAGGAATTACTGCATTGACTTTTGGGCAAAATGGAAAAGTTAAATCAGAAACACTTCAGATTTCAACGGACACCTTACATAATCTTGAGGATAATCTGCTGTTATTTTTTACTGGAATATCGAGATCGGCCAGCAGTATTCTTTCTGATCAAAACACGAAGTCAGAGTCTGACGATGCTAACATGCTGGAAAACCTACACTTCATTAAGGATTTAGGCTTAAGAAGTCGTGACGCACTACTTGATGGTAATACGAATTTATTTGGTGAACTTATGCACGAGCATTGGTTGCAAAAACGAAAACGTTCTCAAGGAATATCTAATGATTCTATTAATAACGCTTATGAGATGGCAATTGCGAATGGTGCGGTTGGTGGAAAGCTTGTTGGCGCAGGTGGAGGGGGATTCTTAATGTTTTATGCGAACGATAAAAACAAACTTCGGAGAAGTATGCGCGAATTGAAGCTGGAGGAAGTAAGGTTTAAGTTTGATTTTGAAGGAACAAAGGTAATACTCTCTTAATGCTAGCAACGGCAATTTTGGCGGGTGGTTTAGCAACAAGGCTAGGGCCAATGACTAAGGCAGTCCCTAAATCTATGGTTGAAATATGCGGCAAGCCATTTATTGATTGGCAACTCAGGCTTCTCGCAGAAAGCGGGCTTGAAAAAATAGTTATTTGCCTAGGCCACAAGTCAGAATTGATTAAAGACTTTGTTGGAGATGGCTCGAGATATGGACTTCAGGTTGAGTACTCTTTCGATGGTGAAACTCAATTAGGTACCGGCGGTGCACTCCGAAAGGCTTTAACTTTGCTTGGGGAAGAATTTATGGTCGTGTATGGAGACTCATATCTTCCAACGGATTTCACGGCAATTGTGGCTGCATTCCATGCAAGTAAGAAACCTGCCCTGATGACAGTTTTTTTCAATGATGGGGCCTACGATGTGAGTAACGTTTTGTTTCTTGATGGTGTGTTAAAGAGTTACTCCAAGACAGTTCCCTTAGCAAGCATGACTCACATAGATTATGGGTTGAGCGTCTTTAAGCGCTCCGTGTTCAGGTCTTTTCCAGAAGGCCTCCCATTTGATTTGTCAGATGTTTGTACAAACCTTTCAAGTACCGGCTCTCTAGGGGGATTTGAGGTCTACGATCGCTTTTATGAAATAGGCTCTTTCCAAGGGATAGCAGATTTTACAGAGTATGCCGGGAGGGCTGAGAGTGACATTTAGCAAGACTTATTTAGAGGAAGCAATTGAAGTAACATCGATGATTTCAGCTGAAAAAGTTGAGTCCATGGTTCAACTCTTGAAAATAGTTAAGAACGAAAAAGGCAGAATCTTTTTCTTAGGTGTCGGCGGGAGTGCTGCAAACGCTGGACATGCAGTCAATGATTTTCGAAAACTTGCAGGAATCGAATCATATGCACCTACAGACAATGTTGCAGAACTCACCGCCCGTACCAATGACGAAGGTTGGCAAACAGTATTTGTAGAATGGCTAAAAGTAAGTAATTTGAATACTAAAGACTGTATATTTATTTTGTCTGTTGGGGGTGGGGATAAAGCAAGGAATGTAAGTGTCAATTTGTGCGAAGCTTTGGATTACGCCAAATCTATCGGCGCACGTATAACCGGTATAGTCGGACGAGATGGCGGATATACGGCAACCATGGCGGATGTTTGCTTGGTAATACCAACAGTCAACAAAGACACGGTGACTCCTCACTCCGAATCTTGTCAAGCTTTAATTTGGCACTTAATGGTCTCTCACCCTGAACTCAAGGTAAATCCAACTAAGTGGTAAAAGTGTAAAACTGAATGAAAAGGGCTGTTTTTCTTGACCGTGACGGAGTAATTAATAAGGCTATTGTCTCTAACGGTAAGCCTTTACCTCCAAAATCGCTAAGTGAACTAGAAATACTACCAAAACTCAATGAATCTCTGACTATCTTGCGTGATTTAAAGTTTGAAATCATAGTTGTCACTAATCAACCAGATGTAAGTCGAGGAACGCTCTCAATCGAAACAGTTGAGTCAATTCATCAGAGCTTAGAGGCCGACCTTGGACTTAAATATTTCTATGTCTGCTTTCATGATGACAGTGATAAATGTGAATGCAGAAAACCAAAACCTGGACTATTTCTGAAAGCAGCAATCGAATTGAATATAGACCTAAAAAAGAGTTTTATGGTTGGTGATCGCTGGCGCGATATTGAAGCTGGCCAAGCCGCAGGCTGTAATTGCTTTTTTATAAACTATGGTTTTGTTGAAAAAACGCCTGAAATGCCTTATCAAATAGTATCCTCACTCTTTGATGCCGTTCAAATTATCTCGGAGGAATTTTATGGACACAAGGCTTAATGATCTAAAAATAAAGATTTTTGCTGATGGGGCTGATTTGCAAGGAATGATTGAGATGAATGCCCAACCGTTGATTCAAGGATTAACTACAAACCCTACTTTAATGCGAAAGGCTGGAATCTCTGACTATAAAAAATTTGCAAAAACAGTTTTGAGGGAAATCTCAGTCAAGCCCATTTCTTTTGAAGTGTTCAGTGATGACCTTCCCGAAATGAAACGACAAGGTCTAGAAATTGCAGGTTGGGCCTCAAATGTGTATGTAAAAATCCCAGTAACTACAACTAAGGGAGAATCAACTGCGGAGATTGTCAATGATCTTGCAAACCAGGGGGTGAAGTTAAATGTGACAGCGATCATGACTACGGACCAAGTCCAAACTATTTTTGATGCTTTAGTCCCCAACACTCCGAGTTATATTTCTGTATTCGCCGGAAGAATTGCTGACACTGGATTAAATCCCGTTCCGATTATGGCGAGTGCCCTCGAAATTTTAAAGACGAATGGTAGCTGTGAATTAATTTGGGCCAGCCCCCGTGAACTTTATAACCTCTTTCAAGCAGAAGAAATTGGGTGCAACATTATAACTGCCACAAATGATATTTTAAAGAAACTTGAGATTGTTGGATATGACTTAACTTCATATTCATTGGACACAGTAAAAATGTTTTACCGTGATGCACTAGCGGCTGGGTTCCAGTTATAAATTAAATAGAACTTGTAGAAAAGATTTTAAGTTGAAAACCTAAGATCTTTTGCTCGAATACTCATTACCAAAAGATAAAACTATCTGATTATTTTAATAAATGTTCTCGGAAATAGAACTACTTTCTTGAGGTAGAAAAACAGGAGTGCACTGTATTTATTACTTTTTAGTAGTGTTTTCAAGTTTAAACTAAGCAGCAAAAGTAGCACGAATAATTTTTCAGAAATATTCCAATCAGCGACCAATTTAGTAACTATTCTATTGAATTGCATAAACGGTACTAGGCGACGGAGGCCGGTGATTCCCATGATTTTGTAAATATCCCTGGTGCGGCTGACACCTTGTGCACCAAATACTGTTAATCCCTTATCTGTGCGGTGAATTGGCCCATGCGTTAAAAGATACAAAATAACAACCCAATCCCATCCCCAGAAAGTTTCACTTTTCACATAAGGACACGACTTGATAACCTCTGTACGAATAAGTGAATAAAAAATACCGTGCGACGCGCCAGGAAGTTGAAAGAATTTTTTGAATCGTTGCACTCTGGATCCTTCTAAAGCATATTTTATGATGTTTCCTATAATATTTTCTTGATCTTCATGAATATTTGGAGAGGTTGAAGCAATGTAAGTTGGGTCCTTTAGTAAGAACATCAAATTTACTTCGATAAAATCTAATGTCCGAGTGTCATCACCCGCAGCCCACATAAAGAAATCACCGGCTGCGTGATTAAGAACAAATTCAAAATTTTTTACAGCTCCTATGTTTTCGGTCTGCTGGTGGAGGACAATTCGTTGATCTTTCTGTAAATACTCTTTGCATATGTTTACAGTCGAGTCAGTCGAACAATTATCCGAAATCACTATTTGTATGTTTTTGTACGTTTGATTAACCAGGGAATCTAGGACCTGGTGAATTGTCTTGTCTGCATTAAATATTGGCATCCCAACTGTAACGAGTGGCTTTGTGGTTTCTGGTTTCATATTGAAAAACTCGCAGTGATGGAAACTATTTTGGAATCCTGAATCAAAATCGCCATGAAGTGTTAATCCTAATCTTCTCAAAAGGAACTCTGGAATATTGACTTTCCTGTCCTAAAAACTCAGAACCTATTTCCTTTGGTACTTCACTGACGTGCCCTATGAAAACTGAGTGCCACATTTAATTCTTCCTTGAATCAAGAATAACGCGACTCCCAGTATCTATAAACTCAGCTGCGAATCCAAATTGACTAGGAAATGCATCAATAATTTTCTGCTGGTTCTCCGGCATATGTCCGAATAAGACAAAGCCTGAAGACCCGGCACCACAAAGTTTTGCGGTAAGAGCACCCGCCCTTTTCCCAGTATTAATTGCATCTAAAATGCTACTTGGAGCGATTGACTCGTGAAATTTTTGTTTAATGCTCCACCCTTGTTCTATTGCTTCAAACAGGGTGGAGGCTGTTGCTGGTATTGATTTCGATTCTTGCAACTTAGTTGCAAGTTTACGGCTGAGGTCTCTAAGGGTAACTAATTCCTTAAATTTATCTGTCTCACTTGCACGCGAAGTTAGACTAGCGAGCTGAGCTGAATTCCTACTTTGCCCAACAGAAACAAGTGTAAAATATTTTGAGAGTTGGTTTAATTGTTCTTGAGAAGAAAATTTTTGGCCGATAGTTACGCCAGATTTATCGAAATGGTAGCACCTGAATCCACCATATGCAGCATGATATTGATCTTGCAGTCCGCCTGGTTCACGTAGAATTCCTCGCTCAATTTGAACTGCTGTTTCTGCCAGATAATTGGGTTCCCCAATATTCTGCATTTGAAAAGCCTTGAGAGCGAGAGCAAGACCAACTGTAAAGGATGAAGAACTGCCTAAGCCAGAGCTACCTGGAACATCGGCCATAGTGGCAATATTTACTGGCGTCTCCCATTTTAGATGTTTTATTAGCTCCCTAGTGACGGGATGTTGCATCTCATCGATGCTGTTCACGCTTTCAGTCTGTCTGTACGTGAATCGAAATTTCTCTCGGGCAAAAAGTGGTAGCTGCAATATTGTGACATAAACGTTTAAATCAACGGTACATCCTATTACGATTCCTTCTGTCTGATTAAAAAAGGACGGATAATCCGTTCCTCCTCCAATAAACGAAACTCTCAATGGGGTTTTAGTGGTTATCAATTTGTTTTAGCCAATCGTATACTTGCATTTCTATTGAAGCACCCACTGCAATAGCTGATTTCACTCCCGCGTTTCGACCGGCCTGAACGTCGGTATCAGCATTTCCTAGTAGCAAAGTTTGTCTTTTTGGAGTCTTAAATTTATCTAAAATACCTTGCACTAGTCCAGGTTTGGGTTTCCGGCAAGCGCAATCATTGTCGGGTAGATGTGGACAAGTTGCGATGTAACTAATCGTGCCACCATTCTTTGCAACTTCTTCCACGAGAAATTTTGAAAACTTTATGTAGTCATCAATCGAAAAATATCCACGTCCTAAACCACTTTGGTTTGTTGCCAAAGCTACGGAAACCTGATTTTCTGTTGCAAATCTTAGTGAGGCTAATGCCCCAGGGAGAAATTCCAAATCACTCAGTTTCCATGTATAACCCTTGTCAATTATAATTGTGGAGTCCCGATCCAAGATTAACAATGGCTTTTGCGATGAGAATGTATCCACATAAGATAAAACATGCACAAAATTTACCTGTGCAATGTTTTCTCAATAAGGCCACAAAGGGCCTGGCCTATTGCGATATGCGCCTCCTGTATATGGCAAGTTCGAGACGATGGGGCTGATATTAAATAATCTGCCACTTCACTAATCTTTTCAATAAATTGTCCAGTTAGAGCTACAGTGATAAGCCCTTGTGATTTCGCTTGCTTCAAAGCGAGAATCACATTCTCACTTTTCCCTGATGTCGTGATGCCCACACAAACATCGCCTTGCTTACCTAATGCGTCTATCTGTCTTACAAAAATCTGTTCGAATCCAAAATCATTTCCAATGGCAGTTAGTATTGAGCTATCTGTGGTTAAGGCTACACTCGCAATTGGTGAACGGTTCTGCTCAAAACGCCCAACAAGTTCAGCTGCAAGGTGTTGGGCATCAGATGCAGAGCCACCGTTGCCTAGCCAGTAAATAGTATGTCCATTTTGAAGAGCAGAACAAATAACAGTGGAAATTTCTGAGAGCAGTTTAGATAAGTTCGGAAGATTAGAAAAAACCTCTAGGCCTTCTGCAAAATATGAATCAAAATATTCTTTGCTCACAGTTCGTTCTCATTTCTACAGGTGTTCACTTTCAATTCCATGGGGTCATCCTACGCTACGCACTCGTAAATCCTTTGGAACTTTCCGGCAGTAAATTATCAAGTTGCGCACAATAACAGAGCGTACGATAGTTCAATCTATTGCTAGATTGTATATTTCTAAGGTTTTTCGAGCTGTATTTTCCCATGTGAGATTCTCTGTCTTGCTAAATGCGCTATCGATAATAGCTTTTCTATTTGGATCTACCAATGTGAAGGGTAGTGAGCTAATCAAATTTCTGTAATCCCCAGGACTATGTAAATACGCACTTGATTTCCCAAGAAGGTTATTAACTGAATCATTTTCAAAAGCAATAACTGGAGTGCGCAAATGCGCAGCTTCAACATATGGAAGGCCGAACCCTTCATAAATCGAAGGGAATACTAATCCTTTTGAGTTGTACATAAGTGCGTAAAGATCGATTTCGCTTTGGTAACCCAAGATTGAAATAGAAGTTTCTTGACCTGTATCACGGATTGCGGCTTCTAAAGATTTTGTTTGCGAACCCAGCCCACCCACTAGAACCAAATTTAATTTATTCTGTAGGTCCTTGAAATAGGATATTAGCTCATAATGGCCTTTATGTGCCCAAGCCTTCGAGGGGAATACAAAATAAGGCTTTGATACATCCGCTAACTCATCTATAGATTTTGACTGAATTTCGCTTAAAGGTGGCATATGGTCCCAGCCAAGTGGCGCCACTTTTATGACATCTTCCGGAATTCCAAAGTACCTATTTGCACTGTCCACAAGAAAAGGGGAAGCAGTAACAAATCCGCTAGCTAAATTCAGTGTGACCTCATAATTTTTTTGACGTTGATCATAAATTGCTTTTCCTAAAAATTCAGGATGCTCGTGTTCTTGAAAATCTATAATCGAAGTAATCATTCTCAAATTATAATTCTGGGCAATTTTAAGTAACCAAAATGGAGGAAGAGTAAAAGAATTCATGTGGTGATAAATAATTGTTTCTCTATTTGGATTATAGTTCAAAAAAGCAGACCGAATTTGATTAAAGAATGTGTCAGGCATCATTCGAATCTTAATTTTTGAATAAATAGACGTCTTACTTTGAATCTGAAGATCTTTCATAATTTGATCACCAGCGGAAATGAGATTTGAAACGGGGGAATCTGAGATTTGAGAAAATCCCTTTCGCAGAGAATTTGGATAGATAGCGAATCCACCCCAAATTTCGGGAGAGAGGTAGCCTTGATGCTCGTGAATAATTCCAACAATCCTTGATAATTTAAATTTATTCCTCACAAGCGTAAAATACCGTCTATTCATGAATTTTGTGCCTCTTGAGATGGATTTCTAGGAATGTCCTTGATTTAATAGCACAAAATATACTTTTATTAGGCGTTTTTTAAGAATGCAGTCCAGGCATCACCAACAACATTTATTGATCTTGTACTTAGTATTGCTTGTGATGAATTTTCATCAAGTACAAGCTCGGTTATTTTGTTTTTGAATTTAGAGATAGTAAGTACAAAATCATTGACCGTGGCGCAGTACTGCTTATCTGGAAAATTAAAACGTCTCAAATCTGGAATATCAGCAAGCAACATGGGTGCCCCAAAGGCTAAACCTTCAACTACAGTGAGACCATCGCCTTCTAAGGAAGACGGAACGATGAGTAAGTCTCCGCTTTTAACATTAAACCAAGGGTTATCCATCCACCCTAAGAAATTAGCCTTTATGGAATCCTTGAGTGCATTGTCTCTTAATTCATTTTTCAAAACGCCCTCGCCAATAAAAATTACCTCCAGATTCGTAGCACGGGCTATTTCTAGGGCGAATTCTGGTCTCTTTTCTTGACTAAGCCGCCCAATGAAGACTAGACGTTTGATTTGATTGCTAGAAGAGACTTCTATTTTCTTTTCGGGAAGAATAATCGAATTTTGTAAAATAACTTGGGGTTTTCGCGCATTTGGCCAAATAGTTAAATGGTTTGATACAGCGGCCCATATCGATTTCCTTAGTGTTAATATTTTGCGGATAATTCTGCCAAGAGTGCTTCGCTTCGCCCAAGCCTTACTTGTGTGTTCAAGGACTACAAGTTTACGTTCACTCAACAATAGAGATCCAAATAACTCAGGCAGATCACAGTTAAGGATTATAATTTCTGGATTCCACTTTGAAACAACTTTATTGAATTTCCAAAGTGACCCTACAGTATTCAACAGAGTGCCATTCCAATTTCGCTCTAATGGAAACACTTCGCACTTTAGTACAACCTCATCAGTAATGCCCGAATTAATTGGGACTAGTGATACTTGCCATTCCCGTTTTATCAATTCATTACAAATCAAATTCATGGCTCTTTCAGCGCCGCCACCCGCAAGTGAATTAGTCACTACCATGACACGTTTCATGCTGTTATGGTATCCCTGTTAAACTTCACCTAAGTAATTTCCTTATTTGAAGGGTGTCTCGTGCCTAGAATTTCCGTTATAACGGTTGTAAAAGACCATTCGGAAGGACTCGAGCTAACTCATGCCAGCCTTGAACATCAGACTTATCCCGACTGGGAACAGATCATCGTTGTTGGATCGTCTAATGATCGAACTCTTTTTACTGCTAAAAAGATAAAGAGTAGTGACAAAAGAATTGTTGTAATTGAACAAAATGGTTCGGGTATTTATGAGGCGATGAATGAAGGACTGCAATTGGCCTCGGGAGAATACATCTGGTTTATGAATGCTGGTGACAACTTTGCGTCGGAAGATGTCTTGGCTCATTCGGTCAGCCTGATGCACAAGTCTGGCGCCGGTGTTGTGATAGGAGGTTATAAGATTGAGACTCGAAAGCAAAATAGACAGTATGTATTCCCATCAAGAGATATCTCAGATTTACGTTTTGCCTTCAATCGCAGAGCGGGTTGTCATCAGGCGATGATTTTTCGGTCTGATACCATAAAAGATCTTGGTGGATTCAATACGAATTACACACTTGCAGGAGACTTCGATTTAGTAATCAGAGTTATCCAATCAACCTCCGCTATCCGAACTTCAGAGATATATGCATCAATTGAACCAGGAGGGCGCGCAGACCAAGGAATTTTATTAGTCCACAAACAGAAACATCAAATCCGAAGAATTTTGTTGGGTGGGCCATTTATTTTTTGCGGAAGTCTTTTTTGGACAGCATTAGTTTGGGCAAAGATGTTCTTGAGGAGGATAACTCGGATAAAACTAAATTTTCAGAAAAATAATTTAACTTAGTTTTCACCTGGATTACTTAGTGTTGATTAAGAAGAAAATTTTCTTAAATCACTCTCAACCATAATTTCTGCAAGTTCTTTCCAGTGTGTTTTAGCGCTCCACCCAAGAAGCTCCTTCGCTTTTGTCGGGTCACCGACTAATGCATCAACCTCTGTTGGACGTTTGTACCGGCTTTCCGTTTCTACATAATCCAAATAGTTTAAACCAACTCCTCGAAATGTGGCCTCGCAGAAATCTCGAACTGTAGCGCCTATACCTGTGGCAACCACATAATCATCTGGTTTCTGCTGTTGAAGCATGAGCCACATGCTTTCGACATATTCTGGAGCGAACCCCCAATCGCGAACTGCTTCTAGATTTCCTAGGTAAAGCTTGGATTGGAGTCCTAGTTTTATCCTTGCAGCGGCCATTGAAATCTTTCTAGTCACAAAGGTTTCGCCGCGGCGAGGTGACTCATGATTAAACAGAATTCCGTTTGTAGCATGCAAACCGTATGCATCACGATAATTTCGAACCACCCAATATGAATACAACTTGGCGGCGGCATATGGGCTTTGGGGGGCAAAATTTGAGATCTCTGATTGTGGTGGTGGGGTGGTACCAAAAAGTTCAGAAGTAGATGCCTGATAAAATTTTGTATCGATTTGGGCAGATCTAATTGCTTCTAATAATCGAATTGTTCCCACTGCGTCGACTTGGGCTGTGTAATCAGGCATCTCAAAAGATACTTTTACATGGCTTTGTGCTGCAAGATTATAAATTTCATTTGGCTCAATTTCTCTAACAAGATTTGAAATACCAACTCCGTCAGTCATATCGCCATAATGCAAATGGAATCTACCCCCTATTTCGTGTGGATCTTTATAAATGTGATCAATTCGCGAGGTATTAAAAGTTGAACTACGCCGAATAATTCCATGCACCTCGTAACCCTTTTCGATAAGAAATTCAGCAAGGTAGGAGCCATCTTGCCCCGTTACACCTGTAATTAAGGCACGTTTCATTTGGATATCTCCTCGCTGTAGTTCTTTAAGAACCAATCATAAGTTGAACTTATGCCATCTGCTAGCTTAACCTCGGGCTCCCACCCCAGATTCTTGATGCCAGTACTGTCCAAGAATTTACGCGGGGTGCCATTTGGGTAGGAGGTATTAAATTCAATTTCACCAGTAAATCCAACAGTATCTGAAATCAAAATAGCTAGTTCTCTGATTGTAATTTCTTGGCCACTACCAATATTGAGCGGTAATGAATCATCATATTTCTCTAATAAAACTAAACAGGCCCGAGCTAAATCACTAACATGCAAGAATTCGCGTTGTGGCGACCCGTCTCCCCAAATTGTGACTCTGCTTGCGTTATTGACTTTAGCAACATGAATTCGGTGAATTAATGCGGGTAAAACATGCGCCGTCACTAAATCAAAATTATCACGTGGACCGTAAAGATTCGTTGGCATCACAGATATCCATCTATTCCCAAATTGCCGTCTATAAGCGTCCACTAGTTTCAAACCAGCAATTTTTGCAATCGCATACGATTCATTTGTTGGCTCAAGCTCGCCAGTTAGCAGAGAGGTCTCAGAAATCGGTTGGGAAGCGTATTTTGGGTAGATACAAGAAGAACCTAGAAAGAGTACCCTTGCAATTTTTGCCTCATGGGCTGCATCTAGTATGTTTGTTTGAATTTGCAAATTAATGGACAGAAAGTCAACCGGATTGGATGAATTTGCACCAATTCCACCGACCTTTGCAGCAGCAATAAATAAATAATCTGGCTTCGTATTGAGTAATTCCACAAAGACAGCATTGCGGTCGGTTAGATCTAGTTCTTTGGATACCTTGCCAAGGACCTCATGCCCTTGGTTTCTAGCCTCAAGTGCCATGGAGGAACCAACCATTCCATTGATTCCGGCGACATATAAACGCATTAGATAAGAGTAGCGGGTGCAGGATTTTAAGGGCCCTGAGGTGCCTGTTTGATAAAGTGTGCCCCATGCATGTAGCCCAGCCGCCCTGGATCGCAATCCATTGACAAAACTAAAGGGCTATTGGCGAGGCACCGCCATCGCAAGATCAATCCAGATACTATCAAAAGCCGATCAATGGAAAGTCTTAGCAGTCGCCGTTGTGCAGATTTGTATGAGCGTTCTTGATTTATTAGGTGTTATCTTGATTGGACTCTTGGGAGCACTCTCTGTTACTGGTCTCCAATTGCAGGAACCAGGAAATAGAGTCGGATCGGCGCTACGAATTTTACATATATCTGAATTCACATTCCAACAGCAAGCAATAATTCTCAGTGTTCTCGCAGTGTCTCTTATGGTAGGGAAAACTTTTTTATCAATTTTTTTTACTCGCCGCATTTTGTTTTTCTTAAGCCGCCGTGGGGCCATGATTTCTGCAAATCTGATTTCAAGATTACTTGCTCAGCCTTTACTTACTGTGCAGTCTAAGACTACTCAAGAATCTCTATTTGCGGTTACTCGGGGCGTAGAAATGATAGTTTTGCAAGTGCTGGCTACTTCAGTAGTCATGATTTCAGATTTGTCACTTCTCTTAATCATGGCGATTGGTCTATTCATAGTTGACCCAATGACCGCTGTTTCAAGTTTCTCAGTATTTTCTCTAATTGGGTACTTTTTATATCGATTTATGCATGTTCGCGCAGGTGCCCTTGGTGTTAGAAGTTCAGCATTGAATGTAGAGAGTAATGAAAAAATTGTTGAGGTCTTTGGATCATACAGAGAGTTGGTAGTACGCAACCGAAGGGACTACTACGCACGTGAAATTGGTAAGTTGCGGTATGGGCTCGCAGACGCCTCTGCAGAAATTGGTTTCTTACCGTACGTAAGTAAGTATGTGATTGAAACAAGCGTGATTTTAGGTGCTCTACTAATTGGCGTAATACAATTTATTCTGCAGGATGCTACTCAGGCGGTGTCAACTTTGGCTATTTTTCTAGCTGCGGGCACCCGTATCGCACCTGCAGTATTAAGAGTTCAGCAGGGTTCAATTACTGTGCAAGGAGGCCTTGGCCAGGGAAGCTTCACTCTCAACCTTATTGATGAGCTTGGCAACTTCCCAATGGTGGAGAATATTGATGACACCTTAGACATTATTCATGATGGCTTTAAACCTGAAATTAAGGTAACGGATGCGAGCCTTACTTATCCAAATAGACTTTCTCCAGCAATTTCCAATATTTCTCTCACAATCGCACCTGGCAAATCAGTTGCATTTGTTGGACCATCCGGTGCTGGCAAAACTACAATAATCGATATTTTACTTGGCGTTCTTAAGCCTGATCACGGGAGTGTTTTGATATCAGGAATGCCTCCTCTTCAGGCCGTTGCGAAGTGGCCTGGTTCAATCTCATATGTGCCCCAGGATGTGCTCATTTCTGCAGGAACATTTCGCGAAAACGTTGCCCTTGGGTACCCAATTGAACTTGCTACAGATGAGTTAGTAATTAATGCATTAAAAATTGCACATCTAGACAAGTTTGTTCTAAATCTACCAAATGGATTAGACGCTCAGGTAGGAGAGCGCGGCGCTAAAATAAGTGGTGGACAACGTCAGCGACTTGGAATTGCTCGAGCAATGTTTACATGCCCACATTTGTTAGTACTCGACGAAGCGACAAGCGCTTTGGATGGGGAGACTGAATTGAGTATTTCTAATGCTATTCATGAATTGCGTGGCTCAACAACTGTCTTACTAATTGCACACAGACTGTCAACCGTACAAAATGCGGATTATGTTGTTTATTTGTCCCAAGGAAGTGTATTGGCGAGTGGCTCATTTGATGAAGTGCGCGAAGCAATTCCGGATTTTGATAGACAAGCAAGATTAATGGGGCTGTGAACAAATTTGCTAGCAAATTATAAAGTAGGAACAAATCTTATTTAAAATGCTTGTTTAGCTAGTTATGAACCTCACTCGATGATTTGTGCCACATTATATGAAATTCCTGATTGATGATGTGTCCGATAAAAATTCGATTCTATCCCACACTTCAAAAAGTGCCTTGATTTGCATGGGGGCTTAACCTAGAGCTTGTACCCCAATTTTTGTAACTAGCTAAAACACTCTTATGATTCTTTTTGTTTTGAAACTTCCTAAATCCAGCAACTATCTCTTTGATTTTTCAATGCACGTTTGTTTTGAAGTTAAATCCTCATGGGGATTCTTAGTCAAAAGCTCTATTTAATCAACTCTCACAACACCACTTGGTGTCATCAAGTGCACTGCAACAATCCCTGACTCACCCTCAGTATCAGCTGGGCTTAACCAAATCACCTCAACTTCACTTCCAAGGGCAGTTGCTAGATCATTTCCTAGCCAGTCCGTGATGCGCTTTTCATCTCCTGCAATTTCAACTTTAACAATCTTTGCAATTGCTTTGCCATCAGTTGATGGATGATCAAGTGATTTCCATTCAATAAAGAAGGGAAGCTGCTTATCTTCTAGTGTTCCAAGAACACCAATCTGCTTCCAAGAAAGATCATGGCCGTCTGGCTTTGTGCGGTGGCCATCTACAGCTTGTCTTCCTAGGCGTGCTTCGACCTTAGAGACATCATCGACTGAGACAACCCATGTGAGCCATCCGCCACCTTCTGCAGCACGCTTTGATACAGCTTTACCAAAAGGTGAAGCATCTGATGCTGGGTGATCTAGTGGACA
>Ga0209550_10001818_pt1 | contig 20518 bp, 18 predicted proteins | sample LauGreSuBDMM15SN_2_FD_187567 | JGI IMG/M metagenome (GOLD analysis project Ga0209550, IMG submission 187567) | Freshwater lake microbial communities from Lake Michigan, USA - Su13.BD.MM15.SN (SPAdes) (version 5) | ecosystem: Environmental > Aquatic > Freshwater > Lake | place: Lake Michigan... | reverse complement strand
TTTGCCTGCGCCATTAGGCCCCAAAATCACCCATCGTTGCCCAGTACGTAAGGTCAGCGAAAGTGGCCCCAAGATAGTTGAGGCCCCACGACGAACAGTTACTTCATCGAGAGTCAGAACGGTATCGCTTGCCATAGAGCGAAAAGATAGCGCGAATTCACGGTAATCTGCGCATATGAGCAGCGATGCGCAACACACTGGCCTAATCCTTCTGACTGGAACCGATGCCCCTGGCATAACACAAGCGCTTTTTGCCACCTTAGAACCTTTTGCCATCACCGTTTTGGATATTGAACAGGTGGTAATCAGTGATCGCTTGATCCTCACCGTTTTGATTGGTTTAAGCCCGGCACATAGCAACGCGATTGAGGCTGATTTAGATGAATGCGCAAGCAAGTTAGGCGTGGACATCGCAACACTATTTTCGGATTCCACCTCAAGTTCGATTCAAGCCAAGCAAGGTCTTCTGCACGTAGTTGCGCTCTCGCAAAAACTACAACCAAGTGCGATCACTGCGATTGCCACTGCAATCACCGCCCAAGGCGGAAACATTGAAAGGATATTTCGCACTGCCTCTTACCCAGTTACGGCAGTTGAGTTTCAAGTTTCTGCGGCCAGTGTCGATCAATTGCGCACATCTCTGGCGCTAGTAGCACGTGAGGTCGGAATAGATATTGCGGTCTCCCCTGGCGGTCTGGCCAGATTAGCCAAGAAGTTAGTCGTGATGGATGTTGATTCAACTCTGATTCAACAGGAAGTTATCGAATTATTAGCCGCCAAAGTTGGCAAGGAAAAAGAAGTTATCGAAATAACTAATGCGGCCATGTCTGGGGAATTGGATTTTGAAAGCTCACTACGAGCCCGTGTTGCTTTATTAGCCGGTGCTTCTGAAGACATTCTAGAAGAAGTGCGTAGCGAGATTAAGTTGACACCCGGGGCTCACACCTTGGTAAAGACACTGCAGAAGTTAGGTCACGAAGTAGCCGTTGTTTCAGGTGGTTTTACTGCTGTGATCGAGCCGTTACTGGCTGACTTAGGAATCACTAACTACCGCGCCAATAACCTCGAGATTGTTGATGGCAAATTGACCGGGCAAGTTCTCATCCCGATCATTGACCGAGCCGCAAAAGCCCAGGCGCTGCGAGATTTCGCAACTAAAACTGGTGTAACTCTTGAACAAACTATTGCTATTGGCGATGGTGCTAATGATCTAGACATGATTGCCGCTGCTGGTTTAGGCATTGCATTTAATGCAAAGCCTGCTGTGCGCGCTGCTGCAGATAGTTCACTAACTGCGCCGTACCTAGATTCAGTTCTTTATTTACTGGGTATTACGCGCGAAGATGTAGAAGCGGCAAATATTTAAGTTATAACCGGCAAGCGTGGATATCAGTTACCAAAATACCGCGGGCACCAATTGTCCAAAGATCATCCATCACAGCGTTAGTGTCTTGACGGGGAACCATTGCGCGCACCGCGACCCAGTCGGCCTTTTGAAGTGGCGAAATAGTTGGTGACTCTAATCCAGGCGTTAGCTCGCAGGCACGATCAAGAGCGCTTCTTGGAATATCGTAATCGAGTAACACATATTGTCTGGCAGTAACGACGCCTTGTAAGCGGCGGATTAGGATTTCCAGACCGTCAGCTTGGCTTGAGTTTTTAATCAAGACCGCTTCACTATTAAGAATTGGTTCACCAAAAATCTTCAGACCAGCTTGTCGCAGGGTATTTCCGGTACTGACCACATCGGCGATTACATCAGCGACTCCGAGTCTGACACTACTTTCTACCGCGCCATCTAAGCGCACAACCTCGGCCGAGATCTTCAATTCCTTTAGGTGATTTGCAACCAAACCAGGATAGGCAGTAGCGATCCGTTTTCCGGCCAGATCACTTATCTTCCAATCACGATCGGCACTACCTGCAAATCTGAAAGTGGAACCGCCAAAGCCTAAATTCAAAATCTCTTTTGCTGGTGCGCCTGAATCAATAAGTAAATCACGCCCGGTGATGCCAGCCTCTAGTTCGCCAGAACCAACGTAGATTGCAATATCACGTGGGCGTAAATAATAAAACTCGACTTCGTTTTCCGGATCTAGCAGTACTAGATCGCGAGCATCAACTCGTTGTCGATAGCCAGCTTCCTTTAGAATCGCGATTGAAGCATCAGCGAGGGAACCCTTATTCGGGACAGCTATACGAATCATTTTCTACTCCTACAAGTATCGATAAACATCAGCGAGTGAAATTTGGCGAGCTAACATAAGAACTTGCAGGTGATAGAGCAACTGACTGATCTCTTCGGCTAGTGCTTCATCGCCCTCGTGTTCGGCGGCTAGCCAAACTTCACCAGCTTCTTCTAAAACTTTCTTGCCAATTGAATGAACCCCAGCATTGACCGCATTAACGGTCGCCGAGTCGGGGGCTTGTGCTGCTACTTTTTCAGATAGTTCAGCGAAGAGCGATTCAAATGACTTCATGAGAAGAGTTTACTTCACGCTCAGAGATCAGGAGCCACTATTAATGACAGAGCTAATCAGTAGCTGATTGCGCTTTTTCTCGCAGAATCGTGACCATTTCTGCTGGATCAGCGCTGTTAAACACCGCACTACCCGCCACGAAGGTATCTGCCCCGGCTGCGGCCGCAGACTCGATCGTCTCTAGCGAGATGCCGCCATCAACTTGAAGCCAGATTGCTTTCGTACCAATCTCTTTGCGGGCTTGTGCGATTTTAGGTAATTGATCTGTCATAAATTTCTGACCACCAAAGCCTGGCTCCACCGTCATGATTAGCAACATGTCGAGATCATCAAGGAATTCAAGATATGGATCAAGTGAAGTCTTGGGCTTGAAGGCAAGTGCGGCTCGAGCGCCATTGCTGCGAATAGCTTTCAAAGTACTTCGAATATCTGTTGTTGCTTCTGCATGAATAGTCACACTTGCACATCCAGCTTCAGCATACTTCGGCGCAATCTGATCAACGTTTGCGACCATGAGATGCGCATCAACGGGTAATTTACTCACAGAAATGATTTCAGATGCTTGTGCAAAATCAAAGGTGAAATTCGGGACAAAAATATCATCCATCACATCTAGGTGAACTAAATCTGAGGTTATTGAGATTCGTTCTATTTCTGCGCCAAGATCACTAAAATCTGCATTCAGAATACTTGGTGTGATTCGGATCTGATGAGCCATATCGATAAGCCTAACTCGACTTCTGGAAAATCGTCATGAACATGGCATCTGTGTTATGTATTTGCGGCCATAGCAGGAGGGAGCCATCATCATTTGCACTGACCAATCCATTCGGAAAGTATGGACGGAGATCCACTTTTTGAAGCATCGGATATTTCTTCAGGATTGCTGACACCTGAAATTTAGTCTCAGCCAAGTGTGGTGAACAGGTAACGTAGGCAAAGAAACCATTTGGATTTAGCACAGAAATAGCGGCATCACTTAACTCGATCTGTAGATCGGTAAGAGTGCGAAGATCGGCAAGAGTGCGTCGCCAGCGAACTTCAGGACGACGTCTTAGTGCGCCGAGCCCTGTACACGGTACATCGGCCAAGATGGCATCAAAGGTGCGCCCAGTCTTTGAAATCTCACGACCATCACTAACAATCACTTGGCCGAACTGAACTACTTGCGAGACTAGGTTTGCGCGAGGTTGAGATATTTCATTTGCAGTAAAGGTGTGATCACCAAGGGCTGCGATACTAGAGATAAGTGCTGCCTTACCACCCGGCCCGGCGCAGAGATCTAGCCAGTCATGAGCGTTACTGCAAACAGCGGCGAATATTTCAGCAACTAATTGTGAACCTTCGTCTTGTACCCCAGCACGACGCTCTCTAATTGCTGGTATCGCGCCCGGTGAACCAGAGAGTCTGGCGCCATACGGAGAATATTGGGTTGGTACTCCCCCAAGTTCAACTAATTCAGATTGGGAAGATCTTCCTGGCCAAGAAACTAGGGTTGGTTGGGCTGGAATATTATTTGCGATCAGAGCTGCGGTGACCTCTGCTTCACTCTTGAGTAAATCAAAATATGCCGAAACGATCCATTGCGGATGTGAATATTGGATTGAGAGACGTTCAACAGGATCGGTGATATTAGCCAGTGGTGCTAACCATTCTTCCAGCGACTTCTTTAAAACAGCTCGCAGTAACGCGTTCAGAAAAGATCCTTGCGCCTCACCTAATCGTTTACGCGCAATATCTACTGAGGCCGAAACTGCGGCATGATCTGGCACACGCATCTCGTGAATCTGTTGCAAGGCCATGCGTCCCACATCTATCACGCCGGGATCAACTTGATCCCAAGGGCGATTAGAAACCTGGGCCAAGATCCAATCGTGGCGACCTTGCATTCGAAGCGTGCCATAAAGCAGTTCAGTCGCAAATGCTTTATCTCGATCATCGAACTTGCTGGCAGTTAGTGCTTGTGGCAGGAGAAGATTTGAGTACCCATCACTGCGATTGACTTCAGTAAGTAGGTCGAAAACTAGCAGCCGGACTGCATCTGGGTTAGCGCGCTTATAGGTGCGCGGGACCGGGTTATTCAAGGGCTTCTCCAGCAGCAAAACGAGCACCATTGGCCCATGCTGCAGCTGACATTGGTTTCTTTCCAGCGGGAGTTACTTCCAGAAGTTCGACCGCGCTCGTAGCAGTTCCCACAAAAACGACTCCACCTTCGAGTGAAATCTCGCCTATTTCCTGATTACGCTCTGCGACTTTAGCTTTAGTAATTCGTAAAACTTCACCACGAAATTGTGTTGTTGCGCCAGGGTTAGGCGCAAAACCTAATATTTTATTTACAATGTTCTTAGCACTATCAGACCAGATAATTTGAGCTTCAGCCTTAGATAATTTCGCTGCACTAGTTGCCAGTGCGTGATCTTGCGGACTAGGTTCAATACCAGTTTCTATTGCGATTAGAGTTGCAGCGATAGCAGTTGGTCCCAATTGCGCTAACTCAGTAAGTAGTTCACCGGCTGTGCTATTTGGTTTTATTGAAACCTTAATTTGTTGATAGATCGGGCCAGTATCCATTCCGGCCTCCAACTTAAAGACCGTAATTCCAGTTTCAGTTAACCCATCGATGATGGCTCGTTGAGCAGGGGCTGCACCACGTAATTTAGGCAGAAGCGAGAAATGCAGATTAATAAAGCCATACTTAGGTTGTTCGAGAATGAATTGCGGTAACAAAACACCGTAACCAACAGTTATGACCAAATCAAAGCTCTTTAGACGCTCATCAAAATCGGCAACCTTGTTGGGGCAATAAAGTTCCACCCCGTTACTCAGAGCCCAATTAGAAACTGCCGTCGCTGCCAATTCACGACCTCTGCCAACTTGGCTATCTGGCCGCGAAATGATTAGTGCGAGATCGTGGTCGCAGGCAAGTAGATACTCCAGGGTCGGAATAGCGACTTCAGGCGAGGCGGCAACCGCAATCTTCACTAGTTTCCTAAGCCGTTAGTGAAATGTGGAGATACCTTAATTATTGGTGAAGTGCCGTCGGCAATCGCTGAACCGAACCAATCTGACTCGCGAATTTCTTTCATGGCAAGCTTACGATCAGCTTTTGTTAGTCGATCAATAAAAACTATGCCATCTAGATGATCTGTTTCATGCTGGATAGCTCGCGCTAATAACTCGCTACCTTCCACCATTATTGGTTCCCCATGCATATTAAAACCCTTGGCAACAACGCGCATGGCACGCGGGGTTGGGTAACGTAACTCAGGAAAACTTAAACATCCTTCTTCGCCATCTTGGAGTTCATCACTGAGATCAAGCGTCGGATTAATCAGATGGCCTAATTCGTCATCGACATCCCAGACGAAGACGCGCAACGAAACTCCGATTTGGGGCGCGGCTAAACCTGCCCCAGGGGCTTCAAGCATGGTCTCAGTTAAGTCAGCGACGAGATTGCGTAGTTCTTTATCGAAGTCGATAACGCTCGATGCCGGAGTGACCAGCACTGGGTCTCCGAAAAGACGGATTGGTTGAATCGACATGTGCACAATCCTATCAAGGCAGTGGGCTTAATCGAGCGAGTAAGGATTCACCCGATATCCAAGCAGTGGCTTCTTTGAGATGGATCGCCGTTTATTGATCTCACGTAGCAAAGAAACTAGTTCGATCTGATCAGTTGGATCAACCAAGAGTGTGAGTTTTGCACCTTCACCAACTGTTGGACCATAAACTCTAAGCGATTTAGGCGCCCTGCTTTCTTCTTTGGCACTCTCTAACGCACTCTTTAGCCTTACTAGTTCGGCCGTATCTGCCAAGACCAAAACGGCAGTAGATATCGGCGGCAGTTGTAATTGAATGCGTTGTTCAATCTCTCGCTTTGAAATCGTAGCTGGATTCCATGTGGTTAGCGCACTTGTAATTGGTGCTCCATCATCGTAAACCAAAGCGATAAGACCAGCGTCACTCACTAGGGCGCTTGCAGCAAAGAAATTCGAATACGCACGTTCGATGCCATTTGAAGCGCTAGAACTTAAAAACCGATCAACTTGTAAAATCACCACTGCGGAATATCCATTTTCAGCAATTGGTTCCACACCCGGGGTTGAGATTACTAACGCAGATTCACTGCCTACAAAATCCCGCGGATCATTAGCGGTTGATTGAATCACGATCTGATTTGGAAATGATCTGCCTATTTCTTCGGCAAATCGCTCAATTCCACGACTGGTTAGGAAAACTCGCACCTCACCACACCAACCGCATTTCCAGTTCTGATACTTCTTGCTACAGAGAACACAGATCGGATCGCTCTTGGCACTACTTTTACTTAATTTTCCACCACATTCACAGATCGCAATATTGCGACATTTGGCGCAACTAATCGCGGTTGCATAGCCTTTAGCCGGAACTAGGAAAAGTATCGGTCCGCCCAGCAGAGCTTTTCGCACTTGTTGGTAGATCTTGCTCGGGATCAATTCACCCTTGCTACTTGCTTGGGCAACCACCACAATCTTCTCGCGATTGGCCTGGTAAGTAATTTCTTTCTTATCTATATCAATCGCCACATCCAGGCTCGGAACATAACCAGTTAAATGAAGGATTAGATTTGAAAGTTTTGAGCGTATCCAAGCGACTTCACGAGCATTCCAATGTGGCGTTCGGCGCTCGTAGTAATGCTCGCTGTTTTCTTGATGTAGATAAATTTCGGCGAGACCCGGAATCGGAGCAAAAATAGCTCCCCGCATGCCGATTATTAGACCAGCACCACCAAGTGAGACCTCAAGAAAATTGCGATATCGATCGGCCCGCGGCAAATTAGAGTCCAGAGATATGAACTCTATGCCACCCTTTACCAAAGCAGCTGCGAGTCGATTCAAATCACGCGCTGTAGGAACAATTACCAACTGGGCGCCACTTACTTTGCTATTCGTCACCAATGAAATCAACGCCACAATGGGATCTGTTTTTGGTGGCAACAAATGGAAAGTGGCGGAAGCTTCTGACTTAAAACTTTCGGGCGCAGCTGTGAGCGCTAATCCTTTCTCAGCACTTGCAACACGAGGTGGAATCGCACTGCGAATAACATCGTATGGCGAACCGCCCCAATAATTAGCAGTCAGTGAGATTAATTCAAGCGTCTCTTGACTAGCTACGGGGAACTCCCCCAGTAACTTATAAATCGATTTCATCTCTCTGGCATCTGTGGTCAAGGCGGTGCGATCAATCACGATTCCTTCGAGGTGCTTATCTTTAAATGGCACCTGCACACGTGAACCAATTTGGATTTGAGAAGTAAGTTTTTCAGGAATTAAGTAAGAGAAGGGTTCAGTTAAAGTTGGGATTCCAGAATCAACCCAAACTGATGCAACTGGTAGATCACTAGCTGCTGGCCCAGCCGGCTGCGGAGCGCGTTGAATTTTTAACTTTAACGGGCGCAGCATGAACTGAAGTCTATGAGATGAAAGTTGTGGTGGGGCCTTTACTTGATTGCGGCTTGGAGAGCAGAAGCGCGATCGGTCTTTTCCCAAGTGAATTCGGGTAGCTCGCGACCAAAGTGTCCGTAGGCGCTGGTGAGCGAATAAATTGGACGCAACAGATCTAGATCACGAATGATCGCAGCCGGGCGCAGATCAAATACTGAGAGAACCCCATCTTGAATTCTAGAAACTGGCACCTTCTCAGTACCGAATGTTTCGATGAAAAGACCTACTGGTTGTGCTTTTCCAATGGCATAGGCGACCTGAACTTCACACCTGGAAGCTAGGCCAGCTGCCACAATATTTTTAGCAACCCAGCGCATCGCATAAGCTGCTGACCGGTCCACCTTTGATGGATCTTTTCCGCTAAATGCGCCACCACCATGACGAGCCATGCCACCATAGGTATCAACAATGATCTTGCGACCAGTTAGGCCGGCATCGCCCATTGGACCACCGATTACGAAACGACCAGTTGGGTTAATCAGAGTACGCAGATCCGCCTTTGGTAAATTCACATCTGCAAGAACTGGATTAATTACAAATTCAATGATTTCTGGAGTCAATTTCTTGACCACATCAACATCAGCGCTATGTTGAGAAGAAATAACAATCGTATTTATCGCGATGGCCTTATCGCCGTCGTATTCAATAGTTACTTGAGTTTTTCCATCAGGTCGCAAATAAGCCAACTCTCCAGATTTACGAACTGCAGATAACCGTTGGGCTAACTTGTGAGCCAATGAAATTGGTAATGGCATCAATTCTTTGGTGTCTTCACAGGCGTATCCAAACATTAAACCTTGGTCGCCAGCTCCTTGTAGATCAAGTGGATCAACTGAGGAGTCTAATCGCTTCTCGTAAGCGTCATCTACGCCTTGGGCAATGTCTTGTGATTGCTGTCCGATCGAAAGTGATACGCCACACGAATTTCCGTCAAAACCTTTATCAGATGAGTCGTAACCGATATTTAAAACGGTATCACGCACAATGCTCATTACGTCGGCATAACCGTTAGTAGTCACTTCACCAGCTACGTGTACTTGCCCAGTCGTGATTAGCGTTTCAACCGCAACACGCGATTTAATATCTTGACTTAGCAAAGAATCGAGAATTGCATCTGAAATTTGATCTGCAATCTTATCTGGATGACCTTCGGTTACGGACTCAGATGTAAATAGGCGCTTTGACATTGGCCTAACTTAACTTATCAATGACCAGATCGAGTAATTGGCCAGATAGTGTCGCCTTATTACTCTTACTAACTGGTATCTCTTTGCCATCAGATGTTATGAAGACGCCTTGTGTGGAATCACTACCAAATATTTCACCTGTTGAGACATCATTCAAATAGATCAGATCTAAGCCTTTTTCAAGCAACTTGCGATTGGCTTCAGCAAGATTGAGCGAAGTCTCAGCTGCGAAACCCACGATGATTTGCTTTTGTTTTTGCTGTGACACTTGGGCCACTAAATCTGGATTTTCGAGTAAGGAAATCTCACGATACGAATCCTTCTTTAACTTTTCAACCCCTACTTGTGCTGGTCGCGCATCGGCTACAGCTGCTGCCATTACTAATAAATCAGTACTATGAAAATGACGCTCAAGCTCGATTTCTAAATCCTTTGTACTCTCTACTCTAACAACTGTGGCCCCAATGGGATCAGGCAGATTCACATTCGCACTTAAGATTGTGACCTCTGCCCCACGATCAAGTGCGGCTTGCGCGACTGCATAACCTTGTTTGCCCGATGAGCGATTACCGATATATCTCACTGGATCAATTGGTTCGCGCGTTCCACCAGCGGTAACTAAAACTCGTTTGCCCAGAAAGTCTTGGGTATCTGCAATCACGGTTGCAAGGTAGGAAAGAATTTCGGAAGTCTCAGGCAGGCGACCAACGCCACTATCGGCACCAGTTAGACGCCCAGTCGCTGGTCGCATTACGTGGAATCCGCGCTCTTGCAATAGCGCTATGTTCGCAACGGTTGCTGCGTTGTTCCACATATTCGGATGCATAGCCGGAATCAAAACTTTAATCGCGCTACTAGCGAGAACTAGATTAGTTAACAAATCGTCAGCTCGGCCCATAGCTATGCGGGCGATCAAATCAGCCGTTGCCGGTGAAATCAGAATCAAATCATTTTCTGCGGCAAGTCTTACATGTCTAACTTCTTCAACTGATTCCCACACTTGGGTGGTTACTTTCTTACCCGATAGTGCTTCCCAGGTTGCAGTTCCTACAAAATTAAGTGCTGATGGGGTTGGTACGACCGTGACGTCATAATTACGTTCTTGCATTCGACGCAGAAGATCGCAGGATTTATAAGCAGCTATTCCGCCACCAACGCCAAGAATCACTTTACTAATTCGTTTTGGCATTTCGACCACCCCGCCTATTGGGAAAAATTAAGCAGTTGGCTCGAGATTCTCGATAGTTAATAAACCTTCATTGATCTCACGAAGTGCGATTGAAAGTGGCTTCTCATGAACGTGGGTCTCAACTAGCGGACCAACATATTCAAGTAGACCTTCACCGAGTTGTGAGTAATAAGCGTTGATCTGTCGTGCACGCTTTGCAGCATAGAGAACCAAGCTGTACTTAGAGCCAGCCTTATCGAGAAGTTCGTCGATAGGTGGATTTGTAATGCCGTCCATGTGTCCTCCAGTAGCAAGCGATAATTCAAAGAAAAAATGAAATATTTGGGTCGATCAAGAGGCCAAGGATACCAGTTCAACCAGAACCTGGGTTACCGAGTGATTTACGATGCGATGGTCAAAATTAGGGGCATGAGCGAGTTCTTCCTGCGCTAATGCAAGGCGATGCGCCCGTCGTTCGGCTGAATCAGTTCCACGAGCCTCAAGTCGTGTTACTAGTTCTTCCCATGATGGTGGCTCAAGAAATACCAGAATCGCTTCGGTACTTACTTTTCGCACTTGCTCGGCGCCAGCGATATCGATTTCCAAAAGTACGTTCTTACCTCTCGCCAACGCATCCTCTACTTGCGATTTCGGAGTTGCATATTTAGCGCCTGCAAATTCAGCCCATTCTAGAAATTCACCGGCAGCTTTGCGCTGTTCAAATTCAGAGTCAGTAATGAAGAAATAATCGATGCCATCATGTTCATTATGACGAGGCGCTCTGGTAGTCGCGCTTACGGAAACATAGAAGTTTGCTTCTCTGCGAAGTTCTCTAGCAACAGTACTTTTACCAACTCCCCCTGGCCCAGAGAGAACTATCAATTTACCTCGCTCGATCAGGGTAGGGCCGGCGAACTCGGATAACAGAGCTGGCAGTTGCTTCGCCCCTAAGCCTTGGATGCGACGGGTGGGTGAAATATTTAATCGCTCCATTACCGAACGTGCTCTAACTTTGCCAACTCCAGAGATAGATTCTAAAAGTTCGAATACTCGCATCTTGGCAACTGCTTCATCGCTTTTACTAAGTTCAAAAACTTGGCTGAGCGAATACTTACCACTTTTGATCTGCGCTTTTACTTCAGCCCGCCGTTTACGCGAAGCAGCCGCTTTCGCCAGAGCTCGCGCGCGATCTTCGGGCGAGAGTAGCGGTGGTTGCATGGGATAAATCTATCGGGCTAAGAGCGGTTCACAAATATGCTCCAAGTTTGCACTAAACGCGGCTTCGCCCTGATTCCAAAATCGCGTGATAGGCCGACCAATAACCACATAGCTTGCACCAGCTTCGATCGCAGCCACAGGGGTCATCGTGCGAACTTGATCATCAAGTGGTGCACTTGCATCAATCGGGCGGACACCTGGCGTGATAATTGCTGGCTTATCGCCAATAGCGGCACGTATTGCGGCAACTTCCATCGGTGAACATACGATTGCTTTAGCGCCGGCTGAGATAGCTAACTTTGCCAGACCAACTGCGCTATCTAGGGCGTTACTGCGATAACCAATTTCGATTAAATCTGGCTCACCTAGACTCGTCAAAATAGTTACTGCGGTCACCTCGGTTAATGGTAGTTCCTTAGCTGCGGCTGTAACCATCGCTTGGCCACCTGATGCATGAACCGTTAAGAAGCGAGGCTTTAAATTTGCCACTGCCGCTGCTGCTTGCCCAACCGTATTTGGAATATCATGTAATTTGAGATCAAGAAATAGATCTAACTCATGATCTGCGCAAACCGCACGAACTCCATCTGCGCCAAAATTTAAAAAGAACTCCAGTCCTAACTTAATTCCAGTGATGTGGGGCGCTACTAATTTTGCCCATTGCTTGGCGACTTCTAAATCCGAAGTATCAGAGGCTAATATAATTGGCGCTCTCATCGCATACTGCTCTCTGGTCGATGCGCGAAACCAACTGCTTCACGTAATGATTTAAAGCCTTTATCTGTCAAAATCTGGCGTAACTCGTTTTGGATTTTCATGATGGCAGTTGGATTGCCAAAAGAGGCGGTACCAACTGAAACCCCACTTGCGCCAGCTAGAATTAATTCAAAAGCATCAGCCCCCGATGCAACTCCACCCATACCTAAAATTGGAACTTTTGGAAGCGCCTCATGTACTTGGTAAATCGCGCGGACCGCTATTGGTCTAATGGCTGGGCCCGATAAACCACCGGTTCGACCGCCTAATAGTGGCCGCATGGTATTTGGATTAATCACCATGCCAAGGACAGTATTAATTAGGGCTAATCCGTCTGCGCCCGCATCTATAACTCCGCGGGCAATTGAAACTATATCTGTTACATCAGGTGAGAGTTTGGCGATGATTGGCAGATCACCGCCGATGGTTCGGCGAACATTTTCTATAACGCTTTGAGCTGATTCGAGATGGCAGGCAAAGACCATGCCTCGATTTTCCACATTCGGACAAGAGATATTTACTTCCAGTGCTGAGATTCCGGCCACGCCACGTAGTCGACGAGCAAGAGATGCGAATTCTTCGGCCGTTTCACCTGCGATCGACACGATGACCCGAGCTTTTTGTTCAACTAACCAAGCTAGATCATTAGCCAAAAAAGCATCAATACCGGGGCCTTGTAGCCCGATTGAATTCAGCATCCCGCTAGGAGTTTCAGCCATGCGAGGAGTAGCGCGACCAGCGCGTGGCTTTGTCATGATTGATTTAGTGACGATTGCACCCATGTCACGTAAATCAAAGAATTGCGCGAGCTCTTTACCTGAACTAGCACAGCCACTGGCTGTGAAAATTGGTGAAGGAAACCAGGCATTTCCTAGCGTGGTTGAGAAGTCTATCTGCGACATCAAAGCACCAGCGTCTTACCTACGAGATCCCATTCGATGGCCGAGCCATCCATCACTGGGCCATCAATACAAGAGCGAAGATTATTGATCTTGCCTGTCTCATCCTTGACTGGCAGCACGCAGGTCATACAGATTCCAATACCACAAGCCATCGCTTCTTCGACAGCGCACTGATGAACAACTTCGCCACCACTTAAGATTTCAGAAATTGCTTTCAACATCGCCATCGGACCGCAAGAATAAATAACGTCAACTTGCAACTCTGCAACTAGTTGCGCAATGGGCGCGGTTATGCGACCAGTCTCGCCCATTGATCCATCCTCGGTAAATATTCGCAGCGAGTTAACGCTGCGCTTGCCTTCGAGTGGCGCATAAATTTTTGCTCCAGTACTGGCACCTAACAACATATCTACGCGGCAACCGCGCTCTTTTAAGACTTCAGCCAATCCAAATAGCGGCGCTGAGCCATATCCCCCACCAATTAATAAAGCGTTTACGTTAGTAGTTGGAATACCAAAAGCGGTGCCCAGTGGCAACGTGATATCAAGTTGTTCACCTTCGGCTAGCCCACAGAGCCAAGAAGAACCATTTCCAAATGGTGCAACAATTAACTCAATAGCCCCGCCATATTGCGGTGAAGTGGTTGTGCGCGATATTGCAAATGCGCGTCGAAGCACCATTCGAGAATTTGGCCCACCAACACTAATGGCGACAAAATTTCCAGGCTTACACAGCGAAACTAGTTCACCAACACTGATTAAAATCTGGTGGTACTGGCCAACTTTCTTGTTACCAACAATGGTGGCTAATAATTGAGCAGCGCTACGGTTAATTCCAGCCATGGCTAAGCCAACCATTTCTGAATGGATTTAACACTCATCTCGCCTTGTTGCAGCGCCGCAATGCCAGAAACGGCAGCCGCGAAACCAGCTGTAGTAGTAATACACGGGATTGAGCGCTGTATAGCTGCGGTACGAATCATCCAGCCATCGGCTCTCGTGCCCCGACCGACCGGAGTATTAATGACTAAATCAATTTCGCCGGCATGTAAAAGATCAACGATGGTGCGTTCTCCCATAGCGCCTTGACCTTCAGAATACTTGCGTACTTCAGTAACTGAAATACCTGCTTCGCGCAAAAATGCTGCGGTGCCAGTGGTTGCCAAAATAGTAAATCCTAATTCGATCAAAGACTTCGCCGGTGCGATGCCGTGACTCTTATCTTTATCAGCCAACGAAACGAAGACTTTTCCAAATTTTGGTAGTGGTCCAAATGAAGAGATCTGGCTCTTGGCATAACTCTCACCAAAAGTGGCTGCGATTCCCATAACTTCACCGGTTGATCTCATTTCTGGACCAAGTACCGAATCAACCCCACGACCATCTACCCGGCGGAAGCGATTCCAAGGCAGAACAGCTTCTTTAACTGAAATGCCTCTCGCTTTTCCGTTTCCAGCTGGCAACATTCCTTCTTCGCGTAATTGTGCGATTGTGGCACCAACTGAAATGCGTGCTGCGGCTTTAGCCAGCGGCACACCTGTTGCTTTACTTACAAATGGCACAGTGCGAGAGGCACGCGGGTTGGCTTCTAAAACGTAGAGTTGTTTATCTGCGATTGCGAACTGGATGTTTATTAAACCTAGAACACCGACACCACGCGCAATCTTTTCGGTAGCAACTTCTATCTCAGCCGCCATCTCAGGGGTCAAAGTCATCGCCGGAAGTACACAAGCACTATCCCCCGAATGGATTCCGGCTTCTTCAATGTGTTCCATGACGCCACCTAAGAAGAGCTCTGTGCCATCAAATAAAGCATCAACGTCGATTTCAATTGCGCTATCTAAGAACCGATCAACTAATACCGGGCGATCTGGCGTGATATCAGTTGCGCGGGCAATGAACCCAGAAAGTGAATCATCATCATAAACAATTTCCATGCCACGTCCACCCAGTACAAAACTTGGGCGTACTAGTACTGGATAACCGATTTCATGAGCAATCTTTAGCGCTTCCAATTGTGAAGCTGCCATGCCAAATTTAGGTGCCACTAGTTCCTGCTGCGCTAAGACCTCGCCGAATTCACCACGGTCCTCGGCCAAGTTAATGGCCTCTGGTGAAGTCCCCAAGATATTCACGCCGGCTGCCTTTAACCCCGCCGCTAACCCAAGCGGGGTTTGACCACCAAGTTGGGTAATAACTCCTAGCACCGGACCAGCTAACTCTTCCGCTCTGACAACTTCCAAAACATCTTCTAGCGTTAACGGCTCAAAATAAAGCCGATCACTCGTGTCGTAATCTGTCGAAACTGTTTCGGGATTGCAATTAATCATTACCGTTTCGAAATCAGATTCTCGCAAGGTAAACGAAGCATGCACGCAGGAATAATCAAACTCAATGCCTTGCCCAATTCGATTTGGACCGGAACCCAAAATGATCACTGCTGGCTTGGTTCGCGACTTAACTTCACTCTCTTCTTCATAACTTGAATAATGATAAGGAGTAAAAGCTTCAAACTCCGCCGCGCAAGTATCAACAGTCTTATAGACCGCATGAACGTTCAAATTCATCCGTGCTGCTCGGACATCTGATTCAGTTATTCCGCGTAAATCGGCAATCTGTTTATCCGAAAAACCTAACTGTTTGGCACTGCGCAAGATTTCATCAGTGAATTCACCAGGTATTGCAATTACCTTGGCGGCTTCATTTAACTCATGGATCTGGTTAAGGAACCACGGATCAATCTTGGTTGCTTCAAACACTTCCAGGATCGAAGCGCCCCACCAGAGTGCTCGTTGCACCTGCTGCAACCGATATTCAGTTGGAATCTCGATAGCTTTTAACAGGGCAGCCAATTCCCCAGAGCCTGCCGGTGCTGGCCAAGAAAATGGTGCCTCTTTGCGTTCTAATGACCGTAGCGCTTTCTGTAACGCTTCGGCGAATGAGCGACCAATCGCCATTGCCTCACCAACTGATTTCATGGTCGTCGTTAAACGAGGGTCAGCATCGGCGAACTTTTCGAAGGCAAATCTCGGAGCTTTCACGACTACATAATCCAAAGTTGGCTCAAAGGAAGCTGGCGTTACCTTGGTAATGTCATTCTGAATCTCATCTAGCGAGTAACCGATGGCCAGTTTCGTCGCTATTTTCGCAATTGGAAAGCCAGTTGCTTTTGATGCAAGTGCGCTCGAACGCGAAACTCGTGGATTCATCTCAATCACAATTATGCGTCCATCAACTGGATTAACTGCAAACTGGATATTACAGCCACCAGTTGCAACGCCGACTTCGCGAATAATATCGATGGAGAGATTGCGCAAACGTTGATATTCGACATCGGTCAAAGTCATCGCCGGAGCTACGGTTATTGAGTCGCCCGTGTGAACTCCCATAGGATCAACATTTTCGATCGTACAGACAATCACCACATTATCTTTATGATCGCGCATTACTTCGAGTTCGTACTCTTTCCAACCAATGATTGATTCTTCAATTAATACTTCAGTGGTAGGGCTATGAGTTAATCCGGCTCCGGCAATTTGGCGCAAAGATAGCTCATCAAAGGCGATACCTGAACCTAGACCACCCATTGTGAAAGATGGGCGAACAACCACCGGATAATTCAAAACAATAGCCGCAGCTAGGACTTCATCAATTGTGTGACAGATGATCGATTTGGAAGACTCTCCTCCAACCTTTTCAACGATTGCTCTAAAAAGTTCTCGGTTTTCGCCACGATTAATTGCTGGAATGTCTGCGCCGATCAACTTAACATTGAACTTTGTTAGCGTGCCACGTTCACTCAAAGCGATTGCTGCATTAAGCGCAGTCTGCCCACCTAGCGTTGCCAGAATCGCATCTGGTCGTTCGATCTCAATAATCTTTTCAATATATTCAGCAGTAATCGGTTCAATATATGTGGCATCGGCGAATTCTGGATCAGTCATAATTGTGGCTGGATTTGAATTCACCAAAATGACTCGAATACCCTCGGCTCGCAGTACGCGACAAGCTTGAGTGCCAGAGTAATCGAATTCACATGCCTGCCCAATTACGATCGGGCCACTACCAATTACTAGAACACTTTTAATTGAATTATCTCTAGACATTTACAGCTCCAACAGGATTGGCTGCCATTAAGTCAACAAAACGATCAAATAAATAATTTGCATCGTGTGGCCCAGCTGCTGCCTCTGGGTGATACTGCACGCTAAAAGCTGGTCGTTCAAGAAGGGCTAAACCTTCGACCACACCGTCATTCAAATTCACATGCGTAACATGTCCAGGTCCGAAGACAGTTGTGAAAGTGCCGGTGGTTGGCGCCTTGATGGCGAAGCCATGATTGTGAGCCGTAATTTCGACCTTCTCAGTAACTTTATCGATCACTGGTTGATTTATTCCACGGTGTCCAAATTGCAGTTTGTAGGATTCAAAACCCAGCGCTCTACCTAAAATCTGATGGCCAAAACAAATACCAAAGATCGGGATCTTTGCGGATAAAACTTCGCGGACTAGTTCCACCGTTTCATTCATGGTCCCTGGATCCCCGGGGCCATTTGAGATAAAGACGCCGTCGGGTTTAAGTGCTTGGATCTGCGCAAGTGTGCTGTTTGCGGGCAACACATGGACTTCGATGCCACGGGCGGCCATTGAACGCGGTGTCGCACCCTTAATTCCCAGATCAAGGGCGGCGACTGTGAATTTCTTTTCACCGATTGCTGGCACTACATAAGGATTATCGGTTGAAACATCTTGAGTTAAATACGCTCCAGACATCGCTCCACTTGATCTAACTTGGGTAACCATCTCTTCAATCGAAAGATCAGTGCCTGAAAAAATTCCAACTTTCATAGCGCCACGGTCGCGTAAATGTCTCGTTAACGCTCTGGTGTCTACGCCGCAAATGCCAACTATCCTCTGTGCGATCAAATCATCTTCTAGCGACCGCTCACTTCGCCAGTTACTAACCACTGGCGAAGGATTACGCACTACAAAACCACTTACCCAGATTTTTGCTGATTCTTCATCTGGTGAATTCATACCAGTATTTCCGATATGTGGCGCAGTCATGATTACAACTTGCTTGTGGTAACTCGGATCAGTCAGAGTTTCTTGATATCCAGTCATGCCCGTTGAAAAAACCGCCTCACCAAACGTTATTCCCGTTGCTGCCCAGGAACTGCCGGTGAAGATGCGGCCATCTTCTAAAACCAAAAGCGCCTTACCCACCAAAGACCAATTTTCCGTTAAAGAAGGTATGTGTCACTACGCCAGGTAGTTCAAAACCGTGGAACGGTGTGTTCTTTGATCTAGTAGACATTAAGTCGCGATCAACTACCCACTTCGCCGCCGTATCTACCACGGTGAGATTAGCGACGTGACCAATCTCTAATGGTTGTCCGTGGTTTTCATAACGAGCAATGCGAGCTGGCGCAATCGAAAGTCGTTGCGCTACATCTTCGTAGTTCATCGCTCCAGTTTCAACCATTGTTTTGATCACAATCGAAAGAGCGGTCTCTAGCCCCACCATGCCAAAACTAGCTACTGACCATTCACAATCCTTGCTTTCAGCACTGTGCGGAGCGTGATCGGTTGCCACAATATCAATAGTGCCATCAGCTAAAGCAGCACGGAGAGCTAGAACATCGCTTTCTAACCGCAATGGCGGATTAACTTTAAAAATTGGATCATAATTCTTCGCATAGTCATCTGTTAGTAATAAGTGATGCGGTGTTACTTCAGCTGTGACTTGAATGCCGCGTGCTTTAGCCCAACGAATAATTTCTACGCCGCCCGCTGTTGTTAGGTGGCAAATGTGTAATCTAGATTTGGTATGTTCAGCAAGCAACACATCACGCGCGATTATTGCTTCTTCGGCCACAGCAGGCCATCCCTTTAGACCTAACTGCGCGGACATTTCCCCTTCGTTCATCTGTGCATCTTGAGTCAGCGTTGGCTCTTGAGCATGCTGAGCGATAACTCCGTCAAACTTCTTTACATACTCCAACGCACGACGCATGATAAGCGGATCAAAGACACACTTTCCATCATCACTGAAAACTCTTACTCGTGCAGCCGAATCAGCCATTGCGCCAATTTCCGAAAGCATCTGACCATTAAGTCCTTGAGTTACCGCACCAATTGGAAAGACATCGCATAAGCCTGCGGCCTGACCAAGTCGATAGACCTGCTCAACAACTCCCGCGGTATCAGCAACTGGTGAAGTGTTCGCCATCGCGCTAATTGCAGTGAAGCCGCCACGGACGGCGGCGAGTGAACCGGTTGCCACAGTTTCAGATTCTTCAAAACCTGGCTCGCGTAGATGCGTGTGTAGATCAACTAAACCTGGCAGCACTTGCTTGCCTGCTAAATCGATAACTTGCTGATCTTTTAGTAATGAATTAACGGTCACAAAGTGTCCATCTTGAATCGCTAAATCTGCTTTACTGCCATTGGGCAGAGTTGCGCTCTTCAATAAATAGCTCATCAGTTGATACCGCCTTCGATTGGTGCTCCGCCTAGTAATAGATAAAGAATCGCCATTCGCACACTAACGCCATTACTCACTTGCTCGACGATCACCGATCTTGCACTATCGGCAGCATCAGCCGTGATCTCAAGCCCACGGTTCATCGGTCCTGGGTGCATAATGATGGCATTTGGGTTTAGTGCATTTACCCGGTCTCGATTTAAGCCGTAATACCTTGAATATTCGCGAGCGCTGGGAAAGAAGATTTCGTGCATTCGTTCTTGCTGAATTCGCAACATCATAATTGCATCAACTTGAGGAATAACAGAATCTAAATCATAGGAAATTGTGACAGGCCAACTATCGACACCGAAAGGCAATAACGTTGGTGGCGCGACCAGGGTTACGTGAGCGCCTAACTTGGTTAACAATAAAACATTTGAACGAGCCACTCGAGAATGCAGAATGTCACCGACTATTGCCACCCTGAGGCCGACTAAATCTTTAGCACCCTTACCAAGATGTTTGCGAATTGTGTAAGCATCAAGCAATGCTTGGCTCGGATGCTCATGAGTTCCATCCCCGGCATTGATTACCGCCCCACTCATCCATTGGTTATCCGCTAATCGAAATGGTGCACCCGATGCAGGATGGCGAATTACAACTGCATCAGCGCCCATCGCTTGCAGAGTTTGCGCGGTATCTTTTAGAGATTCGCCCTTGCTTAGACTTGATCCCTTCGCAGAGAAATTGATTACATCAGCCGAGAGTCGCTTTGCAGCTGCTTCAAATGAAATTCGCGTGCGAGTAGAGTCTTCAGCAAATAAATTTACGATAGTGCGACCACGAAGTGTGGGTA
>Ga0209550_10001813_pt1 | contig 20549 bp, 21 predicted proteins | sample LauGreSuBDMM15SN_2_FD_187567 | JGI IMG/M metagenome (GOLD analysis project Ga0209550, IMG submission 187567) | Freshwater lake microbial communities from Lake Michigan, USA - Su13.BD.MM15.SN (SPAdes) (version 5) | ecosystem: Environmental > Aquatic > Freshwater > Lake | place: Lake Michigan... | reverse complement strand
GAAGAATTCTACAACGTACACAGAACTTATCAAGAAGCAGGATTTTTAATCCAATAATCTATTTATAAAATAAATACACTATGGGATTAGAAACGGTAATTTTCGGAAGCAAAACAGTTTCAGACGTATTAAAGGAGATTTACGATAACTCTAAAAATAAATCAAAACAAGTTAATTCTCTTATAGGAGAACTAAAACCTCTTGTAGAGAATATAGGAGATGCAACTTTAGTTGTTCCAATGATCAAGGAATACTTGGAGGTTGGAGTTAAGAATGACGAGCATCTTATTAAAATGGTAGCACTTGTTCAACGACTTGAATCAGGAGGAGGAAAAGATGCAGCAGACTTCTTTAATCCAGAAGAGCTTGCAAAACTAATGGAACAGAGTGAAGAGCTTGGGAAGCAATTAGATAAAAAAGACGAAGAGTAATGAAAGGTAATAATTACTACCTAGGCAGTAAGGTAGGGTCAATAGCGCAGTCTCAAGGTGGAGGTGCCTCTTCTCAACCTGCTTTTATTTTTGGAAGGGTTATAAAGATTGCATTGGATGAATCTACTATAATTAAAGATCCTAATGGAAACACCCTACCTATAGGTACTATTGTATACCGAAATATTCTAGAAGAAAAAGAAACAACCACTACAGAATACCCTGCACTCCCTTTATATACCAATATCAAACAATTTCCACTACTTAATGAAGTGGTAATGATATTACAGGGACCTAATTCAGATATACAATCAAGTGTTGCAAGTAAGAATATGTATTACTCTACAGTAGTTAACCTATGGGGAAGTAGCCACCATAATGCGCTTCCGGAACCCAATACCGATATAAGTACTATTCTAGGAAAAGATGTAAGAGAACTTGCAGATATAAATCCGATGTATCCCTTCCCTGGAGATATTATAATAGAAGGAAGACAGGGCCAATCAATCAGGTTAAGTGGAAACATGTCACCTGAAAATAAGTTAGTAGATGAAAGTAACAATGCTAAGCCTATTATATTAATAAGTAACGGCCAAATAAAAACAGATAACGGTATAGATCATATAGTTGAAAATATTAATACAGATCCTAACTCTCTATACTTTTTATCTGATCATAAGACAGATCTAATAGCAGCTAATACAAAGAGGGATTCTTACGATACAGCTCCACTAACCTCTAATCAGTATGTAGGAAATCAGGTAGTAATTAATGGAGGAAGGCTTTTTTTTAATGCAAAGGAAGATTCTGCATTTATATCTGCAAAGGAATCAGTAGGTATTAGTGCAAAGACTCTAAATTTAGATGCAACAAATTATTTTTGCGTAGATTCTGAGAAAATTTACTTAGGAAAAGCAGCAAGAACATCCAGCAATAGGGAACCAGTAGTATTAGGTATTCAACTAGAAAACTGGCTTAATACTTTACTAGACACATTAGAAAGTGTATCAACAGCAATGTCAACAGCAACTTCAGTAACAGGAGGTCCAGTACCAGCACTAAACGCAGCAGGACCAGAGCTACAAGCTGTAGTAAAGTCTTTGAAAACTCAAATAAGATTATTTCAATCTAAAAAAGTATTTACAGAATAATGGCAGGAGAACAACAAACCGTAAATGAATCTATAGCAAAAGCTAGACAAGCTCAAAAAAACTTTGAAGAAAGTAAGAAGAGAGCAGAGGACGCGAATAAGAAATCTGAAGCCACACAAAAAAGTAGTAAAGAACTCAAGCAGAAGCTAAAAGAAACTCAAGCTATATCTAAAATTACTGGAGTAGCAACAGGAGGTATAGCAGCGGTTGTGGCAGTGCAGATAGGAGGATTACGTGGAAAATTGGTTGCTCAAATACAGGGGCAGGTACTCGGCATATTAAACAAATTCTCTAGTGGATGTCCTGACGCAAAGGAGCTAGAGAAGATTATTAAAACCAGAAACACCCTACTAAATCACCTGTCAAGTTTCGAAAATAGAGTAGGTAAGTTCTCTACAATTGCAACACAACTTACAGCTATAGTAACATTGCTAAATCTCGCTATTAAAGTAATAACATCTATACCAATTCCTACAGCAATTATTCCGCCACAATCAGGAGGAATAGGTATACCTATTAGCGTAATAACAAAATATAGCAATACACTAGTATCACTAAACAAGACAGTAGATAAACTATCAGGAGAAGCAATAGCTATTACAGGCATTATATCATCAATAAGCCCAGTAATAGCAAACTTAAAAAATAGACTAGACTCTGTAGATACAGCAATACAGGAGTGTAGCTTAGGAAAGCCAGCAGATCTAAATCAAATATTAACATCAACACAGCCACCTACAAGTGGAGGATCTCAAGGAACACCAAGAGACGCCCAAGGTAATATTGATCCCAACTATATACATACTAATCCTGCTACAGGTAAAACATACACACTATCCATTCAACAAGATGCAGATTCTTCTAAAATAGCTCCTAAGAGGTATGCTATAGCAACAGATAGGAGAGGTATAGTGGCACTAAAAGGACCTTCTTCTTTTAGTTCTTCAACACAAGTACTACTAGATGAGATAAAATTTAAAATAGATAATCAATTATTGTAACATAACTATTTATTAATATGAAGTTAGATTTATTAAAAAAATTAATTAAAGAAGCAGTAAAAGAAGCAGTTCGTGAGGAATTAGAAACAATTCTTTCTGAGGATGCTAAACCTAAAGCCACACCTATAGGTGTAGGAGGATACGGAACACCTAATACTGTAACAAAATATGCAGAACATAGACCTGTAGTAGCAAGACCAGTTCCTACAGGAAATCCTATAGCAGATTTAATGAACGAGACAAAGTATTCAATGACTCAAGGGGAATATCAAAGCATGATAAGTGCAACATCAGATATGGTTCAAGCACCAGGTTTAGGAATGAATCCTGTAGAAGGATTTAGACAAGGTCCAGAACCAGGATTGGATATAACACAGTTTGATTTTATGATGAAAGCAGGGGACGTATTTAAAGCATCAGTACAAAAAGATAAAGAAAGATTTGGAGCATAATGGCATTTAACGTACAGAAAATAAATCCTCTAGATTTACAGCCTAGAAAAGCAGTTGGAGTTAGTCTTCCTTTCTCTTCGAACTCTGTATTCAATTCTACATATTCAACTCAAGATGCTTTAAAATCAAATTTAGTTAACCACTTTCTCACCGAGAAAGGAGAGAGATACTTAAACCCTAATCTAGGAGCAGGATTAAGAAGATTGCTTTTTGATCAAATAACAGTAGATAAAGAAGGCGAAATAGAAGCAGTAGTGAGGACCGAGATTTCAACTTATTTTCCAAACTTACAGGTAAACAATGTTAGAGTTGCAAGTTCCGCTGACACAAATACAGTAACAGTTTATATAAAATACAGTGTTACTCAAACAAATATACAAGATGAATTGTTAATTAATTTTGAACAATAATGGCTCAAGATAGAGATATAAAATATGTAAATAAAGACTTTGGAGATTTTAGAAATCAACTAATAGAGTACGCTAAGAATTACTTTCCGGACTCCTATAATGATTTCTCACCATCATCACCAGGTATGATGTTTATTGAGATGGCTGCTTATGTGGGAGATGTTTTATCTTTCTACCAAGACACTCAACTTCAAGAGACCTACATCCAACATGCCAAGAACCCAGCTAATTTATACAACTTAGCCTACATGATGGGATACCGTCCTAAAATAACATCACCCTCAGAGGTTGATATAGAAGTATCTCAAGTAGTAGGTGCAATCGGAGGAAACCCTAACTGGGACCAAGCCCTATACATACCAGCATATACAAGGATAAAATCAACAATAGCAGATCAAGTAAATTTCTTTATAGACAAACATATTGATTTTAAATTTTCAAGTTCTTATGACGATACTGAAGTAACTGTAGAATCCTTATCTGGACCTAATCCTAATGAATTTAGGTTAACTAAAACAGCTAAAGCATTATCGGGAGAAGTAAAAACTATTACAGAGGTGGTTACTTCTGTAGAAAAATTTAAAACAATCACTATAGATGATACTAATATTATAGGTATACAGTCTGTAGTGGATAGTAGTAATAATATTTGGTACGAAGTTCCGTTCTTAGGACAGGATACTATTTTTGTAGACAATACAAATAACGCACCTGACAAACAATCAGTACCATTCAGTCTAGCCCTTCAAAGAGTACCTAGGAGATTTGTAACAAGATTTTTAGCAAACGGTCAATTACAGATACAGTTTGGAGCAGGAATTAACGGACAAGATGACTCAGTAATTACACCAGACCCAACTAATGTAGGATTTGGTTCAAATCAAGGAGTTTCGAGAATTGATTATGCATACGATCCTTCTAACTTCTTATCTACAAGATCGTATGGACTTGCACCTTCAAATACTACATTAACAATTAAATACATAGTAGGGGGAGGAGTAGCAGCAAATGCTCCTGCAAACACTATAAACACCTTAGTAGGATATAGCGGAACACCAACAGCAGTAGATACTACTAAACTTAGCACAGTAACATTTAATAACCCATTGCAGGCAGCTGGTGGAAGAGATGGTGATACAGTAGATGAGTTAAGAGAGAATTCATTAAGAGCTTTTAATGAACAAGGAAGAGCAGTAACATTACAGGATTATACAGTAAGAGCTTTATCAATGGATTCTAGGTATGGATCTATTGCAAAAGTATATATAACTCAAGATCAGTTAACAAACCCAAATAGTGCTACAGATAGTATAGTAGATAGTAATCCCCTATCACTATCTCTGTATACCTTAGCTTATGACAATAATAAGAACCTAGTACCAGCAACAAGTACCTTAAAGAGTAACTTAAAAACATACCTTTCAGAATATATGATTTTAACAGATGCTCTTAATATAAAAGATGCTTTTGTAGTAAACATAGGTGTTAACTTTGATATAATAATAAAACCTAATTTTTCAGGAAGAGACGTACTACTTGCTTGTACAAATAGGTTAAAAGATTACTTTAACATTACTAAATGGAATATTAACCAACCTATAAACCTTTCAAGTGTATATACATTATTAGATCAAGAAAAGGGTATACAGACAGTTCAAAAAGTAGAAATAGTAAATAACGTAGGAGGAGTATATTCACAATATGCATATGACATAAAAGGAGCAACTAGAGATAGCATAGTATACCCTTCTTACGATCCTTGTATATTTGAAATAAAATACCCGGATCTAGATATTAAAGGAAGAATAACAACACTATAACATGGCAGTATACAGAATATTTCCCGAAAAAGATGCATTTATATCAACAGAAGTTCCAACAGGTAATGCTGGAAAGGATGAGATAATTGAAATAGGAGGTTACTCAGATATCACTGGTACAGGAGAAACTAACCGTTTACTAGTTCAATATAGAACCTCTGAGATTCAAGATGTAGTTGCTAATAAAGTAGGAGCAGTAGGATACAGTGCTAGCATAAACCTATACCTAGCAGACGCCTATGAAATACCAGTTGACTACACCCTTTACGCATATCCAGTATATGGAGCATGGGATAGTGGTGTAGGAAAGTTTGGAGATATACCAGTTAATACCACAGGAGTTTCTTGGCAATATAAATTAGCAGGAGAAGCAGGAGCTTGGACAACTACAGGATTTGCAGCGAATACAACAGGTTCATATAAGTCAGGATCAATAGCAGGAGGGGGAAATTGGTATACAGGATCAAATGGAGTAAATTTAGAATTTACTCAATCACATGGTTTAAATACTACAAACGATGTAAATATAAACGTAACTAGAGCTATTCAACTATTTAATAATAATACACTAGCTAACAACGGGTTTATATTAAAACTACCTAATAATTTAGAATATAATACAACATCCTCTATTCGATTAAAATACTATGGCGTAGATACAAATACAATATATCCACCTTTCTTAGAATTCAAATGGGATGACAGTACGTATAGCACAGGATCACTATTAGTTCTTTCAAATAGTATTTCAATTATTAACCTAACTAATAATAAAGGTAAGTACGTTGACAATGGAAAACAGAGATTTCGAGTATCTGCAAGACCTAAATACCCAGTTAGATCATTCACAACATCATCAGCATTCTTAACAAACTACGCTTTACCTTCGGCGTCATATTGGGGACTAAGAGATGAAAATACAGAAGAGATGGTTGTAGATTTTGATACACAATTTACAAAAATAAGTTGCGATTCAAACGGAGCCTTCTTTGATGTATACATGGATGGGTTGCAACCAGAGAGATATTATCGTATATTAGTTAAGACCACTTTAGACGGAAGCACTACAGTAGTAGATAACCAAAATATATTTAAAGTAGTAAGAAATGGCTAATGATATTAATTTACAAAAAACTGTCTTTAGTTCTACAGAATTTAATAAAGTAATTGACAGTACGTTTAAAACTTTTACTCAACCAGTACCGGCTGAAGATACCGATACTCCGGAAGAATTATTTAGGTTATATGAAAAACTATACTACGTTATAGATATAACAGGAGAGACAAACTCACATGAATATTTAGTAAAAAAGAGTTCTGAATTATTAAATTTTGATACAGTAACAGAAGACATACAGCCGTTGTTAGATGAAATAGCTCAATTAAGAAAAGAAAATCTTACAATAAGCCAAGAACTACTTACATTGCAAACAAAGACAGCATAGATGGCAGATATAATATATACAGCTTACCAAGACTCACCACAAGACATAGAAGGCTTTGAGCAACTCTCTCAGGGGGATAGGGCTTTGGTAAATTCTTTTCAGGTTAATAGTATATTTGACCCAGCAAAACATTATTCTGAAATACACATACTATCCCTAGCAGATGAACTACTAGAGAGTAGCTATACTTATAGTTCGTATAAATTATTAGGAAATGCACAATCTGCAGGACAGACAGGAGCATCTGTAATAACTATAGATCCTATTCAAGATAGTAAGACGTATGGCTATGAAAATGGAGGAGTAAAGCTACTTTATCATTTCTTAGATGATTTATACACAGAAGACACTACTAAGGTGGAATTTTTTATACAAGATATATCCGCTGATAGGACTGAAATAAGCCTAGCCACCCTAACACTTACACCAGAAGATCTCGCAACAATAACTTCTAAAATTAAAAGCAACCTACAAAGCCAATCATACTTTACAGGATTTAGGTTAAATTTTAAGAATAACGATTTATTTATTGCAACAAATATAGATACTTTAGATACAAGTGCCGGAAGGGTAGTTGTAGTTAAATTATATGAACCACTACCTACTGCCTATACTTTAAAAGATACGCTAAACATAGTAGACGTAGTATCTGATTCTGTAGCATATGAAATAGAAACAGAGATAGTACAGCCACCTATAGTTGCACCGACTTTAAAATCTCCTAACTTTAATATCGATGCAATAGATTACAGCGTAGTACCAACAGAATACTACAGCTACGACGACCTATTTAGCTATCCAATTAATAATGCAAATAGCGAAATATTTTCTACAGTTAAGGAAAAGGGTATTGCTATTAATGTAGATTACACAGATTTTAGCGACTTTATACACTTCTCATCAGCACAGGAAAGACTGTTAAATTTTAAATATAAACTAGATTTAATAAATAATTACTCAGGCAGTATATCCACAATCGCAGCAGCAACAACCGGAGCAACAGGAGTATCTGGCAGTAGGACCTATTATGAAAACTTAATAACTGGAGTTGTGAATAATTTTGATCACTACGAGAGGTTTTTATATTATGAATCAGGAAGTAGTTCTTGGCCAAAAACCAACACAACCAAGCCTTATATAAATAAAACAAGCACTACTCCAGAGGCAATAACTTGGTATTCAAATGAAATTACAAATGCAGTTGAATATGATTTAACAAATTATAATTCACTAACATATAGTATTCCTACATTTCTAAGAGACGATGCAAATAATGAAAATTATTTGACATTCATATATATGGTTGGTCAGCATTTCGATAACTTATGGTTATACGCCAAAGCAGTAACTGATAAGTATGATGCTGATAATAGGCTTGATTTTGGTATTTCAAAAGACTTAGTAGGAGAAGCTTTAAGAAATTTTGGGGTAAAATTGTATACATCTAATAGATCAACAGAAGATCTTTTTACTACCTTTATAGGACAGTCCTACCAGTCAGGAAGTGAAGTAATTAACTACTATATAACAGGATCTTCAACAGGATCAAACACACCTATTCAACCGGCTTCTTACGATAACTATCAAAAAGAAATACAGAAAAGAATTTATCACAACCTACCTTTACTTCTAAAATCAAAAGGAACAGAGAGAGGTTTAAGAGCCTTAATAAACTGTTACGGTATACCGGGAAACATTCTAGATATAAAACTCTCAGGAGGAAGAAATACAAACGAAAGACCTTTTTACGGTGACTACCAATACTATACAAGTTCTTTAGATAAGATACGTTTAGATAATACAGGTAGTCTAGTAACAGGCAGTACCCTTTCTAACTACGTTTCTATTGTTAAAAGAGATCAAAAATATACAGACGATTTACATTCTATAGAAGTAGGATTTTCTCCTACTGATAATATAGATAGTTTTATTATTTCCTCATCACTTGCTACTGGTTCTCTATCAAATTTTAATATAGATGACTACCTAGGAGATCCTAGAAATTTAACATCAGGAAGCTATTCAGGATTGCAGGCAGTATCAGAAACAGTATTAGGTTCTTTAGATCAATACAACCTACAAGACTTTATAAGATTAATTAAGTTTTTTGATAATACAATCTTTAAAACAATAAAAGATTTTATACCAGCAAGAGCAACTGCTGATACAGGTATAATTATAAAACCAAATTTACTTAACAGATCAAAAGCAAAATCAGTAACAGTTTCTGTAACACAACCAGAGTATACTGGATCAATCGATACAGCTTTTATTACAGGATCAGACGGAGGGGCATTTAGCACATCTACAGGACATTCAGATCCTTCTTGGATAGATGTAATTCAAACACCTCAAGGATTAGCAAACAGCTATACAAATCAAGGTACAGATCAACCTCTATATACAGGAGAGTTGGGAGGTACAGAAATTGCAGTTAGTGATGGAGAGTTAAATGATAGTAATCCATACAAGAATGCACAGTACGATCCATTCAATAGTAACGTAATATTAATACAAGATTTTCCTCCAGATATATGCGCAATAGACGCCACATATCCTGCTGTAAATATTACAACACCTCAATATGTTAATATTAGAAGTGCTTTTAATATACCAGGAGACAACTTCGTTACATATACTTCAGGATCAACAAACATAACGTCAACTGCAAACTCTTTTCCCATGCTTACCAACTATACCACATTTGCAATTACAGCATCAAAAACAGGTATAGCAGGATGCTCTGGATCAAAGGTGTATACAACAGGATTTTGTGCAATTACACTAACAGCCTCAGGATCAGTTACAATTGTACAACAAAACACTCCATACGATCTTACAACATGGTTTTCATCTACATATAATAATATAAACGCTTTAACGTATACTGAGTATGACACTACATCAGGAACATCAGTAAATATAACTAACTCGGGAAGTTATATATTTACTTCTAATACAGGAAGCTACGTATATGTGCAAGTAGACGATCCAGCAGTTGTAGGCGGATGTATACAGAAGACCGGTAATATGTTAGTACAACCTCAAGTAACACTAACAATAGATCCATCAGGAAGTAATTATACATTTAACAGTGCAAGTCAAGGACCTTCTACAAGCACACTACTAAACCGCACATATCCAGAATCAAGTAGAGTATACTACTATTACGGAGCACCATTTACGGGATCGACATATACAACTTCATCAACTCTACCAGTTAGAAGTGGAAATTACGAAGTGTACGTAGCAGCACCAGCAGATAACTTCTACCCGTACATTAGCTCTTCAAGAGTACCGTATACCATTAGTAAGAATGTATTAACAGTTACTGCTAATGATAGAGTAATTGCTCAACTAACAAGTGAATCACATGTTATAGCACCAATATCCAACTCATTTGCAGTAGCTAATCTCCAAGGAAGCGATACAACTGGTAGTGTAATTACAGGAACAGTAACATATACAACAAACTACACAACAGCATCTACACCTGGACAACCAAACTTAGTTATAACACCAATAGTAACAGGGTTATCTGCAATTAACTATACTTTTGTAGGAGTTGACGGATTAATTTCTGTAGGAAATGTATTATTTAATCCAAAAGATTACGACGGAGCAGATTATCAAACTGGTTCTTTATAATATAAATTAAAAAAATATGGCAGCACCGAAATCAAAAACACAACTACTAGCACTAGCAAACGACTACCTCCAAGATACTTCTCCAAATATTAGAAGTAGTGAACATAGAGAAATAGAGACAGCAATACTAGACCGTGTAGACGCTAGAATATTGCAAACAGGACAAATTTCAAAAAGTAATCACTACGGCTACTGGTATCAAGACGTAGTCTTTACAACACCTACATACAATACTAACTATTTAGTATGGTGTACAATAGTGCAAGGAGGTATATCAGGCTGGGGAATATCAAATAAGACAGTGAATGGGTTTAGAATAAACGTTACTAATATGGCTACTGTTAGTATTAATGTCTGGTATATGGTTTTTAGTAGAGATACATCATTATAAAAATAAAATACAATGGCAACAAGAGCAGAAGTAAATGCTATAATAAATACAAACCTTACTACAACAAGTAACCCTATAACAGCATTTGAACACCGAACAGTAGAAAAAGCAGTACTTGATTATACTGCTGGAAGAATAATAGCACGCAATTTTTTTAGTATTGGAGATGTAAATGGAAATGTACAAAGCCGATGGACTGTACCTCTAGGTCAGATATTATTAAATAGTAACTACATAATAATAGGTCACATAACTTCATATGGTGGGGATTATAGTGATGATAATGATGTGAATTGGTGTGTTACTAATAAAACTAATTCAAATTTTGAAGTATTTGTAGGAGAGTTTACCACCGACAACCAAGGTGTAGCATTTGACTGGATAGCCATATCAACTCAAGACGTAGTACTAACAACAACCGTATAATAAAAGTAAATAAAAAATGTCAACTACACCTAGAAAAGATCAAATTACCACACAGATAGATACACTATTGGCAAGTAGTAAAACACCAAAAATATCTCCACTTGACCATAGAACAGTGGCAACAAATATTATAAACTATATAGATAATAGAATACTTACTGCAGGTGCAGTAACACTTAATAGCTGGGCAAACAGAGATACTTTACACTATGTACCTTTTACTTCTCCAGTAAGTACCACTAATTATATAGTAATAGCATCTCCTTCAACTGCTCTAGGCAGTACTGGTATGAGTAGGACAGTTACAACAATTAGAAGCAGAGGTCTTGCTGGATTTTATATAACTGGTGCAACATACAATGGTTTTTCAGTTGGAGGTGTTACAGTGTTATTAGAGTATATAATTATTGCCGATAATGAACAATAAATAATAAATACTAAATGACTTTAGCAGAATTCAAATATTTAGCAGCAAACCGCACCGCAGGGTTAAGCACCCTAGGAAACTATGTAGCTACCACATACTGGCCCTCAGGATACTCCTTACCAGCAGTCGGCGGTAGTGAAATTATTATATTGTTTAATACCTACGCAGGAGGTATTATAAAAGTAGATGCGATAGGTATTAAAATTTTAGACTATACCTTAGAAGAATTAGAACAGGTTGTATCAATAGACGTTAACATACCTAAATTAGGAGGAGTAATAAACGTACCAGTTAAGGACTCAGACGTACCATATAGAAGGGTTGAGAAAACTGTAAATGGTCCTTACTTTATATATGCAATTGCACCAGAAGAGCGAAGACAAGTTATTATACAACCAACAACAGGCTCTAGCGGATATGAGGAGTATACTTCTAACGCAGTACTAGAGTACGCAAAAACATCACTAATACGCCAAGGTAGCAACTATGATATAGAATCACCAATTAATAAAGGAAGGGAATCTTTGTATATATATGAATGTGATAGAGCAAATCCAACACCTTCCTCTAAAACAAATCCAATAAATCTACCTAACATCTTAAATGATGCAGCCCCACATGCAGACGTACAAGATAGTAACTATACAAGCACACCTTGGACAAATGCAAGATATGAAGGAAGTAAAATAGATACTATTACAAATAACGGTACGGATCCTTTGTTACAAGGAGCATTTTTTCAAGGAGCCTTTTTTACAAAAGATGTAACAGATACTTATATAGAAAATTTAGTAGATAAAGGAAACATTGCCTATGAAGATTATTTTGCAGTAGGTAGATTTAGTACACCTACTTACGCAGTAGAGCCTTTAAATTTAGAAATATCAACAAACATATCATATAGTAGTTCCATACTAGAAACAGTCACCGCATACCTACCATCCTCAGACAAAAACATAGCAATAGGAGATCTTTTACAAATAGGTTATACAGTTGGAGGAAATTTTAGTGAGGAAATACTTAGAGTAGCTACTCCTAATCCACCTGCTCTATATTCTCCCTACGAGTTTTTAATAAGGAGTGCATTATCAGGAGAAACTTCAAAAATTAATACAGTAAGAAACTACACTAACACTTCTCGTTCTGATTACCAACCTGGAAGTACCGTATATAGAATAATACCAGTACAGGTACTTCAATTAGATAAAGCAAAAACCACTCCTGTGCAGGAGGGTAGGATAAAAGTAAAAGGAGCTGATGGAATTTTAACTCTTAGTAGAGATGGGTACATAGTAAGTGGAAGTACAAGGACATTTTTATAGAAACATTAAAACGATATATTTATTAATAAAAACAAAGTAAAATGGGATACTTAAGTAATGCAGTAGTAACTGTAGATGCAATTTTAACAAAAAAAGGAAGAGAATTACTTGCAAGAGGAGATGGTTCTTTTAAAATCACACAATTTGCACTAGCAGATGATGAGATAGATTATACACTATATAACCCAAGTCATGTGTCCGGATCAGCCTACTATGGTGAAGCTATTGAAGCTATGCCACTATTAGAAGCATTTCCAGACGAATCTCAGATTATGAAGTATAAACTTACAACTCTACCTAGAGGTACTGCTAAACTACCAGTTCTAGATTTAGGGTATTCCGCAATAATACTTAAACAAGGAGCATCACTTGCTATTACTCCTCAAACACTTAATTACTTAAGTAGTACAAATACTTTTGAAGCAGGAGGGTATGTAGCAACAATTGCAGACGCTAGAACACTTAATACATTTAATGGAGTAGGTATTAATACAACAGAAGCAGTTGCATTAAACTCAACAACTACTCTAGGAACTAATGTTTCTAAAACAGTAATTGGTACTTCTATCAATTTAACTGCTACAACTATTAACACATTGTTTGGAACAAATACACAGCTTCAAACCACAATTACAGTAGTAGGTAGAGATTCAGGAGCTAGGTTAACGATCCCGGTAACAATTACAAAAGTAAATCAATAAGATATGTCATTTAAAAGATTCGACACAGAAGATATAGCACTAAGCGCAGATTCAGTAGTGGCACCAGCTTGGTCAAACCAAACAACTACTTTAACTTCAATGGCTCTTGGCACACAAGCAGGCCTATCTACAGGGAAGTATTACTACAATATATATACACCAACCTCAACAGATGTACAATTCTCTACAGCATACGGTAATAGTAAAGGAAGTGGTTCTACATTAATTACTACAACAGAGGTAGGAAAATCCCCTTCTTCAGTTATATACGGACAGTATAGAACATTAATTAACGGAGACGAAAATACAGATTTTAATTTTGGAGGACCAACACCAAACTCTATTCATGTAATAACAGTTAACAGAGCTAGGTTTAAAGAAAAACTACTACCAGGTAGCTTTGAATTAACTTTAGTAAGTGGTAGTAAAACTCTTAAGCTAATAGACAACAGTACGGCTATAAGCACTCTTTCTTACTTAGATGCAGGAAGAGTTTACGATATAGTGAGTGGTACAATTGCAAACGGAGTATACACAGGAAACAGCACATTTGTAGCCTCTTCAGGATCTTATGGTAAGTTTTTACCAGATGTAGGAGTTTTTGTATTTAATGCGAATGCTCTTAAGGATAATAATTTCGGAATCAATCTACTTGTATCAGAAAGTTATAACTCAGAAGGTAACAATAATAAATCATTTACAGATGCAATTATATCTGGATCAAAGTTTAGTATTAGATCTGAAGAAACAGTTACTTCAAATTACGTTTTTGTTAGGGTTAGAAATACAGAGTTTAACTACTCTACAAATCCATCAAATATTACAGGTTCAGGAGACTTAAGACATAGTGTAATGGTAAACACTCCTCAGTCTTATATGACAACAGTAGGGTTATATAATGACAATAATGACTTGTTAGGAGTAGCAAAATTATCAAAACCATTAGTTAAAGATTTTACAAAAGAAGCATTAATACGTATTAAACTTGATTTTTAATGAATGGGTGCTTACAAAAAACTAAACAAACAAGATACTTACATAACAACTTATGTTGCTCATAAGCAGTGGGTAATACCTACTAGCCAATATACCACATACGGTATACAGCAAATAGCAGCATATAACACCAGCTACATAAACAGTCTTCGTCAACTATACTATCCTAGTAAGTCACTTGCTAGCGGTAATGTAGTTTCACACTCTTTTGACTACTACCCGCAAACAACCCTATTCAACTCAGAGTCTAGAGATTTCTACGGAGGAAGTACAGCATCTATTATATCTATTCCAAGAGCATTATACGGAAACGCACTACAGCCAGGATTTGTATCTCTAAACTTCTTAGGAAGTATAAACGGTACAACTACAACAGGTATTATTCAAGATGATGGAGAGGGTGGTTTGTATAGATCAGGAAGCACTCCTAGACTATATGTAGGAGATGTTATATACCCACATGGATTAGCAGTAATAACGAGAGGAGAATACGCAAATGCTTCCATTAATAATATTTCTTTTAAATCAAGTCAACCTATTTATACGTATAATCACCACTGTAAGGTAAGAGAGTCGGAATATAACTTTACATTTAATCCATCAGCATTAAGCGGATCTTTAAGAACGATCTACGATAGTAATGGAAATATATACTCAACAACAGGAAGTGTAAACGATGGAGTATTAAAAAACAACGTAACAGGAAGCTCTTTTCAACCATATATAACAACAGTAGGATTATACAATGACACAAACGAACTGATTGCAGTTGGTAAGATGGGACAACCTGTACCAAAACCAGCCAATACAGAAATGACAATTATAGTTAAAATAGATATTTAAAAAATAAACCATGGCAGTAGTATTAAGGCTTGTAAAAGGAACCACATTAACATACAATGAAGTAGATACAAACTTCTCGTCATTATACCACTCTTCCTCACAAGTAGGAGGTAATCTAGTTTTACACACAACAGGAAGTAGTGTACAGGCTGCAACAGCTACATCATACCCTGTAGGATTAGGAATAGGTACAATAGCAGATGTGAACTACTCACATGCAGAAGGGTACTACACCTCAGCTTCAGGACCTTTTGCACATGCAGAAGGATACCAAACATCAGCATCTTTTTGGGGTTCACACGCTGAAGGAGCTAACACATCAACAACAAACTACTATGCACATGCCGAAGGACTCGCCTCTGTAGCTTCAGGAAATGCTGCACATGCCGAAGGACAATCTACAATAGCTTCAAACCAAGCCTCGCATGCTGAAGGAGGAGTTACAGTAGCATCAGGAGTTTGGGCACATTCAGAGGGTGTTTCTACATTAGCACTAGGAACTGCTGCACATGCCGAAGGAAATAAGGCAACAGCATCAAGAGAGTACTCCCATGCCGAAGGAGAATATACATTAACAACAGGAATAGCGTCACATGCAGAAGGGGGAAGTACAATAACAGTAGGAAATTACTCACATGCTGAAGGGCTATACACATCAGCATCAGGAGGTGCATCACATGCTGAAGGATATCTAACAAGAGCAGTAGGAACATACTCACATGCAGAAGGAAGTACTACATTAGCAACAGGAGATAACTCACATGCTGAAGGGCTATACACATCAGCATCAGGAGGTGCATCACATGCGGAAGGAAATGCTACAAAAGCAACAGGAGACAACTCACATGCTGAAGGACTGCTTACAATAGCATCAGGAAATAGTTCACATGCAGAAGGGCAAAACACAGTAGCATCAGGACTTTATTCACATGCAGAAGGCTTTGCTACAATAGCACAAGGACCTCAATCACATGCAGAAGGAGCTGCCAGTTATGCTTATGGAACAGGATCACACGCAGAGGGAGCAATAAATTATGCAAGTGCTGACTACGCACATGTTGAAGGATATGCAAATGTATCGGGATACAGAACTCAGTTTATTGGTGCTGATACTGATTTTGACGGACACATAGCAGTAGCTGGAAACCACGTACCATACTTTGTAGTAGGAACTTCCATTGTAGTAACAAATGGATCTCTTAGCCCTACTGGAGTATTTACTCTAAGTGGGATAAGCTACAATTCAGGAACTAACGTAACAACTTTTTATATTAATTCATACGCAGATGATTATGTAGGGTATTTTATTTCTACAACATACGGAAACTACTCACACGCAGAAGGATACCAGACATTGGCACAAGGAGACGCTTCCCATGCAGAAGGTATAAATACAACAGCATTAGGATCTTACTCACATGCAGAAGGTGTAAATACTCTAGCATCAGGATCTTACTCACATGCTGAGGGTGAGGGAACAAGAGCAGGAGGGCAAAGTTCACATGCAGAAGGATACAATACATCAGCTTCAGCATTTCTATCACATGCTGAAGGGTCTCAAACAATAGCATCAGGAGAAGGCTCGCACGCAGAAGGTGTAAATACAGTAGCATCAGGATCTTACTCACATGCAGAAGGATACAACACATCAGGATCCGGAAATGGATCACATGCGGAAGGATTTGCTACAAGAGCAATAGGAACATACTCACATGCAGAGGGACAATCTACAATAGCAACAGGAGACAACTCACATGCTGAAGGACTGTTCACTACAGCATCAGGAAATAGTTCACATGCAGAAGGACTTGGAACAGTAGCATCAGGATCATATCAACACGTACAGGGGCAGTATAATATTTCATCATCAGCTCAATCAGCTTTTATTCATGGAAATGGTACGAGTAATATTAATAGATCTAACTTAATATTTGCTTCTGGTTCTGAAATACAAATAACAGGTTCACTTTTAGTAACAGGATCTGCATATATAGGTTCAACAGTACAATCAGGAAATGCAACAATTGGAGGAATTAGACCAACTGTTATAATAGGAGAAGATACTGGAGGAGTTTTAGATATAAGAAGTTCTAGTGGTTCTGTAAACATAGGACAAAAGTTAGGTACCATTCAATTTACAGGAAAAGATGATGCCTCTAATGGGTATACTATGGCTAAAATAGAGGCTATAACTGATATCTCTCCATCTACTGGAACTATTGGTGCTAGTACTTTGAAATTTTATACAAGTAATCTTAGTAGTCCAATTGAACGTATGGCCATAGCATCCTCAGGGGTCATAAGTATAACAGGATCACTTAGAGTAAGTGGTTCAATAACAGGATCTCTACTTGGAACAGCTTCAAAAGCGGATCAAGTAGAAATACAAAGTAATATAAATAATACAATCTACTTTTCCTCAATAGGATCATCAACACCAGGGTATCAACGATTATCGGTACAACCAACTGTATACTATAGTGTAGATACCGATACACTGATATCTCCAAACTTTAGCGGGAATCTTACCGGAACAGCAACAATAGCTTCTTCTGTTACTTCATTAGAGCAAAATGTAAGAATAACAGGATCACTATTAGTAACAGGTTCAACTACTATTAATAACATACTAACATTAACTCCAAGAACAACAACACCTGCAGCAGGAACAGCATTAACAGGTAGTATAATGATATCAGGAAGTTCAGGAGCAAATCTAAACCTATACGTGTACACTGGAGGAAGTACAGCAGCAGGAAACGGATGGGGAAAAATAACAATAACATAATAGTATAGAAATATGGAAACAACTTGGCAAATCTTTGATACAAAAAGAAACATATCAGACGGACTAATTACACAAGTGTTCTACGCATGCACTGTAGAGGCAGAGGGAGAAGTAGAACGAAAACAGGGAATTGTAGAATTAACAGGAGATTCAACAACTCCAGGATTTGTAGCTTTTGAAGAGCTAACACAAGATGTAATACTAGGATGGGTTAAAACTTCAATAGGTGTTGAAAAAGTTACTAGTATAGAAAATTTACTTAAAAAAATTCTTCAATCTCGAAAAGAAGCTAAAAATTATATAACAGAACAAAGTGGCCTTCCTTGGGCTTAAAGCAAATAAAAAATGTGGTTATATCAAAATAAAGAAATAAAAGAACTTACAGATATGCCCGAATCAACGTTCGGGTTTATTTATGAAGTAACACATATTCCAACCGGTAGAAAATATCTAGGAAGAAAGCAACTTATTTCTGTTACAACAAAAGCTTTAGGTAAAAAAGAACTTGCTTTACAGACAGATAAAAGGTTATCAAAAAAGAAAACTATAAAGAGAGAAACAGATTGGAAAACGTACTACGGTTCCCATCCAGAAATTAAGCAACAAATAAAAGATAAAAAGCATTTGGAATTTACAAGAGAAATCCTTATGTTTGTACCAACAAAAAAGCAGTTGACATATTACGAGGATAAATACTTGTACATGAAAGGGGTGATAGAACCTGACTCTATTTATTATAACGATAACATAAGTGGTCGTTTCTTTAAGAAAGATTTTTATGATAAAACTACTTAACCTATTAGTTGAAACAACCCCAGGCTTAAATTACCATTTAAAGCACAAACTCCCTTTATCTGAGAATATCTACAGGTATTCCTCTAATGCATTCTTACAACTATTCACTGAGGCAAAAAACCTTCATAGAGACGGTTATTTACAACTATGCGAAGCAGATAGAGTTCTTTTAGAACAAACAAATATAGGTGAGTATGGACTTTATGAAGGACAGCAAGTACCTTTGGACTTACCAATGCTAAACGAACAGGAACTTGATGAGGCAGAGTATAAAGGAAAGGACGTTGCTCTAAATAAACCAAAAAGAGGAGGACCTAAAAAGTTCTATGTATACGTTAAAAATCCTAAATCAGGTAATATAGTAAAAGTAAATTTTGGTGATTCAGGTAACCTTACAGTTAAACTAAATGAGCCAGGAGCAAGAGCGGCATTTGCAGCAAGGCATAAATGCGCTATGAAGAAAGACAGAACAAGTCCAGGATACTGGAGCTGCAATATTGGAAGGTATTGGAAGTCGTTAGGAGGATCAAAGAACTTTAGCGGATATTGGTAATATGATAAAGATATTAGATCTAATAAGAGAAAATCAGGTATTTAATTGGGAAGATAGGAAAGACCAACTACTAAATAATATAGTAGGTATAAGAACTAACACTGATACAAGTAGTACGCTATATCCTCCACTAGAGGATAACCTATATGCCATACTTAGAAAAGGAGATATAACAACAGTTAGTGCTATAAAGCAATTGGGATTTACAAAAGCTGAAGAAGATAAGTGGCAACAGATTTTTTCTCAACCACTGTTCACAGTTAGGGGTGACTGGAGTCAAGTTAACTTTATTTCCAATTCACAAAAAACAGCAGAAAAAGGAACAACTCTAAACTACTACATTACTGTAGTTAAAACTAAAGACAACATTCTGAATTTTATAAAAGGCATTCCAGACCTCAACAAGGTACTGAAAGAACTATCGGACAAATATAGATCAACAGTATCATGGAAAACTCATAACAAACTATATGTGTTTTTAGGAGACAATGATTCACTAAAAGTATACTACTACGATGGTGCTATGAAACAGGATATTGAAAATACAGTTAAGGATTGGGCAAAAAGAAACAATATACAGTTAGGAACAAGGACGCACAGTCATGGCTTTGATAGTAATACTCCAATAACAATAGGAGGTAAAACATACAAAGGAAGCTATGGTCAAATACTTGCTAAAATTATAGCAGATCAACTTACAAATGTTGTTGAAAAAAACAAAGACAAATATACTGACGAGCAGTATTTTCAATGGCTTAAAGTTGAAACACCAAAGATAATACAGAGTATACAGATTAAATATTAGCACAGATAGTTGCTAATAGATATTGGTAATATTTATATAAAAAACAACAATGGAAAATTTTACAAAAATGGTATCATGTCTGTTTCATTCAAGAACACAGGTACATGTATTTCATCTACAAACTAAATCATTCTCAGAACACCA
>Ga0209550_10001809_pt1 | contig 20562 bp, 19 predicted proteins | sample LauGreSuBDMM15SN_2_FD_187567 | JGI IMG/M metagenome (GOLD analysis project Ga0209550, IMG submission 187567) | Freshwater lake microbial communities from Lake Michigan, USA - Su13.BD.MM15.SN (SPAdes) (version 5) | ecosystem: Environmental > Aquatic > Freshwater > Lake | place: Lake Michigan... | reverse complement strand
CCGCGAACACGGTGACCGATACAGCGAGTTGCTTGGGGTGCATCAAAGGCAAGTGAACGCTGCTTATGTTGACCCCAGCTACATTGCCAAAGTGCGCAAGAAGCTCGACCTGGACCAACGAGAATCTGCCGATATTTTTGGCGGTGGCGTGAATGCGTTTTCTCGCTACGAGAACGGTAAGACCAAACCACCGCTGGCCTTGGTTAAGTTGCTCAAGCTGCTGGATCGCCACCCCGATTTGCTGAGCGAGGTCAGAGCGGCGTAACGACTTGTGTCAGGACCGCTTGCGTGCGTGATGCAATCAGTTCACGGGCCAGCTCAAACTCTGGCGCTTGTACGTCATAGGCTTGGCGAGCGGCGGGGTTGGCCAACAGTTCGGGTTTCAGGTCTTTTAGGTTTTTCACGCCGATTCCTCTTTTGTCTGGCGAATCAATCGCATGGTGCTTTTTCTCATAGGCCTCAATCAAGGCCGAGAGCACATCCAGGCGTTCGCCTTCGGGTGAGTCAGGAGATGGGTCTTGGTCTACCAGCGTTGACACCACGCGCAGTGCTGCGCGGTAATCTTTTTCTGTGCGGATGGGGGTGATTTCCATGATGTGCCTATCGGTAAATCTCGCGCCGGTTGCCAACCTGCACCACAACGATGCGCCGCGCCATCTGTTTGTCGAGCTTGCGCAGCTGACCTATGGCCGTGTCGGCGTATTCAATTGTCCAGGCCAAGGTCTCGTCTCACGTCGGCAGCGGAATGGACCTGTTCTTTCCCTTGACGGACACGCGCAAGCACATCGGTAGCGAGGTAGTAGTCTTCCATTTCTTGGATGCCCTGCTCGATGATTTCGCGCAGGTAAAAAGCCTTGGTGCGCCCAGTTTGGGATGCGAGGTAGTCAAGCCTTTGCTCGGTCTCTGGAGCCAGGCGAATTGAAGTTGCCATATCAAATCCTCATTTGAATACATGCATTCAATGTATCACAGAGGGGGTTTTTGGCCTACCGGAGGCGTCGCCGTGTCTGGCACAACGAGGAATGGTGGTTTGCCATTGTTGACGTGGTGGGTGTGCTGAGCGATTCAGCAGACCCACGGAAATACATCAAGAAAATGCGCAGCCGTGACCCTGCGCTAGATGCCAACTGGGGTACAACTTGTACCCCTTTACGGAGCTGACCAAGGGTGGGGGCAAATTGCCACCATCCTTAGTGTTATCCGAAGGAAGAGCGAACACTTTCGGGGTCCAGCTTCTCGCCTTCAATCGTTGAAGTGGTCAGTGAGTCGCGGATGTGGGGCTGCAAGCCTTCCAACCCAATCGCCTCGGCTTTGCCCAAAAGAACCCCTTGGGCGTTTCTTGCCGCAGCCAAGAGGTCCTGGACCCTTTGAGCGTCAAACGCCAGTGCTGGCCACTAAGGCAACTGCAAAATCCAGCGTTGATGTGATTTAAAGCTTATTCATATCAATGGATGATATGAATAGAAACAAAATTAGATCATCAACCCTGTTTGACATCGCCCGCCTGCGAAGATGCGGGCAAGCCAAAGACCCGGTCGAAGCACCAGGTGAACGCGATGGCATAGAAGAAAAAGAACGCCAGCAGGCCCAAGTTGGCCACCAAGGCAGCGGTGGGCGAAATGTCGAGCCACAGCGACATGACGGGCAAAAGAAGGACCACCAAACCGCCTTCAAAACCGGCCCCGTGGGCCAGCCGCCGGGCAAAGGAGCGGCCGCGCACGGATTGGCGCGACTCCCAGCGCTCAAAGAGCCAGTTGAAGACGTAATTCCACGTCAGCGCAATGCTCGACAACACAACCGCCAGGCCGAATGTGGAGGTGGTGGACTTGTCAAAGGCCAGGCTCAACACGGGCCCGACCACGGCGATGGCGATGGCCTCGTACAAAAAGGCCTGGAGAACGCGGCGGGTGGTGGGAGACATCTTGGTGAACGCGGTGAATGCGTTCACTGCCGCGCCGTGCGCACGTTGGACGGCAACTTGCCCGGTGCGCTGGTGCGCCAGGGGTTGATGTCCAGCCCGCCACGGCGGGTGTAGCGGGCATACACCGTCAGTTTGGTGGGCTTGCACCGCGTCCAGATGTCCATGAAGATGCGCTCCACGCATTGCTCATGAAACTCGTTGTGGTTGCGATAGCTCACGATGTATTGCAGCAAGCCCGCTTGCTCGATCTGCGGGCCGCTGTAGGTGATTTGCACGCTGCCCCAGTCGGGCTGGCCCGTCACCAAACAATTGCTTTTGAGCAAGTGGCTGACCAGGGTTTCGCTCACGGGCAGTTCGTCGGTACTGGCGCTCAGCAAGTCCGGCGCAGGCTCGTAACGTGTGCACTCAATGTCCATGCGGTCCAGGTTCAGCCCGTCGAGTTCGTGCACGGGTTCGGTGTCAAATTGCTCTTGCAGCAACAGCTTCACGCCCACGCTGGCCTGCACCGCGCCGCCGTGCCAGATGGCGGCGCTGATGTCGCGGCGAATCATGTCGCGCACCGCGTCGGGGCTTTCCAGGCGCGTGTTGTTGAAGCTGTTCAGGTACAGCTTGAAGGATTTGCTCTCCACAATATGCGTGCTCTCGGCAGGCACGGTGATGTGCGCCAGCGCCACTTGCGGCTTGCCTTTGGGGTTGAGCCAGGACAGCTCAAACGCGGTCCACAAGTCGGCCCCAAAAAAAACGGGCTGGCCGGTGACGCCGATCTCGGCGCGTTTGGTGGCACGGGGAATCGGGAACAGCAAACCCGCGTCGTACTGGTCTACATAAGCGCTGGATTTGCCCAGCTGAGACTGCTCGGGGGTGTGCTCTGGGGAGTTCATGCTCATGCCTGCACCTTGCGACGGAAAACGAGACGGTCTGGCTCGGACACTTGGGGGTCGTAGGCGTATGCTTCCAGATCAAAAGCCAGCAGGCCTTCGGGGTGGGTGACCTTGTTTTGGATGGCGAACCGCGCCATCAAGCCCCGCGCCCGCTTGGCGTTGAAGCTGATGATCTTGTATTTACCGCCCTTGAAGTCTTCAAACACGCACTCGATCACGCGGACCTTGAGGGTTTTACGGTCCACCGACTTGAAGTACTCTTGCGAGGCCAGGTTGACGATGACCGGGGTTTTGTCTTTGGCCAGCTGGGCGTTCAGGTACTCGGCAATTTGCGGCCCCCAAAACTTGTACAGGTTGCTGCCCTTGTCGGTTTGCAGCGTGGTGCCCATCTCCAGCCGATAGGGCTGCATCCAGTCCAGCGGGCGCAAGACGCCGTACAGGCCACTCAAAATGCCCACATGGGTTTGCGCCCAGTCCAGGTCTTGCGCTGACAGACTCTTGGCGTCCAGGCCTTCGTACACATCGCCATTGAAAGCCAGCACGGCTTGCTTGGCGTTTTTGGCAGTGAACTTGGGCGTCCAGGCTTCGTACCGGGCCACGTTCAGCGCCGACAGCGCGTCCGACAAGTCCATCAGCTCGGCGATTTGCTGGGGCGACTTTTGGCGCAGCACCTCGATCAGAGCCTGCGATTGCGGCACGAACTGGGGCAGCGTGTGCGGCACACCTGCGGCGGGGGTTTCGTAGTCCAGAGATTTGGCGGGTGACAATAAAAAGAGCATGACGACAACTTCAGAGCTGGGGGTTATGGAGACTGGGGGCAGCACCAGACGCAGGGCGCTCGGTCAAGCGGCCAGAGACATATTTATGCAGCACACTGGCAATGAGCGTCTGGTAAGGAATGCCTTCTTCCAGCGCTTTGGTCTGGATGTCCGACAGGTCACCCGAAGACAAGCGGATGTTGACCCGCCGGTCTTTGATGGCGGTGGCTCTCGCAGCGGCTTTCAACTGGGCCAACTCGGTTTTGCTGGCCACCGATTGGAGTTGCCCCTTGTTGAACAAGTCGAGCAATTCGGCTTCTTCGCGGTCAATCTTGGACATCGTCTGCTCCTTGCTTCAAATAATCACGGATGGCCTTGCGGCTGGGGATCACGGTTTTGAGAAAAAAATGGTCCCGGTAGGTATTGGCGGCATTTGACTATTGATCCGGCACGCTGAAGTTTGCTTTTTTTGCACCGTCACCTCGTAGGTCGGTGGCTTTAGCTCCGACATTGCGGGCTTCGGCTTAGGCTGCATGTCGGGGCTAAAGCCACCGACCTACAACTGACAAACACAGGGGCAATTCAATCTTCGTGGGGCCGAATCAATCATCGAAGCATTGCACATATTGTCTTCGAGGCTCAAAAACGTAGCGGGTGACAATAAGAACAACATGCTCGACATCCTTTACTTGGACGATTATCTCGCCATCGTGAACAAGCCCGCCGGCTGGTTGGTGCATCGCACCCCGCTGGACAAGGGCGAAACCCGCTTTGTGCTGCAAACCCTGCGCGACCAAATTGGGCAGCACGTCTGGCCTGTGCACCGCTTGGACAAGGGGACCAGCGGCGTGCTGTTGTTTGCGCTGGACGCCGACACGGCGCGCGCATTGGGTCAGGCCTTTGAAAGCGGCCAGGGCCTGCAAAAAACCTACCGCGCCGTGGTGCGGGGCTGGTCAGCCGATTCGGGACTGATCGACCATCCTTTGAAACGCATGCCCGACGACATGCGCACCGAGCGACTGGAAGTGCAGCCCGCCCAAAGCCGCTTTGCCACCTTGCGCCACTTTGATTTGCCGCTGCATCACCAAGGCTTTGCCAGCACACGCTGCGCCGAGGTGGCCCTAGAGCCACTGACAGGCCGTCGCCATCAGCTGCGCCGACACATGAAGCACATCGCCCACCCCATCATTGGCGATGCCACGCACGGCAAGGGGCCGCTCAATCGCGACGTGGCCGAGTTGATCGGGCTGCAGCGGCTGTGGTTGCATGCGGAAAGCCTGGAACTGCCTCACCCGGTCAGCGGGCAGCGGCTGCGTTTGGCGTCGCCCCTGCCCAGCGAATGGGGGTTTTGGGATGCTTTTAGCCTGACCCCAACGCCGTTTGCCTTTGGCTGCACCTTGAATAAATGATAGGGGTAGAGAAGGACTCTCGTCCTCCCCTCCCTCCGAACCGTGCGTGCGGTTCTCCCGCACACGGCTCTCCAGTCAGTGGTTTCCTCATCGGGATTGGCTCGCTCATATTCGGGCTTGCGTCATGGTGAACAATCCCAGTTTTGCGAAGTAGGCATTCGGCCACCGCGTGTGATCGGCTCGACATAGTCCCATTCCCGGTCGCTTTTCCTGCTTGCGCAGTATTGCGCGCAGTCGCCTGCGGATGAATCCGTCCAGTCTTGGGAACGTGCTTCGGTAGGCGTGTTTGAAGTAGCCATACCAGCCTCTGATCGTCGGGGTGATATCAGCAATGATTTTGCTCAAGCTGTCGCCCCTAGTGCGACGTGTCTTTTCGCGTATCTTGGCCTTGAACCCTTGTAGGCTCTTTTTCCTCACCCAGCGCTTGCCCGCTTCGAACCGATAGCCTAGGAACTCAAACCCCTGTCCCACTATCCGACAGTCCCCAATGTGGGTCTTGTCCGGGTGCAGGCTCAAGCCGTTTTCTTCCACCCACGCCTTGACTTCCCCCAATGCCGCGTGCGCCTGCTCGGCGCTTTGGCACAAGATGACGAAGTCGTCAGCGTAGCGCACCATGAGGTAGCCCAGCTTTGACATTTTCTCGTCCAGGGGGTGTAGGTAGATGTTCGCCAGCAGCGGGCTGATGACCGCCCCTTGCGGGGTGCCTGCCGTGGGTGTCCAACTCTCCAACCCTTTGACAATGTCTTGCCTGAGCCAACCTGCCAGTAACTCCAGCAGGCGGCCATCGCTGATGTGCTCTTCGATTCGCTGTTCGAGCAGTTTGTGCGGGATGCTGTCAAAGTAACCCCTGAGGTCGGCGTCCACCACGTGGGTGTAGCCTTCTTTGAGGTAACCATCAACTGCCCGCAGCGCGTCTTTGCAGCCCTTGCCCGGTCGAAATCCGTAACTCATGGGTAAGAACTCTTTCTCAAAGATCGGCTCAATCACCCTTTTCACCGCCGTTTGGACAATCCTGTCTTTGACAGTGGGGATGCCCAGTGGTCGCGTTTTTCCGCCTGCTTTGGGTATTTCTACCCGCCGCACCGCTTGGGGCCTGTACTTTCCTTGTTCGAGGTCTCTCGCCAGTTCGCTCAAATACACCAGCTCATTGGCCGCAAATCCTTCGATGCTTTGTCGGTCTATGCCTGCGGCCCCCTTGTTCGCTTTGACTTGTTCCCAAGCCGCTTGCAGGGTGCTCAGACGATAAACTTTGTCGATCAAACTGAACCATTTGCTTGCCTTGACGCCGTTGCCCAGCGCCGCCAACATACGCTCTGTCCAGACAGCACGATCCACCCACGCCCATTGGCTTGGGGCAGATTCAGCTTGTTTAGCCTTTCCCGGCACTGTCACTGATTCGCTCATGCTTTCATACTTTCTGAACTTTGCGTCTCCACTTTCCTGCCACCCTTCCCTGACGCGGCTTTCCTACTCCGCGCTTTTCAAGCTGCCTTTGCAAGGTTTAGGCACCAGGGGCGCACCCCCTTTGTGGCATCCGTTTCCAGACCGCTTGGCCTTGTTTTGCTCTTGCAGCCCTTCGGTACTACGAAGGCTCTGACTCCTGAGTCGCGTCACCTCGCGCCCTCAGGTCTCCCCGCTTATCTCACTACATCTTCCCAACGTTCCGCCTCCAACCACGTTGTGTACCCCGGCATCGCTTTACACGCCATAACCAGCGTACCGGGCGAGTTCCGGACTTCGCCATGAATGAGCAGGCTCGTCGTTACACGCCGCCGAATCGAGTTCGTTATCCTGCGGACCGCCAGTTCGCATCCGGTTGCTCTCCACCCCACTTCGCAGTGACGCAGTTACCTTCAGCTACAGGGCCTTGGCTTACCCTGAAACAGACTTTCACTGTGCTAGCGTAGCGCCTTCACAGGCGCACTCATCCCGGCCATGAGCCGGGATCCATGGCTGCTCGGGAGATGGACCCCGGGTCTTCGCCCGGGGTGACAAGGGTCATGTCACCCAGCGGATAAGCGCCCTAGCGGTTTTCCATAAGATTAAGGGCTTGGTCGAAATTGCGCGCCCCAGTTACAAACATTCTGACAACACACCCCATGAGCCTGCTTTTCACGCCCTTCACCTTTCATGCCCCATCTGGCCCGCTGACCTTGCCCAACCGCATCGTGATCGCGCCCATGTGCCAGTACTCGGCCGACAACGGCCAGGCCACCGACTGGCACCTGACGCACTGGACCAACTTACTCAACAGCGGTGCGGGCCTGTTCACCATCGAGGCCACCGCAGTGTCGGCCGTGGGCCGCATCAGCCCAGGCTGCTTGGGCCTGTGGGACGACGCCACCCAAGCGGCGTTGGGTGACAAACTGGAACGCGCGCGTCGCTTGGCGCCCGCGATGCCGGTGTGCATTCAAATCAGCCACGCGGGCCGCAAGGCTTCGAGCGCATGTCCTTGGGACGGCGGCATGTTAATCACCCCGGCCGATGGCGGCTGGCAGCCTGTGGCGCCCAGCGCCCTGCCCCACTTGCCACAAGAAGCGGCACCTACCGAACTGAGCTTGGCCGACATCGCACAAATCAAGGCCGACTTTGTGAATACCGCCCGGCGCAGCCAAGCACTGGGCATTGAGGCTCTAGAAGTGCACGCGGCACACGGCTATTTGTTGCACCAGTTTTTGTCGCCGATTTCCAACCAGCGCACCGACCAATACGGCGGCTCATTTGAGAACCGCATCCGCTTTCCGATGGAAGTGTTCAAAGCCGTGCGCGAAGCCTTTGGCGGCACGCTGGGCATGCGCATCTCGGGCACCGACTGGGTCGATGGCGGCTGGACGGTTGAGGAAACCGCCGAACTGGCCATTCAAATCAAGCAAGCCGGGGCGCAGTTCGTGCACATCTCGTCGGGTGGCGTGTCGCCCTTGCAAAAAATCATCTTGGGACCGGAATACCAAGTGCACTTGGCCAAAGCCGTGAAAGCCGCCTCAGACCTGACCACCATCGCCGTGGGCCTGATCACCGAGCCTTCTCAGGCCGAAGCCGTGCTGCAACGCGGTGACGCCGATCTGGTGGCCCTGGCCCGTTCGTTCATGTACAAACCGCGCTGGGGCTGGGAAGCGGCTGTGGCCCTGGACGGCACTGTCGACTCACAACACCAGTACTGGCGCAGCTTGCCCCGCGAAGCGAAAAACATTTTCAACAACGCCAAAATTGGCATGCGCTAATTTCATAAATCACAGCTAAAGAGAGACACACATGAACACACGTCGCAAAGTTTCCAAACTTATCGCCTTGGCCACACTGTGCGCCCCGTTGGCCTTGATGGCCCAGGCTTTCCCGAGCAAGCCGATCACCCTTGTGGTGCCAGTGCCGCCAGGTGGCTTGGTCGACACCTCAGCCCGCTTGATCTCCGAGCCTTTGGGCCGTTTGATCGGTCAATCGGTCGTGATCGACAACAAGGGTGGTGCCAGCGGCAACCTGGCTTACCAACAAGTGGCCCGCAGTCCCAAAGATGGTCACACGTTGTTGGTGTCTTACTCGGGTTACCACATTGCCAACCCCATCCTCATGAGCAAACTGCCATGGGAGTTGAAAGATTTGACCCCTGTGGGCTTGATCACCGTGGCCACCAACGTGGTGGCAGTGCACCCCTCGGTGCCTGCCAACAACATGCGGGATTTCATCGCGTTTTTGAAGCAAAACCCGGGCAAACTGAACTACGCGTCTCAGGGCAACGGCTCGGTTTCCCACATCGGCACCGAGATCTTCAAGCAACAAACCGCTGTAGATTTGGTGCATGTGCCTTACAAGGGTTCTGGACAGGCCATTGCCGACGTGTTGGGGGGCCAAGTGCAGGTGTTCATGACCACACCACCTTCGGTGATGCAACACATCCAGGCGGGCAAACTCAAGGCGCTGGCGGTCACAGGCAAAAAACGCCACCCCGGCATGCCCCAAGTGCCCACGATGGCCGAAGCAGGTTACCCCAACATTGACCTGGAAGCTTGGGTGGCTCTTTACGCCCCAGCGGGCACGCCCACAGCCACCATCAACCAACTGGCCGATGCCGTCAAGCGCAGCCTAGACTTGCCCGAGAGCAAGCAGCGGGCTGACCAAGCCGGCATTGAGGTGCGCTTTCTCGCCCCAGCCGACATGACCAAACTGCTGGACCGCGAAATCGCCGATTGGACTCAGGCCATCAAGACGGCCAACATCAAGCTGGATTGAAAAAAGCCCCGCATGTGCGGGGCTGAAGATCCAAGCCATCGCCCACAGGGGTGGGCTCCTACAAAAAAACCATCCCTTGAATGTTGTTCAAGACCTCACAGGGCCGGATCAAGAAGCAGCGATCAGCTGCTGGGCCAGCGCATGCAAACGCGTGCCTGACCGCGTTAAATCGGTGACGATGCTGAAGTGATTGAGGCCAACCAGGTCTTCGCACACGGGGACGGTTTTGGGGCCCCAGGCTTGGTGGATCAAGCGGTTGTGCCGCAAAAACTCGGGGCTTTCGTTACCCCCAGCCACGGTGTACAGCACGCCTTGACGAGGGCGCTGCCACTTGGCCGGGCTGGCCATGCGCACCTGCGCGGGCGTGAGGCGCAAATCGCCCTGAACAAACGCTGTTTTGCGAATGGGCTCCAGGTCAAACAGGCCAGAGATGGACAGCGCCTTGCGCGCCAGGCCCGCGGGCAAATCGTGGCCCACTTTTTCCCAATCGCAGCCCAGCAACATGGCCGCCAAGTGCCCACCCGCGGAATGGCCGATGGCACTGATGTTGTTGCGGTCACCACCGTGCTCGGCAATGTGCCGCCAGACCCAGGCGGTGGCTTTGGCCATTTGAATTGCAATGTCGGGAATGGAGACAGGCTGCTCGGGCGTGCCCGGACACAGCGCGTAATTGACCACCACCACGCAAGCGCCCACGTCGTGCAAGGCCGGGGCCACAAAGGAATGGTCTGATTTGTCCAGACTACGCCAGTAGCCGCCGTGGATGAAGATCACCACAGGGGCGTTCGGCTGAGCGGCCGGGAAAATGTCCAAGGTTTCACCCGGACCATCGCCATAGGGCAAATCCAGATGGCCTTTCAGGCGCTCGCGTGCTTGTGCCGAAGCGTTTTGCCAATGGGCAAAGTGGTCCGCGAAGTCGGGCACCAAGGCCCGGTTGTTGTACATGCGGTCGTGCCAGGCGGCGTTTTTGGTGGGCATGCGGGTCTCCAGTTGGGGTTATTCTTGGTCCACCATCTTGGCACAAGAAGCGTCAGATTTTCATCTCCAGGCGCAACTGCACATTGCGCCAGCTTGGCGAGGTGTTGCGGGAGGTTTCGCTCACGCCGTTGCCGCTGTAGGTGGACGAGGTCAGGTAATCGCGGGAGGTGAAGTTGCTCACCGTCAGGCGCAAGGCGGTGGCTGGGGAGAAGCGCCATTGACCATACAGGTCGAGCACGCGTTTGGTGCCCTGATAGGCCCACTGCTGCTCGCTGCGGCGGGTGTCGTAGTCGGGGTTCCAATTCAGGTTGCCACCCACCGTGAGCGGGATGCTGCGCACGCGATAGTCGACCCCTAGGTTGGCCGTCATGCCGGGCTGCTGGTCCAGCCGGTTGTCGGGGCCAGGCACCTGCTTGACCCGGGAGCTGAACAGGCTCAGGTTGCTGCGGATGTCCACAGGCAAGGCGCCGACCCGCACTTGGTCCAGACGGAACTTGGCCTCAAGCTCGATGCCCTGCGTGGTGGCATCACCCAGGTTGAGCGGCGATGACACCCAGCGGTCTTGGCCAGGCGCCCAAGAGGGGCTGTTTTGCTGGGACACGGTGTAGCGGATCAGATCGGTGATTTGCCGGTGAAACACGTTGGCACTGAGCACGCCGCCGCCGGACAGGTAACGCTCAAAGGCCACATCAATGCCTGTGGCCATTTCGGGCCGCAGGTCAGGGTTGCCCACTCGGTCGGGGCGGGTCGGGCTGTTGACTTCGCGCGATGGCACGGGCCGGGCCACCAGGTTGTAGAGCGTGGGGGTTTTGTAGCTGCGTGTCAGACTCATGCGCACCTGGTCGCGCTTGGCCGGGTCGGGCTTCCACAACGCATGCAGCAAAGGCGTCCAGACTGAGCTGTTATTGGACTTGAGCCCTTGGTCGCTCGTACCTTCTGTCAAGATGGATTCGTAGCGCAAGCCGGTGTAGGCCGACCAGTTGGCGTTGATCTTGAACTCGTCTTGCGTGTAAGCGGCCCATCGAAAGGTGCGGGCCCGGATGTCTCCACCGTTTTCATCCACGGCGGCATTGGCCTCTTCCACGCGGCGCACGCCTTCGAGCTCAAGGCCGCTGACGATCTGGTGCCCGTTGGCCATGGCGCGGGTCCATTTGCCATTCAGGCTGCCCGAGCGGTCAACAAAGTTTTGTGTCTCAAAGCCATTGAACAACAGCACATCGGCCGCGCCCGACTGGTCGAGCCGATAGTCGTACCGCGACTGGCCCAGACCAAAGCGCACTTCCAGCCGGTCATCGGCCGACAAGCGCTGCGCCCATTGGCCATTCAGACGGGCCATGGCGTAGCGGCTTTTGTTCAGCGTTTGGGCACTGTCCGAGAGAAAAGCACCCTCGGTCTGGCGGATCTGCACCTGGCCAAGGTTGACGTTCTCCGCATACACCACAAAGGGGGTGAGCGTGAGGGTTCGGCCCTGCTCGCCTCTCCACTGCAAACGGGCATTGGCGTGCAGGCCTTTGCGGTGGCCCAAATATTCGTCGTAACGGATGCGGTCAACGCCCGGCTCGGAGGTGATGACCGATGTGCTTTCGTCCGGCCGGTACTGGTCCATCAGGGACAGGGTCACCGTGCCGCTCAGGGGCTGCGTCTTGAGGTTATGGACCCAGTTGAGCATGGTCGAGCCCTCGCCGTGCTCTTGGCTGCGGGTGATTTTGAGATCGTCGGGATTGGCTTTTTGACCCTCACGCAGCACGATGTTGATGGTGCCCGCAATGGCCCGAGCCCCGGTTTCGGCCGTGGGGGCGCGCATGATTTCAATCTTTTCGACCTGCTCGGGGGTGAGTGAGTCGATGGAAAAGCCCGGCGGCACGCGTTCGCCGTCCAACAAGATTTGGGTGTAACCGCCGCCCAAGCCGCGCATGCGGATCGCGCCGCCTCGGCCCGGAGCACCTTGCACCGTCACGCCCGGCAAGCGCTTGAGCACTTCGCCCAAGGTGGCGTCGCCTTGCTTTTCGATCTCCTCGCGACCAATGACTATTTTTGAGGCCGAAGACTCGCGGCGCACCTCGGTGTCGTTGTTGCGGTTGCTGCGGATTTCGACCTGGCCCAAATCGGTCGCCGCAGGCGCAGGCGCGGTGGCCGAAGGTGCGCTGGGCGTCGCGCTGGCAGGGCTTTGAGCCCAAGCCCAAGCGGGCAGCAAATACAAGGCAACCCCAGCCAACAGCAGGCTTTGGGTCAGGGGATGGAGGGTGGGGGTGAGGTCGGATGAACGCATCCGACTATTTTGACAGCGCCCAGCCCCTGGCGTGTGAAGCTGTCGTAAAAGCCGGGGTCAGCCTGAGGATCAGTCAGGCAGGCCCAACCCCAAGAGAATCACTCGTCGGATTTGAACAAAGCCGCCACCTTGCGCTTGGGCTTGATGTTGGCCGAAATCGACGAGCGCGGCGCTTTGGGCACCGCATCCCAGCTGGGCGAAACGTCGGGAGGCGGTGCTTCGTAGGGCTTGCTGAAGAAAGGGTCGCGGTTGATGGGTGCGGGGCGAAAGCCCCCCCGGCGCTCGCGTGGCGCTTCCAGGGCGTCACGCGACTCAGAGTCGTCCCGGCGGCGGCTTTCAGAGGCGCGGGCACGGGGTCGATCTTCGGAGCGTGCGCCCCACTTCTCGGGCGCGGGGCCTGCCGGTGCAGTGTCGAGCTGAAGGGTTTCGACTTCCAGCTTTTTCTTGATCAGCTTTTCAATGTCGCCCACCAAACGGGAGTCCGACGGGCTGACCAAGGTCACGGCCAAGCCCGAAGCCCCAGCACGTCCAGTGCGACCAATGCGGTGCACATAGTCTTCGGCGTTGTAGGGCACATCGAAGTTGAACACCGCGGGCACATCCTTGATGTCCAGGCCGCGCGCGGCCACGTCGGTGCAGACCAGCAAATCGACCTCGCCTTGCTTAAAGGCTTCCAGCGCTTTCAGGCGCTCGTCCTGGCTTTTGTCGCCGTGCAGCGCAGTGGTTTTAAGGCCTTCACGCTCCAGCGAACGGGCCAAACGTGCGCAGCCGAGCTTGCTGTTCACAAAAATGAAGGCCTGCTTGATGCCCCGGTCGTCCAGCACCTTGCGGATCACGCGGCGCTTATCGTCGTCTTGGGCAGCATAAAAACGCTGTTCCACCGTCGAAGCCGTTTCGTTGGGCCGGGCCACCTCGATGGTGATGGGGTTTTGCAGGTAGCTGCCTGCCAGGCGCTTGATTTCGGGTGAAAAAGTGGCCGAGAACAGCAAGGTGGTGCGCTGCTTGGGCAGGTAACTCAGAATGCGTTGCAGATCGGGCAAAAAGCCGATGTCCAGCATGCGGTCGGCTTCGTCGAGCACCACGTATTCGACTTGGTTGAGCACCGCATTTTTGGCTTCAATGTGGTCGAGCAAACGGCCTGGGGTGGCGACCAGCACCTCAACACCTTTTTTCAGTTCCAGCGTCTGGGGCTTCATGTCGATGCCACCGAACACCACCGTGCTGCGCAGCTGGGTGTACTTGGCGTACATCTTGATCTGCTGGGCGACTTGATCGGCCAATTCGCGCGTGGGCAACAACACCAAGGCGCGTACGGGGTGACGTGCCGGTGAGGTCGATGGGTTTTCGTGCTTGAGGAGGCGTTGCAGCAAAGGCAGCGAAAACGCCGCCGTTTTGCCGGTGCCCGTTTGGGCTGCGCCCATCACGTCCTGGCCCGTCAACACCACCGGAATGGCTTGGGCCTGGATAGGGGTCATGGATTCGTAGCCCATTTCGGCTACGGCTCGTGCCAGCGTGGGCGCCAGCGATAAATTGGAAAAAGAGTCGGTCATTAACCCGCTATTGTCGCATTTTGAACTGCCATTGCCAAAAATGGCAATCGAAACCGGGCTCCAGAGCCCAAACCGGGAAGCAAACTGCTCACCGGGAAGGGGTCATCAGGCCAGTCGACGGCTCAGCGATGGGAAAGCCGTCTTTTTGTGGGGCGCTTTGGCCGGGGCTGCACGCAAGGCAACATTGGCGACGCTCAGCATGTCGGAGACCAAGGCATCTGCGCGGTCGTGCGCGCCATGACGATTGGACTCAAAGGCCAAACGGGTGGTTTGGGCCATCTGGGCCACAAAGTTTTGCGGGTAATCCCGAACCTGAAAACCCCGCAGGGTCATCACCTTCATGAAGGCATTGGCTGCCTCCTCTACGGCATGTTGGTATTCCTGGCTGGCTTCTGGAGACATAGAGACCTCGGTCATGGATGGGTTTATTGAACCCTTACATAACGCGGCCCAAGGCCATTAGGCATACACGACTGGCATCAAATTGTGCATTGACTGCCCGAAAGATGCCTCAAAACACCCTTTGCCGCCTGCTGACCACTGGCCAAGCAGGCCGTCAGCAGGTAGCCGCCGGTGGGCGCTTCCCAGTCGAGCATCTCACCCGCGCAAAACACGCCAGGGCGGGCCGACAGCATCAAATCAGGCCCCATGGCCTGCAAAGCCACCCCTCCGGCGGTGCTGATCGCCTCAGCCACGGGCCGGGCACGCTTCAAGGGCACAGGCAAGGCTTTGATGATTGCGGCCAAGGCTTCGGGTCGGGCCAGGGTCTCGGGGGGACACAGCTCGAACAGCAAGCCCATCTTCGCGCCGTCCAAGCCCAGTCGGCTTTTGAGGTGGCTGCTAAAGGTGCGACTGCCGCGCGGCCAGGCCACATCCTTGAGAACCTGCTCGGGTGATTTATCAGGCAACAAATCCAGTATCAAGCAGGCCTGCCCGCGCTCGGCCAAGTCGTCGCGCAGCAAGGCCGATGCGGCGTACACCAGGCTGCCTTCCAGCCCGGTGTCGGTGATCACAAACTCACCCTTGCGTTCAAAACGAGGGGGCTGCTCCGCCGCATCTGACGCTGGCACACTGAGCACCACCGATTTGAGCGGGTGCCCAGCATATTTGCCCATGAAGTGGGCCGTCCAGCCCTCGCCCTCGCGCCCCAGCACATCAAAGCCGCAATTGGCGGGCTTCAAAGGGGCGACTTCGACGCCCTGGTCCTGCAAATGGGCCAGCCAGGTGCCATCTGAGCCCAATTGTGGCCAGCTGGCCCCGCCCAGCGCCAGCACCGTGGCACCCACATTGACCTGCAGCGGCGAGGCCTCGCCCCGACGTTCAAACACCAGCCGATCGCCTTGCCAGCCCAGCCAACGGTGTCGCATGTGAAACTGCACCGGCACACCGCTGGCAGGGTGGCGCAAACGCTGCAGCCAAGCACGCAGCAAAGGCGCAGCTTTCATTTCGGCCGGAAAAACACGGCCTGAGGTGCCCACAAAAGTACCCACACCCAAGCTCTGCGCCCAGTCGCGCACGCCTTGGGCGTCCAGCTGGGAGAGCCACTGGCTGACCTCAGGCTGACGCGAACCAAAACGGGTGTTGAACAAAGCCGAGGGCTCGACATGGGTGAGGTTCAAGCCGCCCTTGCCTGCCAGCAAAAACTTGCGCCCCACCGACGGCATGGCGTCAAACAGGTGCACCTGCAGACCCGCTTGCGACAGCAGTTCGGCCGCCATCAAGCCAGCGGGCCCCCCTCCCACAATGGCCACGTCCACAGAGAGATGAAGCATGTCAGGGGAATCGGTCATCTGCTCTGGAAGGCTCATGTATTTGTGGTCTGGCAAGGGAACTGAGGCATGCGGGTGAGCATAGTTTCTGTCAAAATAGACTTCACTTTAGCCGCATATCAATGTTTTTAAGGAATAGGCCATGGCCAGCGATTTGATCAAACACACCACAGACGCCACTTTCGAAGCCGACGTGCTCCAGTCTAGCCAGCCCGTGGTGGTCGACTTTTGGGCCGAATGGTGCGGCCCCTGCAAAATGATTGCCCCTATCCTCGACGAAGTGGCCAGCGCCTACGAAGGCAAGCTGCAAATTGCCAAGATGAACGTCGACGACAACCGCGACATCCCCGCCAAGTTCGGTATTCGCGGCATCCCCACGCTCATGATCTTCAAGGACGGCCAGCTCGCCGCCACCAAAGTGGGCGCCATGAGCAAGTCTCAACTGACCGCTTTCATCGACCAGCAGCTGGCTTGATGAACCTTGGCAGTCCGGCAACGCTGGCAACGCCACCGACAACCGGGCTTTCTTGGCCCGGTTTTAGTTTTCAGACTCTCCCAAAAACCTGTCATAATTTCCAATAGGCATCCCGGACTCGGGACAGCGCCAAGACTGCCGGAAGCAACAGCCCCAACTCCGGGCTTCATCCGGCACACAACACTTCCACCCGGTTATCCGAACAACGGTCCCCAGCCGACCGATTCGCCACAGGCCCCATCCCATGCATTTGAACGAACTCAAGGCACTTCATGTGTCCGAACTCCTGAAGCAAGCCGACACGCTCGAAATCGAGAACACGGGCCGCATGCGCAAACAGGAGCTGATGTTTGCCATCATCAAAAAACGCGCCAAAGGGGGCGAACAGGTCTTTGCCGACGGCGTGCTCGAAATATTGCCCGACGGTTTTGGCTTTCTGCGCAGCCCCGATTCGAGCTACACGGCCAGCACCGACGACATCTACATCAGCCCCAGCCAGGTGCGGCGCTTTAACCTACACACCGGCGACATGATCGAAGGCGAAGTGCGCATTCCTAAAGACGGCGAGCGCTACTTTGCCCTGACCAAGCTTGACAAGGTCAACGACGACCTGCCCGAGAACAACAAACACAAGGTCATGTTCGAGAACCTGACGCCCTTGTTCCCCAAAGAACAAATGCGCCTGGAGCGTGACATCAAGGGCGAAGAAAACATCACCAGCCGCGTGATCGACATCATTGCCCCGCTCGGCCGCGGCCAGCGCGCCCTGATCGTCGCCCAGCCCAAGTCGGGCAAGACGGTGATGATGCAGCAGATCGCGCACGCCATCACCGCCAATTACCCCGATGTGCACCTGATGGTCTTGCTGGTCGATGAGCGTCCTGAAGAAGTGACCGAAATGCAACGCAATGTGCGTGGCGAAGTGATCTCCTCCACCTTCGACGAACCCGCTTCACGCCACGTGCACGTGGCCGAGATGGTGATTGAGCGCGCCAAGCGTTTGGTGGAGTTGAAAAAAGACGTGGTGATTCTGCTGGACTCGATCACCCGCCTGGCCCGCGCTTACAACAACGTGGTGCCTTCGTCTGGCAAAGTGCTGTCGGGCGGTGTGGACTCTAACGCCCTGCAACGCCCCAAGCGCTTTTTTGGCGCGGCCCGCAATGTGGAAGAAGGCGGCTCACTCACCATCATCGCCACAGCCCTGGTCGACACCGGCAGCCGCATGGATGAAGTGATCTTTGAAGAATTCAAAGGCACTGGCAACTGCGAAATCCACTTGGAGCGCCGCTTATACGAAAAGCGGGTGTTCCCAGCCATCAACCTGAACCGCAGCGGCACCCGCCGAGAAGAGCTGCTGCTGCAGCCTGAAGTGCTGCAAAAAACCCGAATCCTGCGTCAGTTCATGTACAACATGGACGAAATCGAAGCGATGGAGATGGTCTTGAAGAGCATGAAAGCCACCAAGAACAACTCCGAGTTCTTTGACATGATGCGACGCGGCGGTTGATACCCTATAATCTAAGGTTTTGCGGAAAGTGCTCTCAGATAGGCTGAGGAGTGGCTGCCGTAGCAAAAATAAAAGGATTTCCTCATGAAAGACGGCATTCACCCCAACTACCGTGAAGTTTGCTTCCAAGACATGTCCAATGGTTTCAAGTTCGTGACCCGTTCATGCGCCAACACCAAAGAGATGATCAAAATGGAAGACGGCCGCGAGCTGCCTTGGTACAAGCTGGACACGACCAGTGAGTCGCACCCCTTCTACACCGGCACGCAAAAGTCGGTCGACAACATGGGCGGCCGCGTGGAAAAATTCCGCAACCGTTTTGGCAAGACCACCACCATCGCCAAGTAATTCGCGAATCGGTGAACCCCAAAGGGCAGCCCGGGCAACCGGCCTGCCCTTTTTGCATGGGCTAGCACCCACCCAACTGGTTTTTTATTGATCCTGCCCAACGAAGTTGAAACATCCATGAAACTTTTGTCATCCCGGGCGAAGACCCGGGATCCAGTGCCCACCACTGCCCTTTGCAAACGCCCGCTGCATGCAATGGATCTCGGCTCAAGGCCGGGATGACAAAGCAAAGCGTTCAGCGCGAACACCTGCAAACTTCACAGGGCCAGATCAATAAAATACGAAGTCCAGCACCTGATCCTTTGCCCGACACCTGATTCCCCTTGCCACTGTGAACCTTCCAACCCCCGCCATCGTTGCCCAAAGTGCTGTGCGCAGACTGCCGCGCCCAGCCCTGCTTTTGCTGTGTGTGGTCTATGTTTTGGCTGGTTTTTGGGACCGTGCGCCCTGGAAATCGCAAGACTTGGAAGCCTTAGGCTACATGCTGCAACTGGCCCAGCCTGCACTGGGGGAAACAGCCAATTGGTTCAGGCCCAGCTTGCTGGGCCAGCACGACCCGCAACTGGCTTTGCTGCCTTTTTGGCTAGGGGCCGGCTTCCTTCAATGGGCACCGACGGGATGGGAAGTCACGTTCTCCCGACTGCCCTTTATCGGGATGCTGTGCCTGACATTGGCCGCCACTTGGTTCGCCGTTTACGCCCTGGCGCGTCACCCCGCAGCGCAGCCAGTGGCTTTTGCCTTTGGTGGCGAGGCCAAACCCGGTGACTATGCCCGCGCTCTTGCGGACGGCGGACTGCTGGCTTTGCTGGCCTGTCTGGGCTTGGCCCGGCTGGCGCATGAAGCTACCCCAGCGCTCAGCCAACTGTGCTTTGCATCACTGATTTTTGTGGGTCTGTCCACCTTGCCGCGCTGGCGCTTGCACAGTGGGCTGGCCGTGGTTGTGGGCATGGTGGGCCTGACGCTGTCGGGGGCGCCCAGTGTGGCCCTGTGGCTGGGCGTGGGTGGCTCGCTGATTCGTGCCGTAGCGCCCATCGACCGTGTACAAGGCCGCCTGCGGATGCTCGACTTGGGGCTGCTGGCTTTACTGTGCCTGCTGTGCATCACCACCGCAGGGGCCCTCGATTTGTGGCGCTGGCGCGTGGTGCCTCACACCTTGCTGGATGTACACATCCTGGCCAAGCTCATGCTGTGGTTCACCTGGCCTGCCTGGCCTTTGGCGCTGTGGTCCTTGTGGCGCTGGCGGGGCCAGCTGTCGCAAGTTTGGCGCTACCCGCACTTGGCCTTGCCGTTGTGGTTCGTGACCGTCACGGTGGGGGCCACCTGGTTCACCGGCTTTTCTGACCGGGCCTTGCTCTTGGCTCTGCCCGGTATAGCCGCGCTGGCCGCTTTTGCGCTGCCCACTTTGCGGCGCAGCCTCGGAGCCTTGATCGACTGGTTCACTCTGCTGTTTTTCAGCATTTGTGCACTCACCATCTGGGTGGTCTGGATCGCCATGCAAACAGGCTTTCCGACCCAACCTGCGGCCAACGTCGCCAAACTGGCCCCCGGCTTTTTACCGGCGTTTTCGGCCCCAGCATTTGCTCTGGCCTTGTTGGCCACCTTGGCCTGGGCCAGCTTGGTCAAGTGGCGCATTGGCCTCCACCGCGCTGCCATCTGGAAAAGCATGGTCTTGCCTGCCTCTGGCGCCGTGTTGTGCTGGCTGCTGCTGATGAGCCTGTGGTTGCCCCTGCTCAACTTTGCCCGCAGCTACGGCCCAACGGTGCAAAAAGTGCAAGTCGTCACCGGCACCGCTCGCTGTTTGCAATACGCTGGCATCAGCCAGTCGCAGGGCGCGGCGCTGCTGTTTCACGCCCAAGTGCGCCTGCAATCGGCCACGCAACCCAGCGCAGAGTGCCCCTGGCTGGTGATTGACGAAAAGAACCTGCCCTTGCTGGACGATCGCCTCCAAGCCCTGGGCTGGACCCTCGAAGCCACAGCCGCCCGATTGGGTGAGCGCAGCGACCGTCTGCTGATCTTCCGCCCCTCACAGCCACACCAAAACGACACGCCCACCCAACCAGACGCGGCCAGCAACTGAGCCATGTCCGAGCTGCGCACCATCTCCCGCCATGCGGGCACTGTGCTGGTCGGGCAGCTGGCCGTCATGGCCTTTAGCGTGACTGACACCGTCATTGCCGGGCGCTACAGCCCGCATGCGCTGGCCGTGCTGTCCGTGGCCTCGGCCATTTACATCAGCATTTATGTGGCGCTCAATGGCATGATGCAAGCGCTGCTGCCGGTCTGGGCCGAGCTGCATGGCGGCAACCGATGCGCCGAGATCGGGCGCTCGGTGCGCCAAGCGCTGTACATCTCGGCGATCGCGGCAGCGCTGGGCATCACCGGTTTGTGGTTCCCCGACCCTTGGCTGTCATGGACCCAAGTGCCCACCGAGCTGTGGCCCGATGTGCAGGCCTATTTGCGTGTGCTGGCCTTG
>Ga0209550_10001808_pt1 | contig 20562 bp, 19 predicted proteins | sample LauGreSuBDMM15SN_2_FD_187567 | JGI IMG/M metagenome (GOLD analysis project Ga0209550, IMG submission 187567) | Freshwater lake microbial communities from Lake Michigan, USA - Su13.BD.MM15.SN (SPAdes) (version 5) | ecosystem: Environmental > Aquatic > Freshwater > Lake | place: Lake Michigan... | reverse complement strand
CCGTGAAAGGGCGATGTCCTAGGCCCCTAGACGATGGGGACGTTCTAAGGCTTGGCAATCTTACCCGTGAAAAGGTGTGCGACCAAATGGCATTTATAGCCACAAAAAAGCCACTGGCGGGCTTGCGCCGGTGGCTTCTCTGATTAAAGGTTTTTACTGGTTAGTTGAGAGCCCAACGAACGGTGATTGTCACTGTCACATCTTGCTCGCCTAGATCAATCTGAACTGCTGAATCTGCTGCTTCGGCCTTTGCCATTGGAAATGGTGATGAGTACACAGGTGAAGATTGCTCTTCAAGTGAAAGTACTTTACCGATTGAAGCTCCAAGAAGCTTGGCGTATGAAGAAGCCTTTGACTTTGCATTTGCAACAGCTGCTGCGCGTGCATCCTCTGTTGCTGTTGCTGAGTTAAGGGTTGTTGGCATTACTCCACCAAGTTGCACGGCATCGCCACCTGCTGTGACAACAGCTTCGATGATTGTTCCAGCCTTTGAGGCTGTGCGAACTAGAACATCAAAAGATTGTGATGCGCGGTAGCCAGTGATCTTTGTTCCTGTTTCTTGTGTCCAGTTGTATTCAGGGTAGACACTGATATTTGCTGAACGAATGTCCTTTGTCGCAATTCCACCTTTAATCAAAGCTGAGCGAACAGCTGCTGCTGATTTACTGGCAGTTGATAGTGCAGCAGCATTTGTTGAACCAACAGTCGAAACAGTCGCGTTGAAGCGAACCGCATCTGGGACAACAGAGATCGTTCCAACACCTGTCACGGTGATGAAGCGGTTATCTGCCGTTCCCGCTCCATTTGCTGGGAACGCTAGAGCGACTACACCTGCAACGGCTGCAACTGTTACTGCGGTTAGGACTGTGCGAAGTTTTGTAAGTTTCATAACTTAAGTATCTACCATCTGCTGTGAATTAAGCAAGAATCAGCTTCAAAACATTTGTGAATACAAAGACTCATGGTGTTTGATCATGGCATCAGAAGAAAACAATTCGCGCGCACGTTTTTGCCCTAATTTTCCAAGCTGCTCACCCAGTTTAGGATCCTCAAGGAGCGAGAAAACACCGCGAATTAGGCCTTCTGAAGAGACTTTCGTCAATAAACCAGTGACACCATCAACAACAATGTCGCTAACAGAACCCACGTTTGTACTCACTATGGGAAGCCCTGCTTGCGAAGCTTGAATCAAAGTTAAGGGTATTCCCTCATTGTCGCTGCTAAGTACAGCGATATCTGATGCGCACAGAATCATCCCGATGTCATTTCTCCACCCAAGAAAGGTGACAGGAAGGAATTCGTTGTCAGCCAATTTCCTTAATTCCGGCAACTGTTCGCCAGCACCCACTATAAGTAAGCGAGTGGACGGGTACTCAATTTTTATTGAACGTGCTAACTCAATTAGGCGGTCTGGACGCTTGATCTGTGTCAAACGACCGATAAACACGACGTAACTATTCTCAAGCGCCAACCCGAGACTCTTTCTAGCTTCAACACGAGAGTGGAGATCAAGATCCTGAAGGCCTGGGTAGATCACTTCAAACTTTTTAGAGTTACCAACGCCTGCCTGAACAAGATCACTTTTTACCTGTGTACCAATAGCCACAAACTTATGAGTGATTAATCCAAGAAACTTTTCAAGAAAAACGATCATTTGTACCTTCTGTGAACTGAAATACCCATTCAATAAATGCCCGTGAAAAGTATGGACTCTTTTCGTATTCGGCTTAGCAATAAAACATGCAATTCGCCCCAAAACACCGGCTTTCGCTGTATGAGTGTGTATCACGTCAGGTCTAAATCGTCTTATCTCGAAAACTAAGAGAAAGAAAGCTTTTAGGTCTTTGAAGACTGAGAGCGAACGACCAAACCCAGGAATACGTGTGGCATAAATGTCAGTCGCGACCTCGTCTAGGTAATCCGACTCATTCTCATCGCAGAAACCTGTAACTAGCCTTGTTTCAAACTTTGATGGATCCAGGTTCCGGATCAAATCAGCAACCAAAACAGCCGGTCCTCCAACATTCATGCGCGCAATGATCTGCATGATCTTGATCTGGGAGCCTGATTTCATGGTGCTATCTTTCCTTATAATAGTGGATAATTAGTAACCTAATGAATAACTCCCTGTTTCTTTCTGACTGCACGGCAGATGCCATTCGGAATGCTGCTTCGTCACTCAAGGCTGGCCATTTGGTGGCCTTTCCGACTGAAACCGTCTACGGTCTTGGCGCAGATGCCAGAAATTCCCAGGCAGTGAAGAGAATTTATGAAGTAAAGGGTCGACCAACTGATCACCCACTGATTATCCACATCTCATCCATTAATCAATTGGGAAAATGGGCAACTGAAATTCCAGAGTATGCAATATCAATCGCACGAACTTTTTGGCCAGGACCTCTGACTCTGATATTAAAGCGGAGCGCGATTGTGGAGAATTTCATTTCGGGTGGCCAGGAAACAGTCGGATTACGAGTGCCAAGTGATTCAGTTGCGCAGGCCCTAATTCAAGAATTCGAAAAGATATCAGATTCCGCGATAGCTGCGCCAAGCGCTAATCGATTTGGTCAAGTTTCCCCAACATCTAGTTCGGATGTTGAGGAGGAACTTGGCAAATTCTTAGGCCCACGAGATCGAATACTTGCCGGTGGAAGTTCAGCAATTGGGATCGAATCAACAATTATTGATTGCACTGGAAAAGATCCAATGATTCTACGTCCTGGATACGTCACAAAAGAAGATCTTTATTTGCAATTAGGAATTCACTGCTTAGACATAGTGAGTCAAGACTCTATAAAGTTCAGTGGATCGTTTGAAAAGCATTACGCACCGAAGTGTAAAGTTGTTCTGGGCAATTTCACTTTAAATGGCGCCGGATTCCTAGCTATGAAAGATGTTGAAACCCCAGCGAACATGCTTAGATTAGCATCCCCTGAAACTCTAGAAGATTTTGCTCGTATTCTTTACTCCACTTTTCGGAAAGCAGACCATAAAGAGATCGGATTGTTAGTCGTCTATCCACCAAAGGAACAAGGATTAGGAGTAGCAATCGTGGAAAGACTCAAGAAAGCTTCCCAAGGTCGCTAATTCGATGTAAATGAATCCAAGCTTTTCGGTTAGGATGCCGTTATCAAAAGTGGGGCCTATAGCTCAGTCGGTAGAGCAACGGACTTTTAATCCGTGGGTCGACGGTTCGAGCCCGTCTGGGCCCACAGAATCACTTTAGTTTTCGAAATACCGATTTTACAAGAAAATTGAAACGTTCAAGGCTCCATACAGTTAGCAACGCCAGCGCCTCAAACATGATCTTTAGGTCAATCTTACTTTGACCAAATTCTCTTTCAACAAAGGTTATGGGAAGTTCTATGATCTTCGCGCTCTTTGAAAATGCAATTTTAACCATTTCTATTTGAAAACTATACCCAATACTTACTAATTTTTCGGGGCAGATTCCCTCAAGTAGATTGTTCGAAACAACTCTAAAGCCTGAGGTCGAATCCGAAACCTTGATCCCAAGAAGTTTTTTGGCTAGTTGATTTGCAGTTCGAGACAAAATCTCCCTTCGACGTGGCCAGTTTAGAATTTTTCCACCCGGAATCCATCTAGAACCAATTAAAAGATCTGTGTCTGGGTTATCAAGCACGTAATTTAGCATCAAGACCAAGTCGGACACCTGGTGTGAACCATCCGCATCCATTTCTATTGAGTAATCAAATTTCCTTTCGGAACCCCAAGCAAAACCATCTTTGTATGCAGTTGCTAAACCGAGCTTTTCCGAACGTACCAAGAAAAACAACTTCGAATTCAAGTCAGCATGGTTTTGAAAGAAGATTTGATCGACTGTACCGTCGGAGGAGCCATCATCAACAACAAGAATTGTTATATCAAGATTCAATGACAGAATTTCTCGGACCAAACGAGGTGCAGTGTTTGCTTCATTTAATGTCGGCATTACTAGTAGGAATCGAGACATCTGGTCCTCTTGAAAAAGTTTGAATCTGGAAGATACCGCAACATGCTGGATTTGAAGACACGAGAATACTATGATTTGAAAGTGATTACAAGTTCCTGGAGCAAGCTTGCACTTAGAATGATTCAGTGGATCTCACTATTTCTTTTGATTGCAACAATTGTAGTAAAGTTTTTCAAGGGATCAGTATTCTTTTATTCTCAATTTGGTTTTTATCCCAGTCGGTCAATCTACGCATCTATCTCATTCTTCCTTGCCGCAACTTTATTTGAAAAAAGAGCTCGTTTGAAATTCATTGAGTACGCTAAACAAATTTGGACCATGGAAATGGATAAGAAAGTAAGCCATAACTACAAATTTAGATTGACTCTCCTTAATTTTTTCAGCTTACTTGTTTTTCTTTTTCTTCATTTTGCACTCTCGCAGAGAAATTATTTCAAAGGGACAGATGGTACTCTTCAACTTTCTCTTAACCAGTTGCACAAAAAAATGGGGGATTCACCATTCTATTTTTCATCAAATTTTCTTCAAGGATTGGGTGGGAATGTTCCATTTCCATTCAACCACGCAGCTGATCCTGGCTATTTCCTTGGAAACTTAGAGGATAAATTTAATATACCAATTGCACTTACGACTTGGGCATTATTGCTATCAATTTCTGTTTACATCTTGAGTAAATCAATGGGTTTACCTCCGATTTGTGGGTATGTGTCTTCTTGGTTAGCTCCGATTTTAATAGTGATTCCAAGTCCATTGGTATTTACACTAATACCTACGCTTACACCACACATGCTTACAACTATCTGTATAACGAATATCTGGCTGGCCCTGATCATTTTACGGACAGAGACTCTTGTCCAACAAGGCCTCAAAGCTTCTGCAATATTCCTGATTTTGATTTACTACTTGGCTTCAAACCCAACTTTTCTGATCTTAAGTCTTCCGCTTATCATTGTCGCAACTACAATCCGGATTCTGACTAACAAAACACTCCGAAATCGACAGGAGTGTATTTGGACAGTTACACCCTATTTCTTGGCATTAGTTACCGGCTCACTTAACTACTTGGTCGGTATTTTCACTTATACAAGCATTTTGGTTTTTGATAATCAATATGAAGTCACTCCAAAGCCGATTCAGCAAGTTTCTATTTTGTTTTCAAATCGACCCTTGGCCCGAATTGAGTTTATTCTGGCCTTAATTGGTTTTATCTTGATGTTCAAAAGCCCCAAACTGAAGGCAAAAGTAAATGCAGTGCCGCAAACTTTTTTATCCCTCATGATTTTCTTTGTGAGTTTTGGCCTAATTTACTTCTATGCTCCGAATCTCTGGTTAGGCCCAGCACCATTCTATTTCGAATTCATGCTTTGGAGCGGATATGTTGTATCTATTGCTTATTTTATTGTTATAACTCTGAACTTTTTCGTCAGCGAGTACAAAAGAATAATTCAAATCATCGTAGTATTTATAGCCTTTTTAGCAATTTACTTCGTGCTCTCGTCGCTTCACAAAGACGGTGATGGTTTGAGATATTTCGAATCAAAGTCAAATTCCAAAGTTTTGAATGAGCTAAAAAGCCTGTACACTAAAGAGGGTTCAAGCACTTCAGGGCGAACTTATACGATAACTTCGTTCAATAATCCTAAACCCATGAGATGGGAGGATGTCGATTTAGAAGGCAAGAAATTGTTTAGTGAGTTCAGTTCAGATTTTCGGCAAGGGACTTTGTGGATAAACAACATTCCTACTTTGTTTGAAGTAAATCAATTAATTACCCCTCGAAGTTACTTCATTTTAACAAGCACCTTGGGCCGCAAAGAAGACATTCAAACAAGAAATTTTGTATTAACGCGAAACTATAATGAGAGAGTGCTCCAACTTTTAGGAATTAGTCATGTGTTGAGTGATGATCCTTTGAAAGAAGGTAAGAGTTTAAAGTTAATAGCAAGTGAAATTGGTCGCGATGCTTCAATATATCTATATGAGCAAGAAGATTATAACTATGGAAACTTCTATGCTTCGAAACTAGAGGTTACAAAGAATATTTTTTCTAAAAGATCTATGGATTTGTTGCAAAATCCATTTAATGGCGGGACTTTCTTTACTGAAAAATTAGTTACGAAAAAAAATTTAATCGCACCAGAGTATTCAAGCCTGTCATTTTCGAAAGGTTCATTTCGATTGTATGCAAAAAGTCAGGACGAATCTGTAGTCATTCTTCCAATCGAGTATAGCAACTGCTTCAGATTTGTCGAGAACACAAATAATGCAGCTTTCCAATCTTTTCCTGTAAATGGCGCATTGATTGGAATTCTTTTTCGTGGCAAGATCAACTTAGAGTTTAGCTACAAATTCGGACCTTTCGTCAATCAAAACTGTCGAGTAAAAGATTTCTTGGAGTTTAGATCTTTAGGTAAAAATGGGTTTTAGATATTCTTTCCTGGTACTCCTACCTAGAATTGTTAGATCAAATTTTTTTGTGTATTTGATCATTAGAAAGTTTGCAAAGCTTGTATGTCGCTTTCTTCTTTTGGAGGATGGGTTTAACATTCTGAAACACGTGGATAAAGATAAAATCAAAAATAGAGTTTTGATTGATGTCGGATCTAACGATGGAACAAGCCACGCCATGATTAGGCAGTTTTGTAAGTCAGATCTCATAGTTAGCTTTGATCCCGTTCAAAGCATGAAAGCCAAGAAATCTCACATTCATCATGAGTGCGCTCTGGGAGAAGCACATCAGCAGATTAGACTCTATGTGCCTAAAGTGAAAGGTTTTCACCTCACCCAATATTCATCTAATTCGAAAATCGACATTTCTGATTTGCTCGGTAGGGATCTGGGTGTCAAGGGAACAGATATTGAGTTTAGTGAAGTCCTTACTCAAGTTAGGACCCTAGACAGCTTCAATCTCAATCCATCTTTCATCAAAATTGATGTTGAGGGGCAGGAACTTTTGGTACTAAAGGGAAGTGTCAAAACAATCAAAGAATTTAATCCAATACTACTTGTTGAAATTAATTCAATAGAAATGCACCATGCGATTACTCATTGGCTTGGTCAGTTTGAATATTTTTCCATTAGATTCATTGGCAAAAGATGGAAAGTCATGGAAAAGAGTGAATACGATTCAACATTGAATAATTATGTTTTTGTTAATTCTAAATCACAAGGACTGATTCAAGTAGATGAATTTCAATAAACTCAACTCAGATGTAAAAAGGTTCTGATGAGTTAATGTGGTTAACTCCACGGGGTATAGCAAGCACAATCTCATTATCGCCTCAAAATTGTAACAAGCCAAGTAATCAAGATTACTTTCCAAGTAGCAGGTGTTCAATTGCAATTAATATTTAGTAGAATAATCCAATATCTATTACACCCGTACAAAGGATTGCATTGGGCTTTACTTAAGATTCTCTCTCAAGTGGATTTGATGTTGCGATTACGTGTGAGTCTGATCAATGTCGCTGAACCTGTCAAGGGATTTGGTCCCGAAGTTTTCTCACGATTTGAAAAGAGCTGCATTTCCCTGTAATCTCAAGATTTACATTTCATTAATCAGTCCTTAATTGGGTTCCACCAGATGTCAACTTCTGGAACTTAGATTTGAAAGCTAGCCGGTTCACCCAAGAAAATTTTTGAGTACTAGAACCTCGTATGTTCCTCAAGAAGCATGTTCTAAGTGGGTTTAGCAAACGCCATGAATTGGGTTTTGTTGTGAATGCAATCTTTACCTGTAGGATCTATTAAATGAGTTTGGAAATGGAAGGCCTGAAATGAGTGAATCAAAATGGAGTAGGTATTCTTCAGACTTGAGTAGATCCCTAAGTGATGTCAGTTTGCAGAAAATTGAGACCGCATTGATGAAGATTCGGGAAATAGCGGGAACCGATCGAACTATTTGGGCCATTGGAAATGGGGGTAGTGCAGCAACTGCGTCGCATTTTTGTGTTGACTTGGCTAAAGGTTGCGCAACAAGAATTAATAAGAGAATTCGAGCTATTCCCTTGATGGATCTTGTTCCTATTCAAAGCGCATGGAGTAACGATGATTCTTACGCAGTTGCACTAGAAATGTCCCTTCGAAACTTTGCGTGTCAGGGTGACATCGTTTTTGCGATATCGGGAAGCGGTAACTCGAGAAATATATTGAATTGCCTGAACGCCGCGCAGAGTCTTGGATTAGAAACCATAGGACTTACTGGATTTATGGGGGGTGCGATGTCGAGTGTTGTTAGTTTAGAAATCAATGTACCTTCTAATGATATGCAAATCATCGAAGATGCACATCACGCGATCTGTCACTTTATTTCCCGAGAGATTTAAGTCGGCTAATTAAGTGAAATCCTAACGCTACTCCTTTGAAATGAAAAAGAAATCCCAAGTGAGGCGTCTACTTTTTTTGGATCGTGATGGTGTAGTTAATCTCGACAAGCACTATGTCTATCGGATTCAGGACATCGAATATGTCGAAGGGATCTTTCATTTATGTAAGTATTTTAGTGCCAAAAATTTTGAAATTGTAATAGTAACGAACCAATCTGGTATTGCCAGAGGCTTTTTTAGTGAGGGGGATTTCGAGTCGGTTATGGTCTATATTTTGGAAAAGTTTCAGTCAGAAGGAATTCAGATCTTGAGTTACGCCTATTGTCCGCATAGACCCACAGATTTGTGCAAGTGTCGAAAACCCCTTCCAGGATTATTCACTCAAGCGATGGAGAGGTTCAATGCGTTGCCCGAAAATTGCATATCAATAGGTGACCGCGAAAGGGATATTGTCGCTGCCATCTCGGCGGGAATCCAGCAGAACTATCTGCTACAAGACAAGGAATTGAGCTTGAGTAACCTTTCGGGCACAGTTCTTGTAAATTCTCTAAGCGAAATCATCAAATTTCACGAGAGTCGCCCTTTTGAGGCATAAAACTAGTAGCTAAATGAATTAGAGTCTGCACATGCGAATTTTTGTAACCGGCGGTTGTGGGTATGTTGGCTCTTCATTGGTTCCAGCCCTCTTGCATGACGGTCACGAAGTGGTCGTTATGGACTCCGAATGGTTTGGAAATACACTTCCTCAATCCCCTCAACTTCAGTGTATAAAGGGTGACATCCGGGATAGCAGCAAGTATCCGGGTGGAAAGTTCGAAGTAGTAATTCACCTTGCTAACATTGCAAATGACCCTAGTGTCGAACTCAACCCAGACTTGTCTTGGGAAGTCAACACATTGGCTACCTTACAACTTCTACACTGGGCAAAGGCCGCGGGAGTCGAGGATTTTCTTTATGCTAGCTCAGGAAGTGTTTATGGTTTGAGTGATGAACCAAGGGTGACAGAGGATTTACCTCTTTTGCCAATTTCCACTTACAACAAGACTAAAATGGTAGCGGAACAGATAGTTTCAAATTGGCGTGAGGAATTCCGAGTTGTTTCTGTAAGACCAGCAACAATTTGTGGGTACTCCCCCCGGATGCGGTTTGATTTAGCCGTTAACATGCTGACTTACCAAGCCCTCTCCAATAAATCAATAAAAGTTCTCGGCGGCGCACAGGTGCGGCCAAACATTCACATTGCCGATATGGTTGAAGTATATCGGCACTTTATCAATAACAAAGATATTCCATCTGGATCCTATAACGCAGGCTTTGAGAACTTAACTATTCTTGATATCGCGAAGCGAATTGCGGGCGAGGTAGGTGCTGACATAACTGTTGAGGAATCAAATGATCCTAGGTCCTACAGATTAGATTCTTCGAAACTCTTAGCAACTGGCTTCCAACCAAAGCACACATTAGATGATGCAATTGCTGAGTTAAAGTCTAAGTTCTTGAGCGGAACACTAGTAAATACAAGTTTAAATAATACGGTCGCACGAATGATTGAATTGGGGTTGGGAAGATAATTTCACTGATTGCAATTTTGGTTTCTTAGTTGTTAAACACCGGAGGACCCAATATTAATCTAAATCGCTATCGAATTGGATTTGATTTAGACAATACTCTAATTGATTATGCACCTGCGTTTCCAGAAATTCTTGAGCAGCATGGCTTTGATCCGCAATTATCAAGAGACGAAGTTCGACAATTACTTCAAAGCACCGACGGTAACGATTTTGTTTGGCAAGAAATTCAGTCAAAGATCTATACAATAGGTCTCAAAAAAGCACAGATTGCAAGAGGGGCTTTAGAGTGCATTTCATTTCTCCAAGAAAGTGAGTGTGAAGTTTTTGTTGTTAGCCATAAAACCAAGACAACTCAACCCCGTTTCGGAGGAGTTGAACTTCACAGCCTTGTACACAATTGGTTGGAGAATTCGGAAATTCCAATCAATTTTGAAATAAATCAGAACTTGTACTTTCGTGACTCTTTGGAGGCTAAGGTTCAGCAAATTCAGACTCTCAAACTCGATTTATTTGTTGATGATTTGCACGAAGTTGTAAACCACTCTAATTTCCCAAGAAAGACATTAGGGTGGCATTACACGCCTGGCAAGCTGAATCAAGACAAGAATTTGCTAGCAGGAGATTTTTTTGAATTAGTCAGGTATTTGAATAATGAATCTTGACTGGAAAGAAGTGTTTAACCAGAAAAAAATCCTGGATTCAAAGACACAAGGTGGAAACTCAGAAAGCTATAGGGTAGAACTCGGAGACGGTAGTTATTTTCTAAAGGTCTTTAAGCCCCAGCATATTCAAAGATTGAAGCGAGAGTATTCAGCAATTACAACTCTAAACTCGCATGGAATTCCAAACGTGCCACAAGTTTATGGAATCAATGTAGAGCACCTTGCATTGCTAATGAGTTGGCATGAGGGAGTCAATCCCGATGCAGTTGATATTGATGTCTCAAAGATGTTTATTGGTTTTCTAGATAGTCTATCGAAGTTGAATTCCAAAGTTAGATATCTTGGAGATGCTGTAGATAATGCCTGCACCACAAGCCAAATTGCTGTGGCATTGCGCAATAGGATGTTGAATCAAATTCCAAATCTTTGGGACTCTAAACTTACATCGATTCGCAAGGCGCTTGAAGCTAGGACAGAAATTTATCTTGGGACTCTAAGTAATCTTGATGTCGTTCTTCCAGATGTGTTTATAGTGAGCCCATCAGATTTTGGCGTTCACAATTTAATTATTGATTCCCCGACACGGTATACTTTTTACGATTTTGAATTCTTTGGCTACGATCGCCCGGAAAAACTTCTTATTGATACACTACTTCATCCAAAAAACTTTTGGAAGGATGAATCCATCCGTTACTTTACTTCCAGTTTTATTCAACAACATACCTTTAGTGACGATGTCTCTCGGGTTATTGGCCCCTATTCCATCTTAAACTGGATGTATATTGTTTTGAATAGAATTGTCCAGAATCAATCTTTATTTCACGAAAATAGGGAGAGAGTAGTATTTCAGAATGATTCAAATGTGGGGTTACAAATGCTAATTCAAGACCTAATCTCTCTTTTTGATAGATTTCAGGACAGATCACAAACTACACTAGAGATCGTAACTGAGTTCGCGTTAAAAAAGTCTTATAGCAAAGGAGATGCCGAATAATGGATGATTCATTTCAACTACGAGAACTTTGTGTGCGAACTTTCAAAGGCGGCATGAGAGGACACCTACCCTCCGCATTGTCGCTTGTTGACATATTGAATGTGCTTTATTCAAGTATTTTGAATGTTGATTATAAGGATCCACTTTCGCCGGTTCGGGATAGGCTTATTTTAAGTAAAGGTCATGGCTGCATTGCGCTGTATTCGGTGTTGGCGCTAAAAAATTTCTTTCCAAAAGAAGTACTTGATGACTTTTGCAAATTTGACTCAGCAATCGGTGGCCATCCGGAGCGACAATCCATACCTGGAGTAGAAGCCAGTACTGGCTCACTGGGTCATGGATTAGCTTTTGGTGCTGGTATAGCTTACTCAACGAGAATTAGTGGTCTTCAATTTAATGTTTGGGTCATTATCGGGGACGGTGAACAAAATGAAGGTTCAATATGGGAAAGCGCAATGGCAGCGTCCCATCATCGACTATCTAACTTACGCGTAGTAGTCGATTCTAATGAAATGCAAGCTAGTGGAGAGACAAATGATGTTTGGAACCTTGGAGACTTGGCTGAAAAATGGGAGTCTTTTGGATTTGAAACTCATGTAGTTAATGGACATGACCTAAAGGAACTAAGCGAACAGTTTAGCCGGGTTTCAACATCGGGAAAGCCGATCTGTTTTATTGCAAAAACGGTAAAGGGACATGGAGTTAAATTTTTGGAAAATGATGCAAAATGGCACCACAAATCGGCTGTTACAGATATAGAAATATTGGCCTTAGAGAACGGTCTATCGGATGCGAAATAGGGCGCTAAAAACAGTCGAAGAGATAATCTCTACCCATGAGAATTCTTGTTTTATTGGGTCAGATTTAGGCTTTGGGACTCTTGGAGGTTTACGCGAAAAATACCCCAATCGTGTGCTCATGGAAGGAATTGCCGAGCAGCATATTGTGGGATTCGCAGCGGGACTTTCAGCTTCAGGCTACTTTCCTATAGTGCATACGATCGCAACTTTCCTGACCCGAAGGAGTTTTGAGCAAATTGCAATAGATTTCTCATTGCAACACTTGCCTGGACTGTTTTTGGGTGCAGGAGGTGGAATGGTTTATGCGCCACTGGGCCCAACACACCAAGCTATTGATGACTTTGCCTTGATGTCTTCTATTCCAAATTTAAATGTCTATGCACCAGCAGATCCAATAGAAATACAGGAATTAATGACTAAATCTGTTAAAAATCTTGAATTGGCTTACTTTAGAGTGGGTCGCGGAGGTGAACCGGACATTACGACTGAGTTCCATAGTACACAGAATGGAAATCTAAAGTATGTTAAATCGGGGAATGACTTTGTCTTGATAACTACGGGCACTCTGTTGCATGAAGCACTCAATGCTTACAAGAGCTTATCAAGCATGGGAATAAACGGGACTGTAATTCACCTTCCAAAACTCAATCTTGTAGCAGCCTTAGATTTAGTGAATCTAATCTCGGATTCCAAGCTCGTACTTGTAATTGAAGAACACATTCCGATAGGCGGGCTTTATAGTCATTGCATTCAGTCAGGTTTAGGGGCGTTAGTAGATTCAAAATTTATACATTTATCTCTTCCTCTCTCTTACGCGTCGAACTATGGTTCACAGGCTGCACATAGGGCAAAGAATCAAATAGATTCAGAAGGAATCGTTAATCGAATCAATGTGGAATTGAGGAATCGTGGGAACTGAAACTTTTTTGATTCAAGAGCTGCATAACTCTACCGCGAGAAGCTACTTAGAAAGAATGATGGATAACAAAGTAGAAGCCATGGAAAAGGCAAGAGAATATGCCATGGATTATTGGGATGGTGACCGCAGGTATGGATATGGCGGCTATAAATATTTAGAGGGGAGATGGAAACCTTTTGCAGAGAAGCTAATTCAAAGATATAAACTAACTAACAACTCAAGTCTTTTAGATTTAGGGTGTGGCAAAGGATATCTCCTTTACGAGATTCAAAAAATCTTACCTGGGATAGAACTTTACGGAGTAGATATCTCTGAATATGCACTTGAAAACATACACCCACAATTAAAGATAAAGGGAGATCTGAAGAGCGCAGCAGACCCCTTACCATTTACCGAAAATCAATTTGATTTGGTTATTTCAGTCAACACACTTCACAACCTCAAGTTACAAGATTTTGAGAAAGCAATTGCAAACATGACGAAGTATGGAAAGAACCAGTATCTAGTTGTAGAAGGGTTTCGCGATTCACAAGAACAATTTAATCTGGAGTGTTGGGCTTTGACGGCGAATTTACTGCTTAGTAGAGAAGATTGGATTTGGTTGTTTAGACAATTGAATTATAATGGCGATTTTGAATTTATCTATTTTGAATGAAAGAGTCGATTATGGTTTCTGATAAGTTGATAGGAAGAGCAGCGTGCCTTGTAGAAATCGGTAAACCCTTAGCACTCATTGATGTTGTCTACCAATTGCCAATCAGTGAAGGGTTAGTACTTGTTAGGAACGACTTTACAACAATCTGTGGATCACAATTAGGCGAAATCGATGGCCGTAAAGGCAAAGATCCATATCTCCCACATCTTCTTGGACATGAGTCTTTTGGAAGTGTTGTTGCGGTAGGCCATGGAGTGAAAAAAGTTAAAGCTAATGATCAAGTAATCCTCCATTGGATGAAAGGATCTGGCGCGCAAATTGGTGTACCCAGTCTTAACTCAAGCATTGGAAATATCAATTCTGGGCCCATTACAACATTTTCAGAGTATTCATTAATTTCTGAGAGTCGCTGCACCCCAGTTACCACCAATTTAGATGGCAGCGTGCTACCTCTATTTGGTTGTAGCGTAACAACCGCATTTGGATCATTGGTGAATGACTCAAAAGTGAATGCAGGAGAGAACTTATTAGTTCTGGGCCTAGGACCAATAGGAATTTTCACTCTTGAGATGGGAAAACTCCTCTCTTTGGGAAAAGTGATTGGTGTAGACATAAATCGCAACCGTGTAAGTTTTGCGAATGCCCTTAGCTTTGATTCCTACTTAGACACAGATACCGAAAAGTCCTCACTTTCAGACCTCATTGGACTTAATGAAGGGAAAAAACTTCACATCATTGATACAACTGGAAATGTGGACGCTATCAGCCGGGCGTATGAATACATGAAGGTTGGAGACTCAATGATTTTAGTGGGAGTTAGCAAACAAGGAGAAAAAATTCTCATTGATCCAATGCCGTTACATTACGGCACTACAATCAGCGGAAGTTTTGGTGGTGGGATTTACCCAGATCGAGATATACCAGCCTTGATTAAATTGGCTGAGGAGTCAAAGTTTAGAGTTGATTTACTTGGAGGGCGGATCTATGGTCTTGAATCAATCAACCAAGCTATTGATGACTTTAGAAGAGGTGATATTTTGAAGGCAGTTATAACATTCTATCCAGATAGTAACTCTTAATCGATTCAATAACTTGGCTTATTTGGATTTGGGTCATTTCAGGATATATAGGTAAACTCAAAGAGTATTTTGATTGTTTTTCGCAAATAGGAAAACTACCAACGCCGTATCCCAGTGGTTTCGCGCAGTCCTGCAAGTGGATCGGCACAGGGTAATGAATTTTTGTCTCAATTCCATGGGAATGAAGGTGAGCCTGGAGGTCATCACGATCTTCGCAATGGACAATGAAATTATGAAATACAGGTTCGGACTCTTTGTAAGATTGGGGAATAGCTACTAAACCATTTAACTCAGATGAGTACTGAGCAGCAATACTTCTGACTTTTGCAGTATTTGCCTCAAGATTGTTCAATCTAATGCTGGCAACCGCAGCTTGAATTTCATCTAATCGCGAATTATATCCCCAGATTTCGCAATGATCGCGATCAATTAAGCCATGGTTTCTTAACTTCATGACTTTAGTGTATAAATCTTCATTATCTGTAGTTATTACTCCCCCATCACCTAAAACACCAAGATTCTTTAGTGGATGCAAGCTAAACATTGCTGCGATACCGAAGGACCCAACCCTTTGACCATTGAATTTTGCCCCAACTGCTTGAGCCGCATCCTCAATGATATTGATGTCAGTACCAGACAGTACAGCTTGAATTTTGTCAATTCTTACAGGATTGCCAGTCAAGTGAACTGGCATCACAGCCTTAGTTTTCGATGTTATAAGTTGAGATAGGTGATCTGGGTCCATTCCAAGAGTCTGGTCAACCTCGCAAAACACAGGAGTTGCACCAGTGGCAACAATTGTCCAAGCTGAAGCGATGAAAGAGTTTGGTTGTGTTATTACTTCGTCCCCTGGACCGATTCCAAGGGCTTTCATGATTAAGAATAAGGCATCTGAGCCATTAGCTACACCTATTGCATATTTAGTTCCGATGTATCCTGCGAATTCTTTCTCAAATCTACTGACGTTTGCACCTAGGATATATTGGCCAGAATTTCCTATTTCCTCAATACATTTAGATATTGCCAGAGCATCATTTTGAAATGCAGCAGCAAGATTCACAAAAGGAACCCTAAAGTCTGTTGTCACTGTAAAATTCCTTAATCTTTGAAATCATGAAGTCAAGATCTTTGATCTCTACAAATTCATGGACAGGAAGGGACAGTGTTCCATTTGCCGCCTTTTCTGTTTCGGGAAAATCGCCATTTTTATAGTTCAAGTAACCTGCAGCTGGTTGCAAATGCATGGGAATAGGATAGTGAACCTTGGCATCAATTCCATTTTCACGCAAAAAGTTAGCCAAACTATCTCTATTTTCGGCCATAAAGCTATAGATATGAAACACCTCTTTAATGTTTGCACTTCTAGTAGGAACCCTCACACCTCGAATCTCCTTCAAGCCTTCATCAAGATATTGCGCATTCGCAATACGTGAACTTGTGATGTGATCAATTTTGCTTAATAAGTGATTTGCAACTACGGCCTGAATAGTGTCGAGTCTTGAGTTGTAGCCAAAAACTTGGCAATGATCTCTGTCGATGAGACCGTGATTCCTTAGGAGTCTGATTTTCAAATTCATCTCATCCGAATTCGTCGTTATGATCCCTCCATCGCCCCAAACATTGAGGTTCTTTAATGGATGAAATGAAAAGCACCCTGTCAATCCAAAAGTTCCAGTTCGTTGACCATGATACTCAGCCAGTATTGAGTGGCAAGCGTCTTCGATAATCGGTATATCAAATTCTTTAGAAATCATTAACATTTCATCCATCTCACATGGCCTGCCTGACCAGTGCACGGGAACGATCGCCTTAGTTTTTTTTGTGATTAAATTTCTGATCTTAGAGACACTAATATTAAAGTCATCTTCAATATCACAAAATACTGGAGTACCTCCAGCTGTAACAATTGCACCAATCGTTGCATAAAATGTAAATGAAGTCGTGATTACCTCGTCACCAGGTTTGAGATCTAACGCTCGCAAGGATAGAAAGATGGCATCTGTACCGCTTCCGACCCCAATTGCATACTTGGCTCCAACCAAATTTGCAAATGCTTCTTCAAGTTTGTCTACTTCGCGTCCAAGCGTGAAGTCTCCGTTTGCAACAACCTCTCTAATCTTTTCGAGGATTAAGTCTTTATCTGAGAATTGTTGAGTCAGATAATTGTGCTGCACATCGAATGTATTGTCACTCTCATATTGACTGGGGAGAAAGTTCTTACTCAATGTCAGCTCCTAAATTGGAATTCTATGGCTTGTGGACATAGTCTAAAGGGAGTCCCCGCATTTCGCTCGAATGCTCTGCAAACCAGCTTATGGTCTTTGCTAAACCCTCTTCAAGGGGAATTTTAGCCTGCCAAGAGAGCTGCTCCTTAGCCTTTTTTGAATCCATTAGATACTTGTGATCCTTAGATGGACGCTCCCCAGCCAATTCAACATTTTTTTCAAACCCCTCTCCCAGATTTAATAGGATCATCTCAACTAAGGACCTAATGGAAGTCAATTGGTCAGAAGAGAAGTTATAAATTTCTCCTGGACTGCCCCTGTCGGCAAGGGCAAACAATGCACTGTTTATGTCATCACTATTGATGAAAGATCTTTCAGAAAGACCACCACCATGAAGAGGTAGCTTCAACCCTCGGTGCACACTCAGAATTGTTTTCGGAATCACCCTATAAAGCTGTTGACCTGGACCATAGAAATTAGAGAATCTGCCAATCACTGCGGGGAAACCGTACCGTGCAAAATAGGCTATCAATGTCATGTCAATGCCTGCATGAGTAATGGCATAAGGCGTTGTTGGCGCGTAATTTGTTGTTTCAGGGATTTTTCTACTATGACTCCCATAAACTTCGGGTGTTGAAGTCCGAACATATTTTTTGAGCCAGGACTTACTGAGCAAAAATTCAAGAAGTCTAGTTTTCGAAATCAAATTGGTTTGAAGCCACTGTTCGGGATTTGACCAGCTCTCTGCAACCATACCTTGTCCTGCAAAATCAAAAATATACTCAGGTTTCTCCTGGTCCAAAAGAGTAAAGAGCTTGTTCATATCCCCATTAATATCTATTTGTTCAAATCGAAACTTAGCGTAATCAAGAGAATCCTTTACAAGCAAAGTTGTTGGAATTGAAGCCGAAGACCTACTTACACCAATTACCGCGTAACCTAGATCTAATAGGAATTTTGTGAATGTTGCACCTGCAAATGAATTTGAACCTAAAATGCAGACATTTGAAGATAAGTTCAACAATGTATGCTCGTTCTCCGAATTAGATTCGTGGTAAAAGATTTTTCAAAGTACGTAAACCGAAACAGAAAAGGGGGACTGTGTGGGAAAGAAGTTGAAGTGTTAGTTGCCCAGTTCATGAATGCAGTCACGCTTAAATTGTAGTGGCTAAACAAAATATATGGGCCTAGAAGGATATTGGGGTGAGCATTGCGTTGAACCTACCAGTATCCCTAACCCTTGATGTAATGTAGTCCCGTGAGCACAGTGTTTATCTCCGGCAACTTCAGTATCTTACATCCTGGCCACATAAGGTTGTTTCAGCTTGCTAAGAGCATAGGAGACACATTAGTAGTTGGTGTAAATAGTGACGAAACTGTTTTTTCGGCATTGAATGTACCTATTTCAATGCGCTTAGAGTCATTGAACGCTATTCAAATGGTGAGTAGAACTATTGTGATAGACAATGACCTTGAGAAAGTTCTTTTAGAACTTAAACCCGAGATAGTCCTAAAGGGTCGTGAGCATGAATACTTAGAAAACATCGAGCAAGATATTGTCGCAAAATATGGTGGGGAACTAGTTTTTGGCTCAGGTGATTTTGTGATGTCCTCAAAGGAATTCTTCTCAACTATTGATCCGGGGCCTAATGTTTTTGAATCTATCGGAAGACCCTTTTTGGAGAGGCACAAAATTGGGATTCAATCAATTGAGCTAATTTTGGAAAAGTCTCGGGCACTTAATGTACTAGTTATCGGAGACTTGATAGTTGACGAATATATCGATTGCGAAAGTATCGGCTTGTCGCAAGAGGATCCATCGATAATTTTCCGACCATTTAAGAGTATGCGGTACCTAGGTGGTGCTGGAATAGTTTCAATGCATGCCGCCTCTATGGGGGCGTCGACAACCTTCATAGGTATTGCGGGAGAAGACCCAGAGATGCAACTCGCTAAAGGGCTGCTGGAAAAATCGGGGGTAACAGCACATCTCTTCACTGATGCATCTCGTCAAACAATCCTGAAGCAGCGTTTTAAGTGTGGGGGAAAAACAGAGTTTCGCCTGAATAGATTTGATGATTTAACCGTAACAAGGGATATTCGCAAGGAGATTTTAACGAAAGTTGAAGCAAGTCTTAAAGACGCTGACTTACTCATCTTTTCTGATTTTAATTATGGACTACTCGATTCAGAAATTATTTCGACGATAATTGAAATTGCTAGAGCCAATGACGTATTCATAGCAGCTGACTGCCAGATTTCATCTCAGATTGCTAACTATTTAAAGTACAAGGGAGTTGATCTTGTAACTCCTACCGAACATGAGGCTCGAGTTACTTTAAGAAACAATCAAGATGGGTTGGCTGCAATCGCAAACGCCTTTCATGACTTACTGCAGCCTAAATACTTGATGCTAACTCTCGGTGCAGATGGAGTGCTTTTTCAAGAAACGGTAGAACACGGTAGCGAAAAATCAAGGGCCGACATCCTTCCGGCTCTGAATCAGAATGCAAGAGATGTTACCGGCGCCGGAGATTCATTTTTGGTGCTCGCGTCTCTAGCGCTAACTGTTGGTGCTGAGCTCAGCCAAGCAGCCTATTTAGCGTCGATCGCGGCAAAAATTCAAGTTAGTCGCGTGGGTAACATTCCAATCACGGCTGATGAGATTCGTACGAATCTGCACAAATGAAAGCATTGTTACTCGCAGCCGGATTGGGTACTCGCCTTCGGCCTATCACTGAAGAAATTCCCAAGTGCCTAGTCCGGGTAAATGGTGTAAGCATGCTTGGATTTTGGTTACAAAAACTAAATACGAAATCTATAACTTCTATTCTGGTTAACACCCATCACTTTGCGGATAAGGTAAAAAAAGAAATTCACGAGCTCCTTATTGATAAAGAAATTCATATTTTTCACGAAGACACACTATTGGGAACTGCAGGAACTTTAAATGCTGTCGCAAAATTGAATCCGTCTTCAGAGCTCTTGGTTGTACATTCTGACAACTTTTCAGAAATCGTTATGGAAGATTTCCTGAAGGCTCATAATGAACGGAATAAGAATTGCTCAATAACAATTGCTATTTTTAAGACAAATAACATACAAATGTCTGGGATGGTCGGAATAGATGGAGAGGGGGTGGTTCAAGATTTCACAGAGAAGCCTTTTTTTTCAAATCTAACTTTGGCAAATGCTGCAGTCTACGCTTTTGACCTTGATGCAATCGAAGAAATTTTATTGGAACATACATTTGCGAATGACATTGCACGCGATATCCTTCCTCACTTTCTGGGAAGAATACAAACTTTTGAGATTCAGGGATTTCATATGGATATGGGTACAATGGAAAACCTCAACCT
>Ga0209550_10001807_pt1 | contig 20564 bp, 21 predicted proteins | sample LauGreSuBDMM15SN_2_FD_187567 | JGI IMG/M metagenome (GOLD analysis project Ga0209550, IMG submission 187567) | Freshwater lake microbial communities from Lake Michigan, USA - Su13.BD.MM15.SN (SPAdes) (version 5) | ecosystem: Environmental > Aquatic > Freshwater > Lake | place: Lake Michigan... | reverse complement strand
GTCGATGGGGTGGTCGGAGGGAACGGGAGAAGGCGAGCCGGGGAGAGGGGGCGAGGGGGAGACGGCGGGTGGGAGGGCGGGGGCGGTGATGGGTTGGAAGGACCAGTGCGCGCGGGCCTGCGCGAGCGTCATGGGGACGATCTTCGGAGCGGACGGGGCGGGGGCGGTGATGCGGGGATCGGGTGCGCCGCGTTGGACCCACTCGGTGAAGATGGCGACTTCGGCGGCGCTGAGCGCCTCCTTCGGCGGCATCTGGAGGTCTTCGTTTTTGCGACTGATCGCTGCGACGAGCAGGCTTTTTGCGGGATCGCCGGGCACGATGACGGCGCCGGTGTCACCGCCGGCTTGCCAGCCGGGCTGGGAATCGAGGCGGAGACCGCCCTTTTGTTTTTTGTCACTGTGGCACTCGTAGCAGCGCTCGATGAGGAGCGGGCGGACCTTGCCTTCGAAAAAAGCGAGATCGGCCGCGTTTTCGGCAGACAACGTGCGCGGGGCCAGAAGGGAGAGGACGAGGGCGATGAAGGGGCGAATCATCGGATGCGGTGTCGAGATAATACGCCTCGCGGGCGAAGGGACAGGAGAAAGTCTGGAAACCGGACTGCCGCGACGGAGCTAGTCGGAGAATCGGAGCGCACAGCGCACCCGTCAGCTGATTGCGAGAGCTTCGATAGGCGGACAGACATTTTAATGGGAAGCATCGTCCGTTCGAAATCGCGGTGGAAGAGCGTCGAAAAGGGTCTGCGGGAGGAGCGCGCTTGCGCGCGATGGGACGGGGCGTCGCCAAGCGAAGCGGCGGCGAAATCGCCCGGAGCCGCTGGCAGGGGCAGGGTGAACCATTGACCCTCGCCGCGACTCACGCCCGCTCCTGAATCACGAACCGAATCGTCTGACACGGGCAGCGACGATAGCGCCGGATATCGTCATCGACTCTGATGAAACCCGCGCACCTTGACACAGGCCTACGTGTGCTACAGCCGTGCCTCATGGCCGCCACCACCACTACCACCATCCGGCTCGCGCCCGCCGCCAAGCGCCGCATTGTCGCCGCTGCCCGCCGCGCAGGAGAAAGTCCCGCCAAATTTATTTCTTCCGCCGCGCTCGCCCGTGCCATGGCGTCGTCGGACACACCCGACGCCCGGCTCATCCTGCTCGAACGCCGGGCCGCCGCCCTCCGGGAGGCGGTGGAGGACGAGATTGATGCCCGCGTCGGCGACGCCGCGTGGGAACGTCATCTCGGCACCGGCTCCCGCTTGCGGACCGGAGAGGAGGTCTGGCGTGAGTTGGGACTACCGGATTGAACCGACCGCGCAACGCCACCTGCGCGACCTTGGCCCGGCAGCGGCGCTGGTCATCCGCGGCTACCTCGATCAACGCATCCGGGGCGCAACCGATCCTGCTGCGTTTGGTAAACCGCTGCGCGGCTCCAAGCACAGCCTCTGGCGCTACCGCGTGCAAGATTACCGCCTCATCTGCCGGCTGGAAAACTCGGTGCTGATTGTCGTGGTCGTCGCGGTCGGCCACCGCTCTTCCGTTTATGAACCGTGACTCTACCGGACCGGCTGAAGCCGGCACTACGAACACGGCAGAGCGCATCCGCTGTTATTTCAGCAAAGATCTGATCACAACCGGCGCCGGGCGTTGGCTCCATCGTTGATTGCTGAAACGGAAAATTCGGGTGGTTGGCGCGTCGAGCCGTGTTCTGCTTTGCTCTCGTCGTGGTGAGGAGCGCGAGTGACTTTGCGATAGCCGAATGAACCAGCGGATTTCCCGCAGATTCGGGGCACCGCAGATCGAGGAGACGGATTGGGGAGGATCGCGCGGGATAGCGATTCGTTGGATCGATGTGGATAGATATCTGCCCGGTCCTGAATCTGTGGGGGAATTTCGGTGGAGTTCCTGCCATGGGTTTTTAGCCCATCACGGATCGGATTTTTCCCAAAGATTCAGGGCACCGCAGATCGTGGAGACGGATTGGGCGATGCTTCAATGGGCAGACTCAATAGTTTTGTAGGTCAGAAATTTGGCGAAAGAGCGCTCGTGAGCACGAGTGGCGATTCCTGAAAGAGTGAAAGGGCACCTAGCGTGGGTAGGGCAGTTTGGAATCGGGCGGTGGCGATCGCAGCGGCCTTCTCGACTGGCTTCGATTTGAAGTTTTACGCGACATTTTCAGGCGGAGACGGTGGTTGGCGCGTGACCTGCAATGGGTGGAGCATGGCCGTGCTTCCTGTGACTTCGCCGCCCGGCAACCGACGCTCTCCGCAGCCTCGGCCTTGCTCGACCGCGGGCGCCGTCGCGGTGCGTTTGTCGGCTCGCGCGTTGACAGTGATCCGTCCGACGTTTGTTCATTTAAAGAGTAACCGCAGTGTCGGATTTCCCTGCGATCCTATTCCCCCATGAGCCTCTCCTCTTCGAACCCCATTCAGCCCGCGTGTCGTTTTGATCGGTCAAGATCCGCGTCCCGAGTGGTGCGATGGGCATGGCTGAGTTTCGCGCTGGGGTTGGTGCCTGCGGTCCTCGCGGCCGCCGAGAATTGGACGCATTGGCGCGGGCCGCATGCCAATGGCACTGCGCCGCTGGCTGATCCGCCGACGGCGTGGGATGGCGCGAGCGGGAAAAATATCCGCTGGCGCACGGAACTGGTCGGGAAAGGCAGCGCCACGCCGATCATCTGGGGTGACCAAGTATTCATCGTCTCCGCTGAGCAAACGGACCGCAAAGCGAAGCCGGGAGAAATCCCTGATCCGAAGGACCGCGTGACGCCGCGCAAGGGCTACGAGCGCCAGACCACGGAACCCACGGATTTTTTCCGCTTCATCGTGACGAGTTATCACCGCGGGACCGGCAAAGAAATCTGGCGCAAAGTCGTCGCGGAACTCGTGCCGCACGAGGGTCATCACGCGACGCATTCCTACGCTGCGGGCTCGCCGACCACCGATGGGGAGCGGCTCTACGTCTCGTTCGGTTCGTTCGGGATTTTTTGTTTCGATCTCAACGGGAAGCCGCTGTGGGAGCGCCAACTCGGGCGGCTGACGACCCGCCGCGGCTATGGCGAGGCGGTCACGCCGGTGCTTCATCAAGGACGACTGTTGATCAATTGGGATCAGGAATGGGATTCCGCGTTGTATTGTTTGGACGCCAAAACGGGTGAAACCAAATGGAAGGCCGACCGCGATGAGATCACCACGTGGACGACACCGTTCGTGACCGAGTTCAATGGGAAGACCCAGGTGATCCTCAACGGCACCCGCAGCGTGCGTAGCCACGATTTGGAGACTGGCCGCGTCATCTGGTCGTGTGCGGGGATGACCGAGAACGCCATCCCGGCGGCGCTCCGTTACCAAGACGCGGCGATTATTCTGAGTGGGTATCGGGGCAACAGCGGGGTGTCGGTGCCCCTGTCGTCGCAAGGTGACCTCGGGTTGGATGGGCCGGTGAATTGGCGCACCAAGTCCGGCAATCCGTATGTGCCGTCGCCGGTCTTGGTGGGCGACCGGCTCTATTTCACCAAGCACTTGGAAAATGTGCTGACCGTGCGCGACGCGGCGACGGGCACGGCGGTCATCGACGGTGAACGCATCCCGGGTCTCGCCCAACTTTACTCTTCGCCGATCTACGCCGGCGGGCGCGTCTACTTCACCGACCGCAATGGCGTGACCGTCGTCCTGAAGCCTGGTCCGACGGTGGACGTGGTGGCCACGAACGCGCTCAAGGAAGGCGTGGATGCGTCGCTCGTCGCCGTGGGCAAGCAGCTTTTTGTGCGCGGGCAGAAATCACTTTTCTGTATCGAGACGAAAGAGTGAAGCCGATCCGCTGTGCCCAATTCTAGCCCTGAATCGCCTGCAAGCAGGCTCCTGCCTTCAGATCGATCAGCCTCTTCCTGAACGCCCGTTGGAGAAAGTCCCACTCCAATCCCCGTCGAACCCACGACAAAATCATGCCCACTACCCGCCCGGTCCTCCGCATCGCGATCAAAACCATGCGCACGCCAACACGTTTCCTCGCGGCGATGCTGGCCGTTTCCGTCGGAGGGGTGGCCTCGGCCCACGCCCAATCCGCCGCCCCGGCTGCCCCTGCCGTCGGTCAATCCGCGGTCGCACTCGAGAAGTTTGAAATCAAGGGAGACCGCTTCGAATCCCGTAACGTGGACCAGCCCCGCACGGTGGACGACATCACTCCCTACGTGGTCGTCGACCGCGAACTCATCGACCGGAGCGGCGCAATTTCGATGCAGGACTTCATCACGCAGTTGCCGCAGAACACCGCCAACGCGGTCTCGCCGAGTGGCATCGGCAACACCAACGCGAACGTGAGTGTGATCAATTCCCGCGGCCTCGGCGCAGCCGATACCCTCGTGCTCGTCAACGGCCGGCGCCTGCCCAGCGGGTCGGCGTCGTCCACCGCGTCCGGGCAAGCCGACCTCAATACCATCCCCCTCGCGGCCGTCGAACGCATCGAGTTCCTGCCCAGCTCGGCGGGCGCGATCTACGGCGCCAACGCCACCGGCGGCGTGGTGAATATCATCCTCCGCAGCGATTACCGCGGCTTCGAGATTTCCGCGACATATGGCAATCGCACGAGTGCGGGCGACGCCGCGCGGGTGGGTTTTTCGCTCGCGGGCGGCATGGTGTTCAATCAAGGCCGGACCCAGTTGATGATGTCGGCGAATTATTCGCACAACAACGGCATGTCCAACAACGAGGGCGGATTTTACGCGCGCATGCGGACGCGCGTGCTGGAGCGCAATCCCTCGCTCTTCAACGGGCTGGCGTTTCCCGCCATCGGCTCGAACCTCAACATCCAGCGCGCGACGGGCGCCACCACAAATCTGCCGATCATCAACGTGCCCTATGCGTCGGTCCCGCGCACGTCGAACGGTCTCCTGACCGCCTCGCAGCTCATTCCGCAGCTCGACAACAACGCCACGGAAGGTTGGGGCGCACGCGGCGGCGGCGGCCAGAACTGGACGCGGCAGGAGCAGGGCATTCGCGCCCTCATGACCGAGTTGACGCACCGCTTCACGAAGGACACGGAGGCGACGCTCCAGGTGAATCTGGCTGAAAACACGGCATTTGTCCTGGACGGCGAGTTTCTCCAAGCCTCGGTGCCGGCCGCCAACCCCTACAATCCTTTCGGCACGGCGGCGCTCGGCGCCGCCGGCGTGCCGGTGCTCATCACGACACGCCTGCACGACACCGCCAACACCCCGCGCAACACCAAAACCCAAACATGGAATGTGCTGACTTCGTTGAAGGGCAGGCTCCCCGGCGACTGGCGCTGGAACGGCGACGTTTCCTACGGTCACTCCACCCAGAGCCGCCGGTTGAGTACGGTCGTGACGTCACGCGTGACTGCGGCGCTGGCCGGCACTCTGCCGGGATTTGTCGGTAAATTCTACAATCCCTTCATCGGGCCCGCCAGCGGCCTCGCCAACGATCCGGCCCTCGTGGCCGAAATCAGCCGGATCAATGTGCAGGGTGCCAGCACCGGAATGTGGTCGAGCGCCCTGCGGGTCGCGGGGCCGATAAAGTTTCTGCCGCTGGTCGAGCCACAGCTCTCGGGCGGGGTCCAGTGGCGCACCGACTCGGCTTTCAACGGACTCAACGGCGACATCGTGGTCGGCACCAACAGCCCGGCTACCGCGACCGTTACGCCCGACATCACGCGCGAGACCTACGCCACCTATGCCGGAGCGACCGTGCCGCTGATCGACGCGAAACGTCCTAGTCCGTTCGCCAAGCGCTTCGAGCTCACGGGGTCGGTCCGCAGCGAGCACCAGTCCGGCGAAGTCGATGGCGCCACCAAGGCTCGCAGAAAGGGATCCTATGCCAGCACCACCACCGCGACGGGCCTGCGGTTTGAGCCGATCACCGGCCTGACGTTTCGGGCGAGCTACGGCGAGGGCTTCACCCCGCCGGCGGTGGGCAGCATCGGTGCCGCCTTACCCGGCGAACTTCCGCTGACCATCACGGACCCGCGTCGCAACCAAGCCTACACCGTCGCCGACACGGTCACTGGCGGCAACCCGGGCCTGGCACCCGAAACTTCGGAGAGCTTCAATTATGGCGTCGTGTTCCAGCCGCGCTGGCTCACGGGCTTCCGGATCAGCGCGGATTTTTACCGCATCAAGAAGCAGGATCGCATCGTCAATTTGTCCACGACCACCCTCCTGGCGAACGAATCTCTGATGCCCGCCGAGCGGATCACGCGAGCCGCACCGACCGCCGCCGACACGGCCGCCGGCCGTCCCGGCGTGATCACCTTCCTCGACCTCACGCCGATCAACTCCACCGAGCTGCTGACCGAGGGCATGGACTTGAACGCGAGCTACCGGTTTGTGCTCGGCGAAAACCGTTTCGATGTGAGCGCACTCGGCACATTCGTGGACAAATACAGAACGCAGCTGGCCATCGGACAGCCCTCGCGCGAGGACGTCGGCTGGCCCTACCGGACGGCTAACGCCCCGCTGAAGCGTCGCGGCAACGCGCGCATCTTCTGGAGCCGCCAAGCTTTCACCGCGGGGGTGACGTGGCGCTATTTGGACTCCTACCAAATTACCACATCCCCCGCCGTCGATCTCGTCAGCGGCGGCCGCGTGGCCAGCGCGTCGGAATTCGACGTGCAGATGAGCTACAACTTTTCATCCGCCCGCGGACGCTCCGGGGTGTTTCGCTGGCTGGATCGCACCAAGGTCACGCTCGGCGCGAGCAACGTGTTGGATCGTGACGTGCCGTTTTACTTCACGGGCATCGCCAACACCGGGATCGCCGGGCTCTACTACAGCCCGCTCAGCGATCCGATGCAGCGCTTCGTTTACATGACACTGAAGAAAAGTTTCTGAGAGCAAACCTTTGCCCGGTGTGGGTAGTTGATGTGAAGGTGCCGTTCCAAATTTCCATGACACACGATTCGCAAGGTAGGAGCCCGCTTGCGGGCGATTCCTCCGCCCGTTCGCAAACGCCGTTGTGCCCCATCGTGCGCAAGCGCGCTCCTACAAGGTGTGTGCTCGTCGCGTTAAGCCTCGGTGCGGCCGCACTCGCCCAGTCCGCCGAGACGCGCTCGTTTGATCGCGTCAAGTTGTTGGAAGAAAAGGGCGAGACTTCGGCCAGCGTCAGTCTCGGTGACATCGATCGCGACGGCGACCTCGACGTCATCCTCGCGCGCGGCCGCCACTGGCCGCTCGACAACTTCATTCTCCGCAACGACGGCAAAGGCAACTTCACGCCGAGCAAACTCCCGGCCGAGGCCGACCGTACCTACTCCGCCGCCCTCGCCGATCTCGATGGCGAGGGCTCGCTGGATTTGGTCGTCAGCAACGACCGGCCGGACAAAAAAGTGATCTACCTGAATGACGGCCGAGGAAATTACCGGACGGCCGGCACGTTTGGCCGGCCCGAATGGTCGACGCGTTACATCACCGTGGCCGATCTCAATGGCGATGGCCGCCCCGATATTATCGTGGCCAATCGCTCCAGTAACCCGGCCAAGCCCGTGCCGTGCTTTGTTTGCCTGAACGATGGGAAAGGCGGATTTCCGAATGAGATTCCGCTGCCGACTCAATCGGCGACGATCATTATCGCAGCGGATTTGGATGGTGACGGGAAAATCGACTTGGTCGTGCCGCATCGAGATGGCGGGCAAAGCCTGATCTTCTGGAATGACGGGACCGGAAAATTTTCGGCGGCGCCGGTGCCGGTCGGACCCAAAGAATCCAACGTGCGGGCGGCTGTCGCGGCGGACATCGATGGCGACGGAACGGAGGATCTCGTCGTTGGCGATGCGAAGACCGGGCTGTTTATCTATCGCGGTAAAGGCGGGCGAACGTTCGACGAGCCATTTCCAGTCGGGGGAAAATCCGGTGCGCCCTATTCGATCGGGGTCATGGATCTGAATCGCGACGGGCAACGTGACCTCGTCGTCGGGCGGCAGGAGGCGCGCGGATCCGTTTTCTTCAATCAGAGCAGCGTAAAGAAATTTGCCTTTGAGGAGACCTCGTGGGGCGACGGACAGGGCGCCGTCTACGGCTTGGCGCTTGGCGATCTCGATGGCGACGGCTGGTCGGACATTGCGGCGGCGCGGTCGGAGGCGCCGAATGGGATTTGGTTCAGTGGGCCGGCGGTGAAGAAATAGAAAACTGGAATTCCGGCGCAACGGTGGTGCGGCGGGTTGGACGGCGCGATGATCCCGATAGTCCGACGAAGGGCGCTTTCCAAGTGCCCGGTTTGATGGGTGGCGCGGCGGTGGTTAGAAACCGCCGTTCCGGCGAGTGGGGCAAAAACTACCGCCTGAGCGATGCGCCCAATGAAAACGAAACGAGAGTCATTCATCTGTTTGAAGATGCCTGAATCTGCGGGAAAACTTCTGTAGGCCTGGGCTGATCGGGTGAGCGCATCACGGGCAAATCAAGGACCTGATTTTCCCCGCAGATTCAGGGCACCGCAGATCGCGGAGAAGGATTTCTGCGGATCAAGGGGAGGAGGCGTCGCCTCCTCTCTCCGACCTCTGTGGTTAACTCCCTGCCTCCTGCTAACCTGAATTATTTAACCACGGATTTCACGGATGCACACGGATCAACGCATCAAGACGGACGTGGAGTCATCCGTAATCTTGAATGGATTGGCAGGGGTATTAATCGGATCGGACCTGAATCTGCGGGAAACCTTCTGTGGGGTTTGGCTGATCAAGGCTGAGCGCATAACGAGAAAATCACGGACCTGATTTTTCCCGCAGATTCAGGGCACCGCAGATGGCGGAAAGGGATTGCTGGCAACGCGGGTACTACGATTCGAAGGAGCGACGAGGGTTTAGTGCGCCGGGGCGGGCGCGGTGCCGAGGGCGCGCATGACGGCGCGGTTGTTTTCGTTGAAAAGGTGGATGCCGTCGGCGCCAGCGGCATACCAGCGGGCGGCGCGGGTTTGGTAGTTTTCAAGGGAGAGGCTGTCGCGCTGGGGCGCGGCCATTTTTCCGGCCTTGATGAGTTTATCTTCGGCGGCGGTGAGATCGTGGCCGGAGACGATGCCTTCTTCGCCGAACAGCACGGCGCAGCCGGTGCCGGCTCCGCGGGCGAGTTGCACGAAAGGGGCGAGATCAAACTCGTAGCCGCCCAGCGTGCGCTGGCCGACAACGAGGTAGTCGAGCAGGCCCGCCTTGAGCCACGTGGCGATGTCGCAACCCAGGACGGCGTAGTCGCGGTGATCGATGCGGGCGGAGAGGCCGAGGCGGCGCCCGTGTTTCTCACCGGCGGCATCGAGGATCTTGCGGGTGTCGCGGAGGAACGTGGTCATGAACTCGGCACGAATCGGTCCCCAGCGAGGATCGGTCACGGGAAGAGGGCGCGGGTCGACGCCGTGTTTTTCCTGGAAGAGTTTAACGAGCGGTTCTTCGAAGCCGAAGAACGGGGGATGGCGGAGAAAATCGAGGTTGATGCCGTCGATGTCGCGGGTCGCGGCGTCGCGGAGGATGGCGAGTTTGAAGGCGCGGACCTCGGGGTAGGCGTAGGAAAGTTTGGTGCGGTCTTCGCCCTTGGGGCCGCGGACGCGGAACTCGGGATGCGCGCGCCAGAAATCGCTGTTGAATTGGCGGGAGAGCGAATCGTCTTTCGCGCTCGGGGCGTAGTCACCGTTCATGCGCATCGAGGCGTAGCAAAGAATGCGGTTGGTGCGGCAGGCTTGGGCGACGATGTCGAGGGTGTCGGTGCCTTCAGTGGCGAGGCGCCGAAGGGTGTCGGCGGCGAGTTGGTCACCGCGACGGCCGAAGTCGGTGACGCCGGTGCCGATGAGTTCGGACGTTTTCGAGGGAAAATTCACGCGGCTGCCGGAGGTGATGCACCATTCGAAGACGGCGACGGAGGTGTCGGCGTAGCTGGCGACCTGTTGGCGGAGGTCGTCGGCGTTTTTGTACCGGCCGCTGAAAAAGGCGCTGAAGCCATCGTCATTGACGATGACGAGCTTGGTCCCGTGGCGGGGTTGGGGGGCTTCGGAGGCCAGGAGAGGCCGTGAGGCGGAGGAGAGGAATGCGCCGAGAAGGAAGGTCGCGGCGAAGGCGGAAATTTTTTGCTTCATAGAGTTTTCGCGGAGAAGAGGGCGCCGGTGACGGGCGGCGTGAGCGTGCGGCGGGAAGCTGGATCATGCTCCGGGAAAGTCGATCAAGACGATCTCCGGCGAATGCGTCGCCACCGTACTGATACGGTCGGCCAGGCAAGCCAGCTAACGGTTTGGCAGCGCTTCAGAGCGAGAGCGTGGACGATCACCGCGCAGCGGATACGTCAGTACCCGCGCAACAGGAGCGCATTACTCTTTCGCTTCGAACGCGACCCGGACTGCGGCGGGAATCGGTTCGGCCTCCAGCCGACCGGTGGAGTCTTGGCGCACATGCACCGTCGTCATTTGCCCCCGAGCGACCTCCGTCCACCGGCCTGCACGGTCTTTCTCGAAAACGAATTCGAATCCCAGATTTGTTTGGCCGGTCTCCACGATCGACGCGGTAATTCGCACCACGTCATTGCAGCGCAAGGGACGCACGAAAACGCAGGAGGCCTCGCGTCGCGGCCAGCCGAGTCGAAGGCCGGCGGGCGTCGTGCTCATCATGGGCAGGCTCAACGCGCGAAACCACTCGTGTTCGCACACCTCCATCCAGCGATAGAAATTGGAAAAGTGCATGAGACCGGCGGCGTCCGTCTCATGGAATTCAACGCGGCGCGTGATCGAGAATGTTTGGCTGACCATCGATCAGGGTGGGGATTTTGCGCTCGCTGTCAAAAGGCGGGGCAGCGTTGTGACAGGAAAAAGTTGCCCGGGATACAGATCTGAAATCTTCCCTCGTGGGCATGAGTTGCCCCGCGCAAGTGATGGCTAGGCAAGCTCTGACCGCGGCGTACGGGTCCGCGGGCTCGCGCCGAATCCGAGGGGAGCAAGTCTCTGGCAGCTCTGGGTTGGGATGATGAAAAGTCCGTGGCTGGCCATCGCAGCGTCAGACGCTGACGATCTGCAGGGGCCCAGCGAACACCGGAGCCCGATCCCCATCGGCGAAACGTCTCAGCACACCAAGGACTGAAAATCCGAAAAATCTGCGCGGAGGCCGTCTTTCACCCCTTTGCAAATCACACTGACTGCGTCGTGCGAATGGAGTGACTCGAGGTGCGAACAGGCCGCTTGGAAATCGAAGATGCGCTCATCGGCCGCGAGTTCGCGGTACAGGAGCCGCGCGGCATCCTCGACGAACTTGATGTAGGTGCCGTTGAGTTCGGCGAAGGCCTGCTCGTCTTCGCGCTTCACCATGACTTGCGTCTCGGTTTTGAGCGCGTTGGCGCAGTGCCGCTGCAAGTCTTCGATCGTGAGGGTACGTTTATCCGCGAGGACGACCCGCACGCGGGCCTTCGAGCGCTGCGCGTGCGGGGTGGCGTAAGCCCCGCGTGTGCTCCGGGCATGTTCGGACAACTCGGCGCTGCAGGGACAGGTCGAAGAGTAGACAAAGTCAAACTCGACAATCCGGCGGAACTTTCCCGCGCGATCTAACGTCGCTTCGAAGGCGACCCGGTAATATTGCCATCCAGTGAGCCCGCTCCGCAGGCTGCGTTGCAGCATCGGAAAGGAGAACGATAAATTAATCCGCGCTTCAAAGGCGCCGATCTGGCGTTGGTATTTAGCCAGCAACCGCCGCAAAACCTCGAAGGAGAATACCTCGTCAGCGTGCTCGTAAAACGAGCGCATGATGCGCCCCATGTTGATCCCTTTGAGCCCGGCTTCGAGCGAGACGGTGCCGGTCACGCTGGTCTCGAGGATGTGGATTTTTCCGCCGCGCGCGCGGAATTTCAGCGGCAGGCGAAAGTTGGCGCAGCCGACCTGTTGAATGGGCACGTGCGCACCCTCCGCCGCGTTTACCGCGTCCATCATGTCGGGCAAGGTGGCTCGATACGCAGCGTGGGATTTAAAGTGCGCGTCGAAAGAGCGATTGATTTGGGGCGCGAGACCACCGGGCGCCTCGTGCAGATACATGGCTTTCTTTTTCATATCGCCTTTTGTGGGACTAAACGGACCAAGGGTTGGGACGATAACAATGGCGCCCAACTTCCGGTGCGAGCCGGTCGGAGTCCTTTAATCGGCGAGCGGCCCGTGGTATTCCGCAAAGTTGCGGGGCGTTTCGAACAGCTTCACACAGTGGAGGCGGGCCGGCTTGAGGCGCGGGGCGATTTCGTTCCAAAAAGCAATGACGAGGTTTTCCGTCGTGGGAATGATCCCGCGCAAAAAAGTCACTTCTTCATTCAAATTCCGATGATCGCAGTGGTCGACCACGGCCTCGTGCAAAATATCTTTCAATTCTCCGAGGTCGATCAGGTAACCGGTCTCCGGATTGGGAGTGCCGCGGACCGAGACCTCTAGAATGTAATTGTGACCGTGCCAGTGCGGGTTCGAACAGGGCCCATATTGTTGAATGTTCCATCGACGGCTCTTGCTCGGATTATAAAGCCGATGAGCCGAATTGAAGTGCACCTGCCGCGTGACGGTCACCACGCCCGGCTGGACACGGGGCGCGAGAAGATGGCGGGGAGCGGATTTGGTGGGCACAGATTGAGAAGAATGTGGAACGGACGGGAGGTCGGATTGGCGTGGTCGGGCGCGGGAAGATATCCGCCCAATAAACCAGCAGGTTGTTACGATCGGCGTTGCACTGCGGATGCTGCGACCTCCTTGGTTTTTCTGATCGGTGGCGCTCGGCGCATTCCGCTAGAAATCGTTGAGCAGGCGCGCGGTGGCTCCGCGATGATCAGGCGCATGGAATCGTAAATGGAATCGGGACGGGGTCGGCCACGCTGCGCATGCTTCGGCCAGCGGCCCGCGCTCGGGGCGAGCCCGAACCGGTTGGACGGCTAAGTCGCCAAATTAAGCGTTGGCTGCTTGCGGCCACTGATGATGCAGCGCAAATTAATTTCAGCTTGGCCGACCGGTCGAGCGTTTCTACCAAAATGCCATGCACTATCTCCTCATTGCGTTTCAGCTGATCGTAGCCCTCGGAATTCTGAACGTTTGGTTGCTTCGCGCCAGCAAGGTGACTCCGTTTCGTGGCGGTGACGCGAAGACCCTGCGCGAGGAATTCGCCGCCTACGGGTTGCCCTACTGGTTCATGTGCGTGGTCGGCGTGCTGAAGGTGGGACTGGCGCTTACCCTTCTGGCCGCCCTGTGGTTCGACCGCGTGGCGCCGCCGGCGTCGATTGCCCTCGGACTGCTGATGCTGGGAGCATTTGTCATGCACCTCAAAGTGAAAGATCCGGTCAGGAAAGCGCTTCCTTCCATCGGTGTTCTCGCGATGTGCGGAGCGATCGCGCTGCTGTCGGCAGCCCGCTGACTAGAACGCGAATAAACACAAGTAGGCATTCAGCGCCAAATAGAGCACTGCTGGCGTCGTCCGAGGCAGCGGGTCTTTGATTTTAATGCGGACACCGACCGCGACCAGCATCATGAGCGCGAGCCCTCCTGATGCAGCGAACCCGATCCACGGCTGATCTAAGCCGGCGACCAAACCAAGCGCCCCGGCCAGTTGCAGTGTCCCGACCAGCGGGCGCTGCGCGGCAAGGCCATAGCGTTCGAACTCGGTTTTGAAGGAGGTGAGGAGAAAGCAAGCTGAGCCGTAGCCGAGAAACGAAATAACTGAAAACAGAATCAAGGCTAGCTTCACAGCGGTGGAATTCGAGTATCGCGACGTCGGAGGATTTATAATTGCGATGGCAACAATCTGGATACCGAAAAAGTTTTGCTCTGGTCGCGATTCACTCCAGACCGACCGGATTTGGGCGGGGCGCGCGACCAAATCGTAACCGTCAATGAGAGATCACCGGCGAGCGAGATCGCGTTTAGTCGGACGGCGTTCGACTGAACGCGAAACTCACTTGTCCAGATTTTTCATCACCTGGAGAGCTGCGTAGAAAGCGACCCCGAAAAGCACCATAATGAAGGCCGCGAAATAAGGAACGAGCTCATTCATGTTTGGTGCCCCCGATCATCTTCAGATAGATGCCAAAACCCAAAATCGATGGAACCCAAAGTCCTACGAAAATGGCATCCAGTTTATGTCCCTGAAAATAGGTAAGCTCTGAAAAGAGGAGTGCGAGGAATGCGGCAACAAACAGTAGTTTGTCAGTCAGCGAGAACTTTGTGAACATGGGAGAATTGTGACGAACGGGGGCTGGAGGATTGAGATAGTTCCTAGGATATTCTTGGCTTCGGCGCAGCTTGGTAGAGACAAGAAGAACGGGAGCGGAATTCTGCCCCTGTCAAATTATATTCGAGTATCGGTTAAATGCATCCGCTCGGCACACCTGCTCGTTGATAAACGAGACCGGATCCGTTCTGGGCCCGGTTTCTCTCACAACAAAAATCAACCATCGTTCCCATGAAGCTTCGTTCATTGTTTGCCACCCTCGCCCTCTGCACCGGTCTGGTCTCTGCGGTATCCGCCAAGACTGTCGTAGAAATCGCTATCGGCTCGCCCGATCACACCACGCTCGTCGCCGCCGTGAAGGCTGCGGGGCTCGTTGAAACGTTGAGCGGCAAGGGACCGTTCACCATTTTTGCGCCGACCAACGCCGCTTTCGCCAAGCTGCCCGCCGGCACCGTGGAATCGCTTTTGCTGCCAGAAAACAAAGCCAAGCTCGTTGCGATTCTCACCTATCACGTCGTTCCAGCCAAGGTCATGGCCGCAGATGTGAAGACCGGAGAAGCTCCGACGGTTAACGGTAAAGCGCTTAAGCTGAAGGCCAACGCGTCCGGCGTGATGGTCAACAATGCCAAGGTTGTCGCCACGGATCTGGTTGGCTCCAATGGAGTCGTCCACGTCGTCGACACCGTGATCCTTCCCTAATCGAAAGTTGTGTTGGTTCAGTCGCTCCTTTCCAGTAAGTAACCCGGGATGGTGCGGTGATTCTTCGGTGTAGCCGAAGATTCACTTCGCCGTCCCGGCTCCATTTTTGAACAGCGCGTCTCTGTTCAGATCCCGTTCCAAGTGCGCCTCGAGCCCGTGGCCAAGCCCTTGGCCGACGACGGGTCCTCTTGCCTCTTCGCCCGTAAGTCTCACGATGTTCACTGAGTGGTCTCCTTCGTCGAATTCACAGATTGTACTGACCCCGACCGAGGCGCAGCGATCTGGCTTCAGAGTGCGCCCGGACGGACCGTTCGTCGGCCGCCAGCGATGGAATCAGTTGCTGTTTGCGCACTGGGAAATTGATTCGGCGACTGTGCAGGCCAGTCTACCGGGTGGGCTCTACGTCGATACCTTTGCTGGAGCGGCTTACCTTGGGATCGTGCCCTTTGCCATGGAGCGCGTTCGCCCCGCGTGGCTTCCGGCCCTCCCGTGGGTATCGTGGTTTCTCGAACTTAACGTTCGCACCTACGTTCATGATGCGAGGGGAAGGCCGGGAGTTTGGTTCTACTCGTTGGATTGCAATCGGGCTCTCGCGGTCGCGATCGCGCGCCGCTTTTTTCATTTGCCCTACTTCCGAGCGCGGATGGCAGCGTCCCTTTTCGAAGGGAAAATCCACTACGAATCTCAGCGCTGCGACGAAAATGCCACGGCCAGTCGCTTCGCTTGGACGCCCGGGGTAACGTCCGCACCTGCCGCCCCGAGCTCGCTCGAGTTCTTTCTCGTCGAGCGGTATCTATTGTTTGCGGCGGACCCGGCGGGCCGAATCTATTCCGGACGGGTGCACCATGCACCGTATCGCGTGAATAAACCGAGCCTTGCAGAATTTTCGGTCGAGCCAGCGCGGCAGGCGGGATTCCATTTGGAGGGCGGGCCGACGTCCGTGCTGGCCGCGCTGCCCGTCGATGTATCCATTTTTCCACTCGTGCCCGCTTTTTGATATTTCTCATGAACACACCTCTCAACGATTCACCTGTCTGGCTCATTACCGGCTGTTCGAGCGGGCTTGGTCGTGCGCTGGCGGCGCGCGTGCTGGCCCGGGGCCATCGCCTCATCGCGACCGCGCGTCAGCCGGAAACGCTCGACGAACTGGTCGCCGCCGATCCGAGCCGGTGTCGGGCGCTCGCGCTCGACGTCGCGGACCCGTCGCAAGTCGCGCCCGTGGTTGCGCAGGCGGCGGAAATTTTTGGCCGGTTGGACGTGGTGGTGAACAACGCTGGCTACGGCTTGGTCGGCGCTGTCGAGGAATACGACGAAGCCCAGATCACGCGCAATTTTGAGACGAATTTTTTCGGCGCGCTACGGGTGATTCGCGCCGCCCTGCCGATCTTGCGCGCCCAGCGTCGCGGGCATTTTGTGAACATCAGTGCGGCGGCCGTCATCGCCAACTATGCCGGCTTTTCGATCTACGGAGCAACCAAGTGGGCGCTCGAAGGGCTCTCGGAGTCGCTCGCCGCGGAAGTCCGCCCCTTGGGGTTGAAGGTGACGATTGTGCAACCCGGCCCGTTTCGCACAGAGTTTATTTCACGGTCGCTCGAACGCGCGAGTGCGGCGATTCCCGACTACGACCCGTCGAGTGGAAAGTTCCGGCGCTTCCTCGAAACGATGAACGGACGGCAACCCGGTGATCCCGCGAAGGCAGCCGACGCGATCATTTCCGCCGTGGAATCGGATAATCCACCGCTGCGCCTCGTGCTCGGCAAATATGCGATCGACAAAACCCGCCGGAAACTCGGGTCGGCGGCGCGAGAACTTGACGCGGCGAGCGCTGCGGGCGCGGCCACAGATTTCACCATCGAAGGCCAAGCGGAGGCGCCGCGATGAGCGCGGCGAAATCGGTGCGTTCGCTCGTGCTCGTGCTCGGAGATCAGCTCGACGCAGAGTCGTCGGCGCTCGATGGGTTTGATCCGCACCGGGACGTGATCTGGATGGCGGAGGTGGCCGAGGAGTCGGAGCACGTCTGGACGAGCAAGCCGCGGATCGCGGTTTTTTTGGCGGCGATGCGGCACTTCCGCGACGCGCAGAAAAAACTGCAGCGACGGGTCAGCTACACTGAAATCGATGCGCCCGGAAATACTCAGACCCTCGCGGGTGAATTGGCGCGGGCCGTGGCGGAGCTGTCGCCGGAGCGATTGATCATGACGGAAGCCGGCGAGTGGCGGGTCCAAGAGGCGATCGCGGCGGCGGCGAAGAGGGAGCAGTTGCCGCTGGAGGTGAGGGGCGACCGGCATTTTTTCCAGACCCGGGCCGATTTCGCGGCGCATGCCGAAGGACGGAAAATGCTGCGCATGGAATTTTTCTATCGCGAGGTGCGGCGGAAACACGGCGTGTTGCTCGACAAAAAAGGCGAGCCGGAGGGAGGACAGTGGAATTTTGATCACGACAACCGCGGAAGTTTTTCCAAAGGCGGACCCCAGGCGGAAAAGCTGCGCGCGCCAATCATGACCCCGCCTGATGCGATTACGCGGGCGGTGTTGGCGCTCGTGGAAAAGCGGTTCGCGAGCCATCCGGGCGAACTCAAGGCGTTCGCGTGGCCGGTGACGCCGGAGGAGGCGAGGGGAGCGTTGCGCGATTTTATCGAGCATCGGTTGTCGAGCTTCGGGAAATTTGAGGATGCGATGTGGATGGATGAGCCGTGGCTGTTTCACTCGCGGATTTCGGCGGCGATGAATCTGAAGTTGCTGAATCCGCGCGAAGTGGTTGCGGCGGCGGAGCAGGCTTATCGGGCAGGGAAGGTGCCCCTCGCCAGCGCGGAGGGTTTTATCCGCCAGATCCTCGGGTGGCGGGAGTATGTCCGCGGGATTTATTGGCACCACATGCCGCGCTACCTCGGCCTCAATGCGCTGGGTGCGAAGGAGAAACTCCCCGAGTTTTATTGGACGGGAAAATGTGAAATGAACTGTCTGCGCCAGAGCATTGGGCAAACGCTGGCGCACGGCTACGCCCATCATATCCAGCGGCTGATGGTGACGGGTCTCTATGGGCTCCTCCTCGGAGTGGATCCGCAGAACGTTCACGAGTGGTACCTCGCGGTCTATGTCGATGCGGTCGAGTGGGTCGAGCTGCCGAACACGCTCGGGATGTCGCAGTATGGCGACGGCGGGATCATGGCTTCGAAACCGTATGCGGCGACGGGGAAATACATCGACCGGATGAGTAATTACTGTGCGGGGTGTCGGTTTGATCCGGCGAAGTCGGTCGGCGAAGAGGCCTGCCCGTTTACGACGCTCTATTGGGATTTCCTGATCCGGCATGAAGCGCTGCTCGCCAAGAATCAGCGGATGGCGTTGCAGGTAAAAAACATTGCGCGGCTCAAGCCGACGGAGCGCACGGCGATTCAAGCGCGCGCCCAGGAAATCAGGGGCAATGGCGGAGCCCCCGCGGCGGCGGGTGGACTTTTGGCGCTTGAGAAGTGAGGAATTTAACGATGCCGAAGATGCGCAAAAAATCTGACCTACCGACGAAGCCCTGCGTGGTGTGCGGGCGGCCCTTTACGTGGCGGAAAAAATGGGAAAAAGTGTGGGACGAGGTGAAGTTTTGTTCGGATGCGTGCCGGATGCGGAAACAGGGAGGGGCCCGTGGGTGAGGGCCGCTCAGGCGCGAGGGATTTCATCCGTCGCGGCGCGGTTAACGCGCCGGCGGCTGTTGGGGCCGCCACGGGGGCGGGATGTCGACGGACTCGGATCTGCGCGCCACGAAAGGCTGATGCTTTATGAATGAAACGATTGCAGTCGTCGGCGCAGGTATTTCCGGGCTTTTGGTCGCGCGCGCGCTGCAGGCGCGCGGTGGCAACGTGGTGGTGCTTGAAAAGAGCCGTGGCCTCGGTGGGCGCTTGGCGACGAAGCGGGTGGGGGAGGCGGTGTTCGACACGGGCGCGCAGTACTTCACGGCGAAGTCGGCGCGTTTTGCGGCGCTGGTAGCCGAGTGGGCGACGACTGGCGTGGTGGCCCCGTGGCCGGGCGCGTCGGCGCATCGCTGGATGGCTCAGCCGAGTATGAATGCGCTGGGTAAATTTTTAGCGGGTGGGCTCGAAGTGCGGCGGGAGGCAAAAGTCTTGAAGGTCCAGCGCGCACCTGACGGATGGGAGCTCACGATTGAAAATCAGCCGCCGGCGCGCGCAGAACGCTTGGTGCTGACGGCCCCATTACCGCAATCGCTGGCCTTGCTCGAGGCAGGTGGGGTGGAGTTACCGAGTGACCTGGCAAAAGAATTGGCGGCGCTGACGTATCATCCGTGCTTGGCGTTGCTGCTGACGCTCGGGGGTGCGAGTGCGGTGCCGGTCGAGGGTGTGGCGCTGACGAACGGACGGGTGCGGTGGATCGCCGACAATACCAAAAAAGGAATTTCACCGGGGGTGGCGGGGGCGGTGACGGTGCATTTGAGTCCGTCGTTTGCGGCGGAGCATTTGCTGAAGACGGAGACGGAGCTGGCGGCGCTGGTGCTACCGGACATCGCGGAGTGGTTGGGTGCGCCCGTGGTCAACGTGGCGTTGCAGCGCTGGAAGTTCAGCGAGCCCGTGGCGTCGTTCGCGAAAGGGTGTGTGTGGCTGCCCGAGCTGGGCCTAGGTTTGGCGGGTGACAGTCTGGGTGGTCCCCGCGTGGAAGGCGCGGCGCTCTCAGGATTGGAATTGGCCGATCGCATGGCGGTGAACGCGAACGCATGAACGGCGCGGTGGCAGGCGCATCCGCCGAAAAAATCGGCCAAGGTGCCCAGCAGGCCGTGGAGTATTTCATGCTCGGCGCGATTTAGGAAAAGCGTACCGAGGTCGTAGGGGAAATGGACGTACGCCCCTTCAAGACCTGCAAGCCATCCGACGAGCCTGCGTCCGCCACGAGCGGATCTGCCTCCCACAACGTGAGTGACAAATCGGGATCGAGGCTGATGACCTCTCCCGGTGTCCACGTTCGCTTGATTTCGAAATGCGCCCCCGCGCGCGGCGTCGCGTCGTCAGCAAGGCCGACCATCCCTGCTCTCACGAGCAGGGCTACACAGGGCTACACGGGAAACAGAGCGAGTCCGCGGCGCGCTCACGGCTGACGATGCTTGTAGCCCGCCTCGTGAGAGGCGGGACCGACTGCCACGCCAGGGTCCGACCGTCCCCGCTCTCACGAGCAGGGCTACACGGGAAACACCCGTTGCGGATAAACTGCGGGCCACCTTCAGCGTAGTTGCTGGGGATCAAGGATGACATGTTTGATTATTTTCCGGCCGGAAGTATAGGTTACATGGATACGGCCGTCGTCCGCCTGAATCACCGCCGGGTAGGCGTAGCCGCTCACGACGGGCGCGGTCTCGAGCGTGAGCACGTGTTGCCACTTCAGCCCGTCGACGGATACCGCGACATCGAGCGGAAACCGGTCTCCCTTCGCTTCGGCGGCGCGGTGCGCGGAGTGGTTGTAAACGATCAGGTGGCGGCCGTCTGCCAGGGTGACGGCATCAGTGCCGGAATTCGGGTTTGGCAGCTCGGTCGCGGTGAGCGGGCCCCACGTTTTCCCGCCGTCCCGCGACCACGTCTGCGCGACGACGCCCTGCTTGGTGCGGGCGAGCGCCTGGAGCGTACCCTCGCCGTGCATTAAAATGCTCGGCTGAATCGCGTCGAGCCCCGGGCCTTTCGCCACGGGTCCAATCTTCGACCACGTCGCACCGGCATCGCGCGA
>Ga0209550_10001805_pt1 | contig 20575 bp, 20 predicted proteins | sample LauGreSuBDMM15SN_2_FD_187567 | JGI IMG/M metagenome (GOLD analysis project Ga0209550, IMG submission 187567) | Freshwater lake microbial communities from Lake Michigan, USA - Su13.BD.MM15.SN (SPAdes) (version 5) | ecosystem: Environmental > Aquatic > Freshwater > Lake | place: Lake Michigan... | reverse complement strand
AGTCGTAATGCAGCGGCGTCAGCAGGGTCTCGATCATACTGCATCTCCGTGGAGCAGGGCCTCAACTCCGCGTAGCCCTGCTCGTGAGAGCAGGGACCGACGCATCGGGCATCCCACTCGCACGCTTACGTTCACGTTCACTTTCATGTTCACTTTGATCATCAGTCGTCCCCCTCGCTCTCGGTGCGCTTCTTCAGAATCTCGGCGTGCTCGGCCCGTTTGCTGTATTCGACGTGCCCGCCTTTGCCGAACACGAGCGGGCGCTCGTCGTCAGTCAGCAACGTCACCGCCCGCCCGTCATGGTTCTGCACCGTCGATTCATCGAACCGAAAGTGTCGCAACACCCCACCAAACGTCCGCTGTAAATTCTCCTCGGTAAACACCTCCGCGATCGGCCCCGCTGCGAGCACCGTGCGGTTGATCAGCACCACATGGTCGCAAAACTCCGGTACTGATCCGAGGTTGTGCGTCGAGACGAGGATGATGTGACCCGCTGCTCGCAATTCCCGGAGCAGCGCGATGATCGCCGTCTCGGTGTTCACATCCACGCCGGTAAACGGTTCGTCCAACAAAATCACGCGCCCGCACTGCGCCAGCGCCCGCGCCAGAAAAACCCGTTTCCGCTGCCCGCCCGACAATTCGCCGATCTGCCGCTCGCGAAATTCCAGCATGCCGACCCGCGCGAGACTCTCCTCCGCGATGCGCCGATCCTCCGCGCGCGGTGTCCGCATAAAATTCATGTAGCCGTAGCGCCCCATCAAGACCACGTCCCACACGCTCACCGGAAAACTCCAATCGACCTCCTCGGACTGCGGCACGTAGGCCACGAGATTCTCCTTCAAAGCCGCCTTCACCGGCCGGCCCGCGATCGTCACCGTTCCCGCCGTCGGCTTGAGCAACCCCATGATCGCCTTGAACAACGTCGACTTCCCGCTGCCATTAACTCCCACCAAGGCACAGATCGCGCCGCCTTCGAGCGCAAACGAAGCAGCGCGCAGCGCCACGTTTCCATTGGGATAACTCACCGTGACGTCACTCACGCGCACGCTCATTTCAGTGGAGACAGGGTTCATACGTTCCGAAGGCAGGAGCCCGCTCGCGGGCGATTTCCCCAGCGCGGGACCACCGGTGTGCTCAAACTCCAAGGCAGTCGCGCGACGAAATTCATTTATCGAGAAACCCTTTCACAATCGTGCGCGCATTGTAGTCCATCAATTTCAAATACGTCGGGGCCGGACCCTGCGCATCCGTCAACGAGTCGACGTAGAGCACACCGCCGTAACGCGCCCCCGTCTCCCGGGCCACCTGCTGCGCCGGTTTGGCGCTCACGGTACTCTCGCTGAACACGACAGGGATTTTGTGCTGCCGCACGCCGTCGATGACTTTGCGCACCTGCTGCGGCGTACCCTGCTGATCGGCGTTCACCGACCAGAGGAACAATTCCTTCATCCCGAAATTTCGCGCCAGGTAGGGAAACGCGCCTTCGCTCGACACCAGCCACCGCCGCTCAACCGGAATCTTTTCCAGCTCCATCCGGACCGTCCGTTCGATCTCCGAAAACTTCGCCGTGTAGGCCGCCGCGTTCGCGTTATAGGTCGCCGCATTCGCCGGATCGAGCGTCACCAGCGCCTGGCGGATATTCTCCACGTAAATGACCGCGTTGCTCGGCGCCATCCACGCGTGCGGATTTGGTTTTCCGATCGAGGGCCCTTCCGCAATCCCCATCGGAGCAATCCCCTCCGTGAGCACCGCACTCGGTACGCTCTGCAGATTGCCGAAAAAGCGCCCAAACCACCGCTCGAGATTTAGTCCGTTCCACAACACGAGGTCAGCTTTCTGCGCCTTCACGATGTCCTGCGGTGTCGGCTCGTAACCATGGATTTCCGCGCCCGGCTTCGTGATCGATTCGACGATCGCGGCATCACCCGCGACGTTTTGCGCCATGTCCTGGATAATCGTAAACGTCGTCACGATACGTTTCTTCGCCGCCGCCCCATAACACGGGACCAACCCGACCCACAGAGCCACCGCAACCCAGCGGAACGTGCTCGCCGCAGTCCGTGCGTCTTGCCGACGCCGCACGCTGTCTGAAGAGAAGGGCGCATTCATGGTAACCGATCAAAAACCCCGGGAGATCCCGGCAAAAAACGGCACTTGCACCGCATCGACCGCGAACGGACGTCCACTCGCATCCGGTCGGTCAGTGGCCCACTCCCGGCAGAGCCCGTCTGGCGCTGGTTGAAAAAACGAATCGGCGCTTCTGTCAGCCTGCAGCTCCGTGGCGGGGCCGGCCGCCTGGCGCGTTCCCCGATCAGGCCGGGAGCGGCTAAAGCCGTCACGTTTCAGTGAAGTGTCGGTCCTGCGCTCGCCAACGTGCCGCTGCCCGATGGAGCAACCCCGCGTGGCGGCAAGCCCCAGCCCACCCGCGAGCAGTCTCCGTGATCTCAATCGTGGAAAGTGGTCCGAATGCGTGGATCCGACTAAGCGAAGCCGCGCAGAAAAATTAGGTGAATGCGTCACAGTGCGGATGACCATGGTTAGTTATTTTGATTAGTCAAAATAAAGGTTTAGTTGCTTCAAATCATTATTTTACTACCACCCTCGCATGGCTACGAGCACCGTTGAAAATTATCTAAAACACATGCTGCTGCTCTCCGAGGGGGGTGAGGAGCTCGTGTCGATGGGTGCGCTCGCCGAGGCCCTTGCCGTCGTGCCAGGCACCGTAACCACCATGGTCAAAGCCCTCGCCGATTCCGGCCACGTCGAGCACCGCCCCCGCCAGGGCGTGCGCCTCACCGCCGAGGGCCGCCGCGTCGCGCTAAACGTCCTCCGCAAGCACCGCCTCGTCGAGTGCTTCCTCGTAAACGTCCTCAAAATGGACTGGGCCGCCGTCGACACCGAGGCCGAGCAGCTCGAACACGCCATCTCCGACGAGGTCCTCGACCGCCTCGACGCGCTCCTCGGCCATCCCGCGACCGACCCGCACGGTGACCCCATTCCGAGCCGCCAGGGCAAACTCGACTCTCAGGTCTACGCCACCCTCGCCACGTGTGTCGTTGAAAAACCGCTACGCATCGTCCGCATCACGGACCAGTCCGCCGAGTTCCTCCAGTTCGTCGAACAAAACCGCCTGCTCCCCGGAGAATCCGTCCGCGTGACCGAACGTAATCTCGCCTCCGGTCTCGTCACCGCAAAAAAAACCGCCGGCCGGCCTCTCGCGCTCAGCCTCGCCGCCGCCGGAAAAATCCTCGTGCAGCCCACGCGGTAGACCGACCGCAGGCCGGCGCGGCTTCGTCGGGTCAGCCGACCTCCCGCGCCACGCGCTGCCAAATCAGCGTGAACGAGGAACAATAGTCCTCGGGTCGTGCCGCCAACCGCCGCGCCAATTCGTCCACCGCGACCCACTCACCCCGCTCAATCTCCTCCGGATGCAGCTCGAACGGCCCTTCGTGCCGGAGCCGATAGATCCAACAAAATTCCCACCCGGTCTCTACGCACGCCTCAATCCGAAACCAGCGCTCCGGCGGGGCAGACAAGCGCACCCCAATCTCCTCCCCTAATTCGCGCACGGCCGCCGTATCGTAGTCCTCGCCTGCATCGAGATGACCGGAACACGAGGAGTCCCATAGCCCTGGGGACAGATCTTTTTTCATCGAGCGCTTCTGCAGGAAAATTCGCCCGGCCGCATCAAACACGAGCACATGCACCGCCCGATGCCAGAGCCCGGTGGCATGCACCACTCTGCGGGTTTCCTGCCCGATCACTTCATCGCGCGCGTTCACCACGTCGAACCATTCATCGGCTGTCTTGTTCATGCAGCCACCGAAAGAGCCGGAATCTAAAAACGCATCAAGCCCCGTCCGCAAAATGGCTCACCGAAGATTGGCTTTGTCATCCCCAGCTCTTCCTGTCCTCTCATTTTCGTTCGTATCTAAAACACCATGGCCAAAATTGATGTCAGTAAAGTCGCTGAGATTCTGAAAAAAAACCAAATCGATCCGGCGATGCTCCGCCGCGTCATCGAAGAGATGAACCTCGCCGTCGAACCCGAGGGCGCCGACGGCGACAAGCCGCCCGCCGTTAAAAAGCAATTTGTCGTCATCGTCAGTGACCCCGAGGGACGCCTCCCGAAAAACGATTTCGTCGGCTGGGTAGTTCAGATCCCCGAGAGCGAGAGCCCTTCCACCACGCTCGACCGCATCTTCCGCAGCTCCTACGACTACAACACGACCAAGAAGGGCCAACTGCTGCCCGTGAAGACCGTCGGCGAAGCCATCGAAGCCGTCCCCGCCAAATTCCTCAAAGAGGCCGACGTCTGGATAAAGACCAAGACTCCCGTTCTGGTCGTGAAAACCGACAACGAGATTCCGAAGGAGTAATTCTCCGCGTGAAAACGCCCGCGCGACCGCTGGCCATTTGTCTGCTGAGTGTCTGCCTCGCGGGGTCGGCCGGCTGCGACGCGCAATCGTCCGGGAGGCCGAGCACTCCGGCCCCCTTGGTCACGTCGTCCTACGAAGTCGTCCACACCTTTCCGCACGACCCCGCAGCGTTCACGCAAGGGCTCGTCTTCCTCGACGGTGACCTCCTCGAAAGCACCGGCCTCAACGGCAAATCCACCCTCCGTCGCGTGGAGCTGTCCACCGGCCGCATCCTCCGCCACGTGCGCGTCCCAGCCGAATACTTCGCCGAGGGCATGACCGTGCTCGGCGGAAAAATTTACCAACTCACTTGGAAAAATCAGAAGGGCTTCGTCTACGACCTCGCCACATTCACTCTCGAAAAAGAATTCTCCTACGAGGGGGAAGGCTGGGGCCTCACCACCGATGGCCAATCGTTGATCCTCAGCGACGGCACTCACCAACTCCGCTTTCTTGATCCTGTCACCTTCAAGGTCACGCGTACGGTGAATGTCCTCCGCGACGGCCAACCCCTCCGCTTACTCAACGAGCTCGAATTCATCCGTGGAGAAATTTACGCGAACATCTGGCAGAGCCACACCGTCGCCCGCATCGCGCCCAGCACTGGCCACGTGATCGGTCTGATCGATTTCTTCGGACTCTTGCCCGACGCCGACCGTACTGCGGACACCGATGTCCTCAATGGTCTCGCCTACGACGCCGCCACCGACCGCCTCTTTGTCACCGGCAAGCACTGGACGAAACTCTTCGAAGTGCGCCTTAAACCGGCGCGACTCTGAGTCGCCGGTTGCGCGCTTGCCGATCTCCGTCGCCCACTCAAAGTCACCCTGCAACCGCTCGTTCATGGCTGCCAAATCCCTCCCTCCTCCCCTCCTTTACGCCGACACCACACGCAGCGCCGACGCCCTTTACTTTGGTCGCGTCGAAGTGCCCGACCCGTTCATCGCCTTCGGCGTGCGGGGCAAAAAATACGCCGTGGTCGGAGCGCTCGAGTTCGGGCGGGTCAAAAAAACATCCTCGTTCGACGTCGTCCTCCCGCTGGAATCGTACGTGAAACGCGCCCGCGACCTCTGGCCGGATCGCAAACTCGGCGCCGCCGAATTTATTTATCTCCTCGCACAGGATTTTTCGCAAACGCGCTTCACGGTTCCAGAAGATTTCCCCGCTCGGATTTACGAGAAACTCTGCGAACTCGGCCTCGACCTCGAAATCGCCGATGGTGCGCTCTTTCCCGCACGCGAAATCAAAACCCCCGCTGAAACCGCCGCCATTCGCGAAGGCAATCGACTCAGCGCCCTCGGCTTCGCGGCCGCGGAAAACATTCTCCGCACCAGCACGATCTCCGGCCGGGAACTGCTGCACCGCGGGAAACGGGTGACGAGTGAAATGCTCAAGTTCGCCATCGAGGTCGCCATTCTGGAGGCGGGCGGCGTCTCGGCCAACACCATCGTCGCCGGCGGCGACCAAGCCTGCGACCCCCATGAGCGGGGCTCCGGACCCCTCCGGCCAAATGAGCTCATCATCATCGACATCTTCCCTCGCGTCACGGCCACGGGCTACCACGGCGACATGACGCGCACTTTCCTGCGGGGGCGGGCCAATGAAGCCCAGCGCGCCCTCGTCGCCGCCGTCCGCGCCGCCCAACTCGCGGCACTCACCGCTATCCGCGCCGGTGCCAATGGCCGATTGGTTCACGGCAAATGCGTCGAAGTGTTCGCCGCCCGCGGCTACGAGACTACGCACACGTCCACGGGCGCTTCCGGGTTTTTCCATGGCACCGGTCATGGCCTCGGTCTCGCCGTGCACGAGCTGCCCCGGATGAGCGGCACCGTTGATTACATTCTGCGAAAAAACTCCGTCGTGACCGTCGAGCCCGGCCTTTACTATCCCGGTCTCGGCGCCTGTCGCATCGAAGACGTCGTCCTCGTGACTTCCACCGCTCCGAAACTTCTCTCTCAATATCCCTACGAGTGGGAACTCAGCTAATCTGCGCATGAAATCGCTCCCTTCTCTGCTCAAAAAAATCGCAGGCCTGCGCATTTTGGTCATCGGCGATGTCATGCTGGACCGCTACATCTGGGGAGATGCTACCCGCATCTCGCCCGAGGCCCCGGTGCCCGTGATCGATGTCTCCCGCGAGACGTGGACCGCCGGCGGTGCCGCCAACGTCGCGCTCAATATCGCCGCGCTCGGCGCTCGCTGCACGGTTGGCGGATTCGTGGGCTCGGACGAATCTGGCGCCAAGCTGACCCAATCGCTCGAGAGCAAAAAAATCGCCGTAATCAAAACGCCGGGCTCTGCCCAGACGATCGTAAAGACCCGCGTAATGGTGCAACGCCAGCAACTCTGCCGGATCGACCTGGAGTCCCCACCGGCGTCCTACGGGATGACCGCCCTGCAGGCGCAAGCGCTGTTCGCCCAAGAAATCGCCGCCTGCGATGCCGTGATCATCTCCGACTATGCCAAGGGCATTCTCAACGATGAGGTGGTTGCCCGCGTCACCCAACTCGCCCGCGCCGCCGGCAAATTCATCGCCCTCGACCCGAAGCCCAAGCGCAAACTCTCCTTCCACAGCCTCGATCTCATCACGCCCAACAAGCGCGAATCCCTCGAACTCGCCGGGCTCACTCCCGCACCCCACACGCCTTATCCCGCGGCCGAGGTCTGCACCCGCCTCCACGAACGTTACAGCTCCAAACATCTCGTGATCACGTTGGGCGAAGAGGGCATGCTCCTCAGTTCGGGCGGAAAAATCCTCGGCACGATCCCGACGGCGGCCCGGGAGGTTTTCGACGTTTCCGGTGCCGGCGATACCGCCCTCGCCGCCCTCGTGCTCGCGCTCACCGCCGGCGCGAAACTGGAAAATGCGGCCCTCTTCGCCAACGCCGCCGCTGGTGTCGTCGTCGGCAAGCTCGGCACCGCCACCGTCTCCCCCGCCGAACTCCGCGCCTACGTCGCCCACGAATCATGAGCAAAGCACTCTTCCTCGATCGCGACGGGACGCTCATCCTTGATAAACATTATCTCGCCGACCCCGCCGGCGTGGAACTTATCCCCGACGTCGCTGCCGCCCTCACCAGCGCCCGGTCGTTGGGTTATAAATTATTCATGCTCACGAACCAGTCCGGCATCGGCCGCGGCCTGTATTCCCTCGACGACGTTCACCGCTGCAATGAGCGCATGGATGAATTGCTCGCGCTCCCGCGGCCGATCTTCGACGGCATCTGCATTGCGCCCGAGTCGTCCGACCAGCCGGCGCTCTATCGCAAACCTTCCCCTCGCTACATTCTCGAAATGATCACGCTGCATGGCCTCGATCCCGCTCAATGCTGGATGGTCGGCGATCGCCACAGCGACATTGAGGCGGGGCTCAGCGCCAAGATAAACGCCGCCGCGGTCTGCACCGGCAAGCACGACGCCGCGACGTGGGCCGCTCTCGCCGCCCCAGGGGTGGGGGTCTTTCCTGGTCTCCTCGAATTCGTCGCCACGCTGCGGTGATTTTATGCCCGAGCTCGCTGAAGCCGAATTCTATCGCAAGCGCTGGGACCTCGCTGCGTGCGGCTCGATTGTCTCCCGCGTGCTGACCCATGACCGCGCCGGAGTTTTTCGCGGCACCGATCCTGCGATCGTGCGCCGACACCTCACGCAAGCCCGATTCCAAAGCTCCCAGGCAGCGGCGAAGCAGATCATGTTTTGCTTTTCGGGCGACCGTTGGCTCGGTCTTCACCTCGGCATGAGCGGCGAATTGCGCGCCGAACCACCGGACTACGTCCCGCACAAACACGATCACCTCGTGCTCGTCACGCCGAAACACGCCCTCGTTTTCACCGATCCGCGCATGTTCGGGCGCGTGCAGTTTCACCATGATCCCGCGCCGCCCGCTTGGTGGACAGAGATCGCCCCCGCCATTCTCTCGCCCGCCTTTACGCTCGAAGCCGTCACCCTGTTCCTTCGCCGGCGCGCGCGCACGCCGATCAAAGCTGTCCTCCTGATGCAGGAGCGCTTCCCGGGGATCGGCAACTGGATGGCCGACGAAATCCTTTGGCGCGCTGCGATTCACCCGCAACGCCGCGCTGGCTCGTTGCCACCGACCGAGATTCACACGCTCTGGCGCGAATGCCGCCGCGTCGCCCGGCTCGCTCTTCGTATGATCGCGGGCCACGGTGATGTCCTCCCGCCCGACTTGAACGCCCACATCCCGCGCACGTGGTTGTTTCATCATCGCTGGGCCGACGGTGGCCGCTGTCCGAAAACCCACGAGCCCCTGCTGCGCGCAGCGGTGGGCGGCCGCACGACCTGCTGGTCACCAGCCCAACAGCCGTTTCGCTAATATGTCCACCACTCCGAAACTCCGCCTCGACGAACTCCTCGTCGCCCGCGGCCTCGCCCCGACACGGGCTCAGGCGAAGGCACTGATTATGAGTGGCCGCGTTCTGCGCGGCACGGATCGCCTCGACAAACCGGGTAAAGAATTCTCGACCGACCTCGATCTGATCGTCGAGCAACCACCACGTTTCGTCTCCCGCGGAGGCGAAAAACTCTGCGGTGCCCTCGAACGCTTCGCGCTCGATCTCCGCGGCGCGCACGTCCTCGACGTCGGCGCGTCCACCGGCGGCTTCACCGACTGCGCCCTCCAGGCGGGGGCCGCGGACGTTATTTGCGTAGATGTCGGCCGTGCGCAGCTCCACCCCAAACTTCTCGCGGACCCGCGCGTCACGAATTTCGAAAAAATCAACGCCCGCCATCTGACTGCGCGCGACCTCCCGCGCAGTGATTTCGATATCATCGTGATGGATCTCTCGTTCATCTCCCTTCGTTCGGTGCTTCCCGCCGTCTGGCCGCTCCTGCGAGTCGGCGGCACCTTGATCGCGCTCGTCAAACCCCAGTTCGAAGCCGGGAAAGCCGCCGTGGATAAAGGGCGCGGCGTCATCCGTGATACCGCGGTGCAGGACGCGGTGCTGAGCGGCATCCGGGATTTCGCCCTCGCCGGACTCCCCGGGGCCCGACTCGTCGGCACCATGGATTCGCCGATTACAGGCACGGACGGCAACCGGGAGTTTCTGCTCGGACTACGCAAATAAACAGCTCACCTTTTCGCTCTCATATGCCCTCCATCCGCAAGCTCGCGTTCGTGGTGAACGAGGTAAAACCCGGCGCCGCCGAACTCGCCCGCGAACTGCTCGTAATCGCACGCGGTGCCCGCGTCGTCCTCAAGCACACGAAACGTTTCCCACTGCCGAAAGGCTGGCTGCGTGGCTGCGACGTCTGCTGCGTCATCGGCGGCGACGGCACACTCCTCGGCGTCGCCCGCGAGGCGGCGCGCGAACAGGTACCAATCATCGGGGTGAATCGCGGCAGCCTCGGTTTTCTCACCACCTTTTCGGCCGACGAGGCGCGCGCCCAGTTTCGCGACCTGCTCCGCGGTCATTTTCGGGTGGCCAACCGCGCCATGCTCGAGTGCTCCAACGGCCACGGTCTGCCCGAACTCGCGCTGAACGACGTGCTCATCAAAGACAAAATCAACTCACGCTTGGTCCGCCTCGAGGTCTTCGCCGACGGTGAACTCGTCACGAACTACACGTGCGATGGTCTGATTTTTTCGACGCCCACCGGCTCCACCGCTTACAACCTCTCCGCGGGCGGGCCCATCATCCATCCGAGCGCCAGCGTCATCGCAATGACGCCCATCTGTCCACACACGCTGAGCAACCGCTCGATCATCCTCCGCGAAAACGTCCACCTCCGGGTTTTCAATCGCAGCCCCGGTTCGACCTTGCTCGTAGCAGTAGATGGACAGCGCAATCTCCGCGCCGCCAACGATGCGCCCACCGAGATATCGATCTCCAAACTCCGGCTACCGCTCGTCCAGCGCGCTGATTATTCCCACTTCGCCGTGGTGCGTTCTAAACTCAAGTGGAGCGGCGGCTTTATCGATCAACGCTAAATAAATCGGCGCTTCACACTGGGCGCAAAAAAGCCCCGGTTTTCACCGGGGCTTAAAAATTAACCCGAGCGGGAAATTATTTTCCTTAGCTCTTCTTCTTCTTTTCGGCCTTGGCTTTTTCCATATCGGCCTTCAGCGCAGCCTCTTCGTCGGCGTCGAGCTTGCCGTTAGCATTCTTGTCATATTTCTTGAGGTCGGCTTCGGCCTTCTTTTTCTTCTTCGCAGCTTTTTCGGCGTCATCCGCAGCGCGGACGGCGGGAACAGTGAACATGCCGGCAACAGCGAGGACGCTGGCGAGCAGGGTGATTTTGGAGGATAGTTTTTTCATTGGCGCGAACACAGAACAGAATACCGGACAGGAAATCCAGCCTCTTTTATAGCCATGAAATGACGACTTGGCGGACCCGATCCAGCCGTTTGTAGGCCACCATCTCCGGCGACATCGAAGTGAGCGCCCGGCGCAATCCGGCCGCCGCCGCCCCATCGGCCACCAGCGTGTCGAGCCGGTGCAATGCGATGCGCAGCCCAAACACGACGCCCCCCGACTCCGGTAGGGCCATCAACACCTGATGCTCGACGCGGAGCCAGAGCCGCTCCGGCGAAGTCGGTAGATCGGGAGCCGGCAGGCCCCTCGCGGGATGAAGATTGAGTTCGTCGCTCGCGGCGAGGCCCCAGTTGTCACGATGAAAGGCAACCCCCGGCTTGAGCCGGTTAAGGAATTGGTGGATCGGCGAAGCGAGCGCGCTATTCAGCCCCGGCACGACGCCATGGATGACATCGAGGGTCTGGCCTAACTTCTCTTCCAGCGCCCAACCGGTTGGAAAGCACAAGGCTCCGCCGCGCAGACGAAACGCGCCACTCGCGTCCCGCGATAACAACAGAAAATCCGGCTCCATCGCGCCACCCAGACCGCGAATCGTGGCAGAGCTCGCCACGCCCCAGCCAGCACACAGCGCGGCAAACTCCGCGAGGAGCGGCTCCCCTTCGGCCGTGACCGCCGCGTAGCGTTCAGGCTCCAGAACAAGCCAGCGCATCCGCTCCGCCAACACGCGCCCCGTCGGATCGCGCGACTGAAAAAATTCGCGTGGCTCCCCGCGGCGGAGCGTCAGGTGGTGACGGTAATCCCCGACAGCGAAAAGATCGCCGAGCGCGCTCACGGTCGCACCACAAGCTGCGTGCGCCGCGCGCGCTGGAAATATTTTTTAGCAAACACCGCGAGGTCAGCGATCGTCACTGCGTCGATCTGCGCGTCGTAGTTGCGCCACGCGTTCGACGTTTTTCCTTGGAGCACGTTGAGGGTCGCCTGCAAGGCCCGCGAGGAATTCGTCTGCATCGATTGGCGTTGCCCGGCCTTGAGCCGCGCCTGACAGCGACGCAATTCAATCTCTTCAACGGCGCCCGCCTGCACCCGCGCAATCTCTGCGTCGATTTCCGCGAGCACTTCGGATTCTTTGCCGGGCTGCGTCCCGGCCATGAAGTAGAACATGCCGGCATCGAGCCCGAGCACGCGTCCCGAGCGCACGAAATACGCGAGACCCTTCTCCTCGCGCACCCGCTCAAAGAGCCGCGACGCCATCCCGCTGAACAACTCGTCAGCCACTTCGCCGACATGAAAATCCTCGGCGTGCACGCGCGTACCGGGAAAGGCTTGCAAGACCACGGCCTGCTCCCGCGGTTGCTTTTCCACAAAATCGCCGATCTCCGCCGGGAGTGAAACCGGTGTGGCGGGCGCATGGCTCGACTGCGCTGTGGCCCGCGGGAGTTTCGACAGGAAGGCCTTTAGTTTTGGTCCGAGTTTCTTCGGATCGAAATCGCCGGCCACCGCGAGCACGACATTCGGTGCCACAAAAAGCCGGCGGTGGAGCGCCCGCAGCGCGGCGGGAGTCAGCGCTTTCACGCCGGCCTCGTCACCACTCGCATCGAGGGCCAGCGGGTGCGCCCCAAAGAATTTTTTCCGCAGGAGTTTTCGCGCGAGCGTGACGACATCGTCGGCGTCTTGCGCAAGCCCCGCGAGTTGCGCGTCCCGTTCGGTGGCAAACGTGGCGGCGACGAATTTCGGCTTCAGCACCGCATCGGAGATGACCGCGAGCGCCCGCGCCCAATCGGGCGGCAGCACTTCGGCGGCGACCCCAATGCTATTGTTACCCGCCAGCGGACCAAACGAGCCGCCGACTTCTTCGATGAATTGCGCGACCTGCGCGGCCGTGCGCTGGCCGGCATCCTTCGTGAGCATCGTGCTGAGCAACGACGTGGCCCCCCGCTGGCCTGGCTCCTCGAAAAGCACGCCGCCGTTCGCTCCGAGGCGGAAATGGAGATTCGGGAGGTGGCGATTCGGCTGCAGCAGGAGCCGCGCCCCGTTCGGCAAGCGAATTTCTTGGAAATCAGGCATGGTCGTCCGCGTCAGTTCCTTAGCTTCGATCGCGGCAACCGCCGCCTTGGGGTTGAGCGAAATCGACGTCTGCCGAGCGGACGACACGTAGGCCTGCAACACCCGCACTAAGTCGGACGGCTTCACATCGCGCAACTGATCGAAATAGGAACGGCTGTAATCGAGGTCGCCCACCACGACTTCGGCGGCGCCGAGCCGCGAGGCTTGGCCGCTCATGGTTTTCCGCGAGTTAATTTCGCCCACCACGATTTGGCGCAAAGCTTTCTTGAGTTGGCCAGTCGTGAAGCCCTTCGTCGCGCAGCGGGTCAACACCCGCTCAATGGCGGCGGTCGCGGCGATGCGCTTGTCAGCATCCGCCGTGAACCCGATACAAAACAATCCGCTGCTGCCGGGATTCCAACTCGATGCGTCAATGGAGTGCACCAGCCCGGCCTTCTCGCGGATCTCCTGCCAGAGCACGGAACTGTCGCCGCCGCCCAGCACCGTGGCGAGCAGATCGAGGATCGGTGCGTCCGCATGCGTGAGTCCGGGAATCGGCCAAGTGAGGGCGCCGCGGGTGAGCTCGACATCCTCGAAGCGGTGCTCAGCCCGCGGAGCGAGTTGGAGTGGCTCGACCGGTACCAACACGGGGGCGAGGCGCGCGCGCGGCGTGCTGCCGAAGTGTTGCTCGACCGCGGCGCGGGTGGCGGCGAGATCGATATCGCCCACAATAACCACGACCAGATTGTTCGGCACGTAACGCGCACGGTAGTAGCCGACGAGATCTTCCCGGGTGACGGCGGAAAACACATCGCGGTGGCCAATCACGGGCTGACGATACGGATGTTCGCGGAAGGCCGTCGAAAAAAGCGCGTCCCACAAGCGGTTGTCCGGGTCGTCCTTGGTCATCGCAATCTCGCGAAGAATAACGTCTTTCTCCTTCGCCGTTTCGTCGGCCGGGAGCGTGGAGTTCAACACCGCGTCAGCAAGCAAGTCGATCGCGACCGCCGTGTGCTCACTGGGCAAATCGATGTAGTAGACCGTCCGGTCAAAGGTCGTGTAGGCATTGATGTAGCCGCCGTGCGCCTGCACAGTCGCGGAGATTTCGCGGCCGGCCCGGCGCGTCGTGCCCTTGAACAGCATGTGTTCAAGATAGTGCGACAGCCCCGCGCCAAGGTGGGCGTCCTCGTGAATGCTCCCGGTTTTCACCCAGACCTGCACCGAGGCCAGGGCAGCGGAGCGATCAGCTTTGAGGATCAGCGTCAGACCATTGGGGAGGACGGTGCGCTCAACGGGCTCGCGCCAAAAAGCATCGAGGAGGTGAAGATCGGCGGTGGCAGAGGACAACAGTGTGGGCATGAAGAAGGGTTGGCTAGAGGTCGCGAGTCATTCGCTCAAGCCGGCCGAAAAAAGACTAGGCAGCACCGAGGACTTCCGTCGAAGGTGAGGTTCCCGGAGGTCGGACGCGCTTGGTGGGTTGAAACGGTTTCACGAACGCCGTCTCAAAATCGTAGATTTCGGAAAAATCTTCGCGCTGGTCGCTCTCGGTTTTTGAAAACACGTTGTATTCGATCAGATTAAAAACGATGTCGCCAAAATGCGCGCAACGCGTGATCCCCCATGCCTTGAGCACCGTGTGGGTGAGGGGCCCGAACTGGTCGAGCGCGTAGACGCGGAGACCATCGAGGAGTTCGGCTCCGCTCACATGGCGGGACTTCTCAGCACGGGCGGTATCCTTCTTGCGCAACTCTTTGACGGCATAGTCCAGACCGAGGCGAACGAAGTCGTAGGCTTTACGATCAAAGCGCGGATCTTCCTTGCAGATGAGGGTTACAATGTCGGCGAAATCAAGGTCTTCCATGTGAAACGGAGATGGACCGTGGCACACGCGAAGCCCTCGCGCAACCTCGCGCTCACGTCATTTACCCGGTCCCGCCTGGGTCAAAGATCCGAGAAGAGAATTCTGTTCATTGAGCCGATGCAGGATGCCAACCAGCCCAAAATATCTCCTCAAACCCTCAGAGATTTTCCGCTGGCTGGCGCTTCGCTTGCCGGCAAGGACGCGTCTTCCCGCAAACGGACCAGCGCGAGGCTCACAGCTGCGGGACTCCGCATCACTCGACCACGAATCGCCATCCTTACCGCACCCCCCTGGCGCCACCCATCCTCTCGATCGCACGACCGGACCGCGGCCCGCGACGCCGCCGCGAATCCGGCGACGACCGTGCGCTGGCGCTTCTTTACAGCGTGCGGGGTCGAGCCCGCGGCGAAAAAACGGCCTGGCAAACGCAACGGCAACATTCCGCACCCTCTCCCATCGCGAACGCCGCGCGGTCATGGGCCTCTCGATGGGCGGCGGCCAAGCGATCCGCGCCGGCCTCGGCCAGCACGATCTCTCCGCGTCGGTTGGCGATTGCAGCGCCGCGACGATCGGTGACTTCACCACCCGCCGCAAAGCCCTCCTCGACGATCCGACTGGAACCAACGCCGCACTCAAACGGCTCTGTATCCACCTCAGTCGGCAGGACTCGTTGTCCGCCTCCAAAGTGCGCCCCACCTTTTTCCGATAGAAGGCCAGCACCCTTACGTCGAGTGACGCCGCTGCTTGGAGAAGACCGCGCCGCGGCTCTTCCGCTGAGTCCGCCACGGTGCGCTCTTGCCAATTCCCACGCGCAGGTCGACGGTCCCGCCTCCCCTAATCGCTCATGTCCTCTCCGATCTCCCGCCGTACCGCCCTTCGTTCCATCGCCGGTGCCACCGCCCTCGCCTCTCTGAGCCGCTCACGGGCCGCTGACGCCGCTACCAAATCCACCCCCGCCACGCCCCCGACGTCGAGCCCGCTCCGCCAGTCGGCTTGCAAATGGTGTTGGCCCAAGATCGACCTCGATGCCTTTTGCGGAGCCGGGAAAGAAATGGGCCTCGTCGCAATTGATCTGCTCCAACCGGAAGATTTCCCCACCCTCAAGAAACACGGCCTCCTCTGTTCGATGGTCAGCAACCCGACCGCCAAAACACCCCAAGGCGTCAACGTCGGCGGGATCGGCAAAGCCTTCAACCGTCTCGAACATCACGATACACTCGTGGAGATTTACACGAAGCGCATCGCCGAAGTCGCTGACGCCGGATTCACCAACCTCATTTGTTTTTCCGGTAACCGCGAAAAAATGGACGACCAGCAGGGCCTCCAAAACTGCGCCGTCGGTCTCAAACGGCTCCTGAGCATTGCCGAAAAACGCGGCGTCACTCTCGTGATGGAGCTCCTCAATTCAAAGGTGAACCACAAAGACTACATGTGCGATCACACCGCTTGGGGCGTGGAGCTTTGCAAGCAGATCGGCTCTGAACGTTTCAAACTCCTCTACGACATTTACCACATGCAGATCATGGAAGGGGACGTCATCCGCACGCTGAAGGACAACGCCGCCTACATCGGTCACTATCACACGGCGGGTAATCCGGGGCGGAACGAATTCGAATCCCAGGATCAGCAGGAGCTCAACTACCCAGCCATCATGCGAGCGATCAAGTCCACCGGCTACAAGGGGTTCATCGGCCAGGAATTTCTCCCGAAGCGCGACGCGCTGACCTCGCTGCGCGAAGCAGTGAAGTTGTGCAACGTGTGAGCCTCGATCCAAAGGTCCGCGCGCTGCTGCGCTGCGGCCTCATTGCTTTCAGCGCACTCATGAAAATCTCCGCGTTCGCGAATGTGGTCGTGGCTTGAGGGCGCGACGCTGGAGCCCGCGGCGGTCGCGCCAGCGAACTACGGATCCAGGACACCGGGGGCCAGCCACCACGATCGCCGCCAAAAGATCGTCGTCGAAACACGGCAACCGGCGCGATCAGGCGGGCCCCTGCAAGGCCGACTTCGCGGCCGCAAGCACCTGAGTGAACGGGGCCTCGCCGGCAGCGCCGAAACGCGGGTGACGTGTGAGTTTGGCCGTGGCGAGCGCGGGTGACGACAGGCCACAACAGAAACGCGCCAACGGCCGAGCACCACTTAGCGCGCGCGGATGCTCCGCGCGGAGCCCGCGGAGTTCATCGGCGGTGAAGGGAACTGCGGCGGCCCCGCGCTCCAGCACGGCGCGCGCCTCGCCCGCGCACAACCCGCAATGTCCGCAGTCGCGGCCGTGGTCCTCCCCGAAATAAGCGAGCAACCGACGGACCAGACATCCCTCCCCTCCGACCAACCCTGCGACCGCAGCCACCCGCGCGATGTCACTGCTTTCGCGAACGGAAAATCGCCGCCGCAGCTCGTGCCACACCGCGGCCAAATCTTCGGGCACCCGCACTACGCGGTAACCTTGACGCACGCCGGCAACCTGTAGCTCAAGATCGCCCTTCTCCTCGAGGAACGTCAGCGCCTTCACCACGCGGTCGCGCTCGCCCCCGAGCGCCTCCACCGCTTCGGCGAGCACGACGGAGTTCCACACTCGACCGACCTTCGCGAGGGCGAAGAGTCTTTCAAGAAATGCGCGCCGCTCGGCGTCGAAGCGCGCGAGGATTTCTCCGGGGACGCGGAGAAATTTCCACTGATACGTCGTGTAGAAGGGCGCGGTCGCCGAGATGAGGCCATCGAGTTCGAGGTAGGTCAGCGCGGTGGAAACCACGAGCGGGCGGATGTCGTGCCGCGCCGAGAGTTCGTAGGTGGAAATATCGAACACCTCGCCCGCCGCACGACTGGCGAGGAGTTCCTTCAAGAGATCGCGCAGCGCTTCGGGCGTCGGTGTGTCGCCGTAGGTGAAGTTTTCAAGGACCGTGAGATCTTCGGCCGCCGCGAGGATTTCGCATTGTGAGGCCGCGCCATCCCGCCCGGCCCGGCCGATTTCCTGCGCGTAGTTTTCGACGCTCTTCGGGAGGTTATAGTGATAGACCGCCCGGATGTTCGCCTTGTCGATCCCCATGCCGAAGGCGATGGTCGCGACAACAATAGCCCGATCCGACGCCATGAAGCGATTTTGCACGGCCTCGCGCACCTCCGCCTCCATGCCCGCGTGATAGGCCTCGGCGGTGAACCCTGCCGCGAGCAGCGTCGCCGCGACGTACTCGGCGGTTTTCTGCAGTGTCACATAGACGATGGTCGGGCCCAGGGATCGCGCCCGCAGCCGCTCGATCAACACGCTGATTCGTTCCGGCGACGCGCACGCCGTCACACGCAGAAAAAGATTCGGCCGATAGAAGCCCGTGTGGACGTGGGCTTCGGGCGCGATGGAAAACGCGCGGCAGATGTCCCGAGCGACCGCCGGTGTCGCCGTCGCGGTCAGTGTCAGTACGCGACCTACGTTCAACGCTTCAGCGTAGCGCGCGAGCTTCAGGTAGTCGGGCCGAAAATTGTGACCCCATTCGGAAATGCAATGCGCCTCATCGATCACCAGCAGATCGATCCGCAGTGTTTTCAGCTGGGCGAGAAACCGTTCGTTGGCGAAACGCTCGGGTGCGACGTAGAGCAGCTTGAGACTTCGCGCGCGCAAAGCGCTTTGGATCTCCTCAAACACCTCGCGGCTCACCGAGGAATCGAGCCGCGCCGCCGCGATGCCGCGCGCGAGGAGAAAATCCACCTGATCCTTCATCAACGCGATCAGCGGTGAGACAACGATGGTGAGCCCTTCGAGCAGCAGCGCGGGGAGCTGGTAGCAGAGGCTCTTGCCACTGCCGGTCGGAAAGACGGCGAGCGCCGATTGGCCAGCGAGGAGTTGCGCGATCACGGCTTCCTGGCCAGCGCGGAAAGCAGTGAAACCAAATTTTTCTCGGAGGAGCGCCTCGGTGCGGGCGGCGTGAGGCGAGATCGCAGTCATACGAACAACGGTGTGCACTTTATATGGATTCCAACCAAGCGAATGTTTCACCAGGGCCGTGTCCTGCCGAACCCAGCCACGGACCCCCGCCGTTTCCGCGACGCCACCCCACGCGCAAAAGTATATTTCCTGCACCTCGCCTCCACCTACGGCGAAGGCAGTCAACGTGGCGCGGTTGGTCTCCGTGAGGGTCTGCGGGGCCTTGAAATACAACTCGGTAAGTTCACTGAGCCAATCGGGCTCGAGCGGCAGAAACGCCCGTACGCCCTCGCGATCCCTCCGATACGACTCCCCGCGCCGAATAAGCGGCGGGCGCGACTGCGCGAGCGTCGCCGACCAAGGATGCCCAATATTTCGGGGGACCCACTCTGCGAGCCCGCCAAAGGTTTCTGCGGTTACATCACCGCGAGCAGACGGCGAAGCGTTTCATCGACGAGCTTCGGGTTCGCTTTGCCTTTGGCGGCTTTCATCACGGGGCCTTTGAGGGCGTTGATGGCGCTGTCTTTGCCGCTCTTGAATTCGGCCACAGCCTTCGGGTTGGCGGTGATCGCATCGCGGCACCACGTTTCGAGTTCGCTCGTATCGATGGGTGCGGCGCGCAGGCCGCGTTGCTCTGCGATGGCCTCGGGTTGGCCACCCGTGGCAGCCATTTCGATGAAAATTTCTTTCGCGGCGTTGGTCAGCACCGTGCCGGCATCGACCATGTTCACGAGAGCGGCGATGTGGGCGGGCCGCACTTTCGACGTCGCGAGCGCATGGGCGTCGGCCGGAGCCGCAACGCCTCCGTCGCGGGCGGGCGAACGCGGGCGGAGCGCGGCGTCCCCAACGGCGGCGGAGCCTCGGCTCAGCTCACGCAGGAGGTCGTTGACGATCCAGTTACCCACGGCCTGGGCTTTCCCGGGGCCGGCGAGTTGGGCGGCAGCCTCAAAATAGTCGGACAACATCCGGTCCCACACGAGGACGGACGTGAGCGAATAAGGCACGTGGTATTGTTCGAAGAAACGGCGCTGTTTCGCAAACGGTAGTTCGGGGCACTCGGCCTGAAGGCGGGTTTTCCATTCGGCATCGACCCGCACAGGCATGAGATCGGGGTCAGGAAAGTAGCGGTAGTCGTGCGCCATTTCTTTCGAACGGAGCGACTGCGACGTGCCGGTCTGGCCGTCGTAGTCGCGCGTCTCTTGGACGAGCGTGCCACCGCGTTCAACGACCGCGATCTGCCGCTTGATCTCGTGGTCGATGCCGTCACGAACGAAGGAAATGGAGTTGAGATTCTTCAACTCGACCTTGGTGCCGAGGTGCGTGGCGCCGACGGGACGAATCGAGATATTGGCGTCACAGCGCAGCTGCCCCTTCTCCATGTCGCAGTCGGAGATGCCGCCGTAAATCATCGTCGCGCGAATCGACGTGAGATAAGCGTAGGCCTCTTCGGCCGAGTGCATCGCCGGATCGGAGACGATCTCCATGAGCGGGGTGCCGGCACGATTGTAGTCGACGAGCGAATCGGTCGCACCGTGGTTCAGTTTGCCGACGTCTTCCTCGAGGTGGATGCGGGTGAGCGGAATTTTTTTGTGCTCTCCCATAAGGTTGCGGGCGGAAGCGGGGAGTTCGATTTCGACCGAGCCACCGAGGCAGATGGGTTGGTCGTATTGGGAGATCTGATAGTTCTTCGGGGAGTCGGGATAAAAATAGTTTTTGCGGTCCCACTTGCAGACAGGCGCGATCTCGCAGCCGAGCAGGAGGCCGGCTTTGATGATGGCGTCGAGCGCGGCCTTGTTCATGACCGGCAACGCACCGGGGAGCGCAAGGACGACGGGATCGGTGAGCGTGTTGGGTTCGTGCCCGTAGCCGGCGGCAACGCGCGTAAACATCTTGGACTGAGTCTTGATCTGGACGTGGACTTCCAGACCGATGACGGCTTCGTAGTTCATTTTTTCAGAGAGAGGGGCCCACGGAACACACGGCATACACGGAAAAAGTACCGCTGAATTCCGTGTCTTCCGTGTGTTCCGTGGGCAAAAAATCAGAAGTTAGGAAATTGTGCGGACCAGTCGTG
>Ga0209550_10001804_pt1 | contig 20592 bp, 17 predicted proteins | sample LauGreSuBDMM15SN_2_FD_187567 | JGI IMG/M metagenome (GOLD analysis project Ga0209550, IMG submission 187567) | Freshwater lake microbial communities from Lake Michigan, USA - Su13.BD.MM15.SN (SPAdes) (version 5) | ecosystem: Environmental > Aquatic > Freshwater > Lake | place: Lake Michigan... | reverse complement strand
GCGGTGTGTGCCTCGGCAAGCGTGCGTCCTGCCCACGTCTCGTGATATTTGGACGATCGTCGAAACACCACTCGCTCACGCTCGCGGCTACCGGCAGTCAAAAACTTAAAGCACGTGGGGATGATGCCAACGGCTCGTGATCGTTGGACGACGGTTGAAACACCACTCGCTGGCGCTCGCGATTGGACCGAGCCTCACGACCTTCGGCGTCGCGGATGCGCTCGCCGATCCACGTCTCGGGATCTTCAACGGGGCCACGCTCATCGCTGAAAACGACAACTGGAGTATCGTCCCCGCTGAGACCGTCGCGACGGCGCAGGCCACCCGCGACACGGGCGCCTTCGCGCTCGCGAACGGCAGCAAAGACGCGGCGCTGATTCTGACGTTGGCGCCTGGGGCCTACACGGCCCAAGTCAGTGGCGCCGACGGGACCATCACCGGCGTCGCGCTGATCGAGGTGTACGAAGTGCCCTGAGGTCAAACGCGGTCGGGGAAGCAGAATCTACGCTCGAACAAACGGACTGGATAGACGGAGGGCCGGCGCTCGCCGCTCAGTGGCAGGGATCCGCACAAGGGCGGGACGTCGGCAAGCGGCGGCCGGCCACTCCGCCGTATCGCTAAGGATATTACAATGGACTCGTCTGTTTCGGGTTTTGGTAGGAAGTCCGTTGGCGGACGCTCAGGGTGTCCCGCGGGCAGGCGACCGACAATGAACCTGGAAAGCTGTCTGGAGAGTTGCGCCCGCAGTGAGTTGGAGAACTTGCTCAAACAGCAGGTGCTGGATGGGGAATTTGACAAGGGCAGGACGCATTTTCTGGAGAGCAACCCACAGCGTCTGAGGCTGGCGAGCATCGCGTATCTGCTGGTGTAACGGCTGCGCGCCTCGGGCTGTCGCGGAACTGCTCTGGCGAGGGAGACTGTAGGCACGCTGCGCTTGAAGCTTTTGAAAGTGGCCGCCCCGGTAACCGTCAGTGTGAGCCTGTACCCCGCTCCACCCCGGTTACTTTCGATTGTTACCTCACCCGCGCCAAACCTCTCCTCTGATGATTTTGACACCGCCGTGCGGTCTGGCTGCGGCGCATGGAATGTCCGCTTGCCATTCAAACGATGACGACTGGAATGATACCCTGTGCCGGTTTTTAGATCCAGCTCCTCGACCTCAGAGACCTTATCCCGAATCGGGATTTTCGTTCCGTGTGAGCGCCCCGGTGCCTCACTTGTCCCGCTGTCTTTACCTTATTTCGGCGGGGTATCTGTAATCGGTATCCAGAAAATCATTTCCCCTCTCATCCCATGAAATACACCCTCAACGTTAACGGCCAGTCCCGCAGCGTGGACGCGGCTTCCGACACCCCGCTCCTTTGGGTGTTGCGTGACTCCCTCGATCTCGTCGGTACCAAGTACGGCTGCGGCGTCGGCATGTGCGGCGCCTGCACCATCCACCTCAACGGCGTCCCGACCCGCGCGTGCATGACGCCCGTCTCCACCGTCGGTAAAATGAAGGTGACCACCATCGAGGGCCTCGCCGCTGCATCCGGCAAACTTCACCCTGTCCAACAAGCGTGGTCCGACCTCGACGTCGCCCAATGCGGCTACTGCCAAGCCGGACAAATCATGACCGCCGCAGCCCTCTTGAAAGATAATCCGAAGCCCAACGACGAAGACATCGACGGCGCGATGGCGGGCAATCTCTGCCGCTGCGCCACCTACATGCGCATTCGCGCCGGGATCAAACTCGCCGCCGGCCTTACGACCGTCGGCAAAGGAGGTGCCCAATGAGTACCCCCTCACTCGCCCAACCCGTCGGCCGTCGCGATTTCCTGAAACTCACCGGTCTCGCCGGCGGTGGTTTTGCCCTCGCTTTTTACATCCGCTCCGGTGGCGAAGCTGCTGCCGCTGATGCCGCCGCCACCGGCGACTTCGCGCCTAACGCCTTCGTGCGCATCGCGCGGACCGGCGCCGTCACGATCGTCTCCAAGCAGCCCGAAATGGGCCAAGGCGTAAAGACCTCGTTGCCGATGATCATCGCCGAGCAACTCGAGGTACCTTGGAAAGACATCGCGATCGAACAGGGCGATTTCGACGAAAAGAAATATGGCGGCCAAAGTGCCGGTGGCAGCCAATCAACCCCGAGCAACTACGATAATTTTCACGTCCTCGGCGCCACTGTCCGCACCATGCTGGTCGAGGCCGCCGCCCAAACGTGGGGTGTTCCTGCCTCCGAGTGCCGCGCCGAAAAGGCCACGGTCATTCACACCTCTGGGAAGTCCCTCAAATACGGACAACTCGTCGCCAAGGCCGCCACCCTTCCCGTGCCCGCCAAGGAAGCCGTCACGCTCAAACAGCCGAAGGACTTCACCCTCCTCGGCACGCGTATCTCCCAGTTCGATACGCCCAAGATCGTCACCGGCAAATCGCTCTTCGGTATCGATATCAGACTGCCCGGCATGCTTTACGCCATCTACGAAAAATGCCCGGCGTTTGGTGGCAAGGTCGTCAGTGCCAACCTCAACGAGATCAAGGCCCTCCCGGGCGTCAAAGATGCGTTCATCCTCGAAGGCAGCGGCAAGGTGAAAGAGCTCGTGCCAGGGGTCGCGATTATTGCCGACTCCACTTGGTCAGCCTTCAGCGCCCGCAAGCAGCTCAAAATTACCTGGGATGAGGGCACGGTCGTGAACGAGAGCTGGGAGTCGTTTCTCAAGCAGGCCAAAGAAAAATCTACCCAGCCCGGCGGAAAAACCCTCCGCAAAGACGGCGATCCCGATGCGGCGCTCGCGAGCGCTGCAAAAACCGTCGTGGCCCAGTACAGCTACCCGTTCATCTCGCACGCCAATCTCGAGCCGCAAAACACCACGGCGCATTGGCACGACGGAATTATGGAGATCTGGTCGCCGATCCAAATCCCCTCGATCGGCTCGGGGATGGTTAACCGTGTCCTCGGCATCGCTCCCGAAAAAATCAAACTCCATCTCAGCCGCGCAGGCGGCGGCTTCGGCCGTCGCATCGGCGCTGATTACCTCATCGAGGCCGCCGCCATCGCCCAAAAGGTCAACGCGCCCGTGAAGCTCACGTGGTCGCGCGAAGACGATATGCGCCACGATCAATATCGCCCCGGCGGTATCCATTTCCTCAAGGGCGGCGTCGACGCCAAGGGCAAAGTCGTCGCTTGGAAGAATCACTGCTTCACCTTCGGCGAAGGCGGCAGTCCCGGCAGCGGCGGCTCCCTCAGCGGCGATGAATTCCCTGGTCGTTGGATCGCCAACTACCAAGCGGATCAAACCATGTTCGACACCGGTTGGCCGATGGGGCCGTGGCGTGCGCCCGGCAGCTGTGTCTTCGCGTGGGTCATGCACAGCTTCATCGATGAACTCGCCCACGCCGGCGGTCGCGATCCGCTCGAGCTCCGCCTCGAACTGCTCGGCGAAAAGGACGAAATGCCCGCCGGCAATGCCGGCGCGACCACTAAGGGCAAACAAGCCGCCGCCAGCTACAACGTCGCTCGCATGCGCAATGTCCTCAAGTTCGCCGCCGAGAAAGCCGGCTGGGGCAAAAAGAAATTTGCCAAGGGTTCCGGCGCCGGCATCGCGTTCCATTTCAGTCACCGCGGCTTCTTCGCCCAAGTGGCCGAGGTCACCGTGTCGAAGGACGGCCAACTCAAAGTGGACCGCTTCGTCACCGGCGTGGATATCGGCGCCCAAGTCGTAAATCTCAGTGGCGCGGAGAATCAGGTGGAGGGCTCAGTCATCGACGCGCTCGGCGTGCTGATGTATCAGGAACTCAACATCGAGCGCGGCCGCACGGTGCAATCGAACTTCAACGACTATCCGATGATTCGCATCACGGATGCACCCACGAAGATCGAGACGCACTTCCTGAAAACCGCCTTCCCTACCACCGGTCTCGGTGAGCCCGCGCTGCCTCCAGTCGCCCCCGCGATCTGCAACGCGATCTTCGCCGCCACCGGCAAACGCGTCCGCCAGTTCCCGCTCTCCCGCACCGACCTCCGCTGGACCTAATCCCCAAGGCGCGACGGCCCTCCCGCGCTCCCGTTTCTTTCTCACGGCCGCGCCGAACAGCGCGGCCTTTTTATTCACCCGCTACAGCAACTCGCCCTGCCCGTCACCCAGCGGCTTTACCCCGATGAATCGCCCATACCGCTCGAGCCAATCGTCAAGTTTGTCGGCGTAGTACGCCGGGTCGTAGGGTGCAGCGAGGGGATCATAGAGCGACAACGCCCGGGCCCGTTGCCAGTCACTGGTTTTCCCCTTCGCCTTCGCTGTAATGTAGTAGCTCACGCGCTCGCCCATGCGCGGGCGCGGCGCCAGCTGCAACGCCACTTCCGCCGAGGCCCGCCGTGGTTTACCGCCTCCGGCGATGAGCTGTTCGTAGGCATCGGGATTCTGGTTGAGCGTCTCACTCTTCGCCAATTCCTCCACGGGTACTTCACGCCCCGTGAGCCGGCGGCGATAGTCTGCCACCATGGGCACCGGAGACTCGGGAGCTGCGCCCACCAAAAAATAAATCAGCCGCTCGCTCAGCTTTTTGAGGTACGGCTCGATCCCGCGTGATCGCAGCGCGCTGCCGCGCAGAATCACTTTTTCCCCATCGTAGAGAGCGTAGTTCTTCGCCTTGTAACACCACATCGCCGCATACTGCCCGTCATGTTCAAGTTCGATCCCCGCTGGCAAAATCGGTGCCACGAGCCCGAGTAATTCTTCCGGCGTCGCAAAATATTTCTCGGACGAGAGATAAATTCCATCGGTGTCCGCCTCGAGGATCGTGCAACCGTGCTTGGCGAATTCGTCGATCAGCCGCTGCAGGAGCTCGCGTCCGAGCCGCGTGACGTCCGCCGCGAGTTCGCCATCGCCAAAGCGCGCGCCCGAAAAACCGAGATAGCCGTAGAACGAATTGATCAGAATTTTGAAGTTCGCCTGCCGCGCCTGCGCCTCCGCGCGCTCCTCTCCGGTCGCGCCATGTTTCGCGAGCTGCTTATATTTCAGGCGATACTCGCGCAGCTGACGCAAGAGCGGCACGAACACCCCGAGCGTATCGTTCTGCGGATTGCGCGCGATATGGAGGAGGAGGCTCGGATAGAGCGAGGCCACGTCGAAGTGGAGCACATGCTTGAACACCCCTTCTTGAAAACTGCGCGTGTAGCCGCCCTCGAACGGCTGCACCTCTGGCGGCACCGGGCACGCCTGGCGTGCGTGGTAATATTCTTCGAGGAACAGTAGATCGATTTTCGACGTCGCACCGCGCAGCGTCGCCTCCTGTAACATCGTCGGAAACGTCCGCACTTGTTCGAAATAGGTCGGTAATAATTGATCCGCCAGCCCCTCCGTTTCGCGCAGGTCATCCCCGAGATAGGCACAAAATTTCGCCCGATCCGTCGCAAACACTTCCTGAATGTCGTTACCCGCAAGGTACGTCCGCTCGGCGCTGTCTTCGTCGGTGACGCCGAAATAAACCGCCACGTCCTTCAACCCATACGAGGTCAATTCGCGCGTCGTGATGTCGTAGAGCTGCACGAGTAAATACGTGTCGACGACCGCGCGTCCCGGCAGGTCGCAACGCGGAAAATCGATCCAGCGTTCCGCCACTTTCAGCCGCGAAGTGCGAAACGACGCTTTTTGTCCGTAGCGCCCCCACGCACACGGGACGCGATGGAGCCGACAGCGCTGGCGGAGGTAATCGAGGTCGAACTTGAATATATTGTGGCCCTCGATCACGTCCGGATCGATCTCGCGGAGCGCGGCGGAGAATTCAACCAGCAGCTTTTTTTCCGCCGCGTCCGTCATCTCATCGAGCAGCAGCAACCGATTCTTACCTCCGCAACGCAACCCGACTGCCAGCACGCGGTCACCCGGTCGCGCCGCATCGGGAAAGCCACCGTCCGACGACGCTGTTTCGATATCGAGCTGACACCGGCGCAGCTGCGCGAAGCTAAGGTCGCGATAAAGGCGTTGCCGGTGTTGCAGCAAAAACTGGCTTTCGAGCGGTCGGATCACGTCCAATCCGATCGCCGTCTGCTTCGCCGCCTTGGTAAAGGTCTCAAACACTCCGAGACTCTCCGCGTGCAAGAGCCGGTCAAACGGCCCCGGTCCTTGCAATTTCTCCAAGGTGAGTCCGTCAAGGTTTGCGTCCGGCGGTGTATCATTGAGCCACCCGAAGGGACGAAACGCCTCGCTGCGCTCCTCACGCCCACCTTTGGCCGCGACCACCGTCGTCAACACACGGCCGGTCTCGTCCACCCACACGCCGCAAAGCGAACCAATCATACCCGGCGAGCGCCCCTCAGAACGGTTTCAGGTAGACCATTATGACGGCAATGATCGCGAGCGCCAGCGTGACGAGCATCAGCAGGTTCGCCTGGGCCCGACGCTTGTAGGCAATGCCCGCGACCGCCGAAAGCCCAAGCCAGCACACTATTTTCACGATGATCCAACCGGGGAATCCCAAGCGCAATTTCGTGATGAGCCCGAAACCACCGATCAGCACCAGCAAACTCGCGATCCCCGTAATCACCAACACGCGTTTGCGGGTTTCCGCTGGGGCGGCGAACGCATAAAACGTGTAGCCGAAGAGCACGAGCAGAGAGCTGACGTGGAGGATGTGGTAGGTCGTTGGACTCATGGGTAAATGAAATGAAGGAAAAGAGTGACACCCCACCTGTGCCGTATGCCCAAAGGCTCAGGACCTTTTTAGGTTAAGGTGGGCGCCTCCTCCGCAGCGTCTGCTTTCCGATGGACGGCCTAGCATCTTCCGCGACGGTTTTGGCTCCCGTAATAATTCTAAGGCAAAGAGCAGTTATTGAAAGCACCTCGAACACTGCAGGGTGTCAGGTTCCACCGTAGGACGGGCCCCCTCGTCGTCAAATCCGAATCACGATTCGTGCCTTTCATCCGAGTCACCCGCCTTTCACCTCTCTCACTCATGAGCGATCACAGGCAGGTCGGCGCGCTCGAAAACGAAAAGGCTGAAGGCTCTCCCTTCAAAAACCAGGCAGCCAATCCGAGCGAAAACCTGAACCACTTAACCGAGCAACTGCTCGTACGCAGCGGCCGCCAACAACGTCGTCGTCTCACCGGGGTTGCTCAACGTGAGCTTCAGCATCCACCCACCCTCGTAGGGTGCCGTGTTGAGCGTTTCGGGCGCTCCATCGAGCGCGGCGTTGATCGCAATGACCGTGCCTGCAGCCGGGGCATAGAGATCGCTCGCGGCCTTCACTGACTCCACGACACCAAACACTTCACCGGTTTTCAGCACCGTTCCGACTTTCGGCAGTTGTATATAGGTGATATCGCCGAGCGAACTTTGCGCGTAGTCGCTGATTCCCACCGTAGCCGTGCCGTCGGCCTCGACCTTCAGCCATTCATGGGATTTCGCGTAACAGAGATTCGTGGGGACGTTGCTCATTGGGTGGCCTTTTTCAATTCGACGAAGGGTGGTTTGACCAGATGCAAATTCAGTTTTGTTCCGCGAATGTCCACGACGAGCGCTTCCCTCGCTGCGGCCACGGTCACCAAGGCGGAACCGATGGACTCGTTGAGGAGGGGGGACAGCGTACCCGAGAGTACCCGACCGACGATGGTTCCATTCGCTCCGAGCACGGGCGTTTCCGCCCGCACGATCCGCCGGTCGCCCGTCTTGAAGAAAACGACTTTGTTCACCGCGCCGTTTTTCTTTTCGGCAACCAGCGCATCGCGGCCAATAAAATCCGCTCCTTTGTCCAACTTTACCGTCCAACCCAGACCCGCGGTGAGCGGTGAAATATCCTGGGTGATTTCGTGGCCGTACAACGGATAGCCCGCCTCAAGGCGCAGGCTATCGCGTGCACCCAGGCCAGCCAGCTCGAGCCCTCGCGGAGCGCCGGCCGCCAACACCGCCTCGGCGAGCGCGACGGCATCACCGGCCGCATGATAAAGTTCGAACCCGTCTTCGCCCGTATAGCCGGTCCGGCTGATCAAGCAGTGGATGCCGGCGACGGTGCCCTCGGTGACATGGTAATACTGCACGAGCCCGAGCTTCGCACCCGTGAGCGACTGGACGATCTCCGCTGCGCGCGGACCTTGCACCGCGAGCAGCGCGTAATCGTCGCTGCGATCCGTGATCGTGACCGCGAACGGCGACGATTGCTCACGAATCCACGCGAGATCCTTCGCGACGTTGCCGGCGTTGATACAGAGAAAATAATCGTCGGGCCCGCGCATGGTGACGAGCAGATCGTCCACGACGCCGCCGCTCGGATAGCACATCGGCGAATAGAGCACGCGGCCCGGGTAGAGTTTCGCGACATCATTCGTCACGAGATAATTCAGGAATTTCCCCGCCTCCGGGCCACGCACGTCGACCTCGCCCATGTGGCTGACATCGAAAAGACCGGCCGCGCGACGCACCGCCTTGTGTTCCTCGAGAATGCTCCGGTATTGGACGGGCATTTCCCAACCCGCGAAATCGACCAAGCGCGCGCCGTGGGCGGCATGAAAATCACGCAGTGGCGTGCGGTGGAGATCGCTCATTGAGCGAACTACGCGCGTCGCGCCCGAGCGCGGCAAGTTCCTTTTCCGCCGTCACCGCGCCGCGCCGAATATATTCGCCACGGAGGGGCCCTGCATAAACTGCCGTCATGCCACTCGCCTACTGGGTTCACGATCTTAGCCCGTTTCTGATCCGATTTTCGGATAACGTCGGCATTCGTTACTATGGGCTGGCCTACATGCTCGGGTTTGCGGGAGCCGTCTGGCTGCTCCATCGTTACCATCGCGCAGGACGGTCCCCCTTTGGCAGCAACACGATTGGGGATCTCATCACCTACATCGTGTTTGGCGTGATGCTCGGAGGGCGGCTCGGTTATTTTCTGCTCTATCAGTCCGAGGCGATTTTCCGCGATCCCCTTGCGTTGCTGCGGGTCTGGGAGGGCGGTATGGCGAGCCACGGTGGCTTCGTCGGAGTCTTGTTCGCACTCATCCTGTTCGCGCGCCGGCACCATGTTTCGTTTTTCCCCGTGAGTGATCTGATCGCGACCACCGCCGCACTGGGCCTTTTTTTTGGCCGCGTCGCCAACTTCATCAACGGCGAGCTCTACGGGAAAATCACGGATGTTCCGTGGGCCGTCATTTTTCCGCAAAGCGCGACGGCCGGGACGCCTGTTCACCTCATTTTGCCTCGCCACCCGTCACAACTTTACGAGGCCGCACTCGAAGGCGCGGTACTCTTTGCGTGGGCGCAATGGCGGTTCTGGCGTAGCGACGTCGCCCGCACTCACCCGGGACGACTCTCGGGGGAGTTTCTGCTCGCCTACGCGCTGGTGCGCATGCTCGGCGAATCGTTCCGCGAACCCGACGCCTCGCTTTTGCTGGGCGTCAGTCGCGGCACGTTTTACTCGATCTTTCTGATCGCCGGCGGCCTAGTGCTCGTGTTGCGGCGACCTGTCCAGCCACCGCGGCCTTAAACCGTCGTGCCGGGAGGCAGCGTCGCACCCTTTGGCACCACGAGAACCCCGTCGCGAATCACGACGGACCCGTTGGCATAAGTACCGTCGGCCTTACCAGCGGCGATGAGAACGCAACCGGCCCCAATCCGCGCGTTCTTGTCCACGATCGCACCTGTGATAACACACCTCGCACCAATGCCGATGCGCGGGCGCCCCAGCACCGTATTTTCCTGCAACTGCGCGGGTGTCTCGTAGTAGTCCGCTCCCATCACCACGGCATCCTTGAGCGAAGAGCCTTCACCGATAAAACTTCGGACGCCGAGCACGCAGTGCTGCAGCGATGAATCCGTGATGATCGAACCGTCTCCGATGACCGCGTGGTCGATGGCGCACGTGTTGAGCTTCGCGGCGGGCAGGTAGCGATCCAGGGTGTAGATGGGGTCGACTGCGTCGAAAAAATCGAAGGGCGGCTGCGGCTGCGCCAGCGCGAGGTTCGCGTCGAAAAACGCACGCACCGTGCCGATGTCCTCCCAGTAACCTTCGAAAATATGGGCAAACAGTTTTTTCTGACCGAGGAGTCCAGGGATGATCTCCTTGCCGAAATCCGTCTGCGGCCCGCTCAGCGCGTCCGCCAGAACCGCCCGGTTGAAAACGTAGATGCCCATCGACGCGAGGCAGCGTTTTTCCGTGGACGGGGTTGCCAATTCGGACTCGAGGGCCGCGCTAAGTGTCAGGCTTTGGATCACCGCGGGATCCTTGGGCTTCTCGACGAAACGCGTGATCGAGTGATCATCGTTGATTTGCATCAGGCCGAGACCTGCCACTTTCGAAACCGGAAACGGAACAGCCGCGACAGTCACGTCCGCTTGCGTGGCGATGTGCTGCTCGACGATCTTGCGGTAGTCCATCCGGTAGAGTTGGTCGCCTGAAAGAATCAGCACCAGATCATGCGGGAAGGCGCGGAAGTGCACGAGATTGCGGCGCACCGCATCGGCGGTGCCCTGATACCAATCGGCGCTCTTCTCGGTCTGCTCCGCCGAAAGAATATCCACAAAGCCGCCGCCGAACGGATCAAAGTGGTACGTGTTCTGGACGTGGCGGTGCAGTGACGCGGTCTGAAACTGCGACAGGATGAATATCCGGTTAATGTCAGAGTTAATACAGTTGCTGATCGGAATATCCACGAGGCGATATTTGCCGGCGAGGGGCACGGCCGGTTTGCAACGCTCCAGCGTCAGGGGGGAAAGGCGGGTGCCGCGGCCACCGCCCATGATAACTGCCAGCACACGTTTTTGGTTTGTCATGGAAATTTCGAGTGAGTTCGGAACCAATCACACCTGCGCGCCTACCGGAGTTGACGCCAGCATTTTTTGAGAAAGTCTCCGCCCTATGGCACATGTTTTCGTCACCGGCGCCGCCGGCTTCATTGGCAGCCACACGGTGGACCGTCTGCTGGCCGCCGGGCATGCCGTCACCGGTCTTGATAATTTCCGCACCGGCCGCCGCGCCAACCTCGCGGCGGCACTCGCCTCGCCTTACTTCTCCTTTCACGAGGGGGACGTCTCCGCGCCGGGCTCTCTCGCCGAGGTGGTCGCCGCGACGAAGCCCGACGCCATTATCCATCTCGCCGCACTCGTCAGTGTACAGGAAAGCATGACGAACCCGGACCTCAACTACGCCCTCAACATCCACGCCACCCATCTCGTGGCCGAGGCTGCGCGACGGCACGCCGTGCGCCGTATCGTCTTCGCATCCTCCGCCGCGATTTACGGCGACGCCTCCGATTTTCCGATCCGCGAATCCACCGATAAAAAACCCATCAGCCCTTACGGATCGGCCAAACTCGCCTCTGAGGCCATCTTGCTCGGCCACGGCGCCGCCTTCGGCCTCACCGTTCGCTGTCAGCGTTACTTTAATGTTTTCGGTCCTCGCCAAGACCCTGCCTCGCCTTACTCCGGCGTTATCTCGATTTTCGACCGCCGCTACCGCGACGGTAAAGGCGTCACGATTTACGGAGATGGGCAACAAACCCGCGACTTCATCTCGGTCCACGATGTCGCCCGCGCCAACGTTCTCGCCGCCACCGCACCGACCGTATCCTCGGGTGTCGCCAACATTTGCACCGGCCGCGCGACGTCCCTGCTCGAGGTGATCAGCGTGTTCGCCCGCCACTATCCGCAAGCACCAGCCTTCCTCCGCGGGGCCCCGCGCAGCGGCGACATCCTCCATTCGCTCGGGGCGCCCGAGGACGCCGCCGCCGCGCTCGGCTTCCGCGCCGAGTTATCCGTCGAGGAAGGGCTGAGCGAACTCATTCGTTCCGGATGAACGGTCCGGGCCGGCTCGCCTGACGCCCTCTGCGGTGGCGCGGACTTCGCGACCGTGACCGTCTCCGCACAGCCGACATACGCTGGGTGGCCGCGCGTCGTGATTATCCCGACAGCACGTTGACTGCGGTCGGCGTGGCCGCGCATCCCGCCCACGTCGGTCTTGAATCCGCAAGAATTTCAGCTCGTCTGGTGAGCGAAGTGATCCGCGCATGCCAGGAGTCCGCATCATCCGGCGTCGCAGCCCTTCCAGTGCACCGTCCTGTTCCTCCATCGGCGTTGAATGTGGTTGCGATGTCGACAAACCCCTCAATCTCGCAAAATCAGTTACCGTCGAGGGCCGGCCGTAGCGGCCCCACTCGCCGCGGGCACTGCCTCTGGCGGGCGCAGGCCAGCAGTTCAGCCCAGGCTCCGATATCCCGATTTGCCTTCCGCCTTGCCGCACCCGCACCCGGCTAGCATAAGCCCAAACCTGCCGATGAATATCCACCCGGACAAAGCCGCGTTTCTGACCCTGGCCACCCAAGGCAATGTCATCCCCGTCTACACGGATTTGATGGCGGACTTTGAGACTCCCGTCTCCGCCTACGCCAAACTCCACGGCGCCGGACCGTCCTACCTTTTTGAGTCCGTGGAAGGCGGAGAAAATCTCGCGCGCTTCAGTTTCATCGGTTGTCGGCCTCGTAAGATTTTTGTGTGTGGTCCAGTCACGACCCAAATCAGGGCGCCGGGTGTGCCGACCGTGATCGTTCCGACTCCGCGCGACCCACTGACCCTCATCGAAGAGGAGATGCGCGGCTATCAACCGGTCGCACTGCCAGGGCTGCCGCGATTCACCGGCGGGGCCGTCGGGTTCGTCGGGTACGAGTATGTGACGCGCATCGAACCGACCGTGCCTGCCGCAGCCAACGATGACTTGGGCACCCCCCTGCTCTATTTTATGTTGTCCGATTCGCTGCTGATTTTCGATCGCGCGAAACAAACCCTGCGGCTTTGCGTGAACGCCCACGTCCGTGGCACCGACCCGACGACCGCCTACGACGCCGCCGTAGCCGAGCTAAACGCGCTCTACACCCTGCTACGGCAACCCCGCTCCCTCGCGCCAGTCCCGCTCAGCGATCCAGGGGAACTCGTCGCGCCTGCAGGCAACTTCACCCAGGCGCGTTTCGAGCACATCGTGGACGAGGGGAAAGAATTCATCCGCTCAGGTGACATTATCCAATTCGTGCCGTCGCAGCGCTTCACCCGCGACTTTTCGAAATCGCCCCTCGACCTGTATCGCGCGCTCCGGACGGTCAACCCGTCACCTTATATGTTCATTCTTGAGACCGGCGATTTCTCGATTGTCGGAGCCTCCCCGGAAGTTCACGTCCGCCTGACGGATGGGCTGGTCGAAATCCGACCGATCGCCGGCACCCGCAAGCGCGGCGTCACACCAGCCGAGGATCTTGCGCTCGAAAAAGAACTTCTAGCCGACGAAAAAGAGCGCGCCGAACACCTCATGCTCGTCGATCTCGCCCGCAACGACATCGGCCGAGTATGCCGCTACGGCACCGTGAAGGTTCCTGAAATGATGGTCATCGAACGATACTCGCACGTGATGCACATCGTATCGCAAGTCGAGGGACAGATCGCCGCGGATAAGACCGCCTATGACTTGATGCGGGCGACGTTTCCTGCCGGAACCGTCAGCGGTGCGCCCAAAATCCGCGCCATGCAAATCATCGCCCAGTACGAACCCACGCAGCGCGGTTTTTACGCCGGAGCCCTCGGCTACTTTGGCTACGATGGTAACAGCGACACGTGCATTATGCTTCGCACCGCCTTGCTCGCCGACGGAAAAGTCCACATCCAAGCCGGCGCCGGCATCGTCGCGGATTCCGTGCCCACCTCCGAGTATCAAGAGACCATCAGCAAGGCGTCCGCCCTCTTTAAGGCCGTCGCGATGGCCGAACAGTTTTGAGCCCGCTGGGTGACGCGTTTCCTCGGCTAGGAGTCCGTCCAGTTGATGCGTGAAGCTTGACGAAGCGGTCTGACTGGCGGTTACCGGCTCGGTATCGCGACTGGATGCCCGTGCGCCAATCTTGCGCACACCGTAGAAAATAAAGTGCATCCGCCCTGTCTGCCGGCGCGTTGCTTTTGGTATAGTGTTTTCTAACCACTCGGAACACCAAGCCGCTACTCGGCTCTAATCTTTCCCTCGATCATCCGCCCATGCCTTCGAAGAAAAAATCATCCCGCGCTCCGCATGCTGCCGCAGATTCCGTCTCCTCGGAGGCGTCGACCACCGCCCTTCAGGCTGTTCCCATGGACGCCCCACCTTCGTTTCTCGAGAAAAACGATCGCTCCGCCCCCGAAGCCCCTGTTCCCCACGGAGAGCGCAGCAATCTTCAACTCTACCTCCAAGAAATCGGTAAAACCCCGCTCTTGACCATCGAGGATGAAATCCGACTCGCGAAGCGCATCCGCCGCGGCGACAAAGCCGCTCGCGACCACATGATCTCCGCCAACCTTCGGCTCGTAGTGAAAATCGCGATGGATTATAAGGATTTCGGCCTGCCGCTCCTCGATCTCATCAGCGAAGGCAATATCGGGCTGATTAAAGCCGTCGAGCGTTTCGACCCCCGCAAAGGCGGTAAGCTTTCAACCTACGCCGCATGGTGGATCAAGCAGTCAATGAAGCGAGCGCTCGCTAATCAGAGTAAAACGATCCGCCTACCGGTGCACTTGGTTGATAAGATTTCCAAGATGCGCCGCACCGCGATGAAGCTCACCGAGGAGCTCGGCCGCGAACCCACCGATGAAGAGTTGGCGATCGAGCTCCAGATCCCAACCTCCAAGGTCGCTCATCTAAAATCTGTTAGCGTCCGGCCCGCCTCGCTCGACGCCCCCCTTAGTGAGAGCGGCGATTCCGGCACCTTTGGAGAAATCGTCGGTGACGATAACGCGGTCAGCCCACGCGAAGGCCTGCAGGACAAAAATCGCAATAGCGATCTGCATGCGATGATTGACTCACTCGACAAACGAGAGGCCGAAATCATCAAGCTCCGCTTTGGTCTCGACGGTCGCGACGAACTTACCCTCGAGGAAGTCGGCCAGAAATTTCACGTCACTCGCGAACGTATCCGCCAGCTCGAATACTTGGCGTTGACGAAAATGCGCAAAGCCATGGTCAAGAATGAGGCCGTCCGCACGGTCGAAGAAATCGCAGACGAAGAGCGCCAACGCGAACGGATGGCCGTCATCCGCGAATTCGTAGAGAGCAAGACCGCGAAACCCGTCAAAGCCGAGCGGAACTAATTGCTGGCGCCAGTTCGTCGGGCTCCGAGATAGCTTGTCGTTTGCCTTCAACAATCTGACGTCAGTTTACGTTGTGTCAGGAACACGTCGCGCAGCGCCAAGCTCAGCTTGTCTTGTTGCGTCTGAAGTTCGCGATAGCGAGCCAGATTGGCTTTGTTCGGCACACAGCGCGTCGCTTCATCGAGTGCGACTGTGCCAGTCGTAAAGTCGGAAAGCTTGGCCTTCGGGTTTCCGTTGCTCAGCGCGACGCACCAGGCGGCTTGCAGCGCACCGCCGAGCGCCGCCCCTTCGTCCTCGACCATCGCCACAACGGGAACACCGAAGATATCGGCCATCAGTTGCCGCCAGACCGGCGATTTGGCCCCACCGCCAGTTACCCGAATTTCTTTCGCCTTCACTCCGAGTGCGGCGAGGCGCCGCAGACCGTAGTTCATACCCATGGTAACGCCCTCCATGGCTGCACGCGCGATGTGCCCGGAGGAGAAATTTTGATTGTTCAAACCCAACAACACACCTGACCCCGCGGGGACATTGGGCGTCCGCTCGCCTGCCAAATAAGGGAGCAGCAGCAGCCCACCGGCACCAGGCGGCGCAGCGGCCACCGCGGCATTCAACGCCGCATGATTTTGGCCAAACAGCGCTCGCACCTGCTCAGTCACAGTCGTGACATTCATGGTGCACAAGAGCGGCAGCCAGCCACCGGTCGAAGAGCAAAATGCGGCAATTTCTCCGGCCGGATCGATCACCGGTTTTCCAGCGTAGGCGTAAATCGTTCCACTCGTTCCAAAACTCGCGGTAACAACCCCGGGGACGACGTTGCCGGTGCCAATCGCCCCCATCATGTTGTCGCCACCACCGGCACTCACGACGACGTCGAGCGGGAATCCGTAGCGCGTGGTCAACTCCGGGCGCAACCGTCCGGCCGCCTCGTGCGAACCGGAGAGTGGCGGCAGCCAAGAGGCGAGTTTTTTGTCGATGGCATTGATCGCATCGCGTGACCACGTGCGCTTGCGGACATCCATCAGCGCCGTGCCAGAGGCATCGCCAAATTCCATGAAGTAGTTTCCGGTCAGGAAAAAATTCAGGTAGTCGTGGGGCAGCAGCACATGACGCAACTTCGCATAGTGTGCCGGTTCGTGGCGTTTGAGCCAAAGAATCTTGGGCGCGGTAAACCCCGGGAGAATCAGGTTGCCTGTCTTGCGAATGGCGGCCCTCGGCCCCCCGAGCTTTTTTGTGATGATCGCGCATTCCGCCGTCGTACTCGTGTCGCACCACAGCTTTGCCGGACGGATCACGTTGCCGTCGGCGTCAAGCGGCACGAAGCCGTGTTGCTGTCCCGAAACGCCGATCCCCCGCACCCGCGTGCCATCGATTTTTGCGGCTACTTCGCTCAACACAAAATCCAGCGCGGCCGTCCACTCCTGCGGATGCTGCTCCATATGGCCGACCGGCAACCCCGCGATTAAGGTGTGCGGAGCGCGCGCCTCGGCCACGACCTTGCGGGTGCCGAGGTCGAGGACGACCGCTTTAACGCTCTGGGTTCCGGAATCGATGCCGATGTAGAGGGACATGGGGGCAATGAAGAGTGAAAAATGGTTCGGAGAAAAGGCTTCACTTCGTCATGCAGGGTGTGGGCACGACAAGGTTCCCCGCCCGTAGCGGCGAGCGCCAGCGAGCCGTTCCGCTCCCCGCCCCCGCGCTGCGCCGATCAGGCGATACCCGCCCACCCTGTGTCGCGCGGTCTCGGCCTCCCGTTACCCGAAAATGTCCATCGGCTTTACCGCAAACGCCGGAAACACACTCGCCATGTCCACCGCACCAAACCCCACCACTTGCCGCGCCAACACCGACGCGAGCACGTTGCGATAGTTGTTCAGCACCGGCAAATCCCCATAGCCCTCCAGCACGCCTCTTTTCTCCAACACATCTGGCGCGAGCCCCCGCCACTCACCGTGTATCCGACCGCCCAGTACGCCACCACCGAGCACAAACATCGTGGAACCGCGCCCGTGGTCCGTGCCAAACGACGAATTCTCCTCCACCGTGCGGCCAAATTCCGTCATCACAACCACTGTGGTCGTCGCCATCCTCGCACCCAAATCTTTGCGAAACGCCGCCAGCCCGTCCGCCAGTTTTCCCGCGAGCCCCTCAACCTGTCCCTGTTGTGTAAAGTGGGAATCCCAACCCGCCAGATCGATCGACGCCGCTTCCAGCCCGACGTCCGCCTTGACCAACCGCGCCAATTGACTCAGCCCGTTTGAAAATTCATCGCGCCCATACGTCGCCCCGTTTTCCGGCCGATACTTCGTCATGCGCATCGCCTCAATTCGCATCAACGCAGCAAACGTATCCCGTGCCGCCGCGCCGAGTTGCCCGCGTTGCATCGCATAGAGCTTCTCCAGCTGCGTCCCCAACGCTGGCGTTCGTCCCGCGATCGCAAAATCTTCGAGGCTCTGCATCAGGGTCACCGTCGGCGCTCCGAGCAGGCACTCCGGAAGCGCTTTGCCGACCGCTACGCACGCAAGCGCCCCGCGGGTCTCGCTCGGTCGCGTGCGTAAATATCGCCCAAGCCATCCGCCCGCTACCACGCCGCCGTGCTCCATCAGATCCTGCGCCTCGAAGTGCGAACGCGTCTGATCCTCCGTCCCGCACGCATGCACGATCGCCAGCTCCCCCTCGCGCCACGCCGACTCCAGCGGACGCAGTTTCGGATGCAGTCCAAAGCGTTCGTCCAGCTTCACCGCGTCCTTCGCCAAAATCCCCAGCCGCGGCCGCGCTCGATAATAGTGATCATCCGTCACCGGCGGCACGAGTGCCAACCCATCTGCCGCCCCGCGCAAAAAGATCACCACCAGCGTCCGCCGCTCGTCGCGATTTCCCGAGATTACTGCTTGGGGAGAAGCCATCGTCAGTCCCTCCGCGCAGGAGCCCGCTTGCGGGCGATTCCAGCTGCACCGCGCAGCCCGGTGCCGGCGAGACCCTGCGCCTGTAATCCGTCTCCATCCGTAGTCATCCGGGGTTCAAAATTCATGGCGCATCACGCGTTAGCAGTATTGAAACGCCGGCGACGCCAACAACAGCGCCAACCCCGATCCAGATTCATGATACGCCTCGCGCTCCGCGTCACTCGCCCGGCGCCCCAGCACCGTCGCCATCAGGCCCTCGTCGCCGCCCAACCGTTCGCATAACTCCACCGCCGCGATCTTCGTGCCCTTTATCCCATTGCCGGCCAGCGCGCTCGCAAAGTTCCACCGCCACAGTAGCGAGCTCTGCCAGTGCGACGCCGCCTCCGGATACCCGTCCGGCGTCGCGTAGCGAAACGGTGCGTGCCCCAGCCGCACAAGATAGTCCACCAGCGCCTTCGACGCATCGGTCTCCGCATTCGTCACGCGCAGCGCCGACACCACCAAGTGAAACGGCCGCTTAAACTTCCCGCCGCGCCCCGCTGGTTGCCAAAACTCTTCCGTCGCAAACAGCGCCCGCAACGTCGTCGGCACATCTCCACCCGACGCCGCAAAGGCCGCCGCCGTCGCCGCCACGGCCTCGGTCGGCGCTTCATCCGCGATGAACTTCCGGCACAATTTCTCCGCCACATGCCTCGCCGTGCTGGGATGCGCCACCAAGATTTCCAGCACCCGATCCAGATCGCTCGCCCCTAGCCCCGCCGGAATGTCCACGCCGAGCACCCGCTTCGGCCCGCCGTCATGTTCCCATGTGTGAAACTCCACCCGACCCTTAAAATACTTCTTCTTGTCCCGCACGGTCCACCCCGAGAGGCAACGCGCCACCTCTATCACATCCTGCTGCGTGTAGCCGCCGTGCACGCCGAGCGTGTGCAGCTCGAGCAGCTCGCGCGCGTAATTCTCATTCGGTTTGTCCGCGGGTTTCACTCGCCGGTTCGCCCGACCGTCAAGATACCAGAGCATCGCCGGACTCACCGCACTCGCCCGCAACATCTCCCGGAAATTCCCCAACGCATGGGCGCGGATCACATCGCGATCATCCGCCACCTTGAGCCACCTCGCCTCCGCCTTCGACGGATCAATATTAAAATGGTCCGTCCAAAACTGCACCATCACCTCGTAAAGTTGTCGCTCGCTCAGCACCGCCCGCAACACCGTCGCCCTCGTCAAATCGTCGAGCAATACCTTGTCTTTGTAGTCATAAAGGTGACTCACCCGCGCCCCTTTGTCCTTCATCGCCGGAAACAACGCCTGCAATGGATCGCTCGCATCGCCCTTCCGCGGCAACAAGGTGCCTTCCGGATCAGCCAGGCTGTCGAATTCGTGTCGGATCACCCGTTCGCACAGCCAATCTTCAAGGTTCTGCGGCGCGAGCTGCTCCTCAAGAAACGCCTTCACACCTATCGCCCCCACCCGCGCGTGGTCACCGGGCCGCGCGCCGAAGGTGATGCGATTCAGCACGTGCGAAACCTCATCCAGATCCCTCGCACTGGGCGGCGTCATCGCGCCCACCAGCGGCGGTGCCGTCGGTTTACCCAGCCAACGCCGAGCGTCCACCGCACTTTCCTTCACACGATCGCACCCGCTCCCCGCCGCCACGACCGCGCCGGCTCCCGCGACCAGAAACTGTCGACGCGTCACGCTCATAGCGGCCCCGTTGCCGATTTTTCGCCACCCCGGCTGCTCGCCAACACGATCGCCCCAAGTCCCGCGAGCAACGTCAGCGGTAGCAACACGATCGTCCCATACGTAATGGCCAACACGATGCCCCCACGTCTCACGCGTCGCCAATTCTCGTCGCCGTCCGCCGCGGTCGCCATCCCGCGACCGATCCGTAGCGCTAAACCCGCCGTGCCGGCCAATGCGAGCAGCACCCCGACAATCACGAGCATCACGCTCAGAAATTTAGCGATGGGGTTGGTCGAAATTTTCCCCAATCCCGCCAACCCGAAAATCAGCGGAACTGCCCACGCCAACCCGACCGCAAAACACTTCAGCGGTGCCGTCCCTAGTTTGTCCGCACAACTCTCCACGAGCCGCGGAAACAACCCCGCCACCGCCAGCCACCAACCGACAAACACCGTCAGCAAACCGGCTACGGAGAGGACCACCGTGAAGACATCAGCGAGGTTCATGATGCCGGTAGGTTGGGTAGTTGAGCAACATTGTCCGCCTGACGCAGCTCGACGACAAGGGTTTCGCCAGCGCCGACGAATCCGCGACGGTGTACCGACTGATGTTCCCGGCACCTCCTCGCCCCGCCGTTCTTCAGCGTGGGGTGATACTTTCGCCGCTCGTGAGCGATCGCGAACGCCGGGAGCAAAGCCGTTCTCCGGGTCGCGTAGGCCTTCCTCCCACTTCTCCCTATCTTCCCCGTGCTCGGTGCATCAATCGTGGAATAGTCTTTGGCTAAGCCGTAGGAATTTAGTCGATTTCAACGAGTGGAGGACCGAGCGAAAAACCAAACGGTGAATCGGGTAGTCAGGCGTGGTCGCGAGCATTTCCGCGCAGAAGAACAATCACTGAGATCTCCGCCCCATTCCCCTACCGCGTCACCACCGACGCTACAAAG
>Ga0209550_10001803_pt1 | contig 20593 bp, 40 predicted proteins | sample LauGreSuBDMM15SN_2_FD_187567 | JGI IMG/M metagenome (GOLD analysis project Ga0209550, IMG submission 187567) | Freshwater lake microbial communities from Lake Michigan, USA - Su13.BD.MM15.SN (SPAdes) (version 5) | ecosystem: Environmental > Aquatic > Freshwater > Lake | place: Lake Michigan... | reverse complement strand
CCGTCAAAGGGAGTTGTGTTACCGTTACACTAAATGGCAATAATCTCAAGCATTCTACTACCGGCTCCGAGTAATCGTATCTAACTTAGCCCATCTCACCGCCGTATGGGTAATTGAGTTTGAGCAGATGAGAGGAATCGAACCTCCGTCTCCTACTTGGAAGGAAGGAGTAATGGCCATTATACGACATCTGCTTAAAAATGGTGGATAGAAAACAACTATCTTCCTTTCGGCACTCCACCGGATGCCCACTATCTTAAATCATACTCTTACTATATTTTGGGATACGATTAATCCACATTGCTAATACTTCTCTGTTTCCTTCGGTTACCCGTTTAACAGAGTGTTTAGTATTACCATCAAACTTAATCATTTCTCCCAATCCAAATGGTATGTGTTCTTTTTCTAAATAAAACTCGCCACCTTTAAAAGAATCACTAAGTAGCATTATATAAGTTCGGATAGATGAAAGAGTATCTGTATGTTCTTTCGCCTCCTCTCCCTCTTTATAATGAATATAGTGTATGGATGATAAATATTCAGTATCCTCATTTAATTGAATATACTTCTTTACTATATCAACTAATTCTTTATTTCTTAAATCGCAAAAGAATGTTTCACTACTAACTAAATCAGTATTATATCCTTTGTTATCCGACCTGAATATAAATGGGTTTTCACTTTCCTTTATCCCATTCTCTTCTCCATCTCTGTATATTTCTTTTATACGATTAATATCTTCTATTGATATAGTTTGTTTCATATCATTTTGTTTGTGGACCAGATAGGAATCGAACCTACGACCTTCGGCTTATGAGGCCGCCGCTCTAACCGTCTGAGCTACAAGTCCAATAAGGTGCCGGAGGAGGGATTGATTACCCACACGGTGTCCATTTCGGATTCACCCCCTTTCTAGAATTACGGGACGTCTAATAGTTTTTATTCGAAACTCAAACCATTCTTTCCGCCACTCCGGCATATATTATTAAGTTCAAAAAAGAAACGTACCAGAGATGGGAGTCGAACCCACACGAGCATCTGCTCACAGCATTTTAAGTGCTGCGTGTCTACCATTCCACCACTCCGGCATTTATTACTTTACAACTGCGTAAAGTTTTGCGTTCTTAAACGATATCTGTTTATCATCCTCACCAATTAAAATATCAACTCTTTTTTTATATCTCTTATTCATCACATCTCTTATAGTATAAGTACCACTAAGTTTACCAATGCCTGTAATTCTTATCTTCTTACCAAACTTATACTTCTTTTTTAAATCTCTACTCACCGCAACTATCCTTTGTTTTTTTGGATTGTTAGGATTTATTTTGAAACCACTCGCAGTAATTAAAGGTGTACTATCAGTTTGTGCGATAGTAGGTGAATAAGTTGTCACCGTAACAATATCAGGCTCAATACCTTTAATCTCCATTTCGATTTCCTTCTCCATCATATTAATTTCCATTGGTAGGATAAATAATATGAAAGATAAAATTACATTTGCATTCATAACATTTTGTTTTAAAGTTTTTAATGTGATTCGGATTGGATTCGAACCAATGACCCCAAACTTAGAAGGTTTGTGCTCTATCCAGCTGAGCTACCGAACCATTGCGGAATGTATGGGACTCGAACCCATGACCTCATCCGTGACAGGGATGCATTCTAACCAACTGAACTAACACTCCAACTGAGCCTCCTGTCGGATTCGAACCAACGACCACCTGATTACAAATCAGGAGCTCTGGCCAACTGAGCTAAGGAGGCTATTGTACTCAGTACGGGATTCGAACCCGTATTACATCCGTGAAAGGGATGTGACCTAACCCTTAGTCGAACTGAGCGTTTTTAAAAAGGTAAACTGATAGAACTACTATTAAATGTACTTCTATGTTTTAACTTTTGTATTTCCGCTATCAATGTCAAATAACTATTAACCATACTATTCTTATGTAACTCTTCACATACTTGTCTAAGAAACTGATTCATATCCCACATATCTTTCCTACGAAATATCCTTTTGATATTAGGAGTAATCTGTGTTGGGACTATATAAGCACTCATCCAAAACTCTGTATCTTTTGCCTGTAATGTTACTCTTAACAGTGTGTTTCCGATGTTTTCGGAATCATCCATTTCCAATATATAGAAATCATCCTTATCCGTATAAGTAGAGGATATGGATAGCCCTGCCCCACTTATGAATAGACTTCTATACCTTAGCTTATCCCAACCTTTTATTATCATAACTTTACAAAGATACGAAAAAACATCGATATAACCTAATATTTTCCCATTTATTTATCGTTAGCCGCCTCCGCCCAATTCTCATTAACCATTGACCAATAGTTTTTGTTTAAGTAGATAATATCATATCCACTATCGTTTCTATCTATGAAGATAATTCCTTTCTTAACCAATGAACCTAACGCCCCTCTGATTGTTTTTGTTGGGATACCCATTTCTTCACTCAAATCGTTTACATCCACATCTGAATAACCAGGTTCCGCATATAAACAACTAATGAAAGTACTTAACGTTTTGTCTTCTAACCATGTAATGTTCATAACTTTTATCTTTATGTTTAACTCTTACTACATTATAAAGGTAATACATTTTGCATTAAAAGTCAAGCATTTTCTTATTTATTTTGCACCCCCTGAAAGATTCGAACTTTCATCTGCGGTTTTGGAGACCGATATGCTACCATTGCACCAAAGAGATGTGTACTATGAGGGGAATGATGGATTTGAACCATCGGCCGATAGATTAACAGTCTATTGCTCTACCGCTGAGCTAATTCCCCCTAAAAACAAAAAACCCCCTAACTTTGTGGTTAGAGGGTTTGTATAATTCAAATGTTATTTACATTTTATCCTACATCCGTATCCTCTAACAACGCACGATTGCCTTCCCAAATTAAATTCGGTTGGTTATAAATCGTATGTGTTAAAGATGTTATCATTGTTAATATATCTAATATTTAAAATATAGTAATTTAATTTCAAAATACGCCACGTCAAGTCATGCTCCGGTTAATACTAGCCTCATTAAATTACTTTTGCTATCATCATTGGAATCGAACCAACTCTAACCATTATGATAATAAAAAATAAGGATGAGAATACTCCATATTGTGAACCAGCTTTATAAGGGTTATTAGTTGCCTTAATTTCCACTTCCTTTTGAGAAGTACCAATTCAATGTGGGTAAGTAATGCCTACCAATCATAAAGTTACAAATTACTCTCTTCGTACTCATTTTCTTCAAGCCTCGCAGCCTGATTAGTTCTTGCGGAATTAGAAACCTTTCGAAAGAATCACATTTACCTTGAGAGTATTTGTGGCAGGGAACAGCTCCCTACTATGTACACACCTTTCGTCTGTAACTGGCAAACACTTTTTCTTTATGATTATTAATTTTTGAAGTCAATATCAAAAGTTTTTGGTTTGTAGATTTGTTCAAGTAGTGGTTTGCCACCAGCTCCGTTATCTTTTGAACAACAGAATACTAAACTACTCGATGTGATATCCCTATCACCATATTTTGAGTCATCTTCATTTATAAGTGTTGGTACACTTTATAAAAGGATAGTAACAGCACCATCTGTACACAGTCTTATCTTAATGGGTTTCCCCAATTTGATGTTAAGACCACTCTAATATTGAATCACGCAATTATATGAAGGGATTAAGTTCATACTTCTTACATAAATTCTATGAGTTATTCTTATTGGTGTTCCCACCTCAACTGAACAATCTACGTTTGCTCAGTCACCTCTACTCCTCTCCTAAAGTGTTACCCTCAGTTACTAAGCAGTTGTGATATCTCACTTGCATACTCGAGCTCACCTCCCTTACGGGGGAGAAGCCGCAGAATAGTTAACCAACTACTCCACTTTATCCTTCTTTCGAAGTTTATTTAACGACCATATGCGGCCACTCTATTGTGTAACACTAAGTTACTATATAGAAATTATTTCATTAAATTAAAGAACTTTTCTTTTGTTTTAACAAAGATACGAAAACTTTTTCATATTTCCTAGTCTTTTTAAAACTTTTTTTTACAAAAAGTGAGAGGGGTATCCGGCTTTGTTAACCCCCTTACCATAAGGAAGTGGTCACTCATTCGGTTTTATTAGATGATGGCTTCAACCACTCTCTCATTTTGTTCTACAAATATACGAAAAGGTTTTCACATTTCCTAATTTATTTGTAAATATTTTTGTTGTTGCGGGAGAAGGATTCGAACCTCCGGCCTTTAGGTTATGAGCCTAACGAGCTACCACTGCTCTATCCCACGATATAATTTTAAAGAATTTCTGTTAGTATTTATATATATACAAATATACTACAAAAACATTAAAATTCCAAATATTTTTTTAAATATAGCAATTAGCTTTACACATTGTTAATAGGAAAATGTTATTCCTACAATCTGTATCTGCTCTACTCATTGCTAGGTATAAGTTATTAGCAACTACTGCTTCTACAAACCCACCGCCTGCATAAGAACTCTTATCTCTTGTACACATAATCGATACCATAATATCTAATATGTGTTCACTTACGTTTTCACAATTCCACTCTTTAGCGAATTCAATAGCTCGCTCTCTACTTTCTTGTCTGATATCCATAGTTTTATATTTTATTTTTTATCTGATTTATATGCTTACATCCACTACCTCTACTAAATCCATATGCTGGACAGGAACAACTCCATTTACCACCATCATTGATAACTTCATAAATCTTACCTTTACTTCCTTCAGCGGAAAAGGTTTGTTTTTTAACAGATTTTGGTAGTTTTACTACTGATATTGTCTCTTTTTTAAACTCTGGCTTTAACCACATTTCTTTTAATTCGTTCCAACCATATTGTCTATCTACTTCAACCCAACCTAATTTAGGGTCAGTTGTTACGATATACCATTGACCGGAAATAACCGATTGAAATGATGTTGGTGGTAAAACTGAGGTTATTGTCATATTATCTATATAAGGTTACAAAATGCCCAAAGTGGTTATCAAATACATTTACTGCGTTTTCATAATCACCACTCATCATTTCTTTTCTAATTGATGCACCATCTAATCCCAATTGTTTGGCTAGATTACCTGCAGTTCCAATTAAGAAAAATACATTACCTTGTGGACCTGTTAGGTCAATTTCAATTCCTGATTTTTTAATTTTACTTTTTATCATTGTTTTATATTTTAAGGTTTACCAACACATCATATCACCCGCCCTATCCCATTCTTTACTACTACTAGCAGTTGCTTTGTGTAGTGTATCGTAATTCACATCTAAGTTTGAAGTACCGAACTGGCGTTTCAACTCCGATTTGAATTCGGTTAAGTTACTAGCCCAAATATCATTGAACCCACCACTTGCCCAATTGAATAGGTAACGATATTGCCCTTTTGAATTCTTTAACAGGGTTTCTCTTTTGATTGATGCTCTCATAATTTTATATTTTATATTTTATGTTTATTACTTAATACCTTTTTCGATAAACTGAATTGTGGTTTGGATTCGGTCAGTAATGTGGGTAGGTAATCCCAATTGTTTAGCGGATTCCAACATCTCTGTGTAAAGGTAACCATCCCATACTCCACATAACATATTGTAAACTTCATTGAACCAAGATTCGTTTTTATCTAAGTAGAAGTTCTCTACCTCTCTGAGGGTAGCAGAGTGGAATTTCATCCATTCTCCGTTGAATAATTCGTGTCGATTAAATCTTACAATGTTCATAGTGTATCTCTTTTAGTACATAGTAAAGGTAGTGAATCCAGTTGATATATCCAAGCATTTTCTCATTTATTTTTAAAAAAAGTGAAAATAATTTGATTGATTATCAACGAGTTATGAATTTAGTTAAATCCATTGATTAATTTTTTGTAATCAATTCCAAATAGTGATAGGATACACATTGTTCCGGCCATAACAGCACATCCCAACTCATTGTCAGGCCCCGCAAATGGAAGCATTGTTGGTAGTGGGCCATAGGTAATTCCCCAAAATACTCCACCTGAAACGATACTCGTAAGGATAACTTGATAATTCTTCATATCTTAATCATTTATTACATAGTAAAGGTACGGTATAGTGTCCATATATCCAAGCAATTCCCTAATTATTTTTAATAAAAAAGGGAAAACTTTCGTTCTCCCTTTGTATTCACTTACTTTAAATCTTTTAATCTTTTTGCAATGATTCCTTTATATACTTTATCGATATCCCTATTCCTATAATGAAAAATAGTAATGAAACGTAATGTGTATGAGCATTTAACTTCTCATCCAATAACCAAAGGGTGTTAGCGGTTAACCAACATAATATAATATAGTTTTCCAACTTCTTAACACCCGAAGTATAGTTGATGACAAGAATACTAACTAATATAGCAGGTAATGCCAATATTAAACTTAACCAACTCATACCCATCATCCAACAGAAATCTTTTAGTACCCATAGAGGAATGTGTAGAAGTTGTAATATCTTTTTAAATCTCATTAATTTCTCTTTTTGAATTCTCTCGCCGCCGTAACCCACTCAGCACCTATTCTATTTACAATAGGTTTTCTCATAAATGCATTAATAGAGGATTGTATATCTTCCGGTGTTTTATTTCCTTTAACCGTATTATCTACAATTCTAAAGTTTTGAGTGCCAAATAGAGTTTGGAATTTACCTAAGTTGTTTTGACAATCATTCCATATTTGCTTAACATCATCATCAGGTAACACTCTCTTTCTATTTCTATTTCTTTCCAATGCTACAGGAAGAGATGTGTTTACAAATACCATAAAGCAATCGTATCCTAAATCTTCGGCGTGGTCTTTTTTTCTACCAATCTTTGAGAAATCATCACCTGTTCCATCTATTAATAAACCCAATCTACCTTGTTCATAGAAATTTAGCTTTTTAACCGTTATCTCTTTTGCTCTATTTCTTAGTGAATCTGGATTTGATATAACTCTACCATATAATTCAGGATTTTCTGTTTTCATCTTAGCAATTTCACCAGCATCTATACCATTTCTTTCCAATGCTACTTCAAATGCGTTATCTGAGTTTACTATCTTTAATCCTCCTGCTGAAAATGATGTAATCATTCCTTTGCCAACACCAAATAACTCCGCTGCTTTATAGGATTTACCACTACCCGGTCCACCTGCCATAAATACACATTTAAGGATACCTGGGTCGTCTACACCTTCTTCAATAACAGCTTCAATAATATCCTTCTCAGTCTGCGATACTTCTAAAAATAGCTTCTTTAATTCCTTAATTTCGTTTAGTAAACTCATTTGATTCCATTTTGTTATATGGTATAAATATAAAAAATATATTAAAAAGGGTTTATTCTTCCGTTGGTATTTCTACACTTACATCCTTAATTATCTTAATTGCTTCCCTAACCCCTCTTAATCTTGCCGATGCCGCCCATTTAGGTTCACCATCTTTCATTCTACGGATTCTTTGCATTAATACTGATTCGCTCTTTGTTAGTACCTCTAATGGGTATTCCATCTGTAATTTCATAATTAGTCTATGTTTTTGTTTGAAAATCTATTTAATTCTTCTTCATCTTCTTTTGTAGGATGATATGTTGATTTGTAATATTCATCATCATAGAACATATCAGTAGGGAATATACTATGTGAATCTAACTTATTAGTAGTTTCAATCAACCAAATCTTTTTAATAGGTTCTCCCATTAAATCAGTCGGTCCAGCAATTACATAACTCATTCTACCTTTTGTGTCTACGATTTCAAAGATAACATCGTCATCACTAAATGTAGCAGGTTCATCTGAGCAGATGTATTCTGTATCATCAATAATAATGTTCTTTTTCATATATTTTATTTTTTATTTTTGTTTTCTATATCATCTTTTTCATCATCCCATAATCCAAATAAATCTTCTCCTTTATAATCAGGATGATTCTCCTTCATATAATCGATTCCTCTTACCCAAAAGAAGGCAATGATTGCTGATACAAATACACTGCATCCAATTCCAATTAAGTATCCCATAGTATTATTTTAAAGAGTTAATAATTTCAATCAATGTATATGATAATTTATATCCAGTAAATGCTCCTAATGTAGATGGAATTGGAAATACTATTAACTTTCCTAAATCTGTTACATATTTTGGTCTGTTAACTATTTTACCCATAAAGAAATAATATGTAACATATCCAATCAAAACTGCTATATCAGTTCTAGTTGCAATAAATACTACTAAGGTTGCCCCTAAAAATCCAAATGTAAAATTAACTAAAACGTTTTCCCAAACTTCATAGGGACTTGCATCTTTATATTCTTTTATCATCTTTTGTATTTTTGCACTTTGCCTTTTCATATTATGGTGTTACATTATTTAATATTCTCCCAGCTCCTTTATAATTTTTCTTATACCTCGGGTCTTCCATACTACTAACCTTTACACCTTCATATCTATTTGCTGAGTGAACAAATAGAGTTTCGCCTAAATAAACTGCACAATGCCAGCCGGATGGAGATGCCTTACTCCTAAAAAATATCAAATCACCGATTAACAAATCAGCAATTTTTATTCGATGTGTTTGATTCCATTGTTTATAACACACATTTTCTAAATTAAGACCATATACATCTTTATATAATCTTTTGTTAAACTGAGAACAATCTATACCTTTTTCAGTAGTTCCTCCTAATTTATAGGGGTTACCAATCCACTTTACAACAAACTGATTTAATGCTGTATCTGTTGTAAATGTAATTACCGAATCTTGTTTTACTTGTCCAAATGATACCTTAGCTACTAAGATAATCATTAATATTAATATTACTCGTTTCATTTTACTTTTTAATCCCACCAACCTCTCATATCAGTTCCATCAAATGTATCTCCCCATGTCTTAGAATACTTCGTTCCTTTTAAAATATTCCATAGTTCAATCCATTCTTTGTCTTCTAACTTATGTGCCTCTTTGAATACCATTCGATTATGCTTTTTTTCAGCAGGAGTATCATTATCTATCCATTTATGATTACCATTTTCTAATTCTTCAAACTCCCAATCATGCAAAATTAACTCACCTAATTCAGCTTCGATTCTTTCTGTATAATCATCATCCAATTTGTGTTTAAGTAATTGGATAGCTCTTTGCATTTTCTCAACCTTTTTATCACGAGTTTCTCTGATTTCCATTCCATCATGCATTTTGGATTCCATTATTACCAATGAACGATATAACATCTCTAATGTGTATCGATAATCCCACCATTCATGATGGGCTAATTCTTTTCTGAATTTCCATATGTTTTTAAAGAAGCGAGGTATAGTTCTTTTAATAAAATCCCATACTTTCCATAACTTAGTATCATACCAAGCTAATCTCTCTAAACTTTCAAAAAATGATTCTGATGCTTCTACTTTCATTATTTCTTTTTAAATAAGTCTTTTAATTTCTTTTCAGGTTTGATAGTAGTGTAAGTACCATCTTCGTTCTCTCTCATTAATGGTGCTCTCCATGCTTCATAGAAAATCCAAATCCAAAATATAATAGAGATTAATATCAATGTCGTTGTACCACTCATAATTATATTTTAATCTACATCAAATGGGTTATGTTCAATTGGCCAAAAATCTTCATCATCAATTACAACTCCACTTTCCACATATTTGTATCTATCTAATTCAGAATCCCATTGTACTTCCAACCCATCTTCATCCTGTAATATAACTTCACCATCTTGCCATTCTACTATACCTTCAACTCCATCTGCTCTACCACAGAATCCCATACCTTCTTCCTGAAATGTCATTTTAAATACTAATTCAGGAAATTGAGCCGATACATTCTCTAACCATCCAATTGGCGGAGCCCATGCAGTTTGAAAATGAATTGTCATATCTCCTTCATCTAAATCCCAATCACTTTCACACGCATCCCATTTAGTTCCCCAATTAGATACTCTCCAATTATACCAACCACTAGCCCCATATCTTTCCAATAACACTTCCATTCTAATTCTATATGTTTCATCATCCTCTCCTTCTTTTTGTGGGATGGGGTCAACATCTGCTACCAATTCCAATGGAGTAGGAAATAGCTTTTCAAATGTAAACTTTTCTCTGATTACTTCTTTCATAACAGGTTCTCCGGTTTCATCTAACACTGCATTGTAGCTTTCATCTCTTACAATTTCAGTATCTTTTACTTCTGCGATTACCCATCCTTTAAATTCGTTTACTTTATCTGAATCTCCCGAAACATATAAAGAATTACTGCACCAATTTGGCATTTATTATCTGTTTAGTTTATTAATACATTCTTCAATCTTATCTCTTAATCTTCCACCAACGCCGTGGTCTCCATCAACTTGCACATGCCTCCACATTGAAACTTTGGGTGTTAACCATTTGAATTCATGATGTAAATCCAAATCATCAATTGCTATCCAATTTGTAATCTTATTATCCTTAGCCCACTTAGCAACTTCTAATGCCCTTTCATGTTGTATCGATGGTCTACTCATTTTATTCCATAAGTCCTGATGTGTAGTTATATCAATCAAACGGGCAGTTATACCATAGTGCCAGAAAATACGTTTTAATTGATTAAAAGTAAAATGTTTTTTCCAATCTGAACTAACTACCAATTCAGCGTTTGTTTCATCACATATTTTTTGTAGTGCCTCACAATCTTCTTTAACCCAAGAGTATGGAATTTGAAAATCCTCAACTCCCATTGATATAGTAACTTTACCATCATTCCAAGTTGCCCACGCTAATGGCCCATCTACATCAATAAAAATAATTTTCTTCCTCATAAGGTAAATATACTAAAATTATTTGGTATTACCAAAATTTACTATCTTTATTTACAGGTTTTATTTTTCCTTCTTTTGCCAATTGAAGTGTTGATTTATTTTTCTCAACCTTTGCTTCTTTTTGCTGTTTCTTAAGATTTTTCTCATAACCGATTGGGTATTTCTGTTCTACTGAAATAGGTCCGTTTGGAAATTTATCTAAATCATATTTCCATATAGATTCTCCTCCATCATCGTCTTTGTAAATGTGTTGAAATTTACGCGGTTTATCTTTCGCCGATGGTTCTATCTTTGCCATATTATTTAATTTTTTTCCACATCCAAATTGGTTCTCCGAATGCTTGATTTTTACTATTCTCTGTTTTTTCTTTTAGCTCTTCCGCAAAGTATTCCGATTTAGCATTACCTGCTCCACCTGAATTAAACCTCTTTGTCATTTCCATTCCAATACATCCCATATATTCTAACCCCTTAGATTTAATAAAATCATTCATAGAATTAACTATATCAACGTACCCCTTATCTGGTGCAGAATACACATCTGCTATGTTTACTGCTAATATTCCACCTACTTTTAACGTTGGTATAAGTTTATCAATTGTTTTGTGTAAGAAGTTTGTATTCCAATCATCTATCTTCTTATATCGTAGGTAACTCTGTGTATCGTGCAATGAATACTTTTCTGTATTGAAATACGGTGGTGATGTGAATATTGTATCAAAGAAGTTTTCATACTTTGTATAATCTACATCTTCCGCTGGCATTGGTATCATCTCAGCAGTTTTATCGTTTTCAAAAAATGTTTTATGCCTCTGATAGAACTCTATTTGTTTAGTATAATTTGGATGGTTGTCTAAGTTAGGGTCTATACCAACATAATGTTTGCCAGTTTCACTTGCAAAGAATCCACATAATCTATCTCCCCAACCCGCTGAAAAATCTAATATATTCTCACTTTGGAATCTATCATAAAATGCTTTAGCGATTACAGGCTTAAATTGAGATGCTACATACTTTCTCAATGTAGTTGCCATCTTTAGTGTTTCTTTATTCACATCAGTTAGAACTTGCTCCAATGTAAAGAATGCTCTAACTATTGTTTTAATACCATCTACTGTCTGCCAAGTTCTCCAACCCGATGGTGTTCTAGACCAATCTACTTTCCATCGGTTTTCAATATGGAATGGATTGGATGCGTTATTACCAACATTACTTCTTTTAAAATAGTAGTTACTATCAGCAAATGTAAGTAGGTATGTAGATTCTCTTTCGTTGCGAGGAAACCACTCTCCTTCCACTAAAATATCAGGCCACCAAGTTCCCTTCAGCTTTTTGTAAGCATCAATTGTTTCCTGTTCTGTTATAATTGGAATTGGTGGTGGATATGTATGCAACACCTCAGAGAGAGTTTGTATAATATCTTCTTTATCGAATGTTTTAAGTATATAACTCCACTCCACTTTATCAATACTGATATAGGGAGACATTCCATAAAACTTACTAAAGTGTTCTTTTATCATTTTAACAAATATACGAAAAAATGGTGAGACCGCCAAATAAAAAACCCTCAATTTTATATTGAGGGTCAATTATTTATATATTATAATTATACCGCAAATGATTCCCCACATCCACAACTCCTACTAGCATTAGGGTTATTAAATGCAAATCCTTTTCCATTTAATCCATCTGAAAAATCTAATTCCGTTCCATATAAATAAAGAAGTGATTTACCATCTACTAAGACCTTTACATCTCTATCTTCAAACATCATATCACTTCCTTTAATATCAGTATCAAAGGATAAATCATACGCCAATCCACTACATCCTCCCCCTTTAACTGCTACTCTGACATAAGGTGTAGTGAATCCACTTTCTTCAATTAGGGATTTAACTTTCTTCGCAGCATTTTCTGTGACTGTAATCATCTATTTAAATTTAAATCCTGTTAATTTTTCAACATCAGCTAAATCAACTCTGTTATTATTAATGCCGTCTGGTTTAGATAAGTCATTTTCAAATAAAAATGCAAACCATTCTTTATTCCTAACTACATAAAATACCTTCCAACATTGTTTAGGTACTGAAACCTTTCCTATTTTTTTAATCTCACCAATATTACCGGCCCATATATGAACGGAATCACTTATCGTTGCAACATCTCTTGTTAGGGTTTCTAATGATTTCCAATCTCCCGCATTTAATCGGTGATATTGTGCTACCATATTTGAATAATAGAAAGATTCATCTTGTACTGATTGAGTTTGGCATTGATTACTTTTTGCCGGCATTAGGTGACCTCTATCAAATCCACTACCTACATAATCCGAACCAATATTTGTTTCATTTGGTAATAATGGGTCCGGTTTAAAATTATCCTTTCTCGCTAATGGTTTTACACAGGCTACTTTAGCCTTTGTTTCCCACCATTCTACCATTACAGGATACTTCTTTGATTTACTAAAATGTGATGTGTAGTTTATATGTTTTAATACAACTATATCTTGTGCATGGCCTCCAATTGCAAATAACAATCCTATCATTAATAGGATTACTAATAATACTTTTTTCATTTAATTTTTTTATATAAGTTTAGGTAACTCATTCAATGATTCGGCAAACTTAACCTGAGAGTGTTTGAAGAATACTATTACAACGTTTCTACATCCTTCCGTTATCTCAGTAACCTCATGCTTAAGCATCGATTCTATTACATAACAATTTCCAATTTTACTTTCAAATACCTTACGTTCATCAGATGATACATCTACTATAAATTCTCCTCCATCAAAACCATCATTTAATAATAAACCGGCTGTATATACCCTATTATATACATTATCATCATGCCTTCCAAACTTATCACCTACTTTATATGATTGGAAGTAAACCTCATCTAAAAGGGTATTATTATCCCAATCTATATTACAGGTTACTTCATCTTCAATCCATTTAATAATTCTATCTAATATCCATCTATTATCAGTTTTATCAATTCGAATAGATGAGTATGAACATCCTTTATTAGTAAAATCACGTGTAAAAGGTAAATGTTGATTGATTATAGAATCACATTCATCTTTAGTGAATAAAACTTTTTCTTTGAATAATCTCATGCATTAGTGAATGGATTCCTCAAATATTAATTTATCCATTCCATTTTTCTGTCTGTAATCATTAATCGCAGATTTTATAGCATCTTCTGCTAATACACTACAATGAATTTTTACAGGAGGAAGTGATAACTCTTCTACCAATTCCATATTATCCATTTTAACTGCCTCTTCCAATGTCATACCCTTTAACCACTCTGTGGCTAGAGATGATGCTGCAATAGCACTTCCACATCCAAATGTTTTGAACTTAGCATCAGTTATGATATTATCATTCACTTCGATTTGCAATCTCATAACATCTCCGCACTCCGGTGCTCCTACTAGACCTGTTCCTACGTTTGATTTAGATTTATCTAGTGTTCCTACGTTTTTTGGGTTTTGATAGTGGTCAATTACCTTTTCTGAATATGCCATATACTATTTTGTTTTTATATAAGTATTACTACTTCTGTTTCTTTCGTTTCAATTTCTTTTCTTCGATAGAGAGTTCTGATGTTGCATCTGTAGAAACAACGGTATCATTCTTTACCACTGCTTTCTTCAATGTTCCTTTCCACTCACTCTTAGGGATAAATTTCCAATACCCACCCTTTACTTTCTCATCCGCATCAATATCTGATATTCTACGGATTTCATCGATTTCGTAACCTTTGGCTACTTTGATACATTTAATACACTTCATAGTTAATCTCCATGTTTATTGTTAATAAAATTATTTACTTTTCCAAAATTGATACCATTTCTTCGGCTGTACGTCTGGCTTAGCAAATGGTTGAGTGTTATCCCAAATGTTTACTATTCCTCCATATCGCACACTCATCATTTGACAAAATAATTGATGGTATTTAGGCGGTATCCTATCAAAATCTGCTAATATCTTTACATCTAATGTAGTTGATTCACCATCACCTGTCATTAACTTTAAATGGTCATGCATCTCTACAACTGTTGAACTCTTTACCGTTAAATGACTACCATCTCCAATGTGAAATATATCATCTATTTTTATCTGACTCATAATTTATTTAATTGAATCTCTAAGTATTTTAAATCGTTTAATTCTTTCCTCTTCACTTAATACCTCTTCATATGTGTGGTCAACTTTTGCTCTAATACAGGTCTGTGGTAATTTACTATTCATAAAATAGTTGTTGATATACCCCATCATATTTGCACTACCAATTGGATTAGCGGAGTGGATATAGATTTGTGGTAAAGGTATTTTTTTAGTCATACTTTCCGCCACTAACCATTTAGCACAATCCATACCCGTTTTTTCGGTTATGTTTTTGTAATCAATTGTATAGTTATCCCTTACATTATTATAATACTCTTGCATAGCAGTATCCCCCAAATCGTGGTCCAAAGAAATCACTTCGTAATTTTCTAAACCTCTCATTCGGATATGTGCCACAAACTCTTCGTGATTTCGTACCACTTGCCATCTATCATCAGTTGGGGTTCTTACATCATCCAAATACAGATATATTTTATTTTCTCTTTGCATCTTTTTTGGTTTTCTTTTCTACCTTAATTGGGATACCATCAAATCCACCATCCCTCGATAACTCTTCAGGAGTAGCAAATGGTTCTGGACATTGTTCTTCCCAATATTGTGTCTCCAACTCTTCCGTCCAACCATCATTTTCTAATCCATCGTTTAGGGTTACATCCCAATCTGCATCTTCATCTGCATTATGTTCTGCCAATGCTTCATCGATTTCTTTTTCAGATATGTTACGGAAATAATCATCAACCGATTTTTCTAATGTTGGGTCTGGTCGATATACATCTTCCTCTCTCATCTCTTCTTCATACTGAGCTCCTAATTCAATGATACCTCTTTTGAATGTATCTTCGTGAAATGTCATACCGATTGCTAATACCTTAACGATATCCAAAAACTCCTCCATATCCACATCACAATGGTCAACTTCTACCGTTGTTGTTCTATCATATGAGGTAACACTAAATTTTGTTGTTTTGTTTAAATTATTCATAACTTTTATTTATTCAGGTGATTTGTTTCCTACTAATTGATATGCATCCCATATTTGACCGATTGCATATTCTATTTGAAATTTTATTTCTTTATCTGATTGCGATAATGGATGCTCTAAACAATGGTCATTTAATGTGCAGATTACGATATGCAATCTATCCATTAATTCCAAATAGTGCCCATCATTTATCGAATTCTTTTTTTGTTTGTTTGATGACATCTGATACTGATTTAGTGGGGTTTTCTTTAGCTCTTCGAACTGCTCTGATGATGAACTCACTCAATTGATTTTTCTTATCAATCTTTTTAATTAACTCATTAAGAGTATCCAAATCCTCATAGAATTTTCCCATATAATTATTTTACAATTTTATTATAATCTACCCAACCATCTGGCCCAAAGTATAATTGTATCTTACTATCTGAAGTTTTACCAATACCTAAAAATCCAAATCCTTCACATATAATGGATACATAGTGGTCTGGTTTTAATTTATGAGCTTCCTCTAAGATATCAAAATCCCACGGCATTTCCGGGTCATTAATCTCACACCATTGTTTACTGAAATCTGCCATAATTATTCTGTTTCGTGCTCCATAAAAGTGGTAAATTGTTTTCCAGCTTTTGGGTTCACTTCGTATAGGTATTCTAAACTTAATTCGTATCTATCGTTTTGAGTATGTAAGATAAAAATTTCTGAATTTAGTGAATCAATTAGGTTTGCTTTTTCGATATCACCACCAACTACCACTTCAATCTTTTGCTCAGCTCGTAGTTTACTTAACTCCTTTTGTTGGAAATAACATACTACCAATACGGCAACTGCTCCAGTTCCCACTATGGCTTTTTGATACTTTTGTATAAATTCTTTCATATTCTTTTTTTAGTTAGTGTAAATATACGAATAATTATTCAAACTAACAAGTCTTTTTTAGGGGTAAATTATCAAAAAATTTAGGGTTTTCGAAGGACATAGGGAAAAGGGAAGGATTACCCCCCAGCCCCCCTCGATTTATCCCGTAACCACTCTAAAATCGATTCCGCTATTATCTTATTAGCTTCCTCATTCAAATGTCCATCTCTTATAACTCTACCTTCGAAAGGTACGTCAATTGCCATATTATGTGTTAATGGAGAAAAGTATTTACCACTGTTGTTACCTATTTTAATATCAATAAATTTATCGGGTCTGAACTCCCAATATTCTCCATCCCAATCTAAATACCAATATTCAATACCATATTCCTTTGTTACGGTTTCCAATGTAGTATCGATGTAATCAAAATATTGTCTAACCTTATCTTTAAAATACTTATTAATCGCTTCTGTACTATCAACCATATTGTATTCCAATATACTATCTTTTTCTGATTCCGTCATATATTCAAATATTTGATTTCTACCAAAATGACTTAACTGAAAGATTAAAATTACATCGTTATCTTTAAATGAAAAGTCTATTTGGTTGCCATCAACGTTCAGTCTATCTATTGCTTTAATTATACTTAAGTTACTTAAATTATCTCCACCATTATCAATTTTCTTTACACATTTTCTACCTAATTCATTGGCAACAATTGAAGTGAATGATAATTCATCTTTTATTTTTAAATCAGTTTCATCTATAAATTGTTGATGCTCTTTCCATTGAACCCCAATTGGCAAAGTTCTTAATACTTCCGGCTTCCTCTCCACCCAACTAGGTAAATACAATCCCTGTCCCCAAGTAAAACTATCACCTATAAATGCTATGTATTTCTTATTTTCCAAAATGAGAAATTATTGAATTACTCAAAACTTTCTGACCTTCTTTATTTAAATGTAAATCTATTATCGATTTATTATCAACCATCAAATCAATTTTGTATTCATTTAAGAATTGATTAAAATATTCACATCTAATTCCATTCACACTGTATTTCACAAATTGAGATGGCGATTCTTTATAAAAATCTCCTAACCAATCTAAATAACAATATTCAAAGTCGTATAACTCAGAGAAATATTTTAAAGTGTTATCAACATATTTAAATAAATTACTAACTCTTTCAGCATATACATCTTCAAATGTTCCGTTACAATTTTCAATACTTCCCATATTCAAATCTCTGAATTGATATCTTGATATAGAAGTAAATTGAAACACCACTTTATTTATTTCATTTCCTAATTTGTCTATCATAGGAATCATATCTAAAATTATATCAGTATTAGAACCTCCATTGGTTAATCTTTTTGCAGATTCCAATCCGTAATATTTAGATACTAATCCTGTAAAAGAATGTTCATCTTTATATTTTACATCAGCCGCTGTCACTAAATGAGAATGAGATGGATACATACCGCCTACAGAAGATGGTAATTCTCTTTTTTCTTCCATCCATTTGTAGAAATACAAACCTTGTCCCCATGTAAAGCTATCTCCTATAAAAAGTATCTTATTCATATGTTATCGCATCTGTGAATCCTTTTCTCCATTTTTTAAACCAACCATTTATAATATCAAAATTGTAATCCTGCGTTTTTACATTCTCTTTAACTATCTCATTCAATTCCCCAATTGGTTTATTACATATGCGCTTAAACTCATCCATTACATCATATAACCTATCATTTGCATTTGGTAGCGCATCATATGTTTCATCGAACATATATTCAAATGATTTGAATCCTAAGTTTTTCAACTCCTTCCATATTCCTGTGTATGAGAATATGAGAAATGGCTTCTTATGTACAAATGGTTTAAATGTTTTCTCCGATGTTTGGATTATGAGGTCTTCATTTGCTTCGTATATTGTTTCGAACACCATTTCAAATAATGTATCTCTAACTCTATCATAGTTAGATAGAACGGAGTAATTCATAGTTTGAAAGTTCTCATCTTCAAATGGTTTAGCATAGAACTTAAATGTATCATCTATGTGATGTAAATTACCACCTCCTCTCAATGCAACTATATAAGAATAATTAAATCCCCATCCTAATTCATCATACTGATGGTCGGTGAATACATTTCTATATGTGGAAAATAGTGCAACATTGTTTGAATCCCACAATTTATAATCAGTTATGTATTTGTAAAAATGTGCTCTATCTACATTTAATGAATTAGATGTGCAATAAAAATACTTCTGTGGGTTATGACCCTCTATATAATCATAGTATCCATTTTCTGTTAACTCTTTTACTAATCTCTCTATTACCATTGCATTATGTGCAGGGAAATACTTAACTTCATCATCATATCTAAATTTTATGGAAGTTGAGAATATCTCATATACTATACCCCTTTCATCAAACCACTTTTTAAATTCGGCTTTCTTTTCATCATATTCAGATTGGCTATAATTGGTCCAACCTGTATCCATTTCCCAAAATACTATCTTCTTTATTCTATCTCTATGAGAATCAACGATTGTATTAAAATCTTCTCTCTCTATTAAATGAAATAATTCTTTAAACGATGGGTCAAACCCAATTGCTAAAGTGAAATCAGATAATCCTCCGATATCATTTTCATTTGTTATGATATTGAAATCTTTTAATACAGAAAAGAAATAGTTTTTCCTTAATGTAAAAAACTGAACTTCAGCATCATACTTAGAATTGATTCTGAAATCTTCAAATTCTAACTCATCTTTGTGATTAACTAAATAACGATAGAATACTACATTGTTCATATCTGTGGAAATAATATTTGTTCCATAAAATACTTTGCTCTTTCTTCTCCTATCTTTGCTTTCAATACATTATAGGTTCTCGGATTCTTAGATTGAATATCACAATACTTATTCTGTATTTTTATAACATCTTCTTCCACTCCCTTTGTTCTTCTCTCTAATATACTATAAGCATACCAATCATATCTATCCACACTCCAATCACAAAATTCAACAAACTCCTCATTTGATACAGGCTTCATCACAATAAAGTTATCACTAAATACACTAGCCCATTCTGGAATTGGTTTTTTATCACCCCACTTTTTATGTTGATGGAAAAGGTATTGATTTATACCTGGACTTAAATCCATATAACATCCTATCACCATCTTATCAATTGTTATACAATCAAATCCATAGATAGGTTCGGGTGAATCTTTATGTGGAAAGGTGGTCACATGCAGTACTTGAATTTTATCATCTCCGTATCTCTCTACATGCGCCAATCTGAATAGGTCTGATTTGTACCTATAATTCTCCCATCCGAAATCCTCTGTATATACCTCTTCACAATTAGGTGCTTTCTTAATCAACTCTAAGAACTGACCTGCTACTATATCTAATTGTTCTCTGTAATTCATTATAATCTTCCTAAGTTTATTGGTGCTTTATTGCCACCCATTGGATTAATATTAATAGCGGTTGAATTCTGAGCTAATATTTCGTAGTTTCCTAATTCCCACACACCATTTGGCCTTAATGTATTCCATATATTTTCCAATACATCAATGTTAAATTGGAATCCTTTATTTGCCTCATCACTCATATCATCTGTTAAGAATGCTCTAATTACACCTACACATTCTTGCATATTCTCTATCACATAGTAATCTCCCAATCCAGGTACTTTTGATTTAATCATTTGCCCACCATACACAATAGCTAAATAATTAACATAGATATGAGCCTTCCATTG
>Ga0209550_10001802_pt1 | contig 20599 bp, 22 predicted proteins | sample LauGreSuBDMM15SN_2_FD_187567 | JGI IMG/M metagenome (GOLD analysis project Ga0209550, IMG submission 187567) | Freshwater lake microbial communities from Lake Michigan, USA - Su13.BD.MM15.SN (SPAdes) (version 5) | ecosystem: Environmental > Aquatic > Freshwater > Lake | place: Lake Michigan... | reverse complement strand
ATATTTCGTGAGTAGAATTAATAGAATCTTCTGGATTAGGTTGAATAAATCCCTCAATACTTGAAATTGCGGCTTCAATTTCAGAAAATCTTTGTCCTGTTTCTCTTGTTAATACGTCAAATTTCATTATAAAACTCATCAATAAATCTTTTGTATCTCTTAAATCTTTTTCTAACTTGGTAATTTTTTCACCATTTATATTTTCAATAGCAGCAGAATTTGTATTTGGTCCAGCGTTTAATTGTTTTTTTTCAAGCGAGTCAAGTCGATTGATTATACTGGTTAATATACTATTGTCAATTGTTATCTTGTTTGAATTAGATTGTGGTTCATCTCTAAATGTACCTCCATTTGATTGCACCTCAATAATATATTGTTCTACTTTTCCCAAACGTAAAGTAATAAGTCCAATAGCATCAGAAATAGTTAATTTAGTAAAAGGTAATCCGTTTGATTGGATTGGTGCGGTTTGTTGTTGTTCCATAATAGGAGCCTTTGCTAGCCTAACATTAGGAGGTGCGGGCATAAAAGCTGATTGTGAAGCGATAGAAGTTCCAGGCCGCGTTGAATTCATTTGAGAAGATGGGTCACCCGAACGTCTTTGTATAGCAGATGCGACAGCTCTTGATTTACTCATTTTAATTATTATAAATAATATGTTTTTAAATTACTTACGCATTTTCATTTTTATTAGTTCGTGGCACTGATAATTTTCAATAATAAAATCATTTAATTCATAATCATTAATGTTATCTTTAATATTTGTAATAGTTAAAGTTGGAAAACCAAAAGGAGTTTTAGTTATTTGTGTCTTCAAAACTTCAATATGGTCGTCATAAATATGATAATTTCCTAAAAAATGAATAAATTCAAAAGCTTCTAATCCACAATGTTTTGCTAAAATATGCGTAAGAAAAGAGTAAGATGCAATATTAAAAGGAACTCCAAGACCCATATCTCCACTTCGTTGATATAAAGAACAAGAAAGTTTATTTCCGCCGTGAACATTAAATTGACATAAAATATGACAAGGTGGAAGTGCCATCTCGTCTAATTGTAGAGGGTTCCACGCAGTCATAATAAGTCGTCTGCTATTTCGTGTTTCAGGATTTTTTAATAGTTCAATAATTTGTTGTAACTGGTCTATACCATGAGAGCTATTATCCTTAGATACACATCCATTAACAAAATCATATTTGGCATTATAATTTCTCCATTGATAACCATATATTGGACCGAGAATGCCATCAGAATAATGTGAAAGGTTTCGCGACTCCATAAAATCTTTAGAAGCATTTTCATCCCAAATATGGACGCCATCTTTTTGTAATAATTTGTTATCAGTATTTCCTCTGATAAACCATAATAGTTCTTTTAAGCAAGTTTTCCAAGCTACTTTTTTGGTGGTTAAAATAGGTATTTTTCCATCTTTAAGAGAGAAACGCATAGACGCCCCAAATAAAGAAATAGTATTTCCATTTCTTCCATTTTCACTATTACCATTATTAATGATATTTTTAATTAACTCTAAATATTGAAATTCTTCATGTGAATTATTTTCCATAGTAGCCAATTTAAATATATTATTTAATATCTCTTTAATAGTTTTTTCTTTTAATACCTTATAAGAGATATGGATGATTCAACCGATCAAAAAAGTTTTTTTAAACACGTTTTTAATTTTGACGACGATTCAAAATCGGAATTATTAAATATAATTCAATATGCCTTATTAGCAATAATTCCTGTAATAGTTTTAAATAAAACGATGTCAAAATATATCCCAGAGGCAGACGAACAAAAAGGAAGTTTAGAAATATCAGCAGAAATACTAATTCAAATAATAGTAATGTTTATTGGATTAATGATAATACACAGAATAATAACATATGTTCCAACATATAGTGGAGAAAAATATCCTAATTTTAGTGTAATATTTGTAATTTTAGCGATATTATTAATTACTTTAAGTTTGCAAACAAAATTGGGAGAAAAAGTAAGTATATTATTTGAACGTATTACAGAATTATGGGAAGGCAAAACGAGTAATAAAAAAACAAATAGTAAAAATAATGTAAAAGTTACACAACCAATTTCAGGACAACAAGTAACAAATCAAGGAGCTATTAACCAGTCAATATATAGTGATGGAACATCAATTAATTCTTTACCCATAACTCAAAATACAAGTTCAACAACGACACAACCATTGCCAAATTACAACAATATGTATCAACAAGATAATACTCCATTAGTTAATGCTGCGACACCAGGAGTAACAGAATCATTTAGTGAACCTATGGCGGCAAATTCAGTATTGGGAGGAGGTTTTGGTGCTTCATGGTAAATAAAAATGAAAAACTTATATAATTTATATAAAAATTTATATTAAATACTTGTATAAAATATATACAATATGGACGTAAATAAATTATTAAAAGCATTAGATGATACAAGCAATGAAGGTTTATTAAATTTTACGACAGAAAAAATAAAGGAGATGAATTTAAATATTCTAAAAGAGTTAGCTTTGTCAAAAGTAGAAACCTTGGAATTATTTAAAAAGTTAAATGGTTATAAATATGTAGATGAAATGAATGAATTAAAATATGGAACTTATTTGAGATGGATATCTGTAAAAGATCAAAATAATATATATTTAACGAGAGGTGCTTTATTTTGTGAAGTAAATATAACTGATAATGGTGTAAATATAGTTTGTAAAAATATGGGTACTGGATGTCGGCATTTTCAAATTAAAATGGATGAATGTTTACTATTTCAAAAATTAACTCAGCAAGAATTAGTGCTTTTAAACGCATTAGATCATTTATCAAAATAAATATCAAAAATAAAAATATTTTATTATATATTATGTTAAAACATCAAAATATAATAAATAAACACTACATAAATAACCAATACATAAATAACCAGTACATAGCCCAGCAAAATCAACCACAAGTGGTGGTATTAAATATTCCTAATTTAGAAATAAATAAAAATAACAAAAATAATAAATACTATGTGAATGAAATAAATAAAAGAAACAACAATACTTATTATTTAAAGATAATAGGAATAAATTAAATAAATTATGATTTATATAAATCACTCAAAAAAAGCAATATTTATTCATATACCAAAAAATGGTGGAACATATATTGGAACAACATTAGTTCAGTATTATGGATTTAATAGTTATTTGGATAAGTTAGTCAAAAGGCGACCTGACCATGATATAATTTGTAATACAAATGATTTTCCAAAAATATTAACAGGAAATGCATTGTATGATAATGCTTTTTATAATAAAGTAGTGGGATTACTAATTTATTGTAAAACAAGTGATTATTTAAATAAGTCAATGAATATGGATAAAGAAAAATGGGAAACTTATACAAAGTTTTGTTTTGTGAGAAATCCATATAGCCGTGTGCTTTCTGGATGGAAACATATGAAAATATCTTTAGGTTTAACACAAACCTTAGATGAATATATAAGAAACCCAAACGTAACAGATATAGAATATGGGCACGTGTTTATGAGCCAAAAAAAACAAATAGAAGATGAAAATGGTGATTGTGGAGTAGATATAATAGGTAGATTCGAACATTTAGAGGAAGATTTTCAAAATATATTAAAAAAAATAGGTTTTAATAGAATAATTCATAAAAATATAAAAAAAAATGTATCAAATGAGGCATCTTCAGATAAATTTGTATATGAAAAAAAGACAGTAGAAAAGATAAATGAATTATTTGAAGATGATTTTGAAAGTTTTCATTATTTAAAAATAAGTGTTTAGAATTTATATTTTATGTTTTATGTTTTAATTTTTAATCCATTCTTCCGTTACAACTTTTTTCACACTATCTAAAGCACCTTCAACCCATCCTTGTTCTTTACTGACAACTTCGCCAACAACTAACATACAATCCGTTGGATGTTGTGCTTTTTCAATAAATTGGTTACGATTAAGTAATAAATTATTTAATGGAGTATAGTAATGTGTTCCAATCGGCCAGTAGTAACTTTTAATGGCATTAATTTTTAAAATTCCTTGAGGAATAAATAATGCTTGTTCGACTAATTTGGCAAAATAGTTTCTATTTTCTTCATTATTTTCCAAATGTGGTTTTAAAGTTAATGCCGACGCATTATCTGAATATGCGACCATATAGATACCTTTGTTTCTATTTATTGGAATTATTTTTTGAAGAGGTCCAGGAACAATAGTATAAGATTTTACGAAATTTTTCATTATTTCTATTGATTTTATTGAAAATTTAGCATAAACACGCACGAAAGGTTGTCCTTGTATCTGTTTATAGATACCATTATAAGTATTTGAAATTAATTTTTGTATTGATGCGATATTAGTAGCAATTATTACTTTATTACAATGATAAATATTTCCATTTTCTGTTTTAATTTCAAAAAAACAAGGCTTTTTTTGAATTTTTGTTACTTTAATAACATCAGTGGATGTTTTAATATGTGCCATTCCGATTTTAATACATAATGTTTTAATGAGTTTTTTCCAGTTAATGCTTAGTCCAATCCAACCACCAGTATTATCTTCCATGCCATAATCATATAAAGTATCAAAAGCGTCGGCATTTTCATAATCAGTATAACCAGATGAGACGATAAATTTATTATACATCGCAGGTCCCAGTGTTTTTATAAAAAATTCTTTAAAAGTAAGAGAATTTGTTGGTTTATTATCATTATATTTTTTTTTTAAAATATTCATTATTTCTTTTATATCAACTGGATCATTAATTTTCTTTGAATAAGCAACTTTATGGGGAAATTCTTTATATTTTATTCCAAGTTCGTTTAATAAAGATATTAATAATTTATCTTTTTCTTTTCTACCTATACCAGCACCAGTAACAACTTCTGACCCATAAAAATTATCATTATTTGTTCTACCACCAATCCACTCTTTTTTATATTTTTCTAAAATAACAAAACTGGTTTTAGGAGACATTTTTTTTATATTATAACCAGCATACAAACCGGCTATACCACTACCAATAATAATAACATCAAAATACATATATTTACGTGTTATTTTTACTTTTTACTTTTTACTTTTTATTTTTTTGATTTTTTAGTTTTTGTTTTATTGAACTTTCTAAATTTAAGTGTTGGGTTTTTTCCAGTACACTTAAAAGAACCTCTCTTTAATTTTTTTGAATTAAAAATAGTTCTGGTGCAAATGCCAATAGAGCGTGATTCATAGTCAGTTCCTAATTTTTTAATACATCTACACAACTTGCTTGAGAGAATTTCATCTGTTTTTTTTTTAATTGCTTTTCTTGATTTTGGTATATCAATATTATAGTATTTAAGTATTTTAATATTATCCTTATAATTAATTCTTGTATTTTTATTATTATTATTATTTATATTATTCATATTATTATTTATATATAATATTAATAAATATTTAATTTTTAAAATCTAAAAACTTAATATAATATAAATGAAAATAGTTGTATTTGACTTGGATGAGACACTCGGCTATTTTACAGAATTTGGCATTTTTTGGGATTGTTTAAAGAATTATTTAAAAATAAATATGAATGATAAAAATTTATCCCAACAAGCATTTAATGATATTTTGGATTTATATCCCGAATTTATAAGACCAAATATAGTAAATATTTTAAAATACTTAAAAAAAAAGAAAATTTCTCAGTGTTGTCATAAAATGATGATATACACTAATAATCAAGGACCTAAAGAATGGGCGTATAGCATTATATCATATTTTGAAAGCAAAATAAAATACAAATTATTCGATCAAATAATATCAGCTTTTAAAATAAATGGTAAAAGAGTAGAAATATGTAGAACAAAACATGATAAATGTCATAAAGATTTTATTAAATGCACTAAATTACCCGCAAATGCTGAAATATGTTTTATAGATGATAGTTATTATCCCGAAATGTCAAATGATAACATATATTATATAAATTTAAAACCATTTATGTATGATTTAAAATTTGAAGAAATGATATCTAGATTTATAAAAAGCGATATAGGGAAAAATTTAACAAAAAATAATGAAGAATTTGAGAATTTTATGATGGAAGATTTTAAAAAATATGATTACTCTATTATAGAAAAAAATCCAGATGAATATGAAATAGAAGAAATATTAGGAAAACAAATAATGGCACATTTAGAAGATTTTTTTAATATAAAAAGTAAAAATATAGCAAAAAAAACAAGTGGTACAAGAAAAAATATGTCAAACAAAAAAAATAAAACCCAAAGAAATTATTAAATATTAAATATTAAACCTTTTCTTCATAAAATGTAAGTGTTCTGGCACTTGGATCGGTAGCATCAGTATATTTAGGCATCCAAAAATAAGGAATAATATTTTCACAATTTGGATAATAATTATCAAATAATTTTTTATAATAATATTTTTCAGTTTCAATGTTTACTGGAAAATCTTTGCCTTCTGATAGTTTTAATTTTTGCGAACTATGTTCTTGTAATATTTGATAAAGTGACCTATTAAGCATACTAACACCATCACTAAATGCTTCTTTTTTTCTCCATAAAACTTCATCAGGTAAGATTTGTTTTCCTTCATTATTTGAAAAATAAATTTTGTTAAAACTATTTCTCAATATGAATTTTTCGCATTTATTAAAATTTTTATGGTTTCTAAAGTAAGGTGGAATAGAAAGATAATAATTAACAAAACTTTTATCCAAAAAAGGTGTTCGTGGTTCTAATCCATTTGAGGAAATTGATTTATCAGAACGCAGAACATCAAACAAATGAATATCCGTTAATAATCTTCGTGTTTCTTTATCAAACTCAATATCATCTGGACACTTATTCATATACAAATATCCACCAAATAATTCATCTGACCCATCTCCATTAAAAATAACTTTAGCTTGACTATTTTTTGAAATGTATTTTCCCAACAAATAGTTGCCAATACTAGCTCTTATAGTAGTAGTATCATAACTTTCAATAGTATAAATAAGTTCAGGAATTATATCAACCATATCTTTTTCAGTAACAATTATTTCAGTATGTTTTGTTCCCAAATAGTCGGCGACTATACTTGCATATTTAAGGTCTTCAGATCCTTTAAGTCCTATGCTGTATGTTTCTAATAGTATATTATAATTTTGTTTTTTATAAAATTCATTTACTAAAGCGGTAATTAAACTGCTATCTAATCCTCCAGACAATAAACATGCGATGGGTCTCTCAGTTGTTAAACATCTTTTATGAACGACAGATAGTAAATTTTGTGAAACATTTTTATAAATTTCTTCAAAATAATCTTTAAAAATAGTACTATTATTACTATTATTACTATTATTAATACTGGGAAAATTGTGGGAAAATGTAGGAACAAAATATTTGACATTTTCACGCAAAGATAACCATAATGAATTAACTTTACTTGACGATTCATATTCAGTAAAAGTTCCAGGTGTAAATTGACTAATAGTATATTCAGGATGAGCTTTTGAATAAAAATCAACTAAACACTTTAATTCAGATGCGATACCAACAAAATGATTATAATTTTTATTTAATCCAGTAAGACAATAAAGAGGTCTTACTCCATATGGATCTCTTGCAACATAAAGTTTATTACTTAAATCATGTGATATGCGGTTGTCGTATAAAACAAATGAAAAAACTCCGTCAAGCATATTAAGAGTTTGTTCGATACCATATCTGATAAAAAGATGAATAATTACTTCACAATCAGAATCCGTAGTAGGTTTAACATTCATAGACTTATAAAGTTCCTTATAATTATATATTTCGCCATTACAAATTAAAATAATATCATTAAAAACTAATGGTTGATTAGATTCTTTATTTAATCCATTAATTGCCAACCTATGAAAACCTAAAACCATTTTGAAATAAGAAAAGTCTAATTTAGAAAATTCAGGACCCCGGCGATGTCCTTTTAAAAACTGATTTTTAATATCATCTGATGTCATTGGCTGGTAGTTAAGAAGAGCAAAAATTCCGCACATATTTAATTATATATATTATATTAAAACCTTTATATATATTTTTATAAATAAAAATATTGTATATCTATATTAATGGCAGAATATAATCCAAATGTTGCTGAAATACATAACCAAACAAATATGAGAATATATAACAGAAATATACCAACACAACCATTACAACCTTATTTAGATGTCCGTCCTGTAATGACAAAGTATTCATATTTACCTATTGTTGATCCAAGAAAAGAATTAAATGTGAATTTTCAACAAAAACCAACTTTTAACCCTTACACAACATTTAATCCAGGTAATACAAAGTCGCCCTGGTCTGGCTTTGCTTCAAATATAAATACGGAATCTGAACTAAGAAACCAAATATATGCTTTACAAAAATGCAGTAAATCTGTATATGTTCCATGTAGCACAAGTGATTTGTATAATCCAAATATAAACCCAACAAATGTTTCACAAAGTCATTCTTTACTTTTTAAAACAGAAAAATTTGAGGATTTTAATCCAAATCCAGACAATAAAAATGTAGGAACAACTATGTTTATGAATTCTACAAGGGTCCAAGTAAAAGATATGACAAAACAAAAATGTTAAATAATGATATTTATTTTAAAATTAGATAGTATAATGTCAGATAATTTAATTAATGAAATAACGTTAGATTGTTTAATGAATAAAGATCAATATCAAAAATATATTTTACGGAAAAATACGAAAAAAGAAAACGTTAAAGATATTAAATTTTATAGAAAACGAATATATTATTTAACAAAAGAGCTATTATTATCAAAAGAACAGGTGTCGCCTTTATTACCTGAAGTTAAAAATGCATTTGATAATTACATAAAAACTTGTATAAATTATTTTAAAGTAATAGATCGCAATGATATAATTCAAGAAGAATTTAAAGATGTTTTGGATAGAACAGATGAAATAAATGGAACAGGTGAAATAAATGGAACAGATGAAATAAATGGAACAGATGAAATAGAGGAGATAGAGGAAATAAATAAAAACATAATAATAAATACACCAAAAAGTCCTGACAATTTTTTAATGCGTCAAGTAAAAATAAAAAATTCTTTAGATGATTTTGTTAAAGTTAAAAAAAATAATCCAAAAGAAATTATTTTACCAAAACAAAAAAAAATAAATTTAAAAGACCCTTTGTTAAAAAATAAAGGAATTGCCAAAAAGAAAAATATCACTAATAAATATGAAGAGTCACAAGACAAAAAAATATCAGAGATTGTTGAATTTAATGAAAACAAAAACAATGAAAACAAAAACAATGAAAACAAAACCAATGAAAAAAAAGATAACCCCGATAATTAAAAACCCAACAAATTTAAAAAAGGTAAATTGTAGTCCAAAAGATAAAAAAGAAATGAACGATTTTTCTTGTTATACAGACGAATCGTTAGACAAATTAAAAGAAGTTTGGAATATAAAGCATCCAGATATGAAAATAAACACCAACAATACAAAAGAAATACATAAATTATTGAGTGAATACTTAAAAAATGTTTGTAATAAAGAATCTTGTTGGCTAAAACGTAGAGCTGATTTTGGAAATATTAGTAATGAATTGATGGAATCATTTGCTCCACTTTCACCTAAAAATTGGGAAAAAAATCCTAACGAGTGGTTATCAAGTGAAGATATAATAAATGTAATGAAACAATATGAAAAAGCATATAAATGTTTTGAATTTATAGGACCAACACCTATAGATTTTGACAAACGTAAGTTTTACGGAGAATGTGTATGGGAAGAATTATGTAACTTTAATTTAGAAGAGCAAATAAAACATAATAAAACAAAAATAGGAATAATATTTAATACGGATCCACATGATAAAGGAGGTTCGCATTGGATTTCTATGTTTATAAATATAAAAAAAGGCCAAATTTTTTTCTTTGATAGCACTGGTGACAAACCAAGTGAAGAAATAATGAAACTCGTTAAAAGAATAATAGACCAAGGAAACAATTTAAAACCTAAAATAAAATTTGATTTTGATAGTAATGAAGGAGTAGAACACCAATATGGTAATACTGAATGTGGAATGTATTCATTATATTTTATAGTTCATATGCTAGAAGATAAAATAACAAGCCATTATTTAAAAACACATGTATTAAAAGACAAATATATGGAAAAATTTAGAAAAATATATTTTAATAATTCGCTATAAATATATAAATAATACTTCTGTTAATTTATATATTTAAAATGGCAACAAATAATTTTTTAAGTAATGAAAATATAAATTTATTATGGGAAGTATTAAAAGAAGAAGAAATATTAAAAATTCAAACTCTTAATGTGTTAGAACAAATAACACAGATATTTAAAAATAATTTAAAAGGGTTTTATGAAACAGAAAAAAACAAATGTATGAATTTGGTGGATATAAATAAAAAATATATATTATTAATATTAAATTACGTAAATACAAATTATCCGACAAAAAATATTCATTACGAAAAATCAAATTATCAAGTAAATGAAAAACCAAATATAAACCAAAATATAAATCAAAATATAAACCAAAATAAAAACCAAAATATAAACCAAAATAAAAACCAAACTGCTCCCCACAAAATTCAAATATATGAAGAAATACCGCAAAAAGAATTAATAACATATGAAGAACTTCAAAAAGATAAAAGGAACCAATTTGATAGAGATTTAAATAAACGCCAAGAAGAGTTTGCGAACGCAATGAGTATGAAGGTGCCTTCTGTTCCAGATTTTAGCGATAAAATAGAAGATAAACCTATTACATCAATTGAAGAAGAAATAAAGAAAATAACAGAACAAAGAAACTATGATATTGAATTAATAAATAAAAGTATTAATAAACCGCAAGACAGCACGTGGTTAAACCCTTTAAAAACATCTATTAAAAATGAAAAATTAAATACTCCACTTCAAAAAAAAGAACAAACATATTTTAATAAAAATGAGAATAAAATAAAATACATAACAATAAATGAAGAAATATCGGCAGATGATATATATAAGAATGAAATAATTGAATTAAATGCTTCAAAAAAAAATATAAGTTGGGCCAATAATATTTCTGAAAATATAAATGATATAAATGATACAAATGATATAAGTAATATTAATATTATTACTGAGGAAAATAATGAAAATAATGAAATTGAAGATAATAATTTTTTTAGTAAATTAAAAAGAAAATCAATAGAAAAAAATTATGTCTATAGTGATGCCAACAATAATGTTACCAATAATGTTACCAATAATGTTACCAATAATGATATTAATAATGATATTAATAATGATAATAGAAATACAGCAGATATAAATATTTTAAAAAAAGAAATTGAAAATATAAATAGTAAAATAGATGTAATATTAAATATTCTAAATTCTAAATTTTAAATTCTAAATTTAAAAAAAAATGAAATAAATATAAGTTAATAAGTATTTGATAAAAATACAAACATGAAAGTAATATTAATATTAAATTGGTTGCTTTTATATACAATATTGGTTAGTTCATCTATTAATTTTAATAGTGATTTTAATTTTAATATTAACTATAACGCGATAAGATTAAGAAACTCATATTTAAGAGTAAAATTATCAAATGATTTTTCAAAAATAAAGCGTTCTTATAATAAATTGCGTTTAAAAACATTAAATTTGTGTTATGATTTAAGTTGCAACTATTATTCGTTATCTGAAGAGGAACGTACATTAATAGAAAATATTATTTCGTTGAGCTATTAATAATTTTTATAAATGGTTTAAACAATAGTTTTAAACACTTTTTGTCCTTTTTCATTTATTTCTAATGTGCCAATTTGTAAAGGTATTATTTCTGGATTTGTCATAGCTTGTAAGTAACTATTTTTGTCATAAATATATAACATTTTATCACTTATACGTCGTGAAACATATTCAACATCTCCAATAGTTATAGGATTTCCAACCCATTCAATAGCGATTTTATTGGCTTGAACGGTTGTATCATTTTCTTGTTGAGAGTAATCAGGAACATAAGAGAATTTGTTATCGGAAGGATTGCTGAAATTTACGCATTTGCCATTGGAATAAATATAACAATCAAAAGCGGATTCTTTAATGATATTAGTTAATTGTGATGTTAAATTTGCTTTAATTTCAGATATTTCATAAAGAAATTGGTCGCTGGTAAGTGGAACGTGTGGAATACTTTTGCTTAAATCGTGTCTTTTTAATTCAATAGCATCATCTGATTTTAATTGTTCTGGAGAAAAAATCATTAAATAAACAAAAACTTCAACAGTTTGAAGTTTTTTTGGTAATCCTTCGTGACTACAAATTCTTCTTGCACGTCCAATTACTTGTTCTGAACGAACAGGATGCCAATATGGTTCCATAATATGAACGTAACGTGTATTACGTAAGTTGATACCTTCTGAGCCAGAAGATGTAATCATAAGGACTTTAATTATTTCTCCAGTATTATTATTGTTTGCTATTTTTTTTAGTTCTCGTGCAATATTTTCAGGTATTTGATCCCATTCGCCATTATAAATAAGTCTAATAATCTCTTTTTCTTCAGTAGTTTCTGTGCCAGTATATAAAGCATATGTTTGTTTTCCTCTATCATCTTCATGAATATCTAATTCCCAAACATCAAGACTATTTTTTTTAATTTTAAATCGTGTAAATCCATTATTATCTAAAACCAAAGTAAATACTCCAATACCTTCCATAGTTCTAAATTGACTATAAACAAGATGTAATCCAATATATTCAGGGTCTTTAATATTTTCAAGAATATTTAAATATTTTGGACTATATGTTTCTAATGCTTCAGGTGTTAAATATTCGGATGGATGTTCTTTAATATAATTAAATGCGGCCTCTAATTTTTCTTTATAATCTACACCTCCAATTTTATCTAAAATTTCATCCCCTTCAATTTCTCCTTCTTGATTAGCATCCAAATCTTGTCGCATTTCTTCTCTTTGTGCTTCTTTAAGTAAATTACCGAGTTCGCTACTTTCATTCTCTTTTTCTTTTTCTTCTTCTTGCTTTTTTTTTCTTGCTAAAAATGGGATTGGACGTTCAATCATAACAAAATTACAATAAAGACGCGAGAAAATACGATATGTAGATGTTTGTTCGTAATCATCAGCCAATGTTGGTTTTCTTTTGCGTTTTTCCATTTTTCTTTCTTCTTTACGAGCTCCTTCATAAATTTTTAACTGAAAGTTACTCATTGGAATTTTTACTACATGATAATCAACGCCTATTATTTTATCATATTTAGGAAGTAAATTTTCTTGTGCACTTTTAAAATAAGACGAAAGTCCAAGAATACGTCTTTTTAGTGCATCAGCATTTTTAATATTTTTAGTGATACTATCAATATATTGTGCTTCAAATAAATCTAATTTATCAGGTAAAGCCTTTTTGTTTTGTATTTCAATGCCTTCAGAAATAGCAATAATGTCATTTCTTTTTAAAATACTAATTATTTTTCTTTCAAAATCATCATCACTAATATATTCGGTATCCATCATATTTTCACCCTTTTCATTTTTTTTAACATTTGATACACCCTGGTATCCAGATTCAACTTTGATTTTATTTTTAAATCCAAAAGGGTTTCGCGTAATAGTTAATATTTTACTTGCTGGAGAATAATCTAAGTAGTCTAATGTCTTTTCTCCAATTAACATATCATAAAGTGAATTTTTATCTATTTTTTTGCTTGTTTGTATGTTAAGTGGAAATTTCCATGTTTTAATGTAACCCCTTAAAATATTAAAAAGGATAGCAAATTCATTTGGATAATTTATAACGGGTGTTCCACTTAATAAAATAACTCTTGCGTTTTTAGCACTTAATAAAAATTCATATAATTTTAAAGATAAATTACTCGGTAGTTGTTCTTTTTCTCCTTTTTTATTTTCTGGAATAGGTTTTTCTTTTTTAATTTTATTTACTATTCTACTAATAAAATTATGTGCTTCGTCAATAATAACAACAGAGTCATCAAATAAATTTTTTGTAAATCCTGCGGTCATTTCAGATAATCTTTGTGCCCTTAATCCATTATAATTAATGAATTTATATTTTTGGTTAATCATTTCATTTAATTGCATATCTAATGATTTTCTTTCTGTATCACTCAAAGAATTGTAATTTGATTTTTTCTTAATATTTACAAACCAAGCACCTTTTTGTCTGTTAATATATTCTAAGGGTAAATTAAGAATAGCAGAAATAGGTGTTGCTGCTTCTGGATGAGTTTGTGTAGAAATCCATTCCCAATATTGTATTTTTTTATACAAAACATCACCGCATTCCTTCAATTGTTTTACATAATTGGCACGCAAAGATGCTGGTAACATAATAATAATTTGTTTAGAAGTTTTCATACCTTCAGCAATAGCAATAGAAGTACAAGTTTTACCACTTCCTAATCCATGATATAATAATAAACCGCGATAAGGAGTATATAAATTTAAATAATCTCTAACTATTTTTTGATGAGTTAAAAGAGAAAAATCATTTGTTGTTTTTCCAATATCTTTACAACTAATTGATTCTTTATTTTCCTGTATCTCTAAACGATATGGCTCAAATACAGAATTGATAAAATTGACAAATTTCTCTCTATTATTCATATAATAACTTGAAACTTTAATGTTAATTGGTGCTTTAGGTGTAGGCAACCTTTTTCTCAGATCTGTGTCGCCAATAGTAACAATAGTTTCAGGTCCCAAAATAGCAACTCCTTTTTCAACTTTTTTAGTTTTGCGTGTAGGTTTTTTAGGAGCATTAACTTCAAGTGCTCCTTCTTCTTCTAATGCTTGTGCCTTTTCAGGAGCAGGTAAAATAGTAGCTAATGGGTTTATTTCATCTCTAACGATATTTGTCAGTATTTGTTCTGCTATTTGTTCTGGTTCATCTTCTTCAATAATAAGTTTAACTTTTTGTTTGGCTTTTCTTGCTTTTTTAACTGGTTGTTGAACTTGTTGTGGTGGTACTTTTATTTGTTCTTGAATTTGTGGTGGTTCTTGAATTTGTTCTTGAATTTGTGTTTGTATAGCGGCGGGTTTATCTACTACCTTTTTAAGTCCTTTATCCATTAATTTTTTTAATAAATCTGCTCTATTAAAACCTTTGTGTGTTTCATCAATAATGATGGTTGCTTTTTGTATTTTTTTTTCTGGTTTTAATTGTTCTGGTTTTAATTGTTCTGGTTTTAGTTGTTCTGGTTTTAGTTGTTCTGGTTTTAACTGTTCTTCTTCTAATTCGCCTTCTTCTAATTCACCTTCTTCCAATTCGCCTTCTTCCATATTAGTTTTTAAATTTTGTTTTATTAAAGTAGATGGCATTATTTTAGGTTTTTCTTTTCCTTTAATAACAATAGCTACGGGTTTTCTCTCTTCAATATTAGGTTTAACTTTTAATTTTTGTTTTAATGTTTCTAAAGGATTCATTACTTATATAATTTTAATATATAAATTTTTATAAAATACTAATTTATTTATTCATTTATTGTATCATTAACTGAAATATATTTAAGAGCTTCATTACACGCTATTTGTTCCGCCTTTCTTTTAATTTTATGTTGTCCTTCACCCATAAATAAAAAAATCTTGTTGTTTTCCAAAATATAGTCTTGAATTACTTTAAAGGTTTTAAAAAATGATATATGAACCGAGTCATTGTGAGATACGTTATGGATGGGTTGTCCTATACATAAATATACACCCATTTTATATCCTAATTCTGTATCATGTTCAATTTCTAAATAGTGTGGAGTTACTTTAAACTCTTTTTGGATTTTAACCTGTAGTATATTTTTATAATTATCATCATTTTGAATTAGAGCAACCCAATCAATATGTTTTTCAAAGACATTTTCAATAAATTTTTGTGCCATTTGAAACCCTGGACCAGTAACAAATACATTTTCAAACCATTTTTCTTCATCTTTAACTTTAATTTTATTAAAGTCTAAAAAAAGTGCTCCAATAAATGCTTCAAAAAGACATCCCAACTTTTTTAAATTTGTGCGTATTTTTTTTTCTTCAGCATGTTTTGATAAAATTAACCATTTGTGTAGTCCCATTTCAAGTGCTATTTTACCGATTGATTCATTTTTAACTATTGCTATTTTTTTCTCTGTCATAAATCCTTCATTTTCTTTAGGAAAACGTCGGTATAAATAATATTTAGCAATTGCTTCTAAAATGCCGTCTCCAAGAAACTCTAAACTTTCATTAGATTTACTACTAAGGGGCATACAATTAGAAGGCCTTTCAACAATAGTAATATTTTGTGATATATTTTCAAAATTTGGTCTTTTTGTATATGACCTATGAACGAAAGCTCTTTGATATAGTGCTATATTATTTATAATTGGCGGAATATTATATTGTGAAAGAATATTTTCAATTTCATTTTTGGTAATTTTAATATTTAATGGGTTAAAAGGATTAAATATTAAACCTTCCTCAGATTTAATTATATCGTCGTCTTGTGCTAACTTTTTATCAGTCATAATATAATATAGTAATATTAATGATATATCTTTATATGGTTTTAATTTTACACTTTTAAAATAATAAATATTTAATAAATTGAATAATTATAAATAAAAAAGATTTAACGACAACTAAACATAATTATATAAAATGGAAAACTATGATTATATAGGTTATGCCGGCTCTTTTTTTGTTAGCATAAATTTAATACCACAAATTTACCATATTTATATAATAAGAGATGCGACTTCTATTTCTATAGTTTCGTATTTATTAAACATTATAGCTTCTATTTTGTTGGTTGCTTATGGATATTTAATAAATAAAATACCAGTTATAATATCAAATGGGATGGTTTTTCTATTTAGTGCAATTATGTTGTTATTAAAATATATTTATAAAAAAAATGACATTACATATAAAATAGAACATAAAGAGACTATAGAAATTAATGATATTAATGTTTAGGTTTTTTATTTTTTGTTCTTTTGTTTTTTGTTCTTTTGTTTTTATTAGTTTTTCGTGTTTTTTTATTTTTTTGTTTTTTTTATATTTAGAATAAAATAAAATATTTTATAGTATATATAAAATGGTATATATGAGTGGTAGTAAAGCAGCACGCAATCAAGCGTCAATTGTAAATAGAACTAATATTTGCGGAGGTATGAAAAAGGCAGGACTTGCACCACGTGTTGGTTGGTTTATGCAAAATAACCCAATCTTATTGAGAGCACCCCAAACAGTTCCTCTCATCTGTATTCCTAATCGCACAGTGCAAACACAAAAGTATGGATACAGAGCTACTATCGGTGGAAATATGGGTTAATAATAATTATAATATATATTTAAAAAATAATTTAATAACATAATATTAAATTATTCAATAAAATGATTATAAAAATAGATATACGAGAGCAAGAATTAATAGTTCAATTACAACGTCTAATTGCTTTAAATGATATATTTAAAAATATTAATGTGGAAAAAGTTAATTTACCTATTGGTGATATAATTATTTTTGATCCAGTAAAAAATGAAGATGTAATAATTATAGAAAGAAAAACAATAAGTGACCTTTTAGCAAGTATTAAAGACGGAAGATATGAAGAACAATCATATAGATTAAATGGAACAAACACACATAATCATAATATAATTTATTTAATTGAAGGAGATGTAAATAGGGCAAATCGTTTTAAAGATACTGGTGTAAAAGATAAGTCAATTATTTATTCGGCAATTTTTTCTTTAAATTATTATAAAGGTTATTCAGTAATAAGAACATTTAATCTTGAAGAAACATCTATTTTTATATGTAATACATTTAATAAATTAATAAAAGAAAAAAACACAAATAGAAGTCCATTTTATAAAAATATAAAATTTAATAATTTAGAGCAACCAAAAGAACAAGTAAACCAAATACAAGAAACAAAAGAAACAAAAGAAATAAAAGAAATAAAAGACCAACAACCAGTTCAAGAAAATGACAATGTAATTTTAGACCAAGAACCACCAACTTTAGACACTGAAAATTTAGAACAAGAATCAGATAAAAATTATGTTGGTGTAATAAAAAAAATAAAAAAAGAAAATATTACTCCAAATAATATAGATGAAATAATGTTATGTCAAATACCTAGTATTAGTTCAGTAACAGCTTTAGCAGTAATAAATAAATTTAAATCGATATCAAATTTAATAAAAGAGTTAGAACAAAATAGTGAATGTTTAAAAGATGTTACTTATACAAATAGTAAAAATCAAACAAAAAAAATAAATAAAACGTGTATAGTAAATATTGAGAAGTATTTATTAAAAAAATAATTTTATATTTATATATAAATGAAACAAGATTTAAAAATTTTATTTATATTTTTTGCTATATGTGTTATAGCTTATTTAATATTTATTAATTTGCCATTTAAAGAAGGAATGACAACAGACGCATCTGGAAATACTATAACAAACGGATTAGCAGGAAACGCACAAGCATATGGTGCTACTATTAAAGCAGAAACCATAAAATTACAAGATATGTTGTTAATAAGTAAATATAGAAAAGACTATGAAAATGTAATATTAAATTTAGAAGATTTAATAAGTAACATGATGTTACAAACTGTGCTTAACACAAATACATCAAATCCAGAACAAGCATTAACTAAACTTAATAGTCTACATCAATCTAAAATAGCTTTAAATGAAGTTATGTCATTTGTTGATAAAAGTCCTTAATAAATCGTATATTTAATATTTAAGGTATGTATATTTCAACTTCATCATCTTTATAATAACCAGCATCAACTAAACTTTGAGTATATGCTGCCCCTCCCCAATTAGGATCCATTGGGTCAGGACTTTTTAGGAGTTCTTCTTGTTTTATATTCATAACGTCTAATGGGGTTGTTGTACCAATATAATAAGAAGTTTCGTCATATGCTGGATAAGAATTAGTATTATATGGAGGGTCATTTCTTGTAGCATCAACCAAAAGAGTTGGGTTCGGATATGACAATTTTTGTGAAATATCGTCAGTCATTAAAGGGTCATCATATATTATATCTCCTGAAGAACTTGCGATGCTTGGTGGCAGTCCGCCTTGAGGCTCGCTAACACTTGGTCTTACTTTATATACAGGATTACCTTGTGCGTCATATGTTTGTTGTAAATATAATACAGGACATCTAATGCCTTGACTTCTTTGCCAATCTAAAAATTCCGTGTAATCTTCTAAATTATCAAATTCTACTGGATTTACTCCTGGAACTTTGGCAACTTTTGAGTTATACAAATAAAATTTATTGTCTTTTTGTATTAATAAATTAGGACATCTTTTGATAGTATTATTTGTAAATCCTTCGGCGAAATTTTTGTCGGAAGCTTTCATATAAAAATATAATCCCATAAAAAATACTAATATCAATAAATATGTTAATAAGTTCATTTATATATTTAATAAGGATAAAATAATAAATTTTTGTGTTTATTATTTTACTAACAATATTTTTCTACTAATATTTATATAATGGTTTTTTTAAGTATAAATGAAGCTACAAATAACAGAAGAAAAAATACAGATGATGAAAATACAAATGACGAAAATACAGATGACGAAAATATAAATGACGAAAATATAAATGACGAAAATATAGATGATAAAATAAATAAACAACCATTAACTGAATTATTAAGTAATTATATTCATGATAATAAACAAGTATTTATTTTAATTTATATGGATGGTTGTGGGCCATGTAATGAAACACGTCCAGAATGGAAAAAAATAAAAAATGTATTAAAAAAATATAAAAATAATAAAGATATTATAATCGTTGATATTGAACACCAACTATTAGACAAAGTAAAAAATAATAATATATCACCTGCTGGTTTTCCGGCAATAAAATATATTTCAAATGGTGGAAAAACCATAAAAGATTATGATGATGTTGATACAAAAGATGAAAAAAGAACTATTGGTTCATTCGTTCAATGGATTGAGGGAGAGTTAAAAAAAAATCATAATCAAAAAGGTGGGAAAAAATCAAAAACTAAAAAAAATAAATCAAATAAATCAAATAATAATAAAAACAAAAAACATAAATGGAGCATGAAATATAAAAAAAGCATTAATTGTAAAAGACCAAAAGGTTTCTCACAAAAACAATTTTGTAAATATAATAAAATGAATAAAAAAAAATAAAAAAAAATATTTACACCTTTTTTCATTTCAAATTCCGTTCTGATTATAAATTTTTAGTTATTTTATTTTTACATACCATTAAAAAAAAAATGAAATACTTTTTATTTTATATTGTAAGTTATAAATATTTCAATTTAACCTGCTTGACAACAAAAATGACAACAGCTAATAAATTTGCTGTAATGACTGGACTGCCTGAATATGGCGAACGTGCTAATATTGTTAATGTAAATTTAGACGACGTAATTACTTACAGAGTAAAAGGATACTGGGTATTTTCAGTGGTTATTGGAACAACAACTACTATGATACAAGTAGTT
>Ga0209550_10001799_pt1 | contig 20625 bp, 19 predicted proteins | sample LauGreSuBDMM15SN_2_FD_187567 | JGI IMG/M metagenome (GOLD analysis project Ga0209550, IMG submission 187567) | Freshwater lake microbial communities from Lake Michigan, USA - Su13.BD.MM15.SN (SPAdes) (version 5) | ecosystem: Environmental > Aquatic > Freshwater > Lake | place: Lake Michigan... | reverse complement strand
GCCAGCATTCCAAGTAATAGCAAGCGGCTTTACCAATGCAATGAGCTTATGTCTCGATTCATCGGGAAATATATACGTAGCCGATCAAGGAACCAACCAAATAAAACGAATTGACACGTCATCAAATGTCACAGTATTTGCAGGAACAAGCTCAGGATACCAGGAAGGGGCACGTTTATCGGCAAGATTTAGTACGAATTTAATTGGAATATGCATGATTGGCGATATAATATATGTTGCTGATAATGGAAATGGTGCAATTCGAACCATATATAATGATGTCGTTAGTACATATGCTACAGGGCTTTCCCCAGGATATATTGCAGTAGATAGCTCAGGAATTGTATATGTTGCAAATGCAGCTGCTAATATTATTAGAGTATTAAGGTATGTCGCCACCTTCGTTGGCTCTGGATCAGGAGCTTATGCAGATGGTAATGGTACATCTGCAAGTTTCAATGGAATATATCAGATAGCAATCGATACTTCTAATACTTTGTATGTTGCCGATCTAACGAATCGTAGAGTTCGAAAAGTGACTCCTGGAGGTACAGTAACAACTCTTGCAGGATCGGGCGATAGTGGCTTCGCAAATGGTCCATCGACTACAGCTCAGTTAAGTCCCCTGGGAATCTACGTCGATTCCACTGGCCTCATATATGTCACTGACTACTTGACTAGTACAATCCGCCTTATTTATCCTGATGGCTATGTTACAAGTATTGGGGGCACGGGAGTTTCTGGGTATGTTGAGGGTTCGGCCGACAATGCAAAATTTAATAATCCCCGAGGTATTTTTGCAGACTCTACCAATGTATACGTAACGGATGTTGATAATAGGGCTATTCGCAAAATAGCCCTTTCTCGTACCGTTGCCACCTTTGCTGGCACGGGTGTAGCAGCGACTGTGGATGGCGCAGCCGCCTCCGCCAGCTTTAATTATCCCGTTGGAATTGCCGTCGATGGAGCGAGTGTCTATGTGGTAGACCGTAGTGGTCACGATATTCGAAAAATCTCTGGCGGCCAAGTGACCACCTACGCAGGCTCTAGTGAAGGCTCGGCCGATGGAACAGCCGCCACCTTTAAGACTCCCTTTGGAGTTACCACGGATCCCGCAGGCAATGTCTACGTTGCCGATCAAGGCAATCACAGGATTCGCAAGATTAGCCCGTATTCCTATGCGAACACTCTCTTCTATGCGAGCCCCACTGACGTATATAAGCTCCCATTGACGACGATGACACCAAGCCTTTTCGTAAGCGGCCAGAGTTCCATGTACGGCATCACGTGTGATAGAACCTATGTATATGCAAACTGTTATACAATGATAAAGTCATTCCATATGACAACGGGGGCTGTTACGATCCTTGCTGGAACAGCAAGCCCAGGCTCGGCAAATGGCACGTCGCAGGCCTCGGTCGGCTTCGACAATCTCCAATCCATTGCAATTGACCCCACCTTTAGCAACCTATATGCCTGTGACTTTAATAATCAAAAAGTTCGAAAGATCCAGCTGAATCCTCTAAGCGTAACCACTCATGCAAGCGTAGTAAACCCGATTGGAATCGCCATAGACTCCTATGGCACATACGCATATGTTACAAGCAGTATGGACCAATTATACAGGGTATCCCTCCTTCAACAAAATGTCGTAACCTTTTTAGCGTCTGTATCTGGTTACCCGCAGTATATACATCTCGATCCCACAAATACCTACGCATTTATTCCATGTATCACTGCGAATGTCATCCGCCAGGTCAATCTACTAACAAATGCAGTGACAACCATCGCCGGCTCAGGGGCCGCTTCTTCCGTCGACGGCGCTGGCACGTCAGCATCTTTCAACCAGCCATATGGCATCGCCTTCAACTCTAATGACGGCTTTCTCTACAGCACGGATCGTGCCTCAGGACTTCTTCGAAAGATAGCAACCCAGGTCTTCTTATCCTCTATGGTCGGCCTCACTCAATCGAAGACAGTCCCAACCATCCTCCCCACTGCATCTATTACAAGTCCTCAGGCATATGAGTTTATACATAACAATGGCGGAACCATACGAACAACTCCGAATCTGTCTCTCCTCGGTAACACCATCACTGCCGGCGTGGATATACGGGCTACAGGCTATACTGTCACTGCAAAAACCTTTACAGCAAGGGGAACCGTTGGGGGTGGATATTACGTGGGCGACGGAACCGGTGTAACCGTCACCTCAGACATACGAACGAAGGAAAACATTCAGCCGATCCGAAATGCCCTCGACATTGTCCGTAAGCTCCAGGCGGTCGAGTATACGAAGATCGATGATCCCTCGAGGAGATGGATAGGCTACATTGCCCAGGACGTAGAACAGCTCATCCCTCATATTGTGAGAACAGACGCATCGCCCGAGCAATGGAAGAGTATTCAGTATACCTATTTACCTGGCCTCATTATCGAGGCCTTGAAGGAGTTGAAGGCGAAGATGGACAAGGTCGAATCTCTCCTAATACCCGTCTAAACCATATATCCTATCTACCGATAGATGGCTGCGAGAGCCCCGCGATATTATCGTCCCTATTATCCATCCGATTCGGAAGAATCAGATGCATCAGAGGAATCTGATACCAGTCTATCTGACGGCTCAGATGAACAAGACCTCCCAGACTACAAGGCCTTCGCCGAGCAGCTCTTCCGTGCCGCCGGCCCTCCCTTGCCAACGGTAGAGAAAGAACTCGACTTCTCCTATAACACCCTCGACCGCCGCACAAGCTACGGCCCCTCCACCCAAGGCGAGCCAGGATATACCTTCACGAGCACGACGCAACAAGTGGACAACGTCATTGTTCTCCAATCCCTCGACAGAGACAAATCAATCTATCCCCAGCCGACCAATTGCCAGCTAATGTTGCCACGCACATATCAAAATGTTACAAAGTTCGAGATCGCTGACATCAGTTTCGTAGCCTCTTTCTTCTATTTCCGTGCAGACAAGTACAACGTCTCCGTGCAATTCAATGAATCCGATCGACTCCTATATTCCAATGTCCTCGCCCCTCCTCCCTCCACTACCCCCCTCAATCTTACAGTAAAGATTCGTGAAGGTACGTATACGATTGACACCCTCCTCCAAGAACTCACCACCCAATTCAATACGCCCCCTATCTTCTATGACTTTATCAACGGCTATTCGGACTTCTACAATGCCTTCGTCAACGCCGGCGACTATTCCATCAACTTCAATTATCCCGGTGACTATTACTACGACGCCCTCAGACAGATATACATCTCCAACCCCACTACCGCACAGATCGTCTCCTATTACTTCCAGCAGCAATATGCGCTTCCTACCGATAAGAGCATAAACAACAACTTCACAGATATCCAGGTCAAGGTAGCATATTACTACCCAGTTCTGAAAGAGTTTCTGCTCGATGTGCGAAGCAATCAAATCGATATCCAATACAACGGTTCCGCCATAACGAATGAAATTATCACAGCCCTCATCTACACCTTCAGTGGTCTCGACGACCCTCTCGTATCCACGATCGTACAAGAGAACACCGCCCTTCTCGATGCCTATCGCCTTGCCCATACCTTCCGCTATCACCCCATCAATAAGTACATCTGCACCTACGCTAGTCAGAACACGAAGGTCTCTATCCAGGCATCGACTCTCAATACCTCCCTCTCTACCCTTATTACAACGACCTACAACAAATTCCTGGCAACCCAGATCCAGAGAACAGGCATTTCCGAGGCCCAGTTCCTCGCATCCTCTGCCCAAATCACTGCCTACAAGTCAATCATCTCGCAAATGTACAATGTTCTGCAAACGAATCTAGCTCAGCAATTCGGTGTGAATTTTGGCACATACGCCAGTCAGTATTTTCTCACATTCTCCAATGTCCTCCTACTCAAAAATGGTCAATATGCAACCAATGTCGACTACGCCTATACAACGGCGGCCAGCCCCTTTATAACATCGAATATCCAGTCCGCTTTCCGTCAGAGCAATACCATTTACTGGCAGTCAATGTACAATATGACAATGTCAAATATATTTATTGATTCCAACTCGTCAAACTACGTGTACAACCCTCGCATCCTGACCCTCGACACAAACAATCTCTTTGTCGATGCAGATGGAAATATTTACGTAAATCCGGTCGAAGGTACTACCGACGTCATTGTTACAGTGAGACCTGGAAAGTACACCATCTTCCCTATCATATCGAAGATACGACAGACGGCCCAGATCCAGACTCTTCCTAGACCGTCCGTGTACCTGTATCCCGAATGGAATGCTGCTAACCGAGACGACATTGGCAATAATCAGTTCGTATTTACGAGCGGGTATTCCTACGGCCTCCCCGACCAGTCGAACTCACTTGCAAACATCATCAACCCTCTTACACCGCTCCTAGTCGATATTGGCACCGTAGTGAAGACTGATACGGTTGCCGATGCGTATGCAAAACAGACGCCCGCAACCCTGTCGCTCCTCACGACACCTCAGGGCAACTATTTCTCTTTCCAGACGCCCCCCAGGGAGCCTGATGAGGACTCGCAGGCCGTCATCTACAAATACAGCATGGGTCTAGCCGTATTACCTGGCACGTCCTGCATCCCCTCTTTCTCATCGAATACGCTCATAGACGAATCGCCCAACACCTTCGCCGACTCCCTAGTTCTCTTCGTCTACCACGATATCGCCGCCTTCTACGCTGACGCTGGCACCGTCGGTCAAACGACGGGCGAGTCCCCCTTCTTCTACAAATACAAGCTCATCATTCCCGCAGGATCCAAGGCCCAGTACATCCCTTTTACTGCCTACGAAGCACAGACCTACTATGTGCTCTGTCGTCCCGTCGATAAGATACAGTTTGCGCCAATCACCTTCGCACTCGCTCCCTTCTGTACCTCGACTACCCCAGCTATCTTATCGACGAACGACACCAGCTTTGATCCACGTCTCCCCACCTTCAATCCGTATCCTCTTGTCGCCACGAATTACATCATTGCGAAAGTGCACGATCCTGATTATATTCGTCTGCCCATTATCGACTCCAACGGAAACTATTACAAGACCACTATCCCATCGCCCCTCGGTGTCCCAGGATACCTCCCGTTGGCCTCGAACTCGCCGGCCACTGCCCCCATCAACACCCTTCTTACAAAAAAGGTGTTTCCGCTCGGATATTCCACGGTAAGTGATGATCTCACGGACTACATCCCCATTCCAAATACCTTTCCGCCGAGAGCCTTTGACCCTACGAACCAATATATGTTCCGTTACACCCCAGACGTAAACTCGTATGACTCGAATACCCTATCCTATGACATCGGTCCGTCGAAAGCTGCCGCTGCCGCTGAAGCCTCCCTCTCAAATGCCCTCCTTCTGCCAACGGGCGCTCCCTATTCTATACCAAGTTCCAACACGGTGCGAGAGAAAAAGATCGTGCAATACACGGGCACGCACTACCTTTTTACAGAGTCGAATGCCTTCACGGCCATTTCCTCGAACCTCCAACCTCTCAATTCCACGACCTTCCCTGGTCTGCGAACTCCCTTCAATGTGCGTGGGGCGAGTGGGCTTATTTTCATGCCCGAGGAGGGCACCTGGAATGTGTCACGTATTCGCTTCCTGTCCCTTTCTTCCAATACGAATGTGCACTTCCTAGCGATTTACCCTACCGCTTATATTAATACCATTAATGTTCTCAACATTTCTCTGAGTCAGGCTCTTGGTATATGCGTTCTGAAGGATTCGGCTACGTATTATGACATGCCCAGTGTAACAGGTGTGCCTTATGGCACCTACTATACGTACTGCAACGTGCTCAATCCGAATACCGCATATGCCATGTCAGGCAGATCCCAGATATCGTTTGACTTTATTACCGATACCTCGGCCTATTACTCTGCGCTTGCCTATACCAATCCGTCTGTCTTGAATAAGACAAGCTATACACTCAGCGATTTCGACAACTCCTATTTCGTCGACATTGAGAATCTGGTGGGCACCTGTATCCCCTATCCAGAGCTGGGAGCCCCTCGTATCGCCTCTGTCTTTTATGATGGAACACCTACGCCTGACTCGAAGCATGACATGCTGCTGTCGATTAATAAGCCTCTGTCGAATCAAAATCCCAATATCAGCCCCCTCTATCTCAACTACTACACGAGCCAGTACGCCCAGTCCTCGCCGATTGTGAATAGCCATCTGCATTATACTATCTCATCGTATACCGTTCAGGATTTTATCATCTATACTGATTTCTTACTGCCCTGGACGAATATCCCTGACATTCCCACGAGTGTCTGCGCATCCGTATATGGAACCCTCCTCTTGCAGACAGGTGAACTGCCCATTGTAAGTTACAATACGAGGAGCCAGGCTACCCAGTTCACACTGAAGACAATTCTCACCATGGACACAATCTTCCCAGCGAACGAGGACGCCACCCTTTTAACCTATTCGGGCAATAGCAGCCAGTATATCTTTCTCGGGTGCACGCCCAGCTGCAACCTCATCTTCAAGGCCTTCGACCTTCCCACAGGAAATCTCATTGTCTATCCGCCTATTGCCGGCGTCTTCAATCCCCAGACCCAGTCTGTGCAGGGTCTTCAAATCGTGGGTACACGGTGGTGGCTCTGCTTTCTTGATGCAGCCAGCGGGATGAATATTGCCTATGGCTCGAATTTCACGGACCCCTTTATTCAAATGTCGAACAGCTTCCCAGGTCCTTTTACGGCAGCTCAGATCCACCTGGACCCTGCAAATGGACTAAGCTTATTTTTCTCCCTTTCCACGGAAGCCGATACTACCTTCTCGAATGTATTTTGGTATCCTCTGACGGATACTATACCCCGTGTCATCGACGATCTCTTCGGCGCCTACTATTTCAGCAGTGTACCGAGCGACACGAATACCTTTGCTATTCAAGCGGTAAATGGCGTCGAATATATGTACTTCACATCGCTCACAAGTACCTATCTAAATCGAATGAATATGTCGACGTTGATTACTGCGAGGTCGCTTCAGAACTATGGGCGTGTTCCGTCGCAGTGTATTCCTGGCGCCTCGAACACCATGTGGCTCCTCTTCAATTCAGAGCCGTATATCATGGCATACGTGTATACGGTGCCATCCATTCAAATCGCCTGGCAACAGATGTTTCCTGTCATGAAGGTGGAACTGGTCCGAGTAGAAGAGAAGCGCATATCGATGCCCGATACATATAATAAAAATACGCCAGAGTGGTATCACAGTGTCTTCTTTTCTTACCAGGACTCGTCTATGTTGAGTCGTGACACCTATTACACCTTTCCTACCAAGACCCAGTGGGGCCAGGAAACCTCGTATGAAAGTTCCGATACGAACTTCAATGGCTACTACTTCAATGCCTACTTGCAGTCCATACCTCTCCAGTCGAATACTTCGTATGTTGCGCTCCGTGGATTCTCCCCCACAGAGTCGTTCCAGACAGAGGTACGCATTTCTCTGACGAATGTATTTGATTACGGTTACATATCCATTGACAATTTAATCGAAGAAATCGGCACCATGGGCACAGATCCAGGAAACTACGCCGGTTCCTATTTGAACCAGCTATCTACGTTCAATAATGCCTTCATTCGTTCCGGCAATGATGCATTGTATGGTATCAGCAGCTATTCCGTCCCGACGGTAGGATTCTCGAACTTTATTACACAGTTCTCAACGATTTATAGTGAATATACCTTTCTTACATCGAATGTGAATATCATTAATGCTTCCTTAACAAAGTCAATGAATTCGTTTATCTTATCGGATTTGCAATATATTCTTCCGTCGAATGTTCTGACCCGTACTCGCTTTACAGACAGCTTGACCTTTTCTTTCTTGTGGAAGACGGGACTTCTCTCCGTGCCGCCTGCCTATGCGAATCTAGCGGATGGATGGGGCCTTGGCTGGAATCTTGGGTATGCAAAGGAGGACGATGCTCAGGCTACGACCGTGCATCCTGCCCCGAGTATGTACAAGATTATTGATGACTTCCTGTATCTTCGTCTCAACCCCGAGTTCAACTTGAATCGTATGAGTGCGGGGACGAAGGAGAACTACCTGGATTCACGTGAGCCGTCGGCCTTGACGTCATACTATTACTGTAAGCTGTTGCTGAATGGGTACGGTCAAACAGCGACGACCTTTGTCCATTCGCCTATTGTTCTGAACCCGCCTATTTCCCGCATCTCAAAGCTGTCGTTCCAGTGGTTGGATTCGAAGGGGAATGTGCTGAATGTGGCATCGGCCACTGATTCGGATTGGCAGATGACAATCAATATTCAGGAGAATGTGACGATTAGCAATTTTACGGCGATTTCTGCCTCATCTCCCTCGCCTTCGTCTGGGGCAAAGGTAGTCAAGGAATAAGTTTAGCTAAGTAGATGGCAGCAATCGTACATACCAGACCCTCTTTGCCGTGGTCGGGTCCGCGTGGTCCTGCAATGGAAGATTCCCCGACCTTTCATACTGCAGAACACCCTGCATCCTACCCTATTACATCATCTGAGAACCCGAATATGTTCCCCCCTGTTTGCATACGGTCTCACTGGGACGCTGAGAATATTATACGGAGACTTCTTCCAACCTCGCATGTTGCTATGCCGATGGACCCTCGTCCTCTCGTAAAAGTCTGCATGAACTATACGACGAGCACGCCGTTTGAGATGGCCCCGCACCCGCACGAGTCGATTGTCTTTCCGTCGGGTGGGGCGTTTTACCCGCCGACGAGATACAGAAATGCTGCTGATAAGGAATCTGAGCTGAAACGCCTTGATAGACCACTGGGTATATGTGAAAAAGCACAGTATATTCCTGGTTCAAAGAACCAGTCGACGGTTCCCGATAGAGGAATGCCGAATGATAGATTTATTCACGAGCTGGCATTCCCCAGGGCTTTAATGAGATCGGGGACGTATGACTGCAGAAAGGAGCAGGATTTGAAGGCCATTGCCCTGAATACGAAGATGTTTAACAATGCTACGAAGCAGAATCGGCCTACGGTTTAGGGTTACCCAATGCTTGTTAGAGGGCAAGACGCTTCTGTGCCGTGACCTTGACGGAGAGCTTGACGCAGAGGAGCTGGTTGCCCGTGGTATCCGTCCAGGCAATATTACTTACAATGGTCCCTGAGAGTCCGGTGGGAACGGTCACGGCCGTGCTACCATCATGGAAGCCGATCTGGATGGGGCAGGTGGCGGATGCACAGAGAAGAGAGGTGGTGGGAGTAAGAGGGATGAAATTGTAGGTGACCTTGGTTGTGATGGTGCCGTTGTCGACTTGCACGGGAGCCATGTACTGGAGAGTCAGGTTGGCAGTGGAACCTGCCTGGAGGGTGGAGGGGAAGGCGAGCTCGGTGATCTGGAAGATAGACGTGCCATGGCCGCAGTCGCTTACGGAGGGGAAGACACGGGCGATGAAACTGAGGATAAGCAGAACAAACATATCAGGACCTGTGTAACAGGGGGTGATGTGTTTCAACTTTTTCTAAGCGCAGCGACCAAGCGCAGCGAACAAGTGAAACGAACAAGCGCAGCGAACAAGTGAAACGAACAAGCGCAGCGAACAAGCGTAGCGAACAAGTGAAACGAACAACTGCAAAGAATACGATGCGTTATATATGTTATCATAGGAACGCATGCTAAAGCAGCAAGGGAATGATAGAATTCCTATTCTTCTTCGTTGTCCTCTTCTTTATTGCCGCACTCTTTTACAGGGAGTCTAAGACTGAATTCGAAATACTGCAACTCGAGGCCGATCGCCTTGAAGAACTACCCGACCTCTATTCGGAAAAGCAGCCCATTGTTCTTCGAGGGCTGAGCTTTCCACCTCTCGGCACGTATAGCGAACTAAGAAAGCGCCCCCAGATCCTTCAAATGGGCATTACACCCACTCTCACTCTAGATGCTCTTCTGCACTCGCCAGACCTCGCCACCTTCTCTTTCCGTGAAGAGACTACCGCCTTTCTTGCGAGAGAATCCGGCCTCCCCATTTGGTGTACCCAGACCTTCTATCCAACGATCCTCCCCACCTTCGGCAAACCCTTTTACACGACAAAAGAATCTCTGTGGCCTTCTCACCGTGGACTTTGGAAGACAACGGCCTACTACACAATGTGCATACCGACACAGGGAATAGCTAGCGTGAAACTTCTTCTTCCTACCATGGTCCCCTTCCTCCCTCTCAGATGGGAAGGTAGACGGTTCGACTCCCTACGCACAGAGGACACGCCTCTTCTTTCCCAACTCCAGTTCGTAGAAATAAAGGTCCGTACAGGCACGGCGGTCTGCATCCCTGCTCACGTGCTCGTCGACCTTTCCCAGCATGAGGAATCGGCAGATACTCTTTTTACATACATGATTGATATCCATCATCCGATTAGTAGATTAGCTTAAACTATAGAGCTATCGTTGTACGATTACAATGTTCTTCCAGTAATGCTTAAAAATAATATAAGTAATACTATATATGCCGAGGTCAAATAATAAAGCAGTCATCAATAAGCCTGCTGTTAGTAATTCAGTTCTACAAAATAGACTACCGGTTAATGAATACCCCAGTTTGTTTGCCAGTGTAAAACAGGGGTTTGGATTTGGTATAGGAAGCTCAATTGCTCATAATATCTTTGATAGTAAAGCAACGAACCCTTTACCCACACATCCTGTAATAGATAAAACAACCGAATTTAAGCAGTGTATGGAAAAAACTAATAGTAACTATGAAGAATGTGCGCCTATTTTGAAATAACTAGTTATACCAATTGTGTAACTACAGAATTGGAATGAGTACGGATCTAAAAAAATTGAATAGTAACGCTTATCCTAGACCAAGTCCTTCCTAAGAAATGGTCTCCTCCTTTATGCAACATATCATATGGTCATTCTTATGCTGCTGTTTGCCGCACCCTGATACATTCTTTCGAACCACACGGATAACCCCGAAAAGATAGGAGCTTAGTAGAATGAATTCTTTGACACAGGCTGGGATTAATTACAGAGAGTATCTCGATTCTCCCAGTCAAAATGCAGGTCAGCACCTTGCAAATACGTATAGAAATTCGATTAACTCATTGAAAAAGAGGGCACATACTACCAAGCAAAAGCAGCTGGTTCAGTCGATTGAACATGTGTGTGGAATGTTTCCTTCGCAAGGAGGGAGACGGACTAGAAGAAAGAGAAAGGCAACAACCAGAAGAAGCAGACGCTAACGTCTGCAGCAGAAGAAGAACCGAGACCACGACGTAAGCTCCCTTACTTCTTTTGCATGGGCTTCACGAAGCTCCTTAATCTCACGGTGCTTTTCCGTAATAATCTGTTGCATCTGGGTCTGAATGGATTGAATCATTCCTTTCACATCCCGTTTCCTATAGACAGGCTCTGCAGATACCTTGAAGTTGCTGGCATTTAGGCGGTAGACGATAGTACCGGACCGTGTCATAATATCCAGGGGCATACCACGATTGATGGCTTCAATCACTACGATATTTTTCGTCGACTCTCCATATACCCCCACCCCTCTGTCAATCACGGGAAACGTCCGAATCTTCAGTGATACACGAGAAGGGTCGATGGGCTTTCCAGTCTTATAGACCAGGCTATTGAAGCACGAATCAACCCAGAGGTTGAGACGATCCAGACCATCCTCGGTCATATCTTCCACGCCGACAATGGTACCATCATTTAACACCCCCATGATCAAATATCCACCACCGGTATTGAGAAATCCAATTAAAGTGTCCTTATACTTAGGAAGTCCTGACTTGGGATGCGGTTCGTGGACGAAGAGGCCAGAGAAGATGGACACCCGCTTGAGCTCAACGGTATTACTCTCAGTAAAGGGCACCCTTTCTCCGTATACCCATTCGGTAGGAAGGGACTGCATTTGCTGCATTATACTTTATGACAAGCGAGCGGCAGTATCAAATTTTACCTATAAGTAGATGGTCCAGGGTACTAAGAAGCGTACCCGTAAACTAAGCAGAAGAAAACAGCAGGGTGGTTACTGCATTCCTATTGAGACTGTCAAATACATTGTGCAAAAGGAGTTTAATTACACGCCCGATGAACTTCAGTTCGATCAGCTCATGCAGAATGGCTCAGAACTTTCTAGATTCGAACCGCCCTTGAATCCTCAGTGCCTCACCTACAACGAAGTGTTTGCACTTATGGAGCACTACTTGTACTGGACGGAGCCTTTGCACTATGGGAATGTGGAAGGGCAGATAACGAAACTTCTAAAGAAACATGGGATCCATGATCCTCATGACCCGATTGTGCTTGCAGGACGCATGCAGAATCTCAAGGACTCTAGACGCCTGGCCCTGCCTGCCGATATGAAAGCTCTGACTGCTTCGTACCTAACAGGTAAGAAGGGGTCGTTAAACTCGCAATACAATCAGCTCATGCAAAATCGGGGAGTTACGCTTGCTCCGAGAATGGGCGGTTATCTTGCTAGAGCTAGAGGCAAGACACGGCGTCAGCGTCGTTAGTCTTCACCTCGGCGCACAATGGCTGCTGTGTCCCCCAGGGCAGTAGTCCTCCTTCTTGTACCCTGGTTCGCTAGAGCAGCAGTCCCCGTGCACATCTTTTGCACCTGCCATCTTCAACCCAGTCGAAGGGTCATAGTACAGAGAACAATACTTTTTCCCACAGTCCCAGCACCAACTGCGTCCACATCCCATGTCCTTGTGAAAGCCAGTAGAATCGAGTCCGCACGCAAAAATATAGGAGCATGCTGCATCCTTCAAGCACCATCGGGAACACCATGGGCATTGTTTTCCATCCATCTTGCTTCTATCAGTAGGCTTTTTAGAAGTCGGTGCTCATCGAGAACACCATGTCCTCCTTGTCCTTACCAACGCCCGCCATTCCGTACGTCGTCACCTTCTTCTCGAAGAAGTTGTCCTTGTTCTCCAGCGAGATACGCTCCATAAAGGGGAACGGGTTGGCCGCCGAATAGGCCTTCGGGTAGCCGAGCTGGAGCAGGAGGCGATCGGCCACGAACTCAATGTACTGGGTCATCATCTTGGCATTCATCCCAATGAGTTCGCACGGCAGCGACTTGGTAATGAACTGCTTCTCAATCTTCACGGCATCACGAATAATCTTGTGCACCTCCTTCTTGCTGAGGCGGTTCACAATCTTACTGGACAGAAGGCAGGCAAAGTCCGTGTGCAGCCCCTCGTCTCTGGCAATGAACTCATTGCTCAGAGTGAGACCAGGCATGAGGCCACGCTGCTTCAGCCAGAAGATGGCACAGAAGGCCCCGCTGAAGAAAATCCCTTCTACGGCGGCAAAGGCGATAAGGCGGGTAGCAAGCGTCGACTCCTTGTTGGAGATCCACTGCAGGGCCCACTCAGCCTTCTTTTGCACACACGGGATGGTCTGAATCGCACGGAGCAGATCGACCTTCTCCTTCTTATCGGTGATGTAGGTGTCAATCAGGAGCGAGTACGTCTCGCTGTGAATGGCCTCCATCAGGAGCTGGCAACTGTAGAAGTACTTGACCTCCGGATGCGGAATCTCATTCATGAAGCGAAGGGCCAGGTTCTCCATTACGATGCCGTCAGAGCCGGCGAAGAAGCCGAGAACATTCTTAATGAAGTATCTCTCGTTGTCACTCAGGGCGTCCCAATCCTTCATGTCCTTTGACGTATCCACCTCTTCGACCGTCCACATGGCGGAAATATGCTCCTTGCCCTTTTTGAAGATGTCGGGGTACTGAACGGGGAACAGGGTGAAGCCGTTGGCGGACTCGGTCAAAAGGGGCTCGGGTAGTAGGACCTTTGATTCAACCTCTGTCACAGGGACTGCTGCAGCTGCGGCAGCAGCCTCCATAGCAATGGCGGGCGGCTCGGAGACGGAGGAAGAGCGGCGTTTGGGCTTGAGTGAGGGACTATTCTTCGTACTATGACTCTTTTTCGTCATATCAGAATCGAGGGGCAGTGCAGGATCAAAAGTTACGGTGTCCATCTTCTTAGGGGGAAGTATTTGGGGGTCCATCGGACGTTTTCCTTGGGGACGGTCCCGAAACAATTTTTATAACCTAGTTTAGTGAGAATGCCTGTATGGTTCACAGCATTCCTGGTCTTAGTAATCATGTGTGTTCTTGGCGTATATATGGTGCATGGAATAGAAGGCTTTCGTATGGAAGGCTTTCTCGTAGAAGGATTCACAGCAAGAACAGATTGTAAGACTGCTCTAGCTAAATGTCAGGCGGGCTGCACGAATGCTAGCTGTTTTCAGGGGTGTATGACAACAAATACGGCGTGCTTGGCGAAGGCAACTGCGGCTCAGTCGGTTGCTGTAACAAATAACCTTCAGAGAACATCGGTTGCTGTAAACAATTCATCTCCGATGAAGGTTGGTGGATCGGTTGTACCGAATTACAGTCAATATTTAGCGGCGGCTCCCGTGTGGAATGGTACGTATTCTTATGCATCTTCATCTCCTTCTGCATCTCCTTCTTCTTCTCCTTCTGCATCTGCATCCCCTTCCCCTAGCTCAAAGACGCCCTCTGTTACGCCGTCTTCTGCCTGGGATGCTAACAAGACCCCCTACACCAGCGGCTGGCCGCAAGCATCTCCCGCCACCCAGGACGACGACTCCTACGATGCAAACATTCCCCTAGAAGGTTCATACACGGTCTCTATCAAAAAATGGAAGCCGCACGAAACTCCTGTTGCGGAACCTGCCGGTCTGAAAATAAACGCCCCCACGGATGCCGGCACACAGGCCAGCACCATCGTGAGCTCAGCACCTCACGCCCCTTCACTGCAGCAGCTCATTCGTGACGACGTCGATGTGACAATGGAGGGCATCTTCAGCAGTCCGTATGAGATTCAGTATCAATAGATGCTAACACGTCATACACATTTTGCAGACCTTCGGGGGTTCGAATGATACGCCCCCCTTCCAGAATTGCCTTGTCCTGCGCCCATGTTGAAATATGCTTTAAGAAAGTTTCGTATCTTAAAGAATCTTTTTCGTATTCTTGTACTGCGAGTAATAGGGAGTCAATTTCCGTAAGGAATCCCTCGAGTTTCTCAATTGTCCGAGAAAACGACATGCTCCCCTTTACAGAGGGAATTCTATCAATTTTACTTATGGTTCTACTTTCTCGCCTTCTGCTTTCTTGTCTTCTCATTCCGTGACTTGCTGCGCGTCTTTCTCTTACCTCCCGTGGAGTTCGCAACAATTTCGCCGGACGTGCATGTCTTTGCACCTTGCATCCATAAAGAAACGCACGATAAAGGCCATACAAGGGTGGTGGTTGCGACTTTCATTCTGGTATAAAATGATATTATTCTATACCCTAGATGGAAGAGCAGGAACTGCTTCTCAGGAACTATTTGGATGGGGAAGTCGACCCCGCCTACCTTGAAGAACAGGTCCATATTTACCAGAACCTCGTTGATGAAGAATTAGCGCTGCAACATTTACGAGACGGTGATCGTGTACAAGCAATCATGGAGAACGCCTTGGCTCTCGAGGAGCTTGTCTATGGACGCCTAGGAAAGAGAGTCCCATGTGCCATGTGCCCAAGGGAACACGATACAACGCTTCCGCACACAGAACAAACAGCCTATATGCATCTTCGCTGTGGCCATAAGATTCACACGCATTGTTTCTTCAACTATATCATACGCCATGATTCCTTTATTACTTCAGAGAATTGCCCTGTGTGCCGCACACCTTTGGTGGAGGAGGCAGCCTTGAATTTTTTTAGAAGAGATGCAAGACAAAGAAGAACAAATGTGGTGGCCCTATGGGAGAACAACCCCACCTTTCGCACAGACCTGAAAGAACTAATGAAGTTACGCCGTACAGCGATGGGGACTTATCGCCAGTATGCAAAAGAGGTTATTCCTATCATCAGGGAATATAAGCAGACGATTTCCGTCTCTGCCCAGGCAATTGCTCATTACAAGAATGAATACAAGAGAAGGCTTAGGGATATTGTCCTGCGTCGTAAAATGTTATCTGGGGTGCACGTGTTCAAGAAGCGGGTTAGTGAATTTACGAAGAAATATGATATTTTTCTCAACAATTTGCATGCTCTTCAGGGAATCAAGGGGGTTCCCTATGTTCCGAGGGGAAGTATCACGGTGCCATGGCGGTACAGGCGACCCGTGAGTTACTTCCTTAAGAAGGTAATTTGAATGCTTTCGACTTGTCCGCCTTCGGCTTGTCTGCTCATTCGCTTTCAGCTCAGCCGCCTTCGGCTTTGAAAAAATGAAATACCCTCCCCTGTAACAAAGGGTCCAGAAATGAAGACGGTTACGCTCCACGGTATTCCCTATTCTCTTAGCGAGACAAACGACGTGTATATGTACGGGACCTCAGTGAAGCTGGGGAAGCTGTCAGATGACAAGAAGGCGGTTGTCTTCGGCGATGACTGGGCCACCCGTGCACAGACCCATATGGCTGAGTATAGAGATGGACTGAAGAAGAAGACTCTCGACTCTATGGAGACTGCCAAGAAGCAGTTTCAGGGGATACAGTGATCTCTTCGAAAAAATTGAAGTTGCCCGACCCCCTTGAGATACCTTACCAACAACCCAACCAAGTCAAATACAATGGCCAATCTCGTCTACGAGGATATCTCCCATGGTGTCTATTACATCTTCACTGCAAACGATACTCTCGAGCTCGATAAGACCGCCATTTCCTCTGTGCGCAGCGGCAAGGCCCGCTTCCTCTTACTCCCCAAGCGTCAATATGCCTTCATTTCCAGGGAAGCGATTGACATCTATCTAGAGTGCCCGTCTGACCGCTTCCTCGAATGGAAGACTCGTCAACAGCACCTGGCACGGGTTCTTCTCCTGGAGGGATTCTACGCAAAATTTGCAATCGAGCTCCCTGCCATGGAGACCTCCAGTATCATGGAGAAGATTCACGTAATGCAGATGAATAAGGGTTTCCGTGAGAGTGCTCGTATCGAAAATGATCGCTTATCTCGGGTGCCTCAGCCAGAACCGGTCAAGCTGCCTGCAAATGCAGCTGCATCTGCAAATGCAAAGGCCGAACCTGAACAAAAGCCCCAGCCCAAGGCTCATATCATTCGCCTGGTCATCGAGGATGCAATCGAACACAAACAGGAATGCTCGATTACGCAGGAGCTGATTACAAAGGAGAATGGCACCTGCATCTTCCCCTGTTACCACTGCTTCAGTAAGGAAGGCATCTCGCAATGGCTTCAAATGAATACTACCTGCCCCGAGTGCAGAGAAACGGCAACTCTCGTATAAGTAGATGATAGGGGTCCTCCTATTCTGTGACGAAGGCAAGCGTGGCTGCACACCCCTTCTCACTACCCTTCGTGCCATCGACGATATATATGTACTCTACTGGAACCACCCAAACCTCCTCGAAACCATAAAGAAATCAAAGGTAGACCGCTGGGTCCTATCAGGAAATGCAACCTATACCAAGGACACTGATATGTATCGGGTTCCTATGGGTATTTTTTCCATGCCTATCCGTGTCTTTGCCATCTGTTACTCCTTTCAATCGACCCTCGTTCAGCTGGGATACACCATGCATCATAAACCAAGGCAGGCTATTACGAAGTATATACAGTATAAAGGAAAGAAGATCCTCGTGGCACTCAACTATACCCAGTGTATCAAGTCCCCTGTCAAAGGGGAAGAGGCAGCTTCAGCTGGCGAATCGATGATCGTCCGTTACAAGAATTCCCTTATGACACAGTTTCACCCCGAGAAGACAGCAGATGGACGTGCTCTTCTTTACGAATTCCTGCAAAAAAATTGAAGCTTATCGCTTCACCGAGGAGAAGTCCACACGATGTCTGCTTCTGCATCTGCTTCTCTCAGTGCATCGGCTGCTTCGCTTATGAATCCCAAGATCCTCAACTACTACAGCAAGTTGTCCCCCATTCAGCTAAAGAATAGCCTGACCCTCCTCGTCGGAGCTGGAGACACTGTGCACAACCTCACCAATGTAGAAGAGTTCCGCAACTTTGATATGCTTCTATGCAATCCTTCCGTTCACCAGCAAGAGTCCTTCCTGGCGAATGTGGAGAAGCTCGGAGAAGACACTCCCTACATCTGTTACATGGATCTTTACTCGGAGCAGCATGTGAAGGCATTCATCCACGACTTCCGTGAGCGCTTCTCGCTCATCGAGGGCCATGGCCCCCACGTCCCCCATTTCACTCTCTCGCAGCTCGATAAGCTCCTGCAGGAGGGCGGCACGGCCTCCAATATCTTCGAGCAGTCATGCAATGTCATCAACATCAACACGTATCTTCGCTGGCTCGAGGGCGGTTTCGTGAGCGGCGAGTCCAATGTCCTCATGAGTACGGCCATTGTCGTGAGTACCGGTCACTTGAACCTGACCGAGAATGATGCAAATCTGCTGCGTGAGTCCCTCTGCAAGGCAATTATCTCACTCAATGCGACCAACAGGAATATCCACCTTGATGAGGAGCTCATGATGAGCCTGAATAGCCTGAGCACCCGTGCCTGCCAGAAGATCCACGCATCACTCCTCTGTGACACCAGTACTCCGCTGACCCTTATCGGCAAGATCTGTAGGAACACACCCTCCTGGAGCTGCGATCCTACCATTGAGCTGGTCATTACAAAGAAGGCCCCGCCCTTCTGGGAGGATGCTATTCAGGCCTACATCGATGCATATGGGCGTGATGAGCATGTGGAGAGAGTCGAGCGTATTCGAGCGGCTATTGCCAGGGACCTGGAGGACGAGCTGGTCTGGCCGGCAAAGGCCAAGTACGACACCTATACCCGTATTATCCGTGCGAATATCTTGAAGTAGCGAGTTGCTCTACAAAGCCAAATAAAAGCCAAAATAAAAAGTGAAACCCCTTTTTTTCAGAAGTCAATGTTAAAATGCTTCGTCCTGTGCACCGCACCATCATCTTTGACACTGAAACGACCGGTCTGCCAAAGGACAAGACTATCCCTCCCCAATACAAGAAGGACAACTGGCCCGATCTTGTCTCGATTTGCTGGCGGGTATACGATCATGATGTGTGTGTCGCAAACAACTACTACGTAATCAAGCCAGATGGGTGGAAGATCCCCGCCGAGTCATCGCAGATTCACGGCATAACGGATGCACATGCCAATAAACATGGCATTCCTCTCTCTGATGTGATGACTCGTTTCCTCGCCGATCGTAGTACTTCCCATAGGGTTATTGCGCACAATATCAGCTTTGATAAGCAGGTCATCTTTCACGCCATGTTCTGGCGTCTGGGAATGTACGGATGTTCGTGGGATTCTCTTTCTGAGATCTGCACGGGGCTTCTTGCGACGGAGGAGCTGCAATTGCCGTTTCGCTCAGGACGGGGATTTAAGATGCCCAGCCTGAAGGAGTTATACGTGGCGACCTTTGGCCAGGATGAGCCTGCAGGTGCCCACAATGCGGAGCGTGATGTGGATGTCGTGGAGAAGGTCATTCGGAAGAGATGGCCTATCCTACTGTCTCCGTAAACTATAGACTATTCTAAGCCCAAAAACTTACGCCCAATCTTACTTGTTGCAAACATACCAAGGCCGGATGCTATCTGTGCATAAAATATAGGAGTCTTTTTTGTACAACATACTAAATACATGGATAATACTACAAATAGGAAGAAACTGAGGAAGAAGAGGCTTGTAAACATATCCATCTCTACACTACTTTGCCTGTTAAAAAAAATGAAAATGGCGACCCCCCAGCTTTTTCATCACCTTACCATGCAAAATATCATTCTTCTCCTGAACCGCTTCTATTTCGAGCAAAAGATGCATGGCGAGCATCTGGTTGCGATTGAGCGTGAAATCCTTCGACTGATAGAGCCTTCCCATATGGCTAAGACGACTACGGATGCTAAGACGGAGAGCTTGCACACTCTCTTAAAGGCCTACTATGATGCGCCTGAAGAGAAGCGGCCACGGCTGCAGGATGCCATCTACGTGAATCTTGGCAGAGTTGGGCGTGATTATCAGTCGATAGGGCCGATTCATTTGGACGGAGAGGGTCGTCTGCTTACCATCTACGTTGACTTTAACAATGATACTCTGCAGTATATTAAGGACCGCATTTCCTATTACCTTGGGTGTAGTAATGTAGTATTACTGGATCGCTACACCATGCTGTTGGATCAGGATATCAGAAGGGAGATGGTAGATACGGGGCGTCACATTGGACACTATGGATTTTACCCAGGTGTCACGGTTGGATTTGCGTTTACGACGCAGCCTGTAGTAAAGAGGCCGTGCGTTCCCGTGCGTCCACGCATGCAGTCCAGTTCTCAGTCTGCCAGGCTGAGTGCCTTCGATATCACGCAGATGTTTAAGATACAGCAGGAGAATGAGCATGATATCCTTGACGATATGGAGAAGAATATTGTCTTAGAGCCGGACCTTCAATCCATCGATTACGAGGGGCTCGATTAGATGGGCTCAGCGGTGGGCTCAGCAGCGGGCTCCGCAGCGGGCTCAGAGGCGACCGGCTCAGCGGCAGCGGGCTCAGCAGCCGACGCACCGCTAGAAGGCTCAGCAGCCGCAGGCTCAGAGGCCGACGCACCGCTAGAGGGCTCAGCAGCCGCAGGCTCAGAGGCCGACGCAG
>Ga0209550_10001797_pt1 | contig 20632 bp, 19 predicted proteins | sample LauGreSuBDMM15SN_2_FD_187567 | JGI IMG/M metagenome (GOLD analysis project Ga0209550, IMG submission 187567) | Freshwater lake microbial communities from Lake Michigan, USA - Su13.BD.MM15.SN (SPAdes) (version 5) | ecosystem: Environmental > Aquatic > Freshwater > Lake | place: Lake Michigan... | reverse complement strand
GCCGCGATCCATCGGTCTTTGCGCATGGGCTCGCCCAAGAACCACGCGGCACCCAACATGATGAAAATAGGACCCGTAAAGCCAATGGCCGTCATGTCAGCCAAGGGGATTTGAGGCAAAGCAACAAACCACAACATCAAACCAATGGTGTGAACGCCGCCACGCCAAAACTGCCCCTTCATATCGACTGGCACATAGGCGGCCAAACCTTGGTGCCACAGCAAAGGCAACATCACGAGCAGGCCACAGAAATAGCGAAGGAATTGGGCCTCAAAAGGATCCATTTGCATGGAAAAGCTTCGGGCAATGGTATTCAGCAGAGAAAAAGCCAAACCACCCAGTGCCATCCAAGCCATGCCTCGAACAGGTGCGGGCCACATCGCTACTCGCCTAAGACTCGTTAAATAGGCTCTTAAATACGTACGTTTAATAGAATAATAAATTTCTGAAATCACTATCTGACTATAAGGTACTTCAATCAGGCCTGATATTGCAAAAGTAACAATTTATAATGAGTTTAGTGAAAAGTCTGAAATTTAATCTCTCATGCTTGATTCAAATAGTAGAGTTTGCAACGCTTCTATTGAGTACGTCGGTACATGCCAATCCTCATGACGGGAGTTAGAAAGTCACCACGAGTTGTAGGCCAAATGTAATCAACAAGAGACCTGCATTTTCTATTGGCGATCAAATCAAAATTACCAATGGATTTATCCATTCCAAGAGTTCACTGACATCACCAATTGGGAAGAAAAAATTTCTGGCAAATCTATGAGTATCGCTGCCGCCGGTAATCCGACTGATGGAAAGAGCTGGACTTACACCTTAGAAGCCAAGAGCATCAGCCCCAACAAATTAGCAGCGATCGGAACTTTGTGGAGTGCTGACAAGAAAAAGGGTCGAGACTGCACATTGGATTTCACGCCTTTCAAAATCGTATCAGCCGGACCCTCAAAAGCTGACATTAAGGCTGAAAGAGATGTAGACAAAGCTTGGCTAGCTGCTGAGAAACAAAAGCTAAAGGCTCAGCAAGCATCCATTGATTCAAAGTCACAAGCAATTGAGGAGAAAGAACGTCAGTTGCGCGAGAAAGAAGCTCTTCTTAAAAAGGAAAAAACCGCAAAAGATGTGGCAGCTTCAAAGCAAGTTTCAAATTCAGCAGCCTTACCTGCTGCCTCTGAAAAACCAAAGCCGGTGCCCGTCACTAGTGGCTTTTGAGTATCTAATTAAGTCTCTGTTGCCTTAAACCTTAGGATCAAAAATCTTAACGCTGGCTCTTAAAAGTAACTCAGAAACAATTCGTGAAAGTTGCTCGAGTTCTTTATGGCTTGAGTCCGAAGCATTTTGCAAAATGACTGCATTTGCGAGTAAAAGGTGTGCTGATTGAATATCCTGAAAAGGGTCAATCTTGTTGTCTGTTTGATCGTTGGTAAACAAGACAAAAAATTTCAAGTTTTTACACGCGACACTCATCAAATTATCGCTCGCGAAAATATTATCAATGTACAAAACTTTTGAAATACCGAATTTGTTTTCAAGTTTTTTCTTGCATTCTAAAATTTCAGCATAGCTAGTTTTATTTGCATCAAGAGCAGCCACACTGATTTGAGAAAAGTCCTTGGAAAGATGACCAAGGTTGACAAAATTGGCAACTCCGCGTGATGCATTTTGCTCAACAGCCAAATGAATCTTGGCAAATAAGAAGTAACCCATTCCAAGAATAAAGCAAGAGGAAAGGTCAATTAAATAATTTGAAAAACTAGCAGATCCTATTGTGATTAAAAGCAAAGACAATTGAGCCACACTGAACCAACGATTGATTTTCTTTGGTGAGACGCCGGCCACAAAGGCTTTGGCTAGACAAAAAATAATTCCAATTGAGATTAGCCCGACAAGCCATATTGGCAATAGTCTTAAATACGTTTGGTTCTTAATGTCATCTATGGCATTGGCAATAATTTGATTATCATCAGTCAAAAGATTGACCGGGGTGGTTTTAGTGATTGAAATACCAGGCGCGGACACACCTAAGATCACAATTGCATTTTTAAAGGTTTCTTTATCAATTGATATCTTCGAACTTGAAGAGTCAAAGAAATCTGAAAAAGAAATCCGTTGATAGGTGCCCTTTTTATTACGCCAATTTAATATGAATTCATTAGGTAAGTTTTTCAGTGCAGCAGGTGATGTAATTTCTACTGCTCTGGCGGCATTGGACAGCAAGTGAAAATCGGCCTCTTTCCACATGACCGGAAACCTACGTACCATGCCATCGCTATCAGTTTTCAAGTTTGAAAAGGCTAATTTATCGTGGCTACCTGGGAAAAATGGAATGATGACGGCTATTTTTGAATCAACAGGATTAGGCGAGATGGGCCTCACATTCGGCAGCATACTGATCGCAATTTGACTCAACTTGTCATTTTCCGGACTCAGTCTGATCATTGGATGAACAACGTTTGGTGTTGCACTCGCAATGTCATTGAATGTGTTATCTGAATCCAGGTTTGATTTATCTGGATCCGATAGCATGACATTCAACACAATAGAAGCAGCACCGGCATCTGAGAGATTCGCCAAGGCTTCAGCAAGAACCACCCTAGGCCATGGCCAACGACCATATTTTTCAGACATCATGGCCAATGATTTTTCATCAATGTCCAGAATCACAATCTTAGGATCTGGCTGGGGGCTAGCAAGCCTGTATTTAACTGCCAAATCTAAAGATTGAGTTTTAACTTCGCCTTGAAAATAACTGATAACACTAACAACCAATGCTATTAAGATAAAAACCAAACCAAGGCCGAAGTAATACTTTTCACCCGACTTTCTAGCAAGCAGCCCCATGGGACGCCCGACTAACTTGGTTATTTCATCAAATATTTCTCCATAGAAAAGAGCCTTGAAGAATCTAGCGATCAAGAGTTATTTACCTGCAGTTGAAATTCGATTAGAAGCTGCAGATACAACTGCAGCAGCTTCAAGTTCGGGGCTAAGCAAAGTAGTAAGTTTGGCCATTCGATCTGCTGGTGACGGATGAGTTTTAAATAAAAGCTGCAAAGAGCCATCAGCTGATCCTTTGCGCTGCAGTTTACTGAGCACAGATAACATTGCCGATGAATCGTATCCCGCTCGAGCGGCAAGCACCATACCATCTCTGTCGGCCTCAAACTCAGATTCTTTATCAAGTCCTCTTGCAATTAGCTCAGCACCCATTCCGACCATTTTTTTCGCAAGTGCGTTGTCTTTGTCCTTGCTTAGCTCTTTCTGAAAAAGGTTGCTTCCCATCTCTACCATTTTCTGCTGCTTGATGATTTTGAAGTGATGTTGTAAGTTCACATGCGCAATTTCGTGAGCCAGAACAGCTGCCAATTCGTCTTCCGATTCCAACAACTCATACAAGCCTGTCGTAATTAAAATCATGCCGCCTGGTGCAGCAAAGGCATTAATTGAGCTAGTTTCAATCAAGGCAAAGGTCCATGGCAAATTTTTGCGATCTGACTTTAGTGCTATCGCCTTACCAACCAAATTAAGATAATTGTTGAGCTTTGCATTGCTAGAAGGTTTAGCTGCGCCTAAGACAGACGCAGCAACACCTTCACCAACCTTAATTTCCTCATCATCGCCTTGGTTACTTGTAGCCAAGCGAAGCATGCCGCCAATCGCGCCCATTGGGTTGCTGTCTTTGCCAGCTTCTGCACCTGGCGCAGATTGTTGTTTATTATCTTTTTTATCTAATCCCCCTAACCCCTTGAGTAAGTTTCCAGGAATTTGTGCGTTAGCAAAAATACAAACAAATGATAAACATCCACCCAGCAAAAATTTAAAAATATTAATTTGAGAATTTTTCATATTTTTCTTTCAATTAGTTTTGATTTTTTGTTTCTGGAGGAGTTGGCGGTTTAATGAACTGTATTTCTCTCGGCTGTAAGCCACCCGCTTGCGCGAAACTAATGGCATCAGTTTCTTTGACAGCCAATGTTTTGACAAATTCATATGCTTGTAAGTCCGGCTTGGATCCCTTCAAGTCATTTTCAGAAAGTCCTCGTGTGCCAGCGCTGCTGACAATGTTGCCAGAACCGGCTCTTCCTGAAGCGAGTCCGGCCAGAACAGACATTCCACCTGCACCCCCACCACTTGATTGATCAATTGAAACCGCCGTTAATTTTGTCCACCCAGTTGCTTGAGCAGTTTTCACTTTGACCCAGAAACCTTTTCGCTCAAGTACCTCAGCTTTTGAATTCAAGGCTACATTGGCAACTGTTGCTGCTGAATCAGAAGGTTCAGCCCGAACAACATCTGCAATTTTGAAGGTGGCTGTTTGGGCGAGTGCCGGTTGGCTTGCTAAAGCAATCAGCGCGGTGGCGAGAAAGATCAATTTATGGGTCATATAGCTTCCTTTTAAAAAACTATAAATGAACTTGCTTTTTTTTGCAATCTTTAACTGAAGAAAAAATCATAAGTATGGGTAAGCATTTCAGAACCCAGATGCTGGTTTTGTCATTTCTATTTTTTCATAATAAGTCGCAATTGCTGTAAGCAATATGGCAATCCAAACAACATATTTGATCTCAGAAGGTAGTTTTCTCAATAGAAGTCCAGTAATACCGCCAAGGACGGCATATCCGAAAATGGGGCTAATTTGAGTATTGAGTACAGTTTCAATTAATGAGGCCAAAAACTCTTTGATTGTCATCATGCGCTCTTTTCACGAATCTCCAGCTTCAGATGTTGCTGAATGCTAGTTTCTTAAAAATTAAATTATAAGTACAATAATTGAAATGAATTGTGCCCATCACAGGAAACACCATGAATACTTCGCGATTAAATCAAATTCGGGAACAGTTGCGAGCGAGCATAAAAACTGAGGCCACCCAAACAATTCAGAATTTGTCTTCACCAAGGCCCGACGCAAAAGAATCAATAAGAGAACAGTTGCGAGCAAGCATACAAGCTGAGACAAACCAAACGATTCAGAATTTGTCTTTGCAAGAAGATATCGGCTCAGAATCAATTGCTCCGCCAGTGAGTACTTCTAAGTGCGGCGATTGCCAGGAGACGTTAGAATATGGCGCTAAATTTTGCCCCAATTGTGGTTCAAAACAGGCCTCGGTCGGTATAGATAGACAGTTGACTGGAAGATCTGCCGCTATCGAACCAGCCAACCTTCAAAGAACAGTTGGCGCATCAGGTAATGCCATAACCAGCAGGCGCAGTTCGATGAATGACCTGCCTCAATTACCTAGAAGAGCTGGAAGTAAGGCTCTTTGCATTGGGATGGGCAAATACGCGCGAAGTCCTTTGCCATGGCCACATAAAGATGCTGAAGATCTGTCCTTGGTTCTCGCCGGACTTGGGTATGAAGTTAACTTAATCATCAATACCAACTTCGAAGAAACAATGAGTCGTTTGGGAGAATTCATTCAAACGATAGAGCCAGGGGATGACATTGTATATACATACTCTGGCCATGGCTGTGGGGTAGACGTTATCCCCAATCTGACGGCCCTTGACTCAGAAAGCATGGGGACCTTAATTAATGTTTACAAAATTCTGATCGAGACGGCCAAATTCAAGCAAGCTAAAAGCGTTGTGGTTGCTATTGATGCTTGTAGAGGAAACGAATACAGCACAATTCAATACCCTTGGGAAACTCCAGCTGAATTTTCTCAAATTGCAGAAAAGTCATTAGGAGCCAGAAATCCTGAAGATGAATTCGGATTTGCCATTATTTACGGCACATCTCACGACACTTCAGCTTACGACAGTCCTTTTTCCCAAGGCATACAAAATGGATTGTTTTCTTATTTCCTCAAGTCAGAAATATCGCGCCCTGGTCAATCTTTGACAGAAATTCACCGAAGAGTTCAACAGAGTGTGATGGATCTTTCCCTTGGACTAGAGTCTGAAGGCTTAGCTCGTTTTCAAAAGCCGGCACTGACCAATGAAATTGCTGGTGAATATTATTTTTATCCTGTTACTTGATCATGCCAAGCGTTGCTTAACCCTTAACGCCATCAAACCCTGGACAACTATGACCATAGCCAAGGTATCGAGTTCGCAATAACGCAGCAAGGCAGCTGAAATACTTTGTCTTTCTGCCGAACTTAAACCACTGAATTGTGTGTAGTTATAGGCTGTCATGGCAAGGCCGCCTTGATTGATTGCAGTGTCGTCATCTCCGTCGCTCGCCAATCGAAATAGCAAATCATTCAATTCACTGTGCTCAGGTCTAAAGATGGGCGGCAGCGTTTTGTAAGGGTCGTCCCCAGTATCAGATCGCAGCCATTGGTGTCCGCCCTCAGCATTGAAGTTCAAACTCTCAATTTGCATACCTTTTCCGTAAATACCAGACTGCCGGTAAAAGTCAGCAATTTGGGGCGCATCTTTTAGAATAGCGGGCAAGATGAATTTCAGTGAAATACTACCTTTGGCAAAACTTGAGCAATAACTTTCTTGAATGAATCGATGCAAATCGACCATTGCTTTTTCACCTTCAAATCGGCCAATTCTCTTCTCTTCCTCGCCGGTGGCTTTTGTGATCAAATCTATGAATGAAATCAGTTCGCTGGCGTCGGGCACTACTTCAGGCGGTGCCAGCGCTATGGTGGCACGCAAAGAGCGCAGCACTGTATTTTCATGGTTATAAAACCGAAAAACAGTTCCCTTTAATTGCCCATTGGGCATCAAGGCTAAGCGCAATTGACGTACAAATTCAATGTTGGGAAAAAATCCTGCTTCAGTACTAATCCATTGATTTGCATGCTTGATCTGCAGACTTCCGTCTGAATTGCGCGACATCAAGTGATGGCTAAATTGAAACGCAATGGTTTGATACGGTCGCATACCTTCAAAGAACGGCAATGAAGGCGCCGATGTTTCAAAATCAATCATGTGAAGAGGCCACTCCCACTCATCAATTTCATTCAAACGATCCTCATCAATCAAATACATGTCAGTATGCAAATTGGCTGCTTTAACCTGCAGCATGCGCCGCTCCAAAGGCGCCAATCCGTACCCCTTGGAGACAGACTTTGGTTGCACATCCGTCTCTTGAATATCGGCCAAAAAAGCTCGACGATGCGCAATCACGGTTTCGGCCATACTAGCTCCACTCGAATTACCGCCCCATACATCAATGGACAAAGGTTCGGTGCGCGTGTCAAGCTGTCGCCCACCATCAAGTAAACCTTGCTGAATGGCATCTCGCCAACACTCATGCACTCCACTCAATTGAGAACTTTCCGGTGGCGCACGAAATTGGCAGCTTTTACAAGCTTTAGAGATGCCATGGAATATTCGCGTGCCTGACATTTGTAGCTCGCCAGCCCAATTCATAAATACAGTTAAATTCTTTCGCGAAGGATTAGGAATGTGTGATGCGTTATTGATAGGCATGTGACGCAACTCATCCACGATGTCGTCCACCTCAATCTCTCGTAAAAAGTCCAAAGATCCCAAATCAGATTTCTTCAGCCCTGCAGGTGAAATCACTTGAGCTCTGGGTCGATCTTTGGGGGCATTCTTGTCCAATACAATTTGAAAAAACTGATTCAACCCATCTACAGCGCATGGCTGATTAGCATCTAACAACAATAGCTTTGCACGCACTCTGTAGCCTTGGAAAACCCGCCGAGCCACTTCGGCTTGAAATGTCACGTCGTACAAATAGGGCAGCCAGCCGCTATCAAATTGACCTTTTGTATTTTTAAAACGACTGGCAATGGTTTTATCTGAAATACTTTTTGATTTAACTTCAATGATATCGATTGTTTTTTGGTCTGAGTCTTGTATCAAGATATCGACACGGACAAAGAAATCTTCGTGAAGTAACGCAGCCTCAGCCACCACCACGCGTCCTGGCACAGCCAGTTTTTCTTCAGTTAGACGCAATGCGGCTTCATAGGACAAGGTCTCTACTGTGATGGCTTGCCCCACTGGATCATCATGGTATTTGTACTTGGCTAGCTCACCTACCTGGTTACCGCCATCTGCCAACGCAGATAAGAAATCGTTGCCTTTATTTTTGTCAAAATAAGTTTTATCTTGACCCGAATAAAACAACTTAGTAGGGCACTCTAGTGCAAGTTTGAAACGCGACTTTGTTAAGTACGGGCGCTTAATGGCTGTTTGCATTCGGACTCCTTTATTCATTTGTACAAAGCGATTGATGACTGCAACATGTCAATCACCTCCTGCCTTAGGTTGAATGGCTCAAGCACTTCGACAGCAGATCCAAAACTCACCAAAAATGGCCGAAGTAAGACAGTCTGAGGGACATTGACTTCGATCAACATGTGCTCTGCGTCACCTTGAATTTTTGAAATTTTCTGGGTGATGGAAAGTGGCCTTTCAGCAAAGTGATAGACCGCTTTGCTTTCGACTTTTAACTTCAAATTAATCTCAAACTCGGCGGCATCAATTGCATGACTCAATTGATGGGAAGCTTGAATGTAATGATCCAAATCGAAATTTGCAAAATGTTGATTCGGTTTTGTCACCAAGTCTGCTGACTGAATACGGTGCAACGCATAATGAATAGGCGGGTCGTTAAAACCCTCTACGCTAGGCATATAAATAGTGCCATCTTTTGCAACCATTCCCAATGGACTGACTTCTTTGCAAATGGATCTGCCTTTTGCAGTGACGTAGTCTAATTTGATTTTCTGACCAGTAGCAATAGCTTCCATAGCGCATGTCAGTACATCATGCTGGACGGTTGCCTGCAAACGGCCAATACCATCAGACACGATTCGCAATCCAGCACTCAGCCTTTTGGCTCTTATTGATTCTGCACTGATGTTCTCTGCCATTTCTTCCCGCTGGTTCTTTTTGTTCTTTTGATTTTGCTGGAACGATCTTGCAAGCACTTGCCTTGACAACACAAGCTGTAAAGCCATTTCCTCAGTCATGAACCAATTGGCCACTTCACTGAGACGTAAATAGTACTTCCAATCTTTTTGTGTGTCATCAATTTGTACAAGGGCTTGTGACTCGGCAGAGTCACTGCATAACTCACTCATGTACCTCTGTGCTGTGCGCACATGCAATTTGCTTGAGTGCACTCGATTCCATTTTTTGACAATTTGCTGAACTGTCAAGGCCTCTTCAGTTTTAGTGCTTAGTAGCTTAAGTACCGATACTGCAGAGTGAAATTTCATTTCAAACTGATTTCTTAATTGAATCGGTTGGGTTTAAGCAGTAGCGCTGCTCTTAATCCTGGCCAACGCATCTGCAGGCGAGACGCATACCATGATCAATTGAATGATTTGTTCTTTTTCAGAATCACTGATTTTGCCAATAGCTTGTTTGTTCGGTTGGTAGTATGCCCACCAAATTTCCCTAGCTTCTGACTCCTTAATTTTCTTCGGTTTTTTTTTCTGAGCTTTTTCAGCTTGTCTTTGAAGGTACTGCTGAGTTTCTTCATTCAGAAATTCAGAAAAACTGATCTGCACCGAATGCCAATTGAATGCCGAAACTTGCTGGCGAACTGCATCGCCATCAAATGACTCCGCAAAACCACGACCGTTATCACCCGTTGTTTTGTTCACAACCAATGAAGTTAAATCCGGCAAGTTATGCAAATTAGTAAACTCTCGCACGGCATCCAATCGGCGTCCCATGCTGGTGGCAATGGCTTTTTGCACATATGTATTGGTGGGATAAGCCAATTTGGCTGCATTGACCAATTCACCATACTGAATGGTTGAGTCTTTTTGATTCTTTGCCAAATCAATTAGGATTTCAAAGTAAACCCTAGAAAGTTCAATGTCGGCTAGTGTTCGATTTGTCATTTTTCAGTCCCTCTTTTGAAGATATGACTCATCATAAACAGCAATTGCGACAATTTCTGTCGCAACTCCTTTAAATGTCAAAAATCAGGGCTTGGCGTGAATTTCAGTCTTCGAGAGCAGACTTGGCAGCTTCAGAAGCGGCCGCAACCAAGAGGGGCTTAATTTTCTCTAGCGGTATTCCCACGTCAATGAACATCGTCGTATGTGTGCTGTGTTGTGGTTCAGTTTGCACAACCAATTTTGCTAGCACCTCATCATGCAAATCATCTGCAAATTGCTTAACCGTGACCCATGGTCGTCTTTCAAACTGAACCTGAATTCGTGAGCTTGTAGTCAATCCCTTGAAAAAGAGGGCAACAGGCCGATTGCTCAGTTTCTTTTTCGTCAAATTAACGGGATTTTGTGGATCATCAAAAAACAGGGACATTCGAGTTGTCGAAGCCCGAACACTGACGGCGAGTTCATCTTCTGATTTATTGGAATGACGCAACTCTTCTTCCAAGGTATTGCGTAATACCTGAAAACTATCATTTGCAAGCTGGTAAGTGCTTAATTTCTTTTCACTCCAAGTGTTCCAAAATACTTTTTCTTCTTGCACGGTCATGCCATTATCGGCAGGTTCATCTCCAAAAACCCGCTCTTTAATTTTGAACCCATTGTCTATGAACTTGATCAATGACTTCAACATGAGGCTGGCGTGACTCGATACTGGATTAATTCTCCCCAAGCCCTCTGCTTCCAAAAGGCTAAGGGCTAGTTGTGTTATCGACTTTTCTTGAGGGTCTTCGTTTTGCGAACGCCATGTGTAGTTAACCCTAAAGTCACTATGCTGGTCGTCAGGCTTGCAAGGTAAGAAATCTAATTTGCGCCAAAGTTTTTCACTCTGAGGAGAGCTGGTGTTGGCGAGTTTGGGCGTTAGATAAACAAAAATAATTGGGGTGTCTTTCCAGCCTTCGGTCTCATCAACTGTTAAACGAAGAAATCTGTATTCCTCCTCTAACTGATCAATATCATTAGAGCTGCCATCTGAGATTTTGTTTTCAATCGCAATAATTAATTTTTGTTTATCTGCTTCGCCCTCAAAGCGAATTACCAAGTCAATCTCGCGTTTTTTAGTGGCTTTGCTGCTAGAAGCAGATGTGCCATATACGTCCTCTTCGAATTCAATCGCAACTTTGCCTAATTGATCCGCCAATTTTTGAGGGTGAAAACTTTTACCAGCCACCTTCAATTTTTGGTTGGTCCACAAAATTTTGATTTCATCGGCCAAGGGCTCTAGAAATGAATTCAAAGATTCTTTGCCAAAACCATGCGAGGCATCAGGGCTCAACAGATAGCCCAATACCGAAGACATGTTGGTTTCGTTGATACGGCCTTCACCGGCGCAGTAAATTTCAAAGATGTTCATTGCAAATTTACTGCTAAAACCTATTTAAGTATCTAAGTGAGGCAGACTATAGTAGAGAAGACAACATGTTCCCGCGTGCAACCAAATTGCCATTTTGATCACGCGTTTCGTCACTGTGAGGGTTGTAATGACCCTTAAGGTTTCCATTGCTGTCTCTTATCTCTTGTCTTCCATCCGAAAGGGTATTGATGCGTCCGAGCAAGTTTCCATTGCGATCTCTTAAATCATGAGTTGACATAGGAGGCCTTTCTTTTGCTGAGGTATTGACTTATTGTTTTATTCACGGAGGCAGTTGTGAGCTTCCAACCTTTGCAAATGTCGGTGGGATCACAATCGGTGCGGCAACCTCTGTTGCAAGCTGATAAACCCAGGGAATAAAGTCAAACCAACCTGCAGACTGAGGGTTATTGAACGGCACAGTTGCGCTTGGGTTCATGAAGAACCGTCGAATCTGCGCTTTGACCTGCCTATCAACCTGCTGCCCCATTTGATGCACCCATATTGCAAATAAATGGCGTGGGTCTTTCAGTTGCGCTCGGCCCATGACGTATGCCACAAAAGCATACTCAGTGTCTTGCAGATTTGCTGACTGTATCCACCCTAGGTAGACCTCAAGTTCAGCTCGTCCTTGCTCACTGCAACTTGGGTATCTTGGATCTTCGTTGACTGTGGTCATTTGTAAGCTCTGTTAAACATCCCATTCAGTTGCTTCTTTGAACAACTGAAAACTCTCAACCAGATCATTTCGAATAAATTCTTCAAAATAATCCCACTGCAAAACACCAGAAGAATAATCTGCGTAGCAAGCTTGAATCATGTAGTTTGATTGCGTGCCAAACCAAATGTCTGGCCCGTGCTCTCGAATGAACAAGTTACCTTTGTAATCTTTGAAGAACTTAGACCAACTTAAGAAGCAAGTCGAACCATCTAGGGCATAGTCTCCATTAGGATCTTTGGTCAAGTGGAATATGCCCTCTGGCGACAAACCGGTGGCAAGGCCAGTCCAACCAACCAGCTTTCCATCAAAGGACATTTGAGCGTTTTTGGGGTCTAAACAAATGACTGACAACCCGGTGCCTGACTCATCGATGACCTCATATAATTTATCCATCAGTTCAGTAGCAATCTCGTTTTCCGTGAAGACAGGTTTAGGTTGCCCTTCTTTGCAAAATTGCAAAGCGAATGCAAACAAAGAAAAGAACCTTTGCAATCTCGAGTCAAGTTCGATCAATGCTGAGTTATCAATGACTGGCTCTGCTTCTTCCTCGACCAAATCTTCAAATTCCTCTTCCTCTTCCTCTTCCTCTTCCTCTTCTTCTCCTTCAACCTCTTCAGGCAAAGGTAACGGAGGCGCAAGCTCAATGACTTTAGCTAGAGCATTTTCAGCGCTTGTGAAGACATCATTCAGAGACAAATCACCCTGGTATTTACGCAAGTCAAACTTGCAACCAGGGAAATTTTGGCCAGCTGCGCCATCACCAAAAGAGATTAAATAACTATTTTCACCAAATCTTCTTCTGTAGAAAGTCCAATCATTTGCGCCTACTTCAGCCCATGAATAGTGAACTTGTCCCTCAAAAATACTCTCCAGACAAGTTACAGCCGTGATTCCAGCAACAGAGAATACAACTGCATTGCCTGAAAAGTTAATGACATCATCTTGAGCATTGCTAATGACAGAGGGGCCGTTCTCAAAAATCATCCCCAAAACTTCGTCTTCGGCTTCATCAGGAACAGCTGTAAATACCAAGTCCAAAAAATCTAATGAGAAATTTGCAGCATAAATAACAGCATCAGAATCAGCGAAAGGTGTGATGCTGTTAAGTTGGTGAAAAGACTTGAAAAGGGATTCAGAAGCCTCGCGAATATTTCGCGGTCCTGCTTTATTTGCAACACTACTTTGTGAAGCCACACCAGTTTCATGGGACTTCGCTTCTGGAATTTCAGCCGTTTTATCCTGCTCCATATTGACCGGTGGCGGAGGGATATTCTTGGATGGATGATTGGAAAGAATTTCTGCCAAATCTTTTGGCGGCTCTAATACGATGTTCGTCTTCAGTTCGCGCCATTTAGGCGCACCAATTCCACCAGCACCTCTTTCAACTTCTGATTTTTTGGATGCTTCGTTGCTGGAGTTGTCTACAACACCACGCTCCATGGTAATTTGAGTGTGAGTGGTGATGTTGTTCACCACCTTTTGATCTGGGTTACCCACCGTGAAGTAGAAGGTGTTCACCAAAAACTCTGCAGAATCACCATAAATATTTTCAACCGTCAACTTCATTTCATTGATCGGTTTGGGGCCATAGCGCTGGAAAACATGTGTACTGGTCAAATCGCAATTAGCGCCCGCCTTGATGGGGCTTTGTGACTTTGCACGAAAATCCAAATGGTCTGGCGCTTCAGGATCATCCCAGAATAAAGTTGCAGATTTAAACCGCTCAGACTCAGAAAGATTTGTGAATTTGAATCGCAAGAAAGTGTCTTGGCCAGCATAGGCTTCACTGACATTTTCATCAAACTCCAATCGAAAATTCTTTAAGGTTTCAACAACCTTCAATTTTGTGACGAGTTCGTTGACCAACTGTGTATGCACATGGTGAGAAATTTTGAATCTCTCGCGCATTTTTTTAATCAACGGACTATTAGGGTCATCCTGACTTGACTCAAAATTTTGATACAAATTGCCGCAGTACTGCGCGACTTGATTTGAATCATCGACAGCAATATTTTGGCCCCAACTGCTTCCGCAATCGTTACAAAATTTAATCGAAAAATCTCTTTGCGAACTTCCGCAAAAAAGGCAAGCACTCATACGTGAATTATCCAAAGTTAAAACTTATTTATCGTCCTGTTTATGACCGCATTCATGACAAAATCTATATGGTGAATTAATTTTTTTACCACAACTGGAACAAGTAGGCTTCAATTCAGAATCTGAAGGTTCTTTTTCATTTCCACTTTTTCTTCCTGCAGTTGCAGTAGCAACCTTAGACATGCTCTCCATAGATTTTTCATTGGTGCTTTGCGCAATCTTTGCTGCTTCTTTGAAGCCTTCACTCGATTGCGAGGCAGACACCTTCGCTACTTCCATCATGCTCTGCATGGACTTTTCGTTGGTGCTTTGAGCTATTTCTGCGGCAAATTTATGTGCATCAATGGTAGCTTGATTGGCCTTCTCTTGCATTGCCAACATTTTCTCGTACATTTCTTCCTTGATGCCCACACCTGCTGCGTCAGATTGTGACTTTGCAATCGCCGTCACGATTGCTGCCGCATTTGCACCATCTTGTTTGTTAGCCATCTCTGCAACCTGCATAGCCAGCATTTCTGCTGCACTCAGACCTTTCAACTTATCGCGCTTGGCCAGTTCAAGATCACCATCTTGTTTTGACATGTTGGCTTCCATCTCAGCCATTGCGCGCAATTTATCTAACTGCCTTGAATTTTGCCTATCTGCCAAATCCTCTTCAACGTGCTTATCTTTTGCCTTAAGACGTGATTCTTCTTCTTTCGCAAATATGTCGTCTGATACACCTCTTCGATTGGCTCGGCTCTGAGCCTCCCCAGTCATGTCAGCCAGGTCAATATCATGCGATGCTGCCTTTTTCTCCAAGGAAATGTCGTGATCGACATCCGCAATTTCATCTTCACGCGCACCTTTGGTAGATTCACGTTGAAAATCTCTTTCGCGCAGCATTTTTTCTTTTTCGCGCGCCAACCTTTGCTTTTCTGCGTCGTCTTCAATATTTTCTTTGCGAAGCGCAGTTTGAGTCTCCAATGCGCTCTCTTGTACTTCCAGTTCTGTTTCTTTAATGCGAGCCTCTAAAGCTACTCTTCGCAAGGTAAGTGCTTCTGAGTCGCCTTGTCTAACTTTTCGAAGCTCTAAAGCGAATGTCAACTCTTGGAAGTCAATTTCCGCACTATCGACAGCCAAGAATTTCTTATTGGCTTCAACTTCACGCAATGCCTCACTGACCAATGCATCAGTTTTAAAGAACCATTCGTCTTCAGCCGTTTTGATATCTGTCACGGCAAAGTCAGAGATATAGCCCAACCACTCTTTGGTCAATTGCTTGTTCAACAACTGACTAAATTCATTCAAACAACTGGACGTCATTAATTCTGGGATGCTCATTTGGCGTAACCTGGGCGCCAAAATATTTAGCACATATTCAGAGGCTTTTTCGTCAAGCTTGATTTGTGTATTGGGATCTGAAGTGTCGACCATCATGGTTAAACGAACCGTAATTTGCTCTCCCGATTTGGCCTGCAAGTAGCTGACGGCATTGACCCACTTGGCAGCATCACTCATGTCATTGCCGCAGGCGCCGCAAAACTTAATTTTTTGTGTAAAGGGGGCGTCACATTGATCGCAATGAACTGACTTTTGCACCTTGGTGACATCTAACCACTCGCGACGACCGACTTTTCCAAATCTAAAAACGGAGTTAGAAGATATACCAGTGGCTTGCTTTAGTTTTGCAGAAACCTCACGCGCTAACGCAGCCCCCATTTCAGGGGACTTAGCCACAATCTGAAAATCAAAACTAGAAACAATAGAGTTCAAATGGTCTATTGCAATTTGTTTAAATTCAGAAAGGGTTAGACTTTTCTTTCCAGAAGCAAACTTCTGCAGGAAAAGACCCAACAAGTTTGACTCTCGTTCTTCAGGACTAACCCAAAATTCAAATTGGATTGAAGCGTCAGGCTTACCAAGGACACTCACTGGTGCACTGTGCGTGACCAAAGGCAAATTGCTTAAATCTGCAAGTATGAAGTTTGTAACTTTTTGATTTTTTTGTCCCGCTAGCCCTAAAAGGTTTTCTTTCAGACGACCAAATAAATCTTTGAACTCGTTGTTTTTATTATTGCCTTGGTATTTTTCGTGACCAAAAATTTTGTAAATAGAGTTATCTACCATGCAAACAGCAACAGCGCCATAAGGTGGTTGCGCTCTATCTGGCTCGCCTTTGCGCACCGACTCCTCGGTCAATGCGTAAACAAAGTCTGTACTTGTACTAGAAGGCGCAACAGTTGGCGCCGGCGATGCTGTGCTGGCCACTGGCTCCGAGGAGGTTTTGCCGCAATTAGGACAAAATTTTGCCTCGATTGGATTGACTTCGCCGCAATGACGGCAAGACATTGTTGTCGCCGCGGACTTGCCGCACTCTGGGCAAAATCTTGCACCCTCCGCCAATTGAAAATTACAGTGATTACATTGCATGATTACCCCTTACTGGTCAACGTCTTAATAATTTTTCCACTCGCGTCCAAAGTCATTGCAATGACTCTTGGTGCACCTGCTGTGTGAGCGTGTCCTGAAAGCAGAAAGCCTTCAAAATCTTCAAAGCTTAAAAATTCCACATCCAAATTTTCTAGATCAACATGCCATTGGTTCAATGTTGCATGAATTTGTGCACTTTCGCTAAATCTTGAAAGCTGCGCTCTGACCTCTTGTTGATTCAAAAAGAATTGCTTTTGAGGTGTTGGCAGTTTTTCCAAATACCGCAGCCTGATATCCGACAAACTACTTGAATGATCTTCCTCAATGTTGTTCATTCTGTTGCGAATGCGGTCTAAAGCAGATCCAGCACTGGTTCTTGCAGGCAATCTAGACGCGGCAGAAACGGGCGCAGCTTGCTTAAGACGATGCCAAGGCGCACCAAATAAATTAAAAGAAATAACAGTTTTATCGTTGATTTTTTGGCTGATGGGGTCACTGATCAGCACTTCGCACTTAGCAACAATCAATGCTTCACCAAGCGTGCGCCCTTCACCGATCGACTGAAGAAAACTTATTGCCAAAATATCAGCGCAGCCAATGTCTGAACTTGCTGATCCGTAAGCAACAACAGAACATCCTACAAAAGCTTTACCGCCATTGCTAAAAAAGTGCTCAACTACACTTGCGCTGTCATAGCCCATTGCACCACCGTAACAGGCCTCTGTTACAAAAATACTTTCATTGAAATTATGAATTGTGCCTGGTTCAAAAATAGGCACGTAATTGTGATCATTGTCTTCCCCAACCCAACTAGGATCGTCAGCACCGCCATGAACATTAAATAAAATGACCGCGCCTTTGGGCACAAGGGTATTGCTGAATTGCTCTTCTAACTCGTCTACATCCCAATTTGGTGAGGTCAGAATGCCCGATTTGACAAAGCGTTCATTAGGCGACTCCATCACGCGCACCGAACTGCTTCCCATAAAGCGCTTCACAATTTCGTGCGTAGCGTCTGTCCAACATTCCGCTGTCACTCCTAGGAAAAAAGCACTTCGCGCATCTTGCCATTCAGGCGAATCAAAAAGAGCATTCGCAACAACTTCTAGTTCTAAACTAGGAATTCGGCCAACCGGAATTTCCGGTATGGCATCTCTAGCCACAGAGACACTTTGAAAGCAGCCATAAGGAGCATCGCTGAGGCAGTGGCTATCAGGGTCACGGCCACCAAATTGGAATGTTGGATTGGGCAACCGATAAGGCGGCACATCTGACCACAAACCAATCAAGCAAACATACTTCACTTCACGTGCGTGCTTATGAAGCGCTTGGGAAACCAACTGTTGAACACTGTCATCTGTTGCTGCGACAACAGCTAGCGGCGTAGTTGATACCGATTGCATCAGCTGTTGAAATGCACCCAACCAGTGCTGCGGCACCACAAAAATTGTACCGGCCAATGCCACCCGCACATCTGGTTTTAAGATTCTCCGATTGGCGCTAGCAACTGCGGAAGGCAGGGGTTTGGTAGCTTGAGAAAGAGGTTTTGAAAGGAGGCTGCTGGCAGAAGAAAGCTCGGCATGAGGCGCACCGCAATTCACGCAGAATTTACCCCCCGATGGGAGTTGTGTACCACAAGAAGTACAAAAACCCATCTCACGATTCCTTTGATGAATTTGAATTTAAGGACGTCTCATCTAGCAATGAAGCTTCTGTAGATTGAGAGGCAATGACTTGTTGGATCGTAAGATTCTCTCCAAGCCACGTCACATTGATTCGCCAGTGGCCACGCAGATCATCTGCATACCCTTCGAGCTTGACTTGCAAACCATCCAAATGACGCAAAGCAAGTTCGGCATTGGTCGGTGCATCTTTCAGGCGAACCCTGTAATCTTGGCCATCACTGGTGGTTAAGACTGGGTAAACGCCTTCAGACTTGGACTCTGGAAACAAGGGTTTCCAATTTAACTCGCCCAGCCATTCTTTCGGAACATTTAGGCTCATGCTGATGAAAGTCCTAGCGAATCAATTCAACAGTTGCGAATTAGAACTCGGAAGGCACTGAGCCCCAAGCATTCTCATTTGCTTGACTCGGCTGAATCAACCAATAGAGCACAACAGCCCATCCAACGACAGGAATGATAGATAAGAGCAGCCATTTCCAACTTTTACCGATGTCATGCATACGGCGAACCATTGCTGCGGTAGCAGGAATGATCATGATCAAACTTGCCAAAGCGTAAAGCGTGGTGGAGAAAATACCCAGAACAAGCAATGTCAAGATTTCAAAGAGAACGAAGTACCAAAATTCACTTTTCGTAGCGCGACCTTTGAAATCAAAACTATGGCGCAACCCTTTGATGAAGTAGTTGAACTGAATATTCGAGGTATACGGAATGAAATCAAGTTCAGAGCCAGCCGACTTGACCGGTGCATCTTGTTCAATGATTGAAGAGGCAATCACTTGATTTTGAGTCTGCGCGGCAATGGGCGCAGCTTGGCTCACAAAATCATTTGATTGAGCCATGCCCGACGCATTTGGTTTAGCTTCCAAACCAGATCCGCAAGACTTGCACACTTTGGCGCCGAAAATATTATTTACACCGCATGAACACAACATATCTAATCTCAATCAAGTAGTCATTAATCAAAAACCAGAAGCCGGCTTAACTGGTGGCTTACCACCGGATGGTGCTGGTGCAGGTGCTGGTGCTGGTGCTGGTGCTGGTGCTGGTGCTGGTGCCGGCGCAGTAGCGGGACGTTGCTGACTCTTCTTACGCGCCTCATCTTCTCGCTTGCGTAATTCATCTTCACGCTTGAGCATCTCTTCTTTCATCTCGAGTTCTCTGCGCTTCATTTCCAGCTCTTTAGCTTCAATAGCTTTCTTGGCACGATCAGACTCTTCTGCGGCCGCTTTTTTTACTCTTTCAGCTTCTTCTGCGGCCGCTTTTTTTACTCTTTCCGCTTCTTCCGTTACAGCCTTTTCTTTTTCAGCAGCGATGCGTCTAGTTTCTGCTTGCTGTATGGCAACAGTGTCCACTACATTTATTGTGGCCGGTTTTACAACACCACCACAAGCTTGGGCAGTTTTAAGCCCGCGAATCATGGTGTTTCCTTTAACAACAGCGTTAAATGTACCTGCACCCATGTATTTGTGGCTCAATGTGATGGGCGAGGTTTTAAAGTTATCGTCCCCAACACGAAGATTTTGTTTTTCTCCATCACCCCATTCAATTAAAAGTCCGCACCAAGGTGACCCGCCTGGTGACTGGAAAACAATGGTCAGATCAACTGCATTTCCCATAGATGCTTGAGGACTGGCAAAAGTTGCAGATTTAATTTCTTGCGCAATGACCTGTGTGGATCCAAGAATCAATACTGTAGACAACAAGAGTGACTTAGCTTTTGAGCTTAAAAAAATCATATCAATATCTTCAAAATTATTTAGAAGGGACGCCGCTCAAAGTTGGCAAAGCTGTTTCAATCACCTTCCTCAACTTTGAGCTTTTTACAGTTTGATTTGCATTGTTTAAGGATTGCATGGCTCCTTCACGATTCTTCGCTAGATGCAAGGCAAGTTTGAGGGCCCAAGTAGCCTCTTCCTTACCATTCTCAGCAAAAACTTCGGCAGCGGCAAACCAACCGTCACCATCGTCTGGGGCAATCAGCAACCCGTCCACCAAAACTGCGGCTGCTGTATCTAATTTGCCATTGCGCGCGTACGACCTGGCCAAGCCGAATCTAGGCGCAGCATAAGACGCATCAGCAGAGATTGCCTTTTCAAACGCAATTGCTGCTTCTTGCAAATTATTGGCGTTCAAAAACTGATCTCCTTCCGTATAGTGAGTTGTTGCCTGTTGTCTGTTGCCTACAGGAATTTGAGAAAGCGATTTGAGTTGCTGAATCTTAGGAGCTACTTCCTTCCAACGACCATCACGAACAAGGCCCAACAAAATGTTTAATTCGTCTTTGGCTGTTAGCGCTTGGTTTGCAGAATTGCTACCAGCTCGCTCAGAAGCAGCATTTGACGAAGAAGACCCACTATCGCCTTTGCCCATGAACATCAAAGCGCCGATAGCAACTGCCACAACTACAACGGCACCAACGATCAAACCCGTTTTGGAGTTATTTGCCGGGGGTGCCGATTGCCCGCCAGAAACATTGGACGAACCCTGCGCAGCAGGACGCTGCACTGGTGGCGGG
>Ga0209550_10001796_pt1 | contig 20634 bp, 21 predicted proteins | sample LauGreSuBDMM15SN_2_FD_187567 | JGI IMG/M metagenome (GOLD analysis project Ga0209550, IMG submission 187567) | Freshwater lake microbial communities from Lake Michigan, USA - Su13.BD.MM15.SN (SPAdes) (version 5) | ecosystem: Environmental > Aquatic > Freshwater > Lake | place: Lake Michigan... | reverse complement strand
CCAGAGATCTGAATTCTCGCTACCTTGGTCAACTGAGCACTTCTGCCGTTGAACTTAATACCGCCATAAACCAAGTGCAGGATCAATGCTGGGATAAGAGCGAAGATAACAACACCAAGCAGGTAACCGACTAGTTGCAGATAGAAAGGAAGATCGAATAGATAGAAACCGATGTCTAAATTGAACTGTGGGTCAAGGACGCCGGTGTAGCTGTGGTTGATGAACTTATAGACAGTTGTCCACTCTGAACTCTGACCCAAAGCAAGGAAAATACCAATCACGATTGGGATAACAATGAGCACTCTACGGCGCAGCCTGTCTAGGACAGAACGGTATTCACCGAGGTCTCTTCCAAAGAAGTCATTGCTGGTGATGTAGATAGGTCTAAAACGCCAAGCAACGAATACGTTTACCCAGATGAAGAGTGCAGCTAAAACAGCAGCAAACAAGAACACTGTCACTTGAGCAGAGATCTGAGTTGTAAAGACGCTCAAGTAGCCAAGTTGATCAAACCAAAGGACATCAGTGTAAACACCTGATGCGCTGATCAGAGCAAGCGCTAGAGCTCCGACGATTGCGAGTGAAATCACCAGTGGCGTTCTCTTCTTATTGATCTGAGTGTTTGCTTGAGACATTTTTATCCTTTACTTTGTGCAGGTCGGAAGACTTGCAGTGTTGCCGTTGCTTGAAATTTCATTGAGAGCCGCAAGGGAATCTTGCAGAGTTGAAACCTTTATAACGCTAATGCCTTTAGGGATTTTGCCGATGACCTCGGAACAGTTTTCGCTAGGGGCTAAGAACCACTTGACGCCTGCACCGGATGCTCCCCACATCTTCTGAACAATTCCTCCAATTGGACCAATGTTTCCATCAGGATCAACGGTTCCAGTTCCAGCAATCTTCTCCCCGCCGGTTAGAGACCCCGGAGTTAGTTTGTCGTAGATCGCTAGAGCCAGCATCTGACCTGCACTCGGGCCACCTACATTACCTACGTTGATATCTATATCGAAAGGAAATACCGGAACAGCTGAGATGTAAACACCGATGCGCCAACTGCCATCAACCTTCTTAGGGGTGATACTTACAGTCATTTCCTTCTTGTCTCGAAGTATATCTAGGACAACAGGTCTCTTGCCTTCTGTCTCCTCTACCAAAGCTTTGATCTGATTGATGTCGATGACATCTTGTCCTTGGATTTTCAGAACTTTGTCTCCAGCTTTCAAAATCTTTCCAGCTGCACCCTTTAGGTCTACGAGTGTGACTGCTTGATAGCTGTCGTAAGGAATGTCTAGAAGATTCAGAGCAGCTGCTTTTGCGTTCGCTTGAGAATCAAGCATCATTACATCAGACTCTTCATTGAGTTGCTCATCATCCCAACCCGGAGGATAAACATCTTCGATTTTCAGAATCGATTTTGTTTGGTCAAACTTTGCTAGACCAACATAGAACCAAGATGCTCCCCTATCAGCTGAACCTTGGAGAGTAACGGTAAGCATGTCCAGTGAGCCTTCAGTCTCATAGGTCTTCTGACCTGAGATTGAAATCATTGGGTCTTTGTTGATGTTGCCTAGAACGTCATAAACAGGGCCAGGTTGCTCCACTAAATAGGGAGTTGGTGCGACCGTTACAAACAGCACACCGGCAACGACCCCAGCACCAATGAACCAAGTAGAGATGGCCCAAAGGACATTTCTTGGTTTACGGGATTCTTCGAAGATTGACATCTCTAAAAGCCTAAGTGAGTAGAAACAGAGGTCAAGCCATTCAGGGGTTTCCAAGGCTTATTGCCAACGCTAATGGCGAACAGCGTCAGTTCTCACTTCATAAACCCAGCCTGAGGCCATAACTTATAAGCATGAATGACGAAAACGGTAATTCGAACTCAACGCCTGACCCAGAGGATATTCGTCGCCTCTGGGAGCAGATGATGAGCCAAGGATTCGACCCAGAAGCTCTCGCCTCCGCTGCTGGCTTTGATGGTAGCCCTGAGTCACTCCAGCAACTCTTTGCAAACATCCAGGGTGCATTCTTTCTTCCAACTCCCCCTGAAGAAGGTTCCGGAGTCAACTGGCAGGCCGCTGCTCTAAAGGCCAAAGAGATTGCCAAAGGGGGCTCCGTTGCTCTTGATGACAAAGATCGAAAGAACCTAACCGATTCAATTGGTATTGCAAACCTTTGGCTCAATGAAGCAACGAGTATTTCGGAAGTTGCGATTGAAGCAAAACTTCTAAGCAGAGCACTTTGGGTCGATGACGCTCTTCCACTATTCCGAGCCCTTGCTGAACCAGTAGCTGATCGAATGAACAGAAGTCTTGGCGAAGCCATCCAATCTCAGTTACCGGAAGAAATGGCTGAAACCCTAAAAGGCGCAAGTGAAATCATGCGCTCTGCAGGAGCGATGATGTTTGCAATGCAACTAGGTCAATCCCTTGGACAACTCTCCCAAGAGGCGATCACTGGCTCAGAGATTGGATTACCAATCTATGCAGAACAGAGACCTGCTTTCATCACCCAGAACATCACAGAGTTTGTAAAGGGATTAGACCTAGGTCCTGACAGCGACCAGGTATACATCTACCTAGTGCTCAGAGAATTGGCTCACACCAGATTGTTCAAACACTCAAAGTGGTTGAGAGAAAAGGTTGTTGCCCAAATTCGTGAATACGCATCTGGTATTTCAGTTGATACCGGCCGAATGGAAGAACTCAGTGAAGGCTTTGATCCAGAGAATCCCGAAGAGATTCGTATTGCTCTAGAGTCTGGAGCATTCCTAGCCGAGACCTCTCAAGAACAACAGCAAGCACTAGAACGCATTGAGACTAACTTGGCGCTAATTGAAGGATGGGTTGATGCAGTAACAACTGAAGCTGCAAAGCGTTTACCTAAGGGTGAAGCCATCCGCGAAGCTATTCGACGCAGACGTGCAACCGGAGGCCCTGCTGAGAGAACCTTCCAAACTCTTGTGGGCTTGAGTCTTCGACCAAAGCGAATGCGTGAAGCATCAGAGCTTTGGCAGAAGATAGGTGAAGCTGTTGGCAATGAAAAGCGTGATTCACTTTGGGATCACCCAGATCTCCTGCCAACCGATAAAGACATCGATGAACCAGAGAAGTTTGTTGCACGTCTGAAAGCAGACCTAGGTTTAGGCGATGCTATGGATCAAGCACTGAGAGATCTGCTGGACGAGTAACTGTGTAAAAGTTCGGCGAGAAATCACATAACGCTGAACAATACTTCAATGCTCTATCGCTTCAATAAAGCTCATCCAATAATTTGGCGAGACCCGGACACACTCCAGATTGGTCTGGGTAAAGACAGTGTCCAACTAGAAGATCTATCCCCTAGCCAACAACAAATCATCTCCGCTCTATACACGGGCATAGTCTCGGGCCAAGAGACTGGCTTCGATAAGAGCATCGGAGTTAAATCAGATGAAACTGCAACCCTTATTGAGCGCCTTTCTCCAGTCTTAGAAAAAGAGCACGAAGCCAAGTCTGAACTATTTGGCCCTTGGCAACAGATTGCATTTGCTGAAATAGCAAGAGCAGGTTTGGACTATGAAGTAAATGGCGAAATGGTTCTTGCAGAGCGATGGCTTAGAAACATCCACCTAGATCAATTAGATAGAACTGGTTGGTTATTAGCCAGAGGATTACTTGCCAGTGGGATAGGAACTATCCTCACGCACGACACTGGGAAAGTTCTAAACACTGACCTCGGTGAACTTGGCTATCCAAGAGAGAAACTCAACAACCCTAGAAACATTGCTGCATTAGAAGAACTCGCTCTGCTATCTCTGCCCATTTCCCCTAAGCCAAGAGTTCAACTACTCTCCCCTAAACCTAAGAGAGATGTGAAAGTCTCTTTCGCAGTAATAGTTGGACACCTTGCACTAGACCCAACCCGGTACGCCAGATGGAGTAACCGAGATGTCCCACATCTTGCAATCATCTTCGGACTTGATGAGACAGAAGTCAGTCCAGTTGTATTACCTGGTAGAACGGGATGCTTGAACTGTTACCAACAAACCAAGATTGATGAAGATTTGAGTTGGCCAGTTCTTGCAACCCAATTACTGGATCTCCCTCGAATGAGGGATGACAGCTCCGCACTTCTGTCAAGCACTGGGCTGGCTCTGAAACTTATTCTTCGATACCTAGATGTTGAGGCAGGTTTTCAACTGGCTAAAGAGACCGAGAGTCTCTCCTTTGGATACCGGATGAATAATCTCGATGGCTCGATTACCAGACTGAAATATGAATTTCACCCTGAGTGTTCTTGTCAGAAGCCTGGTTGAGCAAGATTGATGAAACGAGAAGGTGTTCTAACTCTTGAATCATTGACATCTGTCTTATGCCAGGTAACACTCAATGAGTCTTTAGCTCTAGTGAGTGCAACATAGAACAGTCTCTGTTCTTCTGCTACTTGAGCTTCAGTCTTTGCATAACTTATTGGTAGGTAACCTTCATTGGCTGAGATTATGAACACCATCTTGTGCTCAAGGCCCTTGGCAGCGTGAATGGTGCTTAGGGTAATGCTCTCTTTAGTTGGCTCGTGCTGAGATCTAGTTCTCTCATCAAGTTCAGTTGCAAAGTCATTCATGGTTGAACCAGGAGGAAGTTCTTCAGCAATCTGCACAAAAGAATTCAAAGCTTCCCACTGCTCTAACTCAGAACCAGTTGCATTAGGTGCAATGCTTTGCCATCCAAGTGATCTAGCAATAGCTGTTACACCTTCATACATATCCCTTGGAGTTGGGCTAGCAGCTTCAGCTCTTACCAATCTGGTTGCAGACATAATCTCTGGTCGGTTGAAGTATCTTTGTCCACCACGAATCTGATATTCAATGCCAACTTCAGCAAGCGCATTCTCGATGAACTCTGACTGACCGTTGATTCGGTAGAGCACAGCAATCTGCGATGCCTTTACTCCAGCTCTTAGGGCATCAGAGATTTGCTCTGTTACCCAGCTGCACTCATCTGCCTTTGTTTCAAAACCTCTAAAGATAGGTTCTGCGCCGCTAGGTCTAATTGCTTCAAGTGGCTCTAGGTTCTGACTGCCGCGAACCCGGTTAGCAACAGCGATGATCTCAGGTGTTGAACGGTAGTTCTTAGTGAGGCTGATCTTTGTTGCATCTGGATATCTACTCTCAAAGTTCTCAAGGAACGAAGCGCTAGCACCGGTGAAAGAGTAGATGGTTTGGTTTGGGTCACCAACGACACATAGGTCTGTTCTATCCCCTAGCCAGGTGTCTAGCAGATCTTGCTGCAGTGCCGAGATATCTTGATACTCATCAACAGTGAAGAATCGATACTGCTGGTGGACATGCTCCAAAGCTCTGGGCTCTGCCTTGAGCATTCCACTGCAGAGCAATAGAACATCTTCCCAGTCAACTTGCTTAGCTTTAACCTTGGCTGACTCATAAGCTTCTTGGATTTCGACGTTTCTAATTGGAGCAAGACCGGCGATTGCTGGTCGTTCAGAGACTCGGTCTCGATACTCATCCATCGACAGCAAACTGTATTTACGCCATTCAATTTCGGAGGCTAGATCACGAATGGTGTTTGGGTCTAAACGAATCTTCAGAGTCTCAGCTGCCGAACCAATCGCTCTGGCTTTAGATTCAATCACTCTTGGAGCTTCAATTCCAAAGAACTCTCTCCAGAAGAATTCAACCTGGGCTAATGCTGCAGCGTGAAAAGTTTTAGCACCGACAGACTGAACTCCAAGTTGTCTAAGTCGTCCGCGTAGTTCACCTGCTGCTTTGTTTGTGTAAGTAAGTGCCATTACTTTTTGCTCTGAGTAATCTCCGCGCAAAATACCGTAGGCAATTCGGTGAGTAATGGTTCTAGTTTTACCTGTACCAGCTCCAGCCAAAATTACTGTTGGGCCATGAAGTGAAAGAGCAGCTTCACGTTGCTCTTCATCTAAAGCCTCAAGAATGTCATCAACCTCGTAAGCCATTAACTACTCATTTCGGAGGCAGATTCGATGCTCTCCCCTAACCAATGTTCAATTAATGCTCTTGCGATAGAGATCCGATTAGGTAAAAGTATTGTGTGCGCTTCAGCCTTTAATTCTTCACGGGTAAACCAACGCAGCCTTGCTATTTCGATTCCGTCAGGTTTGATGTCTGTTGCTTTTGATTTAGGTGAAAGCTTCGCAGTGAAACCAAGCATGAGTGAATAAGGAAAAGGCCAAGCCTGTGATCCAAGGTATTGCGGCTCACTAACTTCTAAACCACTCTCCTCGAGCATCTCTCTAACCACTGCCTGCTCTAGAGATTCAGCAGCTTCAACAAAGCCAGCTAAGACTGACCAACGGTTCTCTGCCCAACTTCCTTGAGTCCCAAGCAGAATACGATCTTGGTCATCGATGATGCTGACAATTACCGCTGCATCAGTTCTTGGAAAGAGTTGTCTACTTTCTTGAATACACGTTCTAGACCAGCCACCCTGAGCCATGATGGTGACCGCTCCACAGGTTGGGCAGTATTGATGAGTCTCGTGCCAGTTGTGTATAGCTAGAGCTTGAGAAAAGATGACAGCATCTCTTGGATGTAATCCAGATCCAGTTCTTCTAAGTTCATGCCAGTTATCTGGGTTTGGTTCCAAGGCATTTGCAGCGTTGTCAGTTAGCACAGCTAGAACAATTGCTGTTCCAAGCGGCTGTTCAGAAAATGGTGCTGTAGTTCTTCCTAGATAGACCCGATACTTACCTGCAGTTGACTCTTCAGTTGTGAAAAGGCGAAGTTGGCCATCCTTGATGAGGGTCTTGCCATTGTGCAGAACAAGGATTCTGGTTTGAGGTTCTTCCCAGAGGAGATCAAAGAGTTCAGCGTTGTCTCTAGCAGCCCCATCGCGGTCAATTACGCTCTGGGCTAGCGGGAGATGAAGAAGCTGGGTCATGTGACTTTTCTCTTAAGGTGATGAAAGATGCGTGGCGATACTCTTGTCTCAGGCTGTTCTTGTCTAACCTAATTTCCATGGGTAAACCTTCCTTGATTTTAGCGGCGCTAGCAGCCGATGCCATCCCCGGAGTTCGCTTCGTATCCGTTCAGGACCTGGCTGACTACGAACCTGACTCCAGAACCATGGTTCTAACCGATGACCAAGGCAGACAGGTGCTCCTAAAAGCCCCCAAGACAGTTGTCGCAGCTACCACCATTGGCACTGAAGTTAGAGCACTTAGAGTGCTGAGACCAGTTTCTCTTCCTTTCCAAATCTCATCTCTCTTGGGTGAAACCTCAGCCAAGGCTCAAACCAAGGCATACCTCTTTGATTACGTAGCAGGAAATGAAGTCAACCTAGGCTCAATCAAACTTGATGACCCGATTATTATTTCTATTGGTTCAGCTATCGCCAAGATTCACGCCATTCCAACTGGATTGGTTTCAGATGCCGGACTACCTGAATACGCTCCTGCTCAAAGTGTTCGTGAAAGAGTCGCTGAATTTGATAGAGCAATGGACACAGGCAAGATCCACCGTGATCTCCTTGAACGCTGGCAACAAGCGCTTCTAGATGTGAACTTGTTCCGTTACCAGCCAACAGTTATCCACGGCAGCCTAACTAGCCAAAGCCTTTTGAGTCAGGGATCAGAGATCACTGGCATTACAGACTGGGCAGGCTTACGAGTTGATGACCCTGCTCTTGACCTAGCGGCTATTTACGGCGAGGCCGCCCCAGAGATTTCAGCCGCTATTACTTTGGCTTATGAAGCCAACATCAGAGCAGACCGAAACCTTCGCCAGCGAGCAAACCTATACTTCGAACTCTCGCTAGCCAGTTACCTATTGCAGAGTTCAGAGCTTGGTGATGAAGAAGGTGTCGCAGAAGCTGAGAACATGTTGGCAAGTCTGCTCAACGACCTAAACGATGGAGTGCTACCAACACTTACCCCTTCTGAGTTTGCAGTCAGTGCTCCTGAGGTGGTTACCCCGATTTCAGCAGCCTCAAGCTTCACCGCTCCAGTCACAGTGGTTACTGAGAACCTGGAGATTATTGACCTGAATGAGCCTGAGAAGCCTAAGTCTCAAGACGAACTGTTCTAAAAGGCACAAACCTAGCCACTTTTTTGGCGTAATCTATTGGTGAAAGAAAGAAGCGTCATGGAAATCAGAATTGGGCTTAGAAACACTGCTCGCGAAATCGCATTCGAATCAAAGCAGTCAGCTGCTGAGGTTGAAGCAAGCGTTGAAAAGACTCTCAACTCTGAAACTAAGACTCTGAAGCTTGTCGATGACAAAGGTCGCATCTTCATTGTTCCAACTGATGCTTTGGCTTACGTTGAGATCGGTGCTGAAGAGGCCCGAAGAGTAGGATTTATCGCCTAATGGAACTTGTCTTTATTCTTGTCTACGGTTCAATCCTCGGCCTTATGGCTCCATACCTGCTAACTCGTAACGAGAGTTACGGTGTTCTACTAGCTCCAGCAATCTCATTGGTTTACGGTTTCGTTGCCTGGACCATCTGCACTTGGGCTGGTCTTAGCTACAGCGACTACTGGATTTGGACAATCACAATGTTGGGTATGCCGGCAGCAATGATTCTTGGTATTCGCTTTTTGACTAACAGCCGAGTCAAGCACGAAACTGCCTAAGCAGTTAGACCGACAGTTTCCATTCGAGCACTGTGTGCTCCGGTTAGTTCTGAAATCAAAGGCTCTAGTTTCGCGTAAGCGGCAAGGTTGACTGCGTTCTCTTCTTCAACAGATAGAACCTTGGTCTTTGGAACGTGAGCAAGCTTTCTGTTATCAAAAGCAGCACGAAGCTCAAGAAGGACATCTCCCATAAGTCTTCTACCCCACAGCGCAAGTCTTGAACCAAGAACAGGATCTGCTGTCACAGCTTCCGTCAGCACGCGTTTGGCAAACTTCTCAAAAGTTTTATCTCTCAGTGCTTTCTCAACTTCAACCTGAAGTTCATCATCAAGACCTGAAGCCAGCCTGAAATAGAAATCGTCAAGTAATCCTGAGGTTAGATAGACCTTCACAATTACTTCATACCAATCAAGACCAGTGGTGTTTGAGTGGAATACAGCAATACGCTCTTTGAACGGATTCATCTGCTCAGCAGGATCTGCTCCAAGTTCATTCAACTTCTTTGAAAGTTGACGATACTTATCAAAACTTCTTGCAGCAGCTTCGGAGAGTTCTGCCTTAAACGCAGTGTTAGGTGAATACTTCAAGGCTGAGGTTAGAATCTCAAAGTTTGCTAAGTGTAGATAAGCAAGTTGGCCTAGGAACGCTTTAGGTTCAGGTGTGTATGGGGCAAGGTTGATTGATGTGGTGTTGCGAGCAATCTTCTCCTCTGTGCGAGGAGCTACCGTCAGTTGCTTAGCAACTCGACGTAACCGCTTAAACCATTCGAACACCGAACCATCTTAACCTGCTAATGCGCAGATAGACTTGCCCTGACAAGACAGGCGGCCAAAACTTTTGGATTTTAGCGACTTAGGCATCGATGCAGACATCGTTGCAGCCCTAGCAACTAGAGGCATTACCAACCCATTCCCCATTCAAGAGCAGGCAATTCCCCTAGCTTTGACCGGTCAAGACCTAATTGGTCAGGCTAAGACAGGAACAGGTAAGACCCTAGGCTTTGGTCTACCAATCATTCAGAGACTTGGGCAGAACCCAGAACATGGAGCAAAAGCTCTAGTTGTTGTCCCTACTCGTGAACTTGCTATTCAGGTAGCAGAAGACCTAACCCTGGCAGCAAGCAACCGAGGAACTCAGGTTGTTGCAATCTACGGTGGTAAGTCATACGAAGGTCAAGTTGCTCAAATCGACGCCGGAGCACAGCTAATTGTTGGAACTCCTGGACGTCTAATCGATCTAAGCAAGCAGAAGAAACTAAATCTTTCAAAGATTGAGTGCATGGTTCTGGATGAAGCAGATGAAATGCTAGACCTTGGTTTCCTTCCTGATGTCGAAAGACTCTTTGCATTCACTCCAGCGGGTAGACAGACCATGCTGTTCTCTGCAACTATGCCTGGTCAGATTGTTTCGCTGGCGAGAAAGTATCAGAACAAGCCAGTTCACATCAGAGTGAACGACCCAGACGAAGGTCACACCAAAGCAGATATCAAGCAGTTCTTCTACAGGGCTCACTCACTAGATAAAGATGAAGTAGTTGCTCGCATTCTTCAGGCTGAAGGTCGCGGTAAGACAGTTATCTTTACCAAGACCAAGAGACAAGCTGCAAAAGTTTCCGAAGAGCTAGTAGATCGTGGTTTCAAAGCAACAGCCCTACACGGTGACATGTCTCAAGAAGCACGTGAACGTTCAATGGATGCTTTTAGATCAGGCAAGAAAGATATCTTGGTTGCAACTGAAGTTGCTGCACGAGGTATCGACGTTGATGATGTGACTCACGTAATCAACTACACAGTTCCAGAAGATGAGAAGGCATACCTTCACCGAACTGGTAGAACAGGTCGAGCCGGTAGAACCGGTATCGCTGTTACCTTCGTTGACTGGGAAGACCTTCTTCGTTGGTCAAACATCGATAAGGCTCTAGAGCTAGGTGTTCCTGAACCAGTTGAAACATATTCTTCTTCACCTCACCTATTCACTGACCTAGATATTCCAGCTGGAACTAAGGGAAGAATTGCTGCCACTAAGCGACCTGCGGGTTGGAAGCCAGGCGATGACGATAAGCCTAAGGGATCTCCAAGACCGAAGAGCAAACCTAAGCCAAATACTCATAAGCCAACTTCTGCAAAACCTGTAGAGGATAGAAAACCTAGAAACCGCACTCGCACCTACAAGCAAGGCGAGTAGAAACTCTTACAAGTTTTTCTCTAGGTGAGGTTCTGCCCCAGTTCCCATTTCTAAAATGCGCTTTAGCATCTCCGGTGAAGTTGTGTGAAGAGCTAGCGGGTTATCTTTCTTAGCCTTCTTACCGTGGTAGTCACTCGAGCCAGTCATGATCAGATTGTGCTTATTTGCATAAGCAACCAACCATTCTCTGTTGCCCCCTTGAACTTCAATGTGGTCAACTTCTATTCCAAGAAGTCCTGCTTCACGCATCTTGTCAAAAACGACTTCGTCGAAACTCACCTTGTTACCATCACCTCTTGAAGGATGAGCAAGAACCGGAACTCCCCCTGCTTTTCTCACTGCAGCGATAGCTTCAAGTACATCTGGAGCTTCATTTCTGACGTAGTGCTTAGAGCTCTTAGACAGAATGCCTTCAAATGCATCGCTAACACTTTTAGCAAGCTTTAGTTTCACTAAGACTCTGGCAATATCTGGACGGCCAAGAGTTGAGCCTTCTTTAGACATGGACGCTACCTTGTCGAAGGTAAGGGCGGGGTAATCCCTCTGGAGGTTTTGAATGTATTGCTTTAAACGAACTTCACGCTCATTTTGGTTCTTCACGAGGATCGCCTGAAGTTCTGAGTTGTCCTTATCTGGAAGGTAGGCAAGCAGGTGCATGCCGAAAGGCCTGGTTACCCCTAGGCGCCATTCAGTTGTTATCTCAATGCCTGGGATGAAACTTATGCCTGCTTTGCGGGCTAATTGTCTGGCTTCTAGCCAACCATCGGTTCGATCGTGATCGGTCAATGCAAAAACATCCAGCTTCTTACGCTTGATCTTTCTGATTAGTTTCTTTAGGGAGTAGTCACCGTCGGATAAGTTCGAGTGGATGTGTAAATCAATCTTCATGTGTTCCCTCTTCTCTTTACTTTCTTAAGGTATCAGCAACCACTGACTCAAAAGTGGCAGAATAAAGACATGAGCAAAGACGCCGCTAAGAAACTAGCTGAACGTGGTTCAGCAAGATCACACCGTCCAACAGGAAACAAGTTCGTCAAATACATTGGTTCGAACTGGAGCGCTGATTCAAACACACTCCCTAAGGAATCTAAGGTTGCACCATTTGCGGCAGCCCGAAGAGATGCTGTTGCTAAAGCCTTCGAGGGAAAGATTATCGTTATCGAGGCAGGTCCAGAGACTGCTCGATCCAACGACACTTACTACCGTTACCGTCCGCACTCAGCATTCGCTCACCTAACTGGTTGGGGTGCTGAGACTGTTCCAGATTCAGTTTTGGTTATTGACGCTAGAGGTAAGAAGCAGAAGTCCGTTCTTTATTTCAGAGAGACAGCAGGCAAGAACACAGATGAGTTCTTTGCAAACAGTCAGATCGGTGAGTTCTGGGTCGGTTCAAGACCAAACCTAAAGCAGGTCTCAGCGCTACTTGGAATTCAAACTAAATCTCTAAAGAAGCTTGAAGCTGATTTAGCTGAGCACAAGAAGAAGCATGTCTTGACTCTGGCTAAGAGCACCAAGCTTGTTGAATATGTCAGCGAACTTAGATTGATCAAGGACAGCTACGAAATTGCAGAGATGAAGAAATCTGTTGCAGCGAGCATCAAGGGCTTTGAAGCTGTTGTCAAAAACCTGGGTAAAGCAACTAAGCATCCTCGCGGTGAGCGCATTGTTGAGACTGCCTTCTTTGCCGAAGCTAGAGCAGAAGGCAATGACCTAGGTTATGAAACCATTGCTGCTGCAGGTGAACACGCATGCACCCTGCACTGGATTATCAATAACGGACCAGTCAAACCTGGCGAACTACTTCTTCTAGATGCTGGTGTTGAAGTTGATTCGCTATACACAGCAGACGTCACTCGAACACTTCCGATCAACGGTAAGTTCTCAAAGTTGCAGAAAGAGATTTACCTAGCTGTTCTTGAAGCAGCTGATGCTGTATTCGCTGTGGCAAAACCTGGCGTCACCTATTCAGAGATGCACAAGACTGCGATGAAGGTTATTGCTCAGAAGACTGCCGAGTGGGGTTTCTATAAGGGTGGTTACGAGGAATCTCTGAAGCCTGAGAACCAGTGGCACCGTCGTTGGATGATTCACGGAACTGGTCACCACCTAGGTCTTGATGTGCACGACTGTGCTCAGGCTAGACGAGAGATGTATCACGACCACGTTCTAGAAGAGGGCATGATCTTCACAATCGAACCTGGTCTTTACTTCCACAAGGATGACCTAATGGTGCCTAAGGAATTCCGCGGTATCGGTGTTCGTATTGAAGACGATGTTTTGGTTACCAAAACCGGTGTTCAGAACCTGACTGGAAAGCTTCCTAGAAAGCCAGAAGAGATTGAAGCTTGGATGGCAAAGCTTCAGGCTTAAGCCTCCTGCTCGCCACCTTTGATAAAGGCTTGATTGGCTTCGCTAGTTAGTTCATTTGGCACTAACACTGCATAGCTATTGGCTACCACACTTGAGGCACTTGTGAAACTGCGCTTTGACTTGTTCATGCTGAATCGAATTACCTGCCAAAGCATGCCAATACCAGCACCAACCGCAAGCGCAGAGCCAATTGAAAATACCTGGACACTTTGCTCAGAATTAGGGTCAATTGATGATCCAAAAATAATGTAGACGAATAGACCAAGCCACAATCCGTTCATAGCACCACTGAGAGCTAGCCGACCATAATTGATTTTTGCTCGAACTCTCTCAACTGTTCTGAGGTCAGTTCCAACAATTGCAAGTGAGGCGGCTGGGAATTCACCTTTGAGAAGACGCTCAACGTAGCTGACTGCTTCTGGGTATGTCTTGAATTCAGCGACTGTTGCCCCGTTAGGCATGCCTGCCCCGATGCCTGATGGGTGTTGTGAATTGTTCATTTTTGCCATCTCACTAGTCTGCCAGAGTCCGCAAGCCTCGTCTAAGGTTAAGAGGTGAGTGCAAATCGTGTTTTTGTTGCCCGTTTAGCGGGTTGTGGCGTCTTTGACCCACTAGGCGATCGAGTTGGAAAAGTCATTGACGTTCTAGTGGCATACCGAAATTCCGGTGCGCCAAGAACAACTGGAATGCTCATTGAGATCACAGGGCGAAGAAGAGTCTTCGTTCCAATCGCCAGAGTCACCTCGATTGTCCCCGGTCAAGTCATTACCAATGGACTCATTGACCTTCGCCGCTTCACCCAAAGAGGCCAAGAAGTCAGGATTGTCGCTGAGATGCTCGGCCGTAAGGTAAGCCTCAAGGATGGGTCTGGACAGGCCACAATCGAAGACCTTGCCATTGAGCAGAATGCTCAGAAGGACTGGGTTGTCTCAGACCTTTTCATCAGAAGACCTAAAACCTCCGCTACCCCTTTCGGCAGAGGAGCAACACTCTTTGTTGAGTGGAACGATGTTACAGAGCAGCAGTCTGAAGAATCTCAAAGCGCTGAGCAATTGATTGCAACATATTCAGACATGCTCCCAGCTGACCTTGCGAGTGCTTTGATGGATCTTCCTGAGGATCGAATGATTGAGGTGGCTGAAGAACTAGATGACGAGCGTCTAGCTGATGTTCTGGAAGAGCTTCCTGAGGAAGAGCAGATTGAGATTGTTCAGGACCTTGATGATGAGCGCGCTGCCGAGGTTCTAGATCTGATGCAACCGGATGACGCTGCCGACTTGATGATGAACCTTCCTGAGGATCGTGCGGAAGCAATTCTTGATCTGATGGATGAAGAAGAAGCTGATGACATTCGTCGTTTGATGTCTTTCGGTGAGTTCACTGCTGGTGGTCTTATGACTACAGAGCCTGTTATCTGTTCAGCAGATGCAACAGTTGCCGAAGCGATGGCTCTAATCCGCCGTAAGGAAGTTGCTCCAGCTCTTGCTGCTTCAGTATTTGTTACCCTGCCTCCGCACGAAACAACTACCGGCAGATATCTGGGTATGGTTCACTTCCAGAAACTACTTAGGTATCCACCTCACGAGCGTCTTGGATCTTTGCTTGATACCGATGTTGAACCAGTTAGCGCTGAAACACACATCTCAAAGATTCACCGCACACTAGCAAACTACAACTTGGTAGCGCTACCTGTTGTTGACAAAGAAAACAAATTAATTGGCGTTGTCACAGTTGATGACGTTCTTGACCACCTACTGCCAGAAGACTGGCGAACCGAAGACGAGAGTGAGGTAAACCATGGCTAAGTCATTAGACCGTCTTGATACCCCTCTACTCGGCAAGAGAAAGAGCATTGTTCCTCGCATTGACCGCGAGAGGTTCGGTCGTGCCTCTGAAACTTTCGCTAGAGCACTAGGAACCGGAAGTTTCCTAATTGGACTAACTGTCTTCTGTGCTCTTTGGTTGATTTGGAACAGCCTTGCACCGCAGACAGTGATCTTTGACCCTAAGACCACAAACTTTACTTTGCTAACCCTTTTGCTATCCCTCCAGGCTTCATACGCTGCTCCCCTGATTCTGCTAGCTCAGAACCGTCAGGATGACAGAGACAGAGTAAAGACTGAGCAAGATAGACAGCGTGCAGAACGTAACCTTGCAGACACTGAGTATTTAGCCAGAGAAGTTGTTGCACTGCGTCTTGCAATGCAGGAAGTTGCTACCAAAGAGTTCGTCAAAGATGAGCTTCGTGAAATGTTAGAAGAGCTGCTGTCTGAACTAAAGGCTCAGGACAAGCCTGGCGATAAGACTGAATGAGTGAAGTCAAAGCTAGAGTGCTCAAGGCTCTAAGTCAGGTAATTGACCCAGAACTACGCAAACCAATCACCGAACTAGGTATGGTCGGCGATGTTCTGGAATCAGCTGATGTCCTTGAAGTCGCAATCAAACTAACTGTTAGCCACTGCCCCGCAGCTGTTGAGATCGAAGACAAAGTATCTATTGCGCTGAAAGAAGAGTTTGGTACAGGCTTCAAAGTAAAAATGAAGGTTATGAGCCCTGAGGAACTCAATGACCTAAAAGCAATGTTGCGAGGTTCCCTTGAACCAAAGACCAACCCCTTTACTGAAGGAACATCAACCAGAGTCTTCCTCTTTGGTTCAGGTAAAGGTGGGGTTGGCAAGAGCACCATCACTGCAAACGTTGCTGTCCAGTTAGCAAAGCTTGGTCATTCAGTTGGACTAATTGATGCCGACATCTTTGGTTTCAGCATTCCAGATCAATTAGGGCTAACTGCTAAGCCAACTCGCCTAGATGACATGATCTTGCCTCCTGTGATTCACGGAGTAAAGGTTGTTTCTATCGGCATGTTCTTACCGGGCAATGAACCTGTTGCTTGGCGAGGACCGATGCTGCACAAAGCTATCGAACAATTCCTAACTGATGTTTACTGGGGCCAACTGGACTTCTTACTAATTGACATGCCACCAGGCACTGGTGATGTTGCCATCTCCGTTGGTCAATTACTTCCAACTGCTAAATCAATTGTCATCACCACTCCACAACTCTCAGCTGCCGTGGTTGCTGAGCGATCTGGAACAGCGGGACTCAAGACTGGGCAAGAGATCTTTGGTGTCGTTGAAAACTCAAGTTATCTACTGCAAGCAGATGGCAGCAAGTTATCTCTCTATGGTTCTGGTGGTGGTGAAACCGTTGCACAATCACTTAGAGAGCGAACTGGGAAGTCAGTACCGCTACTTGTCCAAATTCCTATCAGCGCTGAACTTACTAAATCCAGTGACGCTGGGCTACCGCTAGTCCTGAGCAATCCTGAGGACCCTGCATCTTTGAGCCTGATTCAACTGGCAAACAAGATAACTGAAGACAAACTTCCTCAGAGTTCAAGGACTTTGAACGTCAAGGTTGGCTAGTCGAAAGCCTAAACTTGAGGCTATGAGCGATACCTCGATAGCAAACCTAATCAAGCACCTAGGTGTTACCGAATCTTCAGTGACCATTAGCAACCCAAACACAGCTAAGCCAATCTACGTCCTACCTCAACTCTCCGCCGAGCAGGTAGCTGATGCAGTCAAAGCAGCAAGACTAGTTCAGCCTGGCTGGGCCAGTACTCCAAGTAGAGATAGAGCTAACTGGCTATTCAAGTTGCACGATCTAATCCTTCAAGAGCAAGACAAGTTGATGGACATTGTCCAACTTGAGACCGGTAAAGCTAGAGCTCATGCGTTTGAAGAAGTTGCCGGCGGTTTAGGTGCTGCTCGTTACTACGCCAAGATTGGCCCTAGAGCTCTAAAGAGCAAGAAGACTCATGCTGGTGTTCCAATCATTACTAAGACTTGGGTAAACCACATTCCAGTTGGAGTAGTTGGTGTCATTACCCCTTGGAACTATCCACTAGCGCTCTGCCTACTAGATGTTCTACCTGCACTTATGGCAGGTAACGCAGTAGTTCAGAAATCAGATAACCAAACAACTCTGACAGCACTATTTGCAAGGCATCTTGCAATTCGTGCAGGTCTAGATCCTGCTCTCTGGACCATTGTTGTTGGAGATGGTGCAATCGTTGGCAATGCACTTACTGACAGTGCTGATTACATCGCCTTCACCGGTAGTGCTGCTACCGGTGCACAGGTAGGAGCAAGAGCTGCAGCAAGACTTATCCCATTTAGTTTGGAGCTTGGTGGCAAGAACCCAATGATTGTTCTTGAATCAGCAAACCTAGAGATGGCAGCTGAGACCCTCATCGGTGGAGCCTTTGGTAGTGCTGGACAACTCTGTGTCTCTATCGAACGTGCTTATGTTCCTAACCACCTAAAGGATGAGTTCCTCGGGATTCTAAAGACCAAAGTCGAGAGCCTAAAGCTTGGCAGTAGTAGTGATTACTCAATGGACATTGGAACCCTAACTGGAAGTAATCAGCTAGCTAGAGTCGATGGCTTTGTTCAAGATGCAGTTGATAAAGGTGCAAAGGTAATCACTGGAGCTAAAGCACTTAGTGATCTCGGCCCTTACTACTACGCACCAACAATCCTTACTGAGGTCAACTCAGAGATGCGCATGTTCGATGGTGAAGTATTCGGACCAGTTGTTGCGGTCTACGGTTATGACAACATCAAAGAAGCGATTGTCCAGGCTAACGCAACTACCGAAGGATTGAATGCTTCGGTAGTTGGTAATCAGCGAGAGGCTGCCAAGGTTGCTTCCCAGATTATGGCTGGAACAGTGAACATCAACGAAGGCTTTAGAGCAACCTTTGCCAGCCTCGATTCACCAATGGGTGGAATGAAGAGATCTGGTCACGGTAGACGAAATGGTGTTGAGGGATTACTAAAATACACCGAAGCTCAAACCATTGGTATTCAAAAGGGAGTTCTAGATTTCCCTTGGCGTGGTAACCAATACAACAGAATGGCACCCCTGCTGAATCTTCTCTCGAAGATCATGAAGAGAATCTAGGTAGATTCAGAATCAAACGGTGGCTTCTCCCCTGCGGTGAGGTTTGCCTGTTTTCTAACTTTGACCTGGTTCAAATCTGAGTGCTTGACAGCTGGCTTATCTTCTTCAAGAAGGGCTTCTCGAATAATTCGTCTAGGGTCATACTGTCTTGGGTCTAACTTCTTCCAATCAAGATCTTCAAAGCCTTCGCCAAGTTCATCTTTCATCTGTGCCTGAGCAGAGTTAGCCATGGTTCTCATCTTCTTGATGAATTGAGCAAAACTCTTGGCATACTGCGGCAGGCGCTCCGGCCCCAAAATGAATAGGGCGAGCACCAGCAAGATAACAATCTTTTCGCTAGATAGACCAAACACTCTTCTAGGTTACCTGCTCTCAAGCAGATGCGCAGATATGCTCTAAATACGATCATGGTAGACAAGATAACCAGCTGGAAATACACCGAAGACTTCACATCCGAGCCTGAGGTAATCCGTCGTGCTCGCCTAAGAGCAGACGAACTAGGTATTGAAGCCGTTACCCCATCGGTCGGCATTCAACTGAGCATTCTTGCCAGGTCTCTCTCCGCCAAAGCAATTGTTGAGGTTGGGACAGGAGCAGGTGTCTCCTCACTCTGGTTACTCTCTGCAAGTGAATCTTCAGTATTAGCCAGCATTGAAACAGAGTCAGAACATCAGAACATCGCCAAATTGGCATTTGAACAAGCTGCTGTTCCAAATTCAAGACTGAGATTGATTAACGGTAGATCTGTTGAAGTGCTAACTAATCTTGCCGATGCCAGTTACGACCTGGTTTTCCTAGACGGCGATAAAGAAACACTTCTAGAGCAGATAACCCAGAGCCACAGACTTCTTCGCACAGGTGGAGTATTGGCTATTGCTCACGCACTTTGGCGAGACAGAGTGCCAGATAACCAGTTGGTTGATGAGAGTACTGAAATCTATCGCAAACTACTTGAGACTCTTAGAACCCACGAAGGTTTCACAACCTCACTACTACCTATCGGTGATGGACTACTAATCGCATCAAAGCTTCAAACAAATAAGCCACCCGATTACTAGAGTGGCTTATTGACAAGATTCTTTAGCGCTTTTTGATGCCAGCTAGAACTTTCTTCAACTGATCGACTTCATCGTCGTTGACAGAAATAACTAGTCGACCGCCACCTTCCAGTGGAATTCGCAAAACGATTAGACCCCGAGCTTCACGCTCGGCTTCCATTGGACCGTCACCGGTACGAGGCTTCATGGCTGCCATTAATACTCCCTTGTTGCTTGGCTTTATAGCGCAGAACTTCTATTAAACCACGCTTCGGAGACACTTATAAGCCCCTATGGAAAACCTAGGTATCCATTTGATTACTTTTAGGCGGTTAGCCAGTTTCTGAGGGCAATCTCACAAGAGTAGATCTGTTCTATTACAACGGCCTCATCGTCCGCATGGGCCTTATTTGGGTCACCTGGGCCGAAGTTCACAGCTGGGATGCCTAGAGCGCTAAAACGAGCAACATCGGTCCAGCCATACTTAGGGAAAGGCTCTGTTCCCGTTGCCTGAACAAAAGCAGCAGCCTCAGGTAGATCTAGACCCGGTCTTGCTCCATCAGCAAAGTCAGTTACCTCTAGCTCATAGCCTTCAAAAACTTGACGAAGATACGCCTCTGCTTCAACATGGCTCTTACTTGGTGCAAAACGATAGTTGACGGTAATAACTGCCTCATCCGGAATCACATTTGCAGCGATACCTGCTGAGAGTAGAACGGCGTTCAAGCTCTCTCTGTAGGTCAGCCCATCAACTTCAACCTCAAGTGGAACATAGTTAGCCAAGATGCTCAGAGGTCCAGCAGCTTTGTGTAGCGCGTTCTCCCCCATCCAAGGTCTAGCACTGTGTGCTTTGACTCCAGCTAGTTTGATGGACACTCGCATAGTGCCATTACAGCCACCTTCAACTCGAGCGTTGCTCGGTTCGCAGAGAACTGCGAAAGATCCCTCAAGTAATTCTGGTCTGTTGCGAGAAATACGACCTAGACCATTCAAGGCTGAGTCAACCTCTTCGTGGTCATAGAAGACCCAGGTCACATCAACATTAGGTTCGGTAAGTTCAGCAGCCAGCTTTAGTTGCACAGCAACTCCGGCCTTCATATCCACTGTTCCTCTACCAAACAAGACATGTGATCTTTCAAGGTTGAACACCCTCACAGGGAGGTTATCGGCAACAGGCACGGTATCGATGTGACCTGCGATAACAACTCGCTTTTCTCTTCCGAGGTTGGTCCTAGCAACAATGGCATCGCCATCACGGATTACTTCTAGGTGAGGATATGCCTTTAGCGCTTCCTCAATGGAATCGGCTAGTTCTTTCTCGTTGCCAGAGACGGACTCAATATCGCAAATGACTCTGGTTATGTCGAATACGTCGGATTTAAGGTCAAGATTTACTGGCACTAACCCAGCCTACAAGTAACCTTGATGTTGATGAATACTTCAGCAAACAATCACGCATGGGGCATGGGTCTTG